>Ga0207655_1001859_pt1 | contig 18225 bp, 14 predicted proteins | sample KBSM44metaG_FD_184398 | JGI IMG/M metagenome (GOLD analysis project Ga0207655, IMG submission 184398) | Miscanthus rhizosphere microbial communities from Kellogg Biological Station, Michigan, USA - KBS M4-4 metaG (SPAdes) (version 2) | ecosystem: Host-associated > Plants > Roots > Rhizosphere >...
CGTACTGCGCGACTCCTTTCGTTTCACCCAACGCAACCTGGGCGCCATCGTCCAGCTGTGCCTGCCGCTGGTGATCCTCGAAGCCCTGCTGCAACAGGTGCTCGATCACACGCTGGGCCCGGACGCCTTCCCCGGCTACAGCGTGGTGGTGGGGTTGCTCGTCTACCCGCTGTACACCGGCGCCTTGATCCTGTTTCTCGACGCCCGCACCCGTGGCGAGTCGCCGCGCACAAAGGACGTGTGGGCCATGGCCCTGACGCTGTGGCCACGTTTCGCCCTGCTCACGGCCATGAGCACCCTGCTGATCCTGCTGGGCCTGTCGTTGTATTTCCTGCCGGGCCTGTGGCTGATGGTGGTGCTGGCGTTTGCCGAATACCTGCTGGTGCTGCGCGGCATGCCGGCGCTGGCGGCAATGAAGGAAAGTTTCCGCCTGACCCGTGGGCATTTCTGGCGAATCCTGGTGTGCCTGCTGTGCGTGATGACGCCGTTGTGGCTGCTCAAGGGCGCAAGCGTGGCGGCCTATCCCGATCCCGCGCCAATGCTGGGCGTATTGATCGACAGCGCCCACAGCTTCCTGCAGCTGTTTACCAGCGTGGTGCTGTTCCGTTTATTCATGCTGATCGGTGGCGATGCCGACGCGCGGTGATATGCTCCGTGGCACTTTCCAAACGCTATAAGCCGAGCCGATGACCCGTTTATTGCGCATAACCTTGCTGGGCCTGGTGATCGTCGCCGGCCTGCTCGCCGCCATGGTTTACAGCCTCACCTGGCGCCCCGAGCCCAAGCAAACCCTGCCCGTCAGTTGTGTGGCGCCCCGCGCGCCCACACTGTTGCCCGGGCAGGCGCTCAAGGTCATGACCTGGAACGTGCAATACCTGGCCGGCAAGAACTACGTGTTCTGGTACGACACCGCCGATGGCAGCGGCCCGGACGAGCGTCCCACCGTCGAAGACATGGCCGCCAGCCTCGACGAAGTGGCACGGGTGATCCGCGAAGAACAACCCGACATCCTGTTGTTGCAGGAACTCGACGAAAACGCCAAGCCCTCCCACTATCAGGACCAGGTCACGCTGCTCCAGGAGCGAGTGGCCGATCTCTACCCCTGCAGTACCCAAGCCTTCGACTGGAAAGCCGACTTTGTGCCCGACCGGCATATCTTCGGTAGCGTCGGCCGCAAGCTCGTGACCCTGAGCCGCTACCAGATCGAACACGCCGAGCGCCTGCAATTGCCAGTGCCTGAGGCGAACTTCATCGCCCGTCAGTTCCAACCCAAGCCTGCGCTGCTGCTGACTTATCTGCCGTTGAGCGACGGCGGCCAATTGGCGGTGCTCAATACCCGCTTCGACGGTGACGCCCCCGGCCGCAGCGCCGTGCAAGAGCAGATGAACAGCACCGTCAAACTGTTGGACAAATTCGAAGGCCGGGGCACGCCCTGGCTGATTGGCGGGGATTTCAACTTGCTGCCGTTGGGGCAGTTCCTGCGCCTGGACGCGGGCAAGCGTGGGCAGTATTCGCCGGACAGCGAGCTGCATCTACTGTGGGAAAAATACCCGATGATCCCGAGCAACAGCCAATCAAGCGGCATCGACCGTGAGAAATGGCTGACATACTTCCCCAACGACCCTCGTGTCACGGGCCCGGATCGCACCTTGGATTACCTGTTCTACAGCCCGCGCATCAAGCGGGTGGAGGCGAAGGTTCGCCAGGACGATACGTTGCGCATCTCCAACCACCTGCCGGTGATCGCGCGCTTCCTGCTGCCTGCTGCGCAGTAACCCACACCTCGAAACCCATGTGGGAGCGGGCTTGCTCGCGAATGCTTTGGGTCAGACACAGATGTGTTGTCTGATCCACCGCTTTCGCGAGCAAGCCCGCTCCCACATTTGGATCTTCATCGTTACGGCTTTCTCGGTTTGATCCTGGCGGTGGGCTCGGCAATCAGCGGGTCATCCGGCCAGTAGTGCTTCGGGTACCGCCCCTTCAGGTCCTTCTTCACCTCGGCATAGGTACTGCGCCAGAAGTTCGCCAGGTCCTGGGTCACCTGCACCGGCCGGCGTGCCGGTGAGAGCAGATGCAGCTTCACCGCCTGGCGCCCACCGGCAATGCGCGGAGTGTCGGCCAGCCCGAACAACTCCTGCAGGCGCACCGCCAGAATCGGCGGCTGTTCGCTGTAGTCCAGGCGCACCGAAGACCCGGATGGCACCTTCACATGTTGCGGCGCCAGTTCATCCAGGCGCTGGGGCAGCGGCCAAGGCAGCAGGTTGTGCAGGACACTGGAGATATCCAGGTTGGCGAAATGGCTCAGGCGCGAGACCTTGCCCAGGTACGGCATCAGCCAATGCTCCAGGTTGGCCAGCAAGGCGCTGTCACTGAGGTCGGGCCATTCGCTGGTTTTTCCGGCGTCCAGTTGCCGCAAGAGCATGACGCGGGCCTGCCATTGGCGCAGCTCGGGCGTCCACGGCAGCAGCTCCAGGCCTTTGCGGCGCACCAGGTTGACCAGCGCCTGGCTGCGCGCGGCTTCATCGAGCCCCGTGAGCGGCTCGCGACTAAGCACCAGTTCGCCGACTTTGCGCTGGCGCTCGGCACGCAGCACGCCTTCGCGCTCGTCCCAATCCAATTGGTCGACCGTGCGCACTTGCTCGGCAAGCACCGTGTCGAACAGCGCCGGGTCGAAATCCGCCGCCAGGTAGATGCGCTCTTCGCGCTGGCCCTGGCGGCTGCCCAGGTCGGCGATCACCAGCCAAGGCTGTTTCATCAAGCTGTCGGCCTCGGCGAACAGCGCAGCACGGCCATTGGCCAGGCGGTATTCGGCACCACCCGGGCGACGTTGTTGGGCGACGCGGTCCGGGTAAGCCAACGCCAGCAAGGCGCCGAGCCAACGCGGGTGGTCTGGGTCGGCCACGGCTTGCGTGGCCTGGCCTCTTAAATAGCCACGGTATTGCCGCGCCAGTTGCTTGGCGCGCTGCACGCCACCTTGAGCACCCCGCGCGCGTTCTTCGCCCGACAGCAGTGCCAGACGGCTGTGCAAATCCGCGCCACCACCGCGCAAGATATCGCGCTCACCCAACAAGGCCGCGACATCACAGGCCGTCGCCGCCAGCCCCAGGTTCTGCCCGCGCAGCAGCAGATGGGCGATGCGCGGATGGGCCGGCAGCTCGGCCATTTTTTGGCCGTGGGCGGTCAGCTTGTCTTCATTCAATGCGCCGAGGCGCACCAGCAAGTCCTGGGCCTGGGCATAAGCCGCGGCCGGGGGCACATCCAGCCACACCAGTTGAGTGGGCGTGACGCCCCAACGCGCCAACTGCAAGGCCAAGCCGGCCAGGTCAGCGGCGAGGATTTCCGCGCTGCTGTAGGCGGCCAGACCTTCGTGCTGGTCCTCGGACCACAACCGGTAACACACCCCCGGCTCCAACCGCCCTGCCCGGCCGGCTCGCTGGGTGGCGCTGGCGCGGGAGATGCGCTGGGTGTCGAGGCGGGTCATGCCGCTGCCCGGGTCGAAGCGCGGCACCCGCGCCAGCCCGGCGTCGATCACCACGCGCACGCCGTTGATGGTGAGGCTGGTCTCGGCAATGTTGGTGGCCAGCACCACTTTGCGTTTGCCCGCCGGTGCCGGGTCGATGGCGGCGCGCTGTGCGTTGAGGTCGAGTTCACCGTGCAGTGGGCACAGGAGCACATCCGGGCGATCACCCAAAGCGTCGGCCAGTTGCTGATTGACCCGGCGAATCTCCGCCTGGCCCGGCAGGAACACCAGAATGCTGCCGGTCTCATCGTGTACAGCCTCAAGAATGGTCTGCACCACACGCGGCTCGATGAATTCACCCGCCTGGTAAGGCCGCCCCCAGCGCATCTGCACCGGGAACATGCGCCCTTCGCTACGCAGGATCGGCGCGTTGTCCAGCAGGCCAGCCAGGCGCTCGCCTTCGAGGGTGGCGGACATCAACAGGATTTTCAGCGGCTGCTCATCGCGAAACAGGTCGCGGCCGTTGAGGCTCAAGGCCAGCGCCAGGTCGGCGTCGAGGCTGCGCTCGTGGAATTCGTCGAAGATCAGCAACCCCACGCCCTCCAGCGCCGGGTCGTCCTGCAGGCGGCGGGTGAGGATGCCTTCGGTGACCACTTCGATGCGGGTGTGGGGGCCGACTTTGCTGTCCAGGCGAATGCGATAGCCGACAGTTTCGCCAACCTTTTCGCCCAGCTCACTGGCCAGGCGTTCGGCGGCAGCACGCGCAGCCAGGCGGCGGGGTTCGAGCATCAGGATGGTCTGCCCGGCCAGCCAGGGCTCGTTCAACAATGCCAAGGGCACGCGGGTGGTTTTACCGGCGCCGGGGGGCGCTTCCAGCACGGCCTCATGGCGATTCGCCAAGGCGTCACGCAGGGCGGGTAAAACATCATCGATCGGCAACGAATTCATACTGGCTCCAAAGCAGAGCGGCGAGTATAACGGCGAACTGCCGGATGCCGATGGTGGTCTCACACGCACCACCCGACTGACTTGGCAACACGGTTAAATGTGGGAGCGGGCTTGCTCGCTCCCACATTGGATCTTCGTCGCTTATAGTCCCGTATTAATTGTGTTCAGGAGATAGTCCATGCGTATCGCTTCCCGCATCATCGGCGGTGTCCTCACCGTCACCTTGCTGAGCCAGTTGACGGCCTGCGGCTCGATCTTCTTCCCCGACCGCCGTGGCCAGATCGACGGCAAGATCGACCCCACCGTGGCCGTGCTCGACGCCATCGGTTTGCTGTTCTATGTGATCCCGGGCCTGATCGCGTTCGGCGTGGACTTCGCCACCGGCGCCATCTATTTCGAGCCGGGCAAGACCGCCCAGGTGGCCCCGGAGAAACTCCACGAAGCCATCGGCGCCGACGGCAAGGTCGACAACGCCAAGCTGCAAACCATCATCCAGAAAGAAACCGGCCACCGTCTGCCGCTGGACGACCCGCGCATGATCCAGTTCAAGGGCAGCGTGCAACAACTCGCCTCCCTGGGCCTGAAACCCGCCGCCTAAGGATTCGACCCGCCTATGACCAGCAGCCCCGAACACGCCCGGCTTTTGCGCCTGGCGACGCGCGCCTCGGTGGGCGTGGCCTGTGCACTGATTATCACCAAGGCCATCGCCTGGTGGCTCAGCGGCTCGGTGAGCATGCTCGCCGGGTTGACCGACTCACTGCTGGACGGCGTAACTTCGCTGCTGAATTTGCTTGCGGTGCACTACGCACTACGCCCGGCCGATGACGATCACCGTTATGGGCACGGCAAGGCGGAATCGTTGTCGGGCATGGCCCAGGCGCTGTTTATCGCCGGCAGTGCGGTGCTGATCGCGTTCCAGGCTTATCAACGCCTGCAACACCCAGAACCGGTCGGTGCGCCGTGGTTGAGCATCGGGGTAATCGTGTTTTCCCTGGTGATGACCGTGGCGTTGCTGATGCTGCAACACCGGGTGATCCGCGAAACTGGCTCCAACGCGGTGCGGGCTGACTCGCTGCATTACCGCTCCGACCTGATGCTCAACGGTAGCATCCTGGTAGCGTTGGTACTGGCGGGGTTCGGGTTCAATCAGGTGGATGCCTGGTTCGGCCTCGGGATCGCGGCCTACATCTTGTGGAGTGCCATCCAGATCGCCCGGGAAAGCTTCGCGGTGCTGATGGATGAGGAGCTGCCGCCTGATGTGAGCCAGCATATGCTGGAACTGGCCCGTGGCGTTCCGGGGGTGTTGGGTGCGCATGATTTGCGCACGCGGATTTCCGGCAGCCATTGGTTTGTGCAGTTGCACCTGGAGTTGCCAGGGGAATTGACGCTATCAGTGGCCCATGGCATCAGCGACCAGGCCGCCGATGCCATTCACCAAGCCTACCCGCGCGCCGAAGTGCTGGTGCACGCCGACCCGCGGGAAGTGGTCACGGGCAACAAGGCCTAGTACTGCACCTGGTAACCACGACTGCTCAGGCAGTTGCCCTGGGCCTGGCGGTAGGTTTGCACCACCGCGGGGTCCGGGGCGTAGGTGACGGCCTGCGGGTCGAACCCACTTTGCTGCACCGCCCAGCGATAACAGTCGTAACCGTCCTGTTGTACCTGGGCCGGTAACTGGCCATTGGCGGGATAGGCGATCACGTCATAGCCATTGCCCTGGGGCGCCGGCGGCTGTGCAGGCGGTTGCACTACCACGTACTGCTGGGAGCTGGCTTCGTAGGTGTAATAAGCACCGGCGGCGACGAAGAACAGCGCACTGCCCACCCACACTTCCCGAGCGTAGTCCGGCAGGTATTGCACGCGAATGCCGTAAGGCGGCGTCACCACCACATAACGCGGGCCTTGGGGGCGATACCAGTAGCCGCCGGAGAAGAAGTAATCTTGGCCACGGTACGGCACGCGGTAGTTGCGGTCGGTAAAGCGGTCGACAGTGTACCCCGGGCGATACTGCGGCCCCGGGCCCCAGCCATTGCCGTGCCCATTCGGGCGGCCCGGCCAGCGAATGTCATTGGGGTGGCCATTGAAGCCGCCGCCCGGGCGCGGGCCTGGGGCGTTGCCGCCTTGCCAATGCGGGTTGCCGTCATTGCGGCGCGGGATGTCCTGGTAGTAACCCTGGCGCGGTTCCTGGGTTTGGCGCACGGTATCCGGGCGTCCCTGGATCGGCAGGTTGTTGGCCGGCTGGGCCGGTTGCGGCGCAGGCCGAGGCTGATCAGCACCTTGTGGGCGCCCTTGCCATTGCCCGCCGCCACGCTGCTCGCCACGATCGAAGTGCTCGTTCTGCGGGCGTGGCGGGTTGTTTTCGAAATGTTGATTCTGCGGACGCGGCTGATTGTTTTCGGGCCGCGGTTGAGGGCTCTGAGGGCGCGGCTGATTATTTTCAGGTCGCGGTTGGTTGTTCTGCGGTCGCGGCTGTTCGTTGCCTTGCCGCCCGCCTTCGGGCCCTCGTTCATGCTGACCACCGCCTTCTGAGCGTGGGTCGTCGGCCATCACTTGCGTGCCGACGCTGATCATCAGCAAACCTACACCTGCCATACGCCAGATGCGCTTCATGCTATTCCTCACTGCGGATTAGGGCCTAGAGTGTCCGGCCTCATACCATGAGACTGGAAAAGCCTCACCCGGTTCTAAGACAGGTTATCAGTCACGAGAACAATTTTCTGAAGGCAAAGAAAAAGGGGTGACCCGTCGGCCACCCCTTGAGAATTTCGTCCTGGCTCAACGCTTTTGACGTTGGCTCACCTCACGCCGTCTTCTGGACAGTGTGCAGCCTGGAGGCCGGCTCAACCCTGCTGGGGTGGCGGCCGCAGCGGGCCTGATTGGGCGGGCTGCAGTGGACTGTTGTCCAGGCGGTGATTCTGTTGATAAAGATACCCGCGAGCGCCCGGCAGATGATTGCGAAGATTGCGTCAATAAACAGTGCTTGCGCAATTTTTAACCCTTCATAGATAATTCACCGCAATAGTTACGACAAAGGCCAACCCAATGAGCAAGCTTGACCGATACGACCTGAGTATTTTGGCGGAATTGCAGCGCGACGCGAGGATCTCCAACCAGGAGTTGGCCGAGCGTATCGGCCTGTCGCCATCGCCCTGCTCGCGCCGGGTCAAGCAGTTGGAAGACGACGGCTATATCGCCCGCCAGGTCGCGCTGCTCGACCGCAAGATGCTCGGCTTGAGCCTCACGGCCTATGTGCTGATCGGCATGGACCGGCATACACCGGAGCGTTTCGAGAACTTCGAAGCCGCCATTCGCACCCTGCCCCAGGTGCTGGAATGCAGTTTGGTCACCGGGATGGATGCCGACTACCAGTTGAAAGTGGTGGTGCCGGACATGGACCACTATCAAAAGCTGCTGCTGGGCCACCTGACCCGCATCGAAGGCGTGACCAGCGTGCGCTCCAGCTTTGTGCTGAACCAGGTGCTCAACAGCACCGAATTGCCGCTGACCCACCTGCGCACTTAATGTAAGAACAATGAAAATCCCTTGTGGGAGCGGGCTTGCTCGCGAAAGCGGCCGGTCAGTTGATGCATAGGTGACTGATACACCGCCTTCGCGAGCAAGCCCGCTCCCACAATTGGAACTCACTTCGATCCAGGTCAATGTTGTGCCTGTAACACTGCCGTATACTTTCCCGCCTACCTCGTCGGAAAAATTCCCGCATGAACAACATCGATCCCGCCCTGTTTGAAGAATGGATGATGACCGGCCTGGTCACTATCCTGATCATTTTCATGGGCTTTATCGTCTGGGACCTGGCCAAGAAGTCCAAAGCCGGGCGCTTCGGCTCGTTCATTCTGTTCTTCGTGCTGGGGCTGGGCGTGGCCGCCTTCATCATCAAGAGCGTGGTGATCGGCCTGATCGAGTCCGGCGCTTTATAAGCGCGCCGGCACTTCCTTCCACTGGCCCTGGTCCAGGCCGTCGATCGACCAGTCGCCAATGCGCACACGCACCAGGCGCAACGTCGGCAAGCCCACGGCAGCGGTCATGCGCCGAACCTGGCGGTTGCGCCCTTCCCGAATCACCAGTTCCAACCAATGAGTGGGCACGCTCTTGCGAAAGCGCACCGGCGGGTTGCGCGGCCATAACTCGGGCTCATCCAGTTGCCGCGCTTCGGCGGGCAAGGTCATGCCGTCGTTGAGTTCCACACCGTCGCGCAGGCGTTGCAGGTGCTCTTGCGTCGGCTCGCCTTCCACCTGCACCCAGTAGGTTTTCGCCAGCTTGTGCTTGGGATCGGCAATGCGCGCCTGCAGTTGGCCATCGTTGGTCAGCAGCAGCAAGCCTTCGCTGTCGCGGTCCAGGCGACCGGCCGGGTAGATGCCGGGGATGTCGATGAAGTCCTTGAGTGTGGCGCGCCCGCCTTCGTCGCTGAACTGGGTCAGCACGTCGAACGGCTTGTTGAACAGGATCAATTTGGGCTCGGCCGGTGGCGCCTTGGCAACACGGCGTGCAGCGGAGTGCGGAGGTTTCACGCCAGGGCGGCGCGAATCAGGACGAGTGGGACGGGACATGGCTTCGGTACATCTAACGGTCAGGACCGACAATGCTAGTGGCCTGACCGTTAAATGACCATCCCAACTAGCGGAACGGCGGCTCGTCGAAGCTGCGCAGTTTGCGCGAGTGCAGCGAGTTGAGTTCGGTGCGCAGCAAATCCACCGCCTCGATGCCGATCTTCAAGTGCTGGCTCACCGCACGCTCATAGAACGCGTTGGCCGAACCCGGCAGCTTGATCTCGCTGTGCAGCGGCTTGTCCGACACGCACAACAAGGTGCCGTACGGCACCCGCAGGCGATAGCCCTGGGCGGCGATGGTGCCGCTTTCCATGTCCACGGCCACGGCGCGCGACAGGTTGATCAGCGGCCGCTCCTGGGCCCAGCGCAGCTCCCAGTTGCGGTCGTCATAGGTCAACACGGTGCCGGTGCGCAGGCGTTTTTTCAGCTCTTCGCCTTTTTCGCCGGTGACGTTGGCCGCCGCCTGCTGCAAGGCCAGTTGCACTTCGGCCAGGGCCGGGATCGGGATGTTCGGCGGCACCACGCGGTCGAGAATCCCGTCGCGGCGCATGTAGGCGTGGGCCAACACGTAGTCGCCGATGGTCTGGGATTGGCGCAGGCCGCCGCAGTGGCCGATCATCAGCCAGCAATGCGGACGCAGCACCGCCAGGTGGTCGGTGATGTTCTTGGCGTTGGACGGGCCAACGCCGATGTTCACCAGGGTCACGCCATGGCCATCGCTGGCCTGCAGGTGGTAGGCCGGCATCTGGTAACGGTGCCAGACCACGCCCGCGGCGATGGCAGACGCTTCGCCATGGTCCATGGACTTGTCGATCACCACGTTGCCCGGCAGCACCATGCGGATAAAGCGCGGGTCACTGCGCAGTTGTTCCAGGCCATGCAGGATGAACTGGTCAACGTAGCGGTGGTAGTTGGTCAGCAGGATCCACGGCTGCACATGGCGCCAGTCGCTGCCGGTGTAGTGCACCAGGCGGCGCAGGGAGAAGTCCACGCGGGCCGCATCAAACAATGCCAGAGGCAGCGGGTCGGTGTTTTCCCAATCGTAGAGGCCGTCGGCGATGCCATCGGTGGCCGCCGACAGGTCGGTGCTCGGGAATACCCGGGCCAGGGTCGCGGCGGTTACACCGGAACCGGCCAGCTCGTCGCCCTGCTCCACCACGTACGGGTAAGGAATGTTCTGCTGGCTGACGCCCACTTCCACCGTCACGGTGAAGTCGTGCATCAGCGGCACCAGTTGCTCCAGCAAGTATTTACGAAACGCGCCGGGATGGGTGACGGTGACGCTGTAGGTCCCCGGCAACTGGACCTTGGCATACGCCCGGGTCGTCTGTGGGACTTCGCCGTGGCAGTGGTAGGTCAGGCGCAGTTCGGGGTAGCGAAACAGCGCACGTTGTTCGGCGTCGGGCTCGACGCGGTCTTTGAGGTATCGCTTGAGGGCTTGGTTAAGCGCGCCGGTAGCACGCTCATGCAGAGCCGCCAGCCGATCCACGGCTTCCTCGGCGGTTTGAACGACAACAAAAGCTTCGGTCACGGTAAGCATCCTGTGTTCTGACGTGCAGGCCTTCATCTTGCCTGTATCCCAGCTTCACTGAAACACCGGGTTTGGAATGCGGTTAATAATGTGGGAGCGGGCTTGCTCGCGAATGCGGCCTGTCAGTTGATGAATAGGTGACTGACACAACGCATTCGCGAGCAAGCCCGCTCCCACATTTTAATCGAGTGTAGTCAGAGGGTTGGCGTCGAACGAGCAACAATAGCCCCCACATCCACACCACGCAGCAACGTACCGTATACCCGACCGGACGATTCGCCCAGGCGGCTGGCGATAAAGCCATCGCTGACTGCCGTATTCCCGGCCTCCAGCAGCAGCTTGGCCTGCAGCGCCATGGCGATGTCCTCGGTCAATTGCCGTGCGCGGTATTGAATGTCCTGGGTGTCCATGAAGGCCGCTTTCAACCGATCAATATGCCGCACCAATGATTTGTCGCCATGCCCATCCCCCAGCTCGACGAACAACGCTTCCAACACACCGGGTTCTTTCGACAGCGCGCGCAGTACATCCAGGCACTGCACGTTGCCCGAACCTTCCCAGGTCGAATTCACCGGTGCCTCACGGTAGAGGCGCGGCAGGATGCTGTCTTCCACATAGCCTGCTCCCCCCATGCATTCGGCTGCTTCGTTGATCATCGCCGGCGCCCGCTTGCAGATCCAATACTTGCCCACCGCCGTCACCAACCGGGCGAACTTGGCTTCCCTCTCATCGCCCAGATGATCCAGCGCGCGCCCCATGCGCATGCTCAAGGCCAGGGCGGCCTCGCTTTCCAGGGCCAGGTCGGCCAACACGTTTTGCATCAGCGGTTGCTCGCTGAGCACACGGCCGCCGACCGAACGGTGGGCGCAATGATGGCTGGCCTGGGTGAGCGCCTGACGCATCAGGGCGCTGGAGCCGACCATGCAATCAAAGCGGGTCATGGCAACCATTTCGATGATGGTGGGCACGCCACGCCCCTCTTCGCCGACCATCCAGGCCAGGGCACCACGGAACTCCACTTCGCTGGAAGCATTGGAGCAGTTGCCCAGCTTGTTCTTCAGGCGCTGGATGTAAAACTCGTTGCGCGTGTCATCCGGGCGGTGCCGGGGCAGCAGGAAACAGGTCAGGCCTTTGTCGGTCTGGGCCAGGGTCAGGAAGGCATCGCACATCGGCGCCGAGCAAAACCATTTGTGGCCCACCAGTTCATAGGCCTGCCCGGGGCCGCCCGCGCCCACGGGGTAAGCGCGGGTGGTGTTGGCACGCACATCGGTGCCGCCTTGTTTCTCGGTCATGGCCATGCCAATGGTGGCGCCGGCCTTGTGGGCAATGCCGACGTTGCGCGGGTCGTACTGGGTGTTGAGGATTTTCGGCAGCCAGGCCTGCGCCAGGTCCGGTTGCAGACGCAGGGCCGGGACGCAAGCAAAGGTCATGGTCAGCGGGCAGCCGGTGCCGGCTTCCGCCTGGCTGTGCAGGTAGGTCATGGCGGCGCGGGCCACATGGGCACCGGACTGCGGATGGGCCCACGGCAGCGACGGCAGGCCATGCTCCACCGCCGTGCGCATCAGTTCATGGTAAGCGGGATGAAACTCGACCAGATCGATCCGATGACCATATCGATCATGGCTGTTGAACACCGGTTTGTTTTGGTTCGCCAGGAACCCGGCCTCCATCAGCGGCCCGCCGGCCAGCGCACCGTAGGCGTCTATACGCGCCTCGGCCCAGCCGGCGCCAAAGCGGCGCGACCATTCCTGCAGGGGCAAGTCGATGCGATACAGGTTGGTGCCGTCGAGCGACGGGGGCTGGTTGGTGACGTCGTGGGTTTCGGCAAATTGATGCAGGTTCATGACGGGCCTCCTGGAAAAAGGCCACGTGCAATTGAGGCCTGAATTTCAGTTAAGCACCGTCGCCCCGCTTAAAAAAGTGTCATATACGCCTAATGCCCGGCGCTTTCACCCTCTAAAGGGCACAGCAAACGGCGCTCCAGCACCGCCTGCAACGCCTCGAATCGTACCGGCTTGGCCAGTCGATCAGTCACGCCAATGCCATGGCAGCGCTCGCGTTCCGGGGCTTGTAACGAGGTGCTCAAGGCGATCACCGGCAGCTCGCCACAGCCCGGCAAGGCGCGGATCTGACAACACAGCGAGAACCCGCCTTCAGGCACATCCAGCAGCACTGCATCAAAGGTTTCACCCTGCAAAACCGCCAGCGCAGCCGGGCCGCTGTCCACGGTTTTGACCCGATAGCCCAGCTTGAGCAGCATGCCGCGCACGGCCAACTGGCCCACGCTGTTGTCATCCACCAGCAGTACCGCGCACTCTTGGGGCGCACGCTGACCGAAAGGCTCCGGCCCGGTGGGCTTGGGCTCGGGCGCGACCTGCTCGACGCTCACTTCCAACTGGAACCGACTGCCCTTGCGCGGCTCGGAATGATGGGTCAGGCGCCCGCCCAACAGCTCGATCAACTGACGACAGATTGCCAAGCCGATCCCCAGGCCGCCGTATTCCCGGGTGGTCGAGCCGTCAAGCTGGAAGAAGCGCTGGTACAGGGTGGCTTCGTCGAGGAAAGCAAAGCCGATACCGGTATCGGTGACGATAAAGCTCAGGCGCAAGCTGCCATCACTGTGGGGCACGCCCACCACACGCAGGCGCACGACACCTTCATGGGTGAACTTGAAGGCGTTGTCCAGCAGGCAGTCCAGGCACTGGGCCAATTTGTCGGCATCGCCCATCACGCGGTCGGGCAGCTCGTCGGCCACATCAATGGAAAACGCCAGGCCCTTGCTCTGGGCGCTGGCGTTGAACTGCTGGCGCAAGGTGTCGAGCACACCGCGCAGGCTGAACACTTGGGCCTGGGCGGTGAGGCGGCCGGCCTGCAGTTCGGTGAGGGTGAGGATGCCGTTGACCATGCGCATCATGTCCCGCGCCGAACCGGCAGCCGTTTGCTGATATTGCGCAAGGTCATCGCCCAGGGGCACGGTCTGCATCAGTTCGAGGGAGCCAATCACGCCGTTCATGGGCGTGCGCAGTTCGTGGGTCAGGGTGGCCAGGAATTCGTCCTTGAGCCGGTTGCTGCGGGCCAGTTCCTGGTTAAGCACTTCGAGCTTCTGGCTGGCATCGAAGAGGATCTGCGCCTGCTGCTCGCGCATGCCGTTGATGCGGTCGGCCAATGCCAGGGACAGCAGCGCCACTTCGATGGCCGAGCCGATCTGGCTGGCGTACATGGTGAGGAACACGTTGGGCAGGTAGCCCAACACCATCATCGTGTTAACCACGCCACCCAGCAGGAAGGCCGACCAGGCAATGATGAAGTAGCGCGCCATGCGCTGGCCACAGCACCAGGCCTTGATCGCGGCGACAAAGATGGTCACGGTGAACACCAGCGCCAAGCCGGTGGCCAGGCGCAGCGCCACGGCATAACTGGTCAGCAGCGCCAGGGCCATCACCAGCCCGCCACAGACGGCCAGCCCCAGCAGGATGCGATCCAGCCAACGGCTGTGCTGCGCGGTGTGCAGGAAGCTGCGCGCAAACAGGCTGCCAAACAGCGCCGCCGAACCGATCAGGAACGGCACCGCCGCGTTCGTCCACCACGGGTTGTTCGGCCAGAAGTACTCCACGGCCACGCCATTGACCGACAACTGGTACAGGCCGAACGACGCAATGTAGAAGATGTAATAAAGGTAGCTGGTGTCGCGCACGCTCAGGTAGATGAACAGGTTGTAGATCAACATGCCGAGCAGCACGCCATAGATCGCCCCCAGCACATACAGGCGCAGCGGCTGTTCTTCCAGGTAAGCGGTGCCGGCCCAGAGCGTCAACGGTGCCTGGATCGAGCCTTCGCTTTGCAGGCGCAGGTAGACCGTTTCCTGCTGGTCGGGCACGAAGTTGAGCTTGAACAGGTAATTGCTCTGACGCACTTCGCGGCTGGAGAACGGCAGCGCGCTGCCGGTGCGAGTGGTGAGGCGGTACTTGCCAGTGCCGTCGGCCTGGTACAGGTCCAGGCGATTGAGTGGCGGGTAGGCCAGCTCCAGGAACCAAGTGCGCGGGGCGCGGGCATCCTGGGCAACGTAATGCAGGTCGACCTTGAGCCAGAACACCGAGCGCGAATAGCCGGCGTTGAGGGTGGCTTTGTCGTGGGTCTTGAATTTCGAAGCGTAGGCAGGGGAACTGACGTCGGCGATGGTGAGGGCATCGGTAGGGTCTTCGAGCACTTGCATGACCCGGCCCAGCGGCAGGCTGCGAGTGGCCTGGTCGAACTCGATGGCGCTGGCGAGCATCGGCAGCCCGCACAAGATTAAGATCAGCAAATAGCGCATAGAGCCCCAGCGTGGCCTGTCCGGTTCTGTCAAAAGCCCCCATTCCTTTTGAGAAGACGTATACCGGCGATACAGTAAGTTGTTTGGATCCACTTTAGCATAGCCGGTAAAGGCCATTAGACACCATTGAAATAATTTTTTGAAAGGCTCTAGAACGGCACTTTCAGCGCATTTTCAACAACAAACCCCGGCTGGCAAACAGCCATAAACCCCGTCTGGCAGGCCGTGAAATTCACCCCTCGCCAGACAGCCACGCAAAAAGCGTTTGGTGGTAAGCTCGCGCACCATGAATATCTACAGCTCTCGCCCCGTTGTCCTCTGTCTCTCCGGCCACGACCCCAGTGGTGGCGCCGGCTTGCAGGCAGATATCGAAGCCCTGCTCGCCCAGGGTTGCCATGCGGCTCCGGCCGTCACCGCCCTGACCGTGCAGAACACCGTCAATGTCAGCGATTTCCGCGTGCTCGACCGCGAGTGGGTACTGGCCCAGGCCAATGCCGTGCTCAGCGATTCCGAAGTGGCGGCGGTCAAGCTGGGCATGCTCGGCTCCACGGCGATGGTCGACACCGTGGTCGAACTGCTGCAGGCGCACCCGCACCTGCCCGTGGTATGCGACCCGGTGCTGCGCGCCGGTGGCGGTGGCAGCCTGGGCAAGGACGAAGTCGGTTATGCAATGCGCGAGCGGCTGTTGCCGTTGTCGTTGATTGCCACGCCGAACCTGCCCGAAGCGCGCATCCTCGCCGAGCTGCCAGACGGCACGGCCGATGAATGCGCCGAAAAGCTGCTGCCGTATATCAAGCACCTGCTGATCACCGGCGGCCACGGCGACGAGCACGAAGTGCACAACCGCCTCTACAGCCGCGACGGCACGCACCAGACCTTTACCTGCCAGCGCCTGCCGGGCAGCTACCATGGTTCGGGCTGCACACTGGCCAGCGCATTGGCCGGGCGGATTGCCCAGGGCGAAGGCCTGGTGAGTGCCGTGCAATCGGCCCTCAACTACACTTGGCGCACCCTGCGTGATGCCGAACAACTCGGCCAGGGCCAGTTCGTGCCGCGCCGCTTGCCGCTGGATTTCTGCTCGTAAGACTTAAGAGGCCTGCCCGATGAAACTACGTGGCCTGTATGCCATTACCGACAGCCAACTGTTGGCCGGCAAATTCCTCGCCTACGTCGAAGCGGCGTTGGACGGCGGCGTGACGCTGTTGCAGTACCGCGACAAAAGCAACGACGAAGCCCGTCGCCTGCGTGAGGCGGAAAAACTGCGAGAGCTGTGCTCACGCTACAAGACCCAGCTGATCATCAACGACGACGCCGAACTGGCCGCGCGCCTGGGCGTCGGCGTACACCTGGGGCAAACCGACGGCCCGCTGACCCCGGCGCGCGCGCTGCTCGGCTCCAAGGCGATCATCGGCTCCACCTGCCACAGCCAGATCGAACTGGCCGAGCAGGCCGCCCGGGAAGGCGCCAGCTACGTCGCCTTTGGCCGCTTCTTCAATTCCAGTACCAAGCCCGGCGCACCTGCCGCTACCGTTGAAATGCTCGCCCAGGCCCGCGCCCGCGTGCAATTGCCGATCTGCGTGATCGGCGGCGTGACCCTGGAAAACGCCGAGCCGCTGGTGGCCCACGGTGCCGACCTGCTCGCCGTGGTGCACGGCCTGTTCGGTGCCGACAGCACTGCGGAAGTTACCCGCCGCGCCCGTGCGTTCAACGCCCTTCTTAAGATTTGATTTCAGAGAGCCCGATCATGTCCCGTTCCGAAACGCTGTTTGCCAATGCCCAGAAACACATCCCCGGCGGTGTGAACTCCCCCGTGCGTGCGTTCAAGAGCGTCGGCGGCACGCCGCTGTTCTTCAAGCATGCCGAAGGCGCCTACGTCACCGACGAAGACGACAAACGTTATGTGGACTACGTGGGCTCCTGGGGCCCGATGATTCTCGGCCACAGCCACCCGGACGTGCTCGACGCGGTGCGCAAGCAGCTGGAACACGGCTTGTCCTACGGCGCACCGACCGCCATGGAAACCGAGATGGCTGACCTGGTCTGCTCGATCGTGCCGTCGATGGAAATGGTGCGCATGGTCAGCTCCGGCACCGAAGCCACCATGAGCGCCATCCGCCTGGCCCGTGGTTTTACCGGCCGCGACAGCATCATCAAGTTCGAAGGCTGCTACCACGGCCACTCCGACAGCCTGCTCGTCAAGGCCGGCTCGGGCCTGCTGACCCAGGGCGTGCCTAGCTCGGCCGGTGTGCCGGCCGCGTTTGCCAAACACACCCTGACCCTGCCGTTCAACGACATTGGCGCCGTCGAGCAGATGCTCAACGAAGTGGGCCAGGACGTGGCGTGCATCATCGTCGAGCCGGTCGCCGGCAACATGAACTGCGTGCCACCGGCACCGGGCTTCCTGGAAGGTTTGCGCGAGCAGTGCGACAAGCACGGCGTGGTGTTGATTTTCGATGAAGTGATGACCGGTTTCCGCGTAGCCCTCGGCGGCGCGCAGGCCTATTACGGCGTGACGCCCGACCTGAGCACCTTCGGCAAGATCATCGGTGGCGGCATGCCAGTGGGCTGCTTCGGCGGCAAACGCAACATCATGCAGCACATCGCGCCACTGGGCCCGGTGTACCAGGCGGGCACCCTGTCGGGTAACCCGCTGGCCATGGCCGCCGGCCTGACCACCTTGCGCCTGATCAGCCGCCCGGGCTTCCACGCCGAGCTGACCGACTACACCACCCGCCTGCTCGACGGCCTGCAACAGCGTGCCGACGCGGCGGGCATTCCGTTTGTCACCACCCAGGCGGGCGGCATGTTCGGCCTGTACTTCAGTGGCGCCGACGACATCGTCACCTTCGATGACGTGATGGGCAGCGATGCCGACCTGTTCAAGCGCTTCTTCCACCTGATGCTCGAAGGCGGCGTGTACCTGGCGCCGAGTGCCTTTGAGGCCGGGTTCACCTCCATCGCCCATGGCGAAGCCGAGTTGAAGTTGACCCTGGACGCTGCCGAGCGCGCCTTCGCGGCCCTGAAATAAGTGACGCAAAAACCTGGCGCTGCCCCTGGCGGCGTCAGATTTGCTACTTTGCTTACAGAGATTTCCTGCATTTTTCGAGAAATCACCTGCAATCCGGCAGATAACTTGCCCACGCAGCAGAAAAACGAGTAAAGACTTTGTAAGCAGGGGCCTGCTTATTTCATAATGCGCGCTTATTGGACCCCCGAGGGTCCGCGTGCCCCGTCAGAGGTAAGTCGATTCCCATGAAACGCACCGGCCGCACCCTGGTTCTGGGCTGCCTGTTGCTCCTTCAGCCGCTGCTGGCACATGCACAAGCAGGCGGCAACTCGTTGTTAATCCCAGCGATGGGTCGTTGCACCCTCAATACCCAGCCAGACAGCCAGGCCGAAGCCCTGA
>Ga0207655_1001860_pt1 | contig 18211 bp, 15 predicted proteins | sample KBSM44metaG_FD_184398 | JGI IMG/M metagenome (GOLD analysis project Ga0207655, IMG submission 184398) | Miscanthus rhizosphere microbial communities from Kellogg Biological Station, Michigan, USA - KBS M4-4 metaG (SPAdes) (version 2) | ecosystem: Host-associated > Plants > Roots > Rhizosphere >...
CTCGGCGTCCGATGAACAGCGCCGTGGGATCGAGCAGGTGGCTCAGGCGGTCAGCCAGATGGATCAGGTGACGCAGCAGAATGCCTCGCTCGTGGAAGAAGCGGCGGCGGCAACCGATCAGCTGGCCAACCAGGCCGACCATCTCACCGGGCTGGTGGCGGTGTTTAATGTCAAAGAGCACGTTGAAGCAGTAACAGAAGTCGGGCGGTCGCAGGCCGTGCCAGTTGTATCCTGAATGTGATTAAGAAGGCGCTATGACATCACCCACGCCCACAGGGCAAACGTCATTATTGTTACAGATGACACAGCGCCTCGCGCTGTCCGACGCGCATTTTCGTCGGATATGTCAGTTAATCTACCAGCGTGCGGGGATCGTGCTTGCGGATCATAAGCGAGACATGGTTTACAACCGGCTGGTGCGTCGCTTGCGTACGCTCGGGCTGGACGATTTTGGCCGCTATCTGAGCATGCTCGAAGCGAATCAAAACAGCGCGGAATGGCAGGCTTTTATTAACTCGTTAACCACCAACCTGACGGCCTTTTTCCGCGAAGGCCATCACTTCCCGGTGCTGGCAGAACACGCGCGCCGCCGCGCGGGGGGAGAGTACCGCGTCTGGAGTGCGGCAGCGTCAACCGGAGAAGAACCATACTCGCTGGCGATCACCCTGGCAGACACGCTGGGGATGGCGCCGGGGCGCTGGAAAGTGTACGCCAGCGATATCGACACCGAGGTGCTGGAGAAAGCCCGTAACGGGGTGTATCGCCAGGATGAGCTGAAAACGCTGTCGCCTCAGCAGCTGCAGCGTTACTTCATGCGCGGCACGGGTCCGCATGAGGGGCTAGTGCGCGTACGTCAGGAGCTGGCGAACTGCGTAGAGTTTGCTCCCGTCAACCTGCTGGACAAGCAGTACAACGTGCCGGGGCCGTTCGACGCGATTTTTTGCCGTAACGTGATGATCTATTTTGATAAAACGACGCAGCAGGACATCCTGCGCCGCTTTGTTCCGTTGCTCAAGCCGGACGGTTTACTGTTTGCCGGGCACTCGGAAAACTTTAGCAACCTCGCGCGCGAGTTTAGCCTGCGTGGGCAGACGGTATATGCGCTGAGTAAGGAAAAAGCATGAGTAAAATCAGGGTATTGTCTGTCGATGATTCGGCGCTGATGCGCCAGATCATGACTGAAATTATCAATAGCCACAGCGATATGGAAATGGTGGCGACCGCCCCTGACCCACTTGTAGCGCGGGATTTAATTAAAAAATATAACCCCGACGTGCTGACGCTGGATGTCGAAATGCCGCGCATGGACGGGATCGATTTCCTGGAAAAACTGATGCGCCTGCGTCCAATGCCGGTGGTGATGGTCTCCTCCCTGACAGGCAAAGGTTCGGAAATCACCCTGCGCGCGCTGGAGCTGGGGGCGGTGGATTTTGTCACCAAGCCGCAGCTCGGCATTCGTGAAGGGATGCTGGCCTACAGCGAGATGATCGCCGAGAAGATCCGCACCGCGTCGCGGGCGAAGCTGGCGGCGCACAAACCGCTGGCCGCGCCGGCCACCCTGAAGGCCGGCCCGTTGCTCAGCTCGGAAAAACTGCTGGTGATTGGCGCATCAACCGGAGGAACAGAGGCAATTCGCCATGTACTCCAGCCATTGCCGCTCTCAAGCCCGGGTATTCTGATTACCCAGCATATGCCGCCAGGCTTTACCCGCTCGTTCGCCGAGCGCCTGAACAAGCTGTGTCAGATTAGCGTGAAGGAGGCGGAAGACGGCGAGCGCGTGCTCCCGGGTCACGCCTATATCGCGCCGGGCGATAAGCATATGGAGCTGTCGCGCAGCGGCGCGAACTATCAAATCAAAATTCATGACGGGCCGCCGGTTAACCGGCACCGTCCGTCGGTGGATGTGCTGTTTCATTCGGTGGCGAAACATGCGGGGCGCAACGCCGTTGGGGTGATCCTCACGGGTATGGGCAACGACGGTGCCGCCGGAATGCTTGCAATGCACCAGGCTGGCGCCTGGACGATTGCGCAGAATGAAGCAAGTTGTGTGGTGTTCGGCATGCCGCGCGAGGCCATCAATATGGGTGGCGTGAGCGAAGTGGTCGATCTTAGCCAGGTAAGCCAGCAGATGCTGGCGAAAATCAGTGCCGGACAGGCAATACGTATTTAAAGAGGAGTGTAGTTTTATGGCGGACAAAGAGCTCAGATTTTTGGTTGTGGATGACTTTTCCACCATGCGTCGCATTGTGCGCAACCTGCTGAAAGAGCTGGGCTTCAACAACGTTGAAGAAGCAGAAGACGGCGTTGATGCGCTGAACAAACTGCAGGCGGGCAGCTTTGGTTTTGTTATCTCCGACTGGAACATGCCTAACATGGACGGTCTGGAACTGCTGAAAACCATTCGCGCCGATGCGGGTATGTCGTCACTGCCGGTGCTGATGGTGACCGCAGAAGCGAAAAAAGAGAACATCATTGCCGCTGCGCAGGCGGGCGCAAGCGGCTATGTGGTGAAGCCATTCACCGCTGCAACCCTGGAAGAGAAGCTCGGTAAGATCTTCGAGAAACTCGGCATGTGAGGTGATGGATATGTTGCAACCTGCTATGAAACCCGTTGAAGAACATTCACCGAGCGACATTATTGCCCGCATCGGTAGCCTGACGCGTATGCTGCGTGACAGCCTGCGTGAACTGGGGCTGGATCAGGCCATCGCGGAAGCGGCGGAGGCGATTCCTGACGCACGCGATCGTCTGGATTACGTGGTGCAGATGACCGCGCAGGCGGCTGAACGCGCCCTGAACAGCGTTGAGGCTTCACAGCCGCATCAGGACGCGATGGAGAAGGGCGCGAAGGCGCTGAGCAAACGCTGGGACGCGTGGTTTGAGAACCCGATTGAACTGGCGGATGCCCGCGAGCTGGTTACTGATACCCGTCAGTACCTGGGGGATGTGCCTGGCCATACCAGCTTCACTAACGCGCAGCTGCTGGACATCATGATGGCGCAGGATTTCCAGGACCTGACCGGTCAGGTGATCAAGCGCATGATGGATGTGATCCAGGAGATTGAACGTCAGCTGCTGATGGTGCTGCTGGAGAACATCCCGGAACCGGCTGCCCGTCCGAAACGCGAGAACGAAAGCCTGCTCAACGGCCCGCAGCTCGACGCAACCAAAGCGGGCGTCGTGGCAAGCCAGGATCAGGTCGACGACCTGCTGGACAGCCTCGGCTTCTGATCGTTCTGATAACCCTCAGGCGGCTGGTTCAGCCTGAGGGTTATTCCGCTAGCGAAGATCCATCTTTATCGTCACGTTGCCCTCAAAACTACCCGGCTCAGGCGTGGCGTCTTTCGTGCTGACCGGCGCGGCCTGAATCTTCACGACGCCGTTTCCTTCTTCGTCCATCCCCACGGGAAATTCGTACGTGCCATCCAGCGCGACGTTCTGGCTGTTTTCATCGTACACGCGCACACCAAGGTCGTCTCTTTCCAGCAGCTTCGCAATATACGGCGTACTGCTGTCCGCCACGCCCTGATCTGCCGTGAGCGTAAGCCTGATACGGTCAGTGTTCCCGACGGCGTTATCGTCACAGTGGTAGGCAATATCGACGTTTTTAAGGGCATAACCCTTAGGCGGCTGCCCCTTGCTGACGAACTGTTTGCTGACAATGCTGCCGAACTCAACCTCAATGGTGCTGCCCGCGTTGATGGTGCAGCTGAGCGGCGCCGATAGCGTGCCGCTAAACCAGATATCTGAAACGTGTTCGGCCTGTCCTGCGTCACAGCTTGCGCCTGTGCCAAAGTAGAGGCAGGCGTAGTTTTGAGCGATGATCGTGGGGGGGATCACCTCCTGTCCCAGTATCGGTTTTTTAACGTGCAGCATGACGGCCACAACGTTCCAGCGGAAATTTCGCTTTATCGTGGCCCCGCCCGAGGGTTGAGTCTCTGTGCTGCAGACGCTGGCTTCGCCTTCGGTTCTGGCGAGCGTATTTTCGGTAACGCTATTCATGCTCCCTCTGGACGTCGGGTATTCATTGATGGTTATCGGGGTCAAAAAATTGCCGTCGGGAGAGTTGATCGCATCAGCGTAGCCGGTGATATCCGCATCGATCTTATCGGTAAGAAAGCCGTAGCCGTTTGTGCCGGGGCTAAGTGGACTACCGGCGAGCGTTTTTTCATAAATCGTGCTGGACGAATACAGATTCCCCGGACAGGTACAGTTGGCCACCATCTCCGGGCCATTGCCGACCAGATGATCGGGAACGTCATAATCGTGATTTGCTCTGTTTTCGCTGGACGAAAACTCGTGGTCGAATGAGGTGCTGTAGGTTTGCGGTGCACCAAAACAGTTATGAAGTAACGTCGCCGTTCCCCAAACGGGGTGGGTAAAGGCCACCGAGAGGACCGTGACCAGAAAGGCCATAGAGAGCTGTTTATTGAGTCTTGTTGTCATCTGTTTATTCCTGCTGACAAAGCGCGCTAACCGAGCGAATACCGTTAGGGCTTTCATTTTGGCTGGCTGACGGTTGCGTAATGCTGGCGCGGCACTGCTGCTCCGCGCCGTTGCCCCATTTCAAGGTGAGCCGTGCGGCCTCGCCGATACCTGCCAGATAGACGGTGCCGGTATCATCTACAATGCCGCTGATGACCGGGGTATCGCTGGTCGCAATAGCCCCAAACGGGACGGGCAGGCCGTTTGGACGCTTCAGGGCGATCAACATGCGATAGCCCGTGTGAGCATCAAACCTGGCCATGACGGCAGCGTTGCGTGAGGGTATGACGGTGATGGCGGTATCGCTGCTGTCGACGTTTTCCGGCAGGCTCGACGTATCAATACGAATGTTGTTTTCCTGATACGGGGTAAGCGACGGAATGACGGCGTTACCCTGCCAGTCGGTCTGTATGCCTCGCTGGTTCTGGAAGCGGACGCCGGAAGCGTCGTTGGCGCTCACGATGGCAAACTGGCTGCCTAAAGGTTGCGCCAGCGTGACGCCCTGAGGATGGGCAACAAGCGCGCCGCTAATGCCGTAGTTAAGCTGCTGAGCGCTATCACTGGAGGCGTAATACCCGGCGGTGAGGTTGGCGTATTGCGAACGGTAGCTGCCGTATACGCTGCTGGTGTCCTCCCCGTCGTGGTTGGCGTGGCTCTGCTGCAGCGAGTAGCTCAGGCGCTCGTCATCCAGCAGCGTGCCGCTGAGGCCAACGTTTTGTCGCGTATAGCCGTCCCTGGTGTTGCTGATGTTATAGCTGCTCCAGGCGCGAGGCAGCCATCGGGAGAGGGGGATACTGAAGCCGAAGGAGATCATCCTGTCGGACGCTTCGCCGTTGGTTTTGCTGTAGGTATAGGCCAGATGATAGCTCGTACCGGCAACGACGGTATTCATGCCAACCGACAGGCTGCGCTCCTTATTTGAGGTGCCCCAATAGTCCTGCTGATAGCCGTTCAGATAAAGGCTTACCTCTGCCAGGGTCTGGCTGATGCTGGCCTGTATGCGGTTGCGCTTGTTGTAACGAAACAGCAGATCGTCTTCGTGCCCGTCAAGCTTTTGGTTGGCGTCGGCGAAGCTGTAGTATCCGCGGCTGGAATAGCGATAGCTGCCCAGGCTGAAGTTGGTATTGGTGGAATCCAGCTTACCGGTATAAAGCAAGCGCCATGACTGGCCCGTGTGCTGGCTGCCGTCGTCGAGCCGGGTGTCGGCCGCGGTAACGTCGGCCGACAGCGAGCCCAAAGGCCCCAGCGCCAGGCCGACGCCGGTATTGGCTGCGCTATAGTCTTTCGAGAGCGTGAGCCCGACAAACCAGGTGAGCAGGTTGTTTAAACCGTAAATCATGCTTCCCTGGAGAAAGTCAGGCTCCTTTTGGTCGCTTCCGCTGTCAGCCCGATAGCGGCCCGCCGTCAGTTCGTATTTTATTCGTCCCGGACGCAGCATGACCGCGATGCTGGAGTAGGGCTGCGTGAAGTGGTGCTCGGTGCCGTCGGCCTCCTTTACCGTGACGTCCAGATCGCCGCTGTTGGTGGTGGAGTAGAGGTCATTGATCTCGAACGCCCCCGGCGCAACGTTTTGCTGGTAGATGAGATAGCCATTCTGACGCACCGAGACCTCCGCGTTAGAGCTGGCGATGCCGCGTATGACAGGGGCATATCCACGCTGGCTGTAGGGCAGCATCTCCTCATCCGACGCAAGATTGACGCCCCGGTACTGCATGCTATCGAAAACCTCGCCCCGCGTGTTGCTCTCCCCGGCGGTGAACTGCGCTTTGAGGACATCCACGTCATGCTGCAGGAAGGTATTAATGGTTTCCCACTGCTTTTCGCTGTCCGAATTGCTCCACGTCGTGTAGTTACGCACGCGCCAGCCGCCCAGATTGGCACCGGTGCGTAAATTCAGATACTGATTCGTGGTGCTGCTGTCTCCGCTGTCCTTATTTGTTGATCCAGAAAAGGCGTAGTCACTGAACATGACCGGCACCCCGTCGTCCCAGCGTGAAGGATCGATGTAATCGCGACCGGTTTCGCTTATCGCAGCCTGAGGAATGCTCAACGTTAACGTCATGGTTGAGAAATCAAGATGCGCAGAGGCCAGCGGGATATAGCGCCCGAGATTGTCAGGCAAGGCCTGATTAGCGGGCAGTGCTTGCAGCGCGGGATAACGATCGATAGCAATCCCCCAGGCGCGCAGCATATCCGGCGTAAGCTGAGGCATCAGCGCGCCTTCCGGGGAGCTGACGTATGCGATATTCGCGTCCTTCAGGCGGCGGTCATTTACCCGCACTCGTGAAGAATAGGTGCCGGGCAGCTGAGCATTCGACTTTGAAAAGAGGGAAAGGTCGATATCCTGTTGTGACAGCATATTCCCTTCAAGCGATGAAGGGGAGAACCGATACTCACGGGCCTGCGCCGAGCAGCTGGCCATGAGCAAAACGCCGCCAAGGCAGCGGAGAAGCGGATTTGGTCTGAAGATCCGGCTGTATGACAAATAATTACGTCCTGTAATCATTGCGATCCTTAATCCTGCGCCAGGGGGGAAGTATGTTTTTCGGAAGCGTTGCCGTAATCGGTAATGCATCGCCAGCTAACGCTCGCACCCTGAGCGCCGTCGGGGAGAGGAATGGCCGCGCTGGATTTAGGGCCAACCATGTCGGCCTTCTCGACTTTGCGCGCACCCAGCGCAAGTGAATCAAAGACGCTGTAGAACGCCCCGTCGTTGATGACGGTGAGCTGCTGGCCGTGACGAACGAAGCGCAGGTTTTGACAGGTTTCGGATGGCGTACCGCTCAGCCCGGCCGGGCGCCAGAACAGCTTGAGGCGCGTTTTATAGATCAGACGCAGGACGTTTTTATTCTCTTCATCCGTCGCCGTGGCGGGTACGGTTCGCACGTTCATGTAGAACAGCGACTCTCTATCGCCCGGTAAGTTCGTGCCGTTCCAGGTTATGCGCAGGCTTTGCTCTTTTTGCGGATCGAGGCGAAAGAGGGGCGGTGTGACGATAAAGGGCCCGTGCGTTTTACCATCGCCCGTATCCGTCCACGACTGTATTAACCAGGGACGTTCGCGATCGTTATTCTGTAAGGGCAGGGCAACTTCCTTTTTGGCGGCATCGTAGATTATGCGTGTGCGACCTATCTGAACGCCTTCCGCGTGACAAAGGGTGCTCGCAATAACAGGAACGCATAATAAGACCTTAAGAGAAATGCGCATGGTGAAACCTTTAATAAAGGAGGTTGAGAAAAAAAGATAATAGTCCGGAAGCGGACTCGGACTATTATCTGAGCATGACTCCTTAAACGTCATGACGCCTGGGAATATATATATCCTGAATGTCAAAAGCCGTTTATCAGCGGTAAAGAATGTTTACCGTCATATCCGCGTCTGCCGGACCGGCGGTGACCTCGGCAGCAAAAGATTTATAGCGGGCATTAAAGTCCGCCTTTATGGTGTCGGAGGATTTTGTTGCCAGCTCGATATAGACCTGACCTTCCGCACCGTCCATGGTAATAAACTGAGTATCTTTACCCGCTGGACTCACGGCAACGCCGATCCCGGTGGCTGCAGTGTCGCCAGTTGTGGTGATTTTACTGACATCCAGTAACGTATTGGTGTTAGTAAGGGAGGTTGGGCCGTTGAAGGTCAGCTGTACAGCCGGAAGCCCATCGCTTTTTAATGGGCAGTTAGCCAGCGTAATGGTGAACGGCATGAGGGTAGTTTCCTTTCCAACTTTAGTAAATAGGGATTTTGGATAGGTACCCAGTGGTATAGTACTGTCCGTACCATTATCGCCCTGAATTGTGCAGCTGGGTTCTATAATTTCACCCGTAAAGTGAATGGTGCCGGCATTCATTTCTGCGGCGAAACCCGTCATCGACAGGGTTGCGAGGGCGACGCCTGCAATAATATTCTTTTTGAAATCCATCTTAAATTTTCCTTAAAGTAAAAACGCTATTTGGCATGTCCTCTGCTTAATCGTGAAAGGGGAGCCTGCCGCGCAAAAGTATAACGATTAATTTTTTTCAGGTAAGGGTGTCTCAGAATTAATATTATATAGGCTACTCTATTTTGTATTATTTGTGGGATGATGAGAGGTAGGGGTTCAATTACTATGGTTTATTGAATTCACATATTTATATCATTACGGCAAAGCCAGGCGCTTAAAATCGCCGATTGTGTTAATTTTTGTCTCAGAATATTTTCAGGACACGCGTTCAATAAAGCTGTGCTTAATTCATTTTGTAATATAAAACACATAAAGAAAGGCTGGACTTTATCTGTTAGCTTGTTATTTGCGCGAACTGTGCTCACTAAACGTGCAAAGTGCGATCTTAATCTGAATAACAGGGCCCGGTTATAGGTTTTTTTCAGCCCATTGATGGAAGGCGGTGCTGGCATGATACCCCTGACTAAATGGGCTGCGAGCATGCACTGTGGCAGAAGAGAACGACGACAAAACGGAAGCCCCCACACCCCACCGGCTTGAAAAAGCGCGTGAGGACGGGCAGATACCCCGATCCCGAGAACTGACATCCCTGCTGATCCTTATCGTGGGCGTGTGCATTATCTGGCTGGGTGGGGAGTCGCTCGCCCGCAGGCTGGCGGGAATGCTCTCTGCCGGGCTACGTTTTGACCACAGCATGGTCAACGATCCGAATCTGATCCTTGCTCAAATCATCCTGCTGATTAAAGGCGCCATGATTGCCCTGCTGCCGCTGATCGTCGGCGTGGTGCTGGTGGCTATCGTGTCGCCCGTTATGCTGGGCGGACTGGTGTTCAGCGGGAAGTCGCTGCAGCCAAAATTCTCAAAGCTCAACCCGTTCCCCGGCATTGCAAAGATGTTCTCTGCCCAAACCGGTGCCGAGCTGGTTAAAGCGATCCTCAAATCCACCCTGATGGGCAGCGCGGCAGGTTTTTACCTTTGGCATAACTGGCCTGAAATGATGCGCCTTATCAGTGAGTCACCGCTCAGCGCCATGAGAAACGCCATGGATCTCATCGGGCTGTGCTCGCTGCTGGTGGTGCTCAGCATTATTCCGATGGTGGGCTTTGACGTTATCTTCCAGCTCTATAGCCACTTCAAAAAGCTGCGCATGTCCCGTCAGGATATCCGCGATGAATATAAGCAGATGGAAGGTGACCCGCACGTGAAAGGGCGTATCCGCCAGATGCAGCGCGCTGCCGCCCGTCGACGGATGATGGAAGATGTGCCGAAGGCTGACGTTATCGTGACCAACCCGACCCACTATTCCGTCGCGCTGCAGTACGACGAAAACAAAATGAGCGCGCCAAGAGTGGTGGCAAAAGGGGCGGGGCTAATTGCGCTACGCATCCGTGAAATTGCGACCGAAAACCGCGTGCCCATTCTGGAAGCACCGCCTCTGGCACGAGCCTTGTACCGTCATGCCGAGATTGGACAACAGATCCCTGGCCAGCTTTACGCCGCCGTCGCGGAAGTCCTGGCATGGGTATGGCAATTGAAGCGCTGGCGTCTGGCCGGTGGTCAACGGCCTGTGAAACCTGAGAACCTCCCGGTGCCTGAAGCGCTGGATTTTTTGAACGAGAAGGACACTGATGGCTAATCTGGTAGCAATGTTGCGCCTGCCGAGCAACATGAAGTCGACCCAATGGCAAATTCTTGCCGGGCCGATTCTGATCCTGCTGATTCTGTCGATGATGGTACTGCCGCTCCCGGCGTTCATCCTCGATCTGCTTTTCACATTCAACATTGCCTTGTCCATCATGGTGCTGCTGGTGGCGATGTTCACCCAGCGTACCCTGGAGTTCGCGGCGTTCCCGACCATTCTGCTGTTTACAACCCTGCTGCGGCTGGCGCTGAACGTGGCGTCTACCCGTATCATCCTGATGGAAGGGCATACCGGCGGGGCAGCGGCGGGTAAAGTGGTTGAGGCCTTCGGCCACTTCCTGGTGGGCGGTAACTTCGCCATCGGCATCGTGGTGTTCGTCATCCTCGTGATCATCAACTTTATGGTTATCACCAAAGGTGCCGGGCGTATCGCGGAAGTTGGCGCGCGCTTCGTGCTGGACGGGATGCCGGGCAAGCAGATGGCGATCGACGCCGACCTGAACGCCGGGCTTATTGCGGAAGACGAAGCCAAAAAGCGCCGTGCGGAAGTGACTCAGGAAGCCGACTTCTACGGTTCGATGGACGGTGCGAGCAAGTTTGTGCGCGGTGATGCCATCGCGGGCATCCTGATCATGGTGATTAACGTGGTCGGCGGCCTGCTGGTGGGCGTGCTGCAGCACGGAATGGACATGGGCCACGCGGCGGAAAGCTATACGCTGCTGACCATCGGTGACGGCCTTGTCGCGCAGATCCCGGCTCTGGTTATCTCCACCGCGGCGGGCGTGATCGTTACCCGCGTCAGTACCGATCAGGACGTTGGCGAGCAGATGGTGGGGCAGCTGTTCAGCAACCCGCGCGTGATGCTGCTGGCGGCGGCCGTGCTGGGCCTGCTCGGCATGGTGCCGGGGATGCCGAACCTGGTCTTCCTGCTGTTTACCGCCGGTCTGCTGGGGCTTGCCTGGTGGATGCGCGGTCGCGAAACGAAGCCGGCCGCGGAGCCTGTGCCGGTCAAAATGCCGGAGAATACCCAGGCCGTTGAGGCCACCTGGAACGACGTTCAGCTGGAGGATTCTCTGGGGATGGAGGTTGGCTATCGCCTGATCCCGATGGTGGACTTCCAGCAGGACGGGGAACTGCTGGGCCGTATACGCAGCATCCGTAAAAAATTCGCCCAGGATATGGGCTTCCTCCCGCCGGTGGTTCACATCCGTGACAATATGGATCTCCCGCCCGCGCGCTACCGCATTCTGATGAAGGGCGTGGAAATCGGCAGCGGTGATGCCTATCCGGGGCGCTGGCTGGCGATTAACCCGGGCACGGCGGCAGGCACCCTGCCGGGCGAGCAAACTATCGATCCGGCGTTTGGCCTCGCGGCAATCTGGATTGAGAGCGCCCTGAAAGAGCAGGCGCAGATCCAGGGGTATACCGTGGTGGAAGCCAGCACCGTGGTGGCGACGCACCTTAACCATCTGATTGGCCAGTTCTCCGCCGAGCTGTTCGGGCGTCAGGAAGCGCAGCAGCTGCTTGACCGCGTGACGCAGGAGATGCCGAAGTTGACGGAAGATTTGGTGCCGGGCGTGCTGACGTTGACCACGCTGCATAAGGTGCTGCAGAACCTGCTCGACGAGAAGGTCCCGATCCGCGATATGCGCACCATTCTGGAAACGCTGGCCGAGCACGCGCCGCTGCAAAGCGATCCGCACGAGCTGACGGCGGTAGTGCGCGTGGCGCTGGGGCGCGCCATTACGCAACAGTGGTTCCCGGGCACCGGCGAGGTGCAGGTGATTGGGCTGGATACGCCGCTTGAACGCCTGCTGCTGCAGGCGCTGCAGGGCGGCGGTGGCCTTGAGCCAGGGCTTGCGGATCGCCTGCTGGCGCAAACGCAGGAGGCGCTGGCGCGCCAGGAGATGCTGGGCGCGCCGCCGGTATTGCTGGTCAACCACGCCCTGCGCCCGCTGCTTTCGCGCTTCCTGCGCCGCAGCCTGAGCCAGCTGGTGGTGCTGTCGAATATGGAGCTGTCGGACAATCGCCACATTCGTATGACCGCGACCATTGGAGGCAAATAATGCACAAATGGCTGTGGATTTTACTCCTCCCGCTGGCGGCGCAGGCCGCAGGCGAGGGGACGTGGCAGGCCAGCAGCATGGGCGTCACTCTTAGCAATCGCGGCGTGGCAATGTCTTCACGTCCGCTGTCGCCGTCGGAACCGGCTTCGGGCCTGATGACGCTGGTGGTCTGGAACTATAAGCTGATTGGCCCTACGCCCGCCGGGCTGCGGGTGCGGCTCTGTTCCCAGACGCGCTGCACCGAAATCGACGGTGAAAGTGGCACAACCCAGGGGCTGAACGGCGTCCCTGCCGTTGAGCCGTTACGCTTTATCTGGGAGGTGCCGGGGGGCGGTCGTTTAATCCCGGCGCTGAAGGTTCAAAGCAATTCCGTCATCGTTAACTACCGCTAACTGCCTGCCTTTTCACCAGCTATCAGGCGAATCTGATGGCTGGCTCGCAAAATTGACCTCACCTTTTGAATCAATAGAAACGCTGTTTTATAAATCAGTGACACGCGTGACGACACTCTTTGCATTTTTGCCATTCGCCGCTCGGGGATGGCAGAAACAGAAAGGTATCAACAGGTCGATACTTTTACTGTAGCCGTGTAAAAACTCCCGGACGAGGTTTGCTTACAGGGAGTCTCCCAAAACTGATTAGGGTTGACGGCAATGAAAACACGTAAAATTGGACTCGCAAATTATCTTGCTTATGGGTCGGGCGATTTCCTCGGGGCGGGCACAACCGCGCTGACGGCGGCCTGGCTTTTGTATTTTTATACCACCTTCTGTGGACTCTCACCGATTGAAGCCACCTTCATCTTTGCCGCGGCAAGGGTGCTGGATGCCGTCGTCAGCCCGCTGATGGGCTTTTTGACCGATAACTTTGGAACGACCTGGCTCGGTAAGCGCTTTGGTCGCCGTAAGTTCTTTATCCTGCTGGGTATCCCCTGCGTGTTCAGCTACTCGCTGATGTGGGTAGGGGACATGAGCTTCTGGTACTACCTGCTGACCTATCTGGTGTTTGATATTGTCTACACCATGATTCTGGTGCCGTACGAAACGCTGGTGCCGGAAATGACCGATGACTTTAAGCAGAAAACCAAGTTCTCCGGGGCGCGTATCTCCATGGCGCAGATGTCGGCGATCCTGGCCTCCTTCCTGCCGGGTATCCTGCTGACCCACTTCGGGAAAGACAACGCCATCTCCTTCTTCTATGCCAGCCTGGTCTTCTCCGTGCTGTGCGCGCTGATGCTGACCTTCGTCTGGTTCTTCACCTGGGAGCGCCCGCGCGAAGAGTGGTCCGAAGCGGCGCTGCGTGCCGAAGAAGAGAAGAAGAAGCTGACGCTGGGGCAGAGCCTCAACCGCCTGTTCGTGGAGTTAAGCTCGACGCTGCGCATCAAGATTTTCCGCCAGCATCTGGGCATGTATCTCGGGGGCTACATCGCCCAGGACGTCTTTAACGCGGTCTTCACCTACTACGTGGTGTTCGTGCTGATGCAGGAGGCGTCAATGGCCTCCAACCTGCTGGGCACGATGGCTATCTTCCAGTTCCTGGCCGTTATCGCCATGATCCCGCTGTGCATTCGCTTCGGGCCTGCGCCGTCTTACCGCATGGTGGTGGTGCTGTTTGGCCTGGCGTCAATCTCTTACGCCGTGCTCTATTACGCGGGCCTGAGCGACGTCTACGCCCTGCTGCTGCTGGTTTCTGCTGTTGCCGGTCTTGGTCGCGGGGGTATCAACTACGTGCCGTGGAATACCTACACCTACATTGCTGACGTGGATGAAGTGATCACCGGCCAGCGCCGCGAGGGGATCTTCGCGGGCATCATGACCCTGACCCGTAAGGCGTCTCAGGCCGGTGCGGTGATGCTGGTGGGGATCGTCATGCAGCTGTCCGGCTTTGTGAGCGGTCAGAAAGTGCAGCCTGCGGAAGTAAGCCACACCATCCTGATGATCCTGAGCGTGGGCACGATCCTGGTGCTGTTCTGCGGCTTCCTGGTCTCCCTGCGCTTTAAGCTCAATTTGCAAACCCACAGCACCCTGCGCGAAGAGACCGCCAAAATGCGTGAGTCTGGTCATGCAATGCCCGAGACGGCGACGCCGCAGGCCCGTGCCACCGTTGAGATGCTGGCCGGTATGCCTTTTGATTCCCTGTGGGGCAATAACAACATTGGTTATCTGAATCGCAACAAGCCGGCGGCACCTTCCCTGAAGGATCGCGCGGTACTGAATTCGACATACAACAGAGGTTAAGATTATGAAAGTTTGGCCTGTCAAACATAGCCCGTTACTGCGCCAGCCTGAGCGTTTCATCGCCAGGGATGAGCTGAAGTCGCTGATTCAAAAAGTGACACATAGCCTGGTCAATATTCACGACAAAACGGGGCAATTTTTGCTGCGGCTGGACGACGGACGCGTAATCGATACCAAAGGCTGGGCCGGTTGGGAATGGACGCACGGCGTGGGCCTGTACGGTATCTGGCAGTACTACTGCCAGACCGGCGACGTGGCGATGCGCGACATTATTGACGGCTGGTTTGCCGACCGTTTTGCGGAAGGCGCAACCACCAAAAACGTCAATACCATGTCGCCGTTCCTGACCCTGGCCTACCGCTACGAAGAGACGAAAAACCCGGCGTGGCTGCCGTGGCTGGAGAGCTGGGCGGAATGGGCGATGACCGAGATGCCGCGCACAAATCACGGCGGTATGCAGCACATTACCCTGGCGGAAGAGAATCACCAGCAGATGTGGGACGACACGCTGATGATGACGGTGCTGCCGCTGGCGAAAATCGGCAAGCTGCTCAATAAACCGGAGTATGTAGAAGAGGCGGTGTATCAGTTCCTGCTGCACGTGCAGAACCTGATGGACCGGGAGACCGGGCTATGGTTCCACGGCTGGAATTACGACGGTAACCATAACTTTGCCAACGCCCGCTGGGCGCGCGGCAACAGCTGGCTGACTATCGTGATCCCGGACTTCCTCGAGCTGGTGGACCTGCCGGAAAGCAACGCGGTGCGCCGCTATCTGGTGCAGGTATTGAACGCGCAGATTGCCGCGCTGGCGAAATGCCAGGACGAGAGCGGTTTGTGGCACACGCTGCTCGACGATCCGAATTCGTATCTTGAAGCGTCCGCCACCGCCGGGTTTGCCTACGGCATTCTGAAAGCCGTGCGCAAGCGCTATGTTGGGGCGGAATACGCTGAGGTCGCCGAAAAAGCGATTCGCGGTATCGTGAAGAATATCTCGCCGGAAGGCGAGCTGTTGCAAACCTCGTTCGGTACGGGGATGGGAAGCGATCTGGAGTTTTATCGCCAGATCCCGCTGACGTCGATGCCGTATGGGCAGGCGATGGCGATTCTCTGTTTAACGGAATATTTACGGAAGTATTTCTAATACCCCACTGTTAGTGCATATGTTCAAAAGCCTCTTTTACAAGGGGCTTTTTTATTTTCAATTGTATTCACCGAATCAATTAATTTATTTGTCTTATTTATGATTAATATACATTGAAATTGATTAGCTAATATATTGGGAAGTGTGACTAAAGCCACAATATCGAATGCTTTTCTGCCGTATTTTTACTTCGCATTAAAAGAAATATCTGATGTCAAATACAAGGAGAAGTATTATGGATAATATTACTGGTGGTATTTTCATTAAGCCCGCTGTTAATATGAATGCAGAAAAGATGTCTGATGAGCAAATCGATATTTTTCAGCGCGCCTTTGCTGATATTCTTGGCGTTGAGTTCATCCCGTTGATATATGTTGGTTCACAGGTGGTTGCGGGCGTACTTCATAGCTATATTGCATCACGCCGTCCTATCCATCCAGCCTCACAGACAACGCTAGTGAAGGTTGTTATTTACCAGAATCTTGAGCACGTGGTTTCGCTGCACTCAATTGCTGATATTTAACAGGCGTTCTACCCCGCATATGAAATGCAATTAAACAAGGAATAGTATTATGTGGAAATTATCTACTGATATTTGCATCGCAATGGACTCACCCGTAGCTGGTTACGAGAATAATGCGCCTGGGACGAATAAAACCATCCCTCTGTATATAGCTCGAGCCAAATTTAACGGCGGTATTCATCCGGGTAAATTAGTCTACGGTTTCGGTATGCATATTCCCTGGGGAGGAGCGGAACATGTTTGCCGTGAATTTGAAGTGTACGTAGGGCCGGTTAAATGGGTTCGCGTAAAAGGTCATGAAATTCCGCTCGGCGCCGTTCAGGCTGGCCGTGAAGCGGATGGTAAACTGCTTTATGTCGCACGAGCGAATTTCCCGAACGGTCTTTTCCTGGGAAAAGCGGGTACGCATCTGCGTAAGGGTGGCAGCATTAGCTATCAGGGCAAAGAGTGGGATGTGGATGATTACGAAGTGCTTGTAGCCGAGTAATTGCCAGCCAGAAGAAACGTCCGCCCCGTTGAGGCGGACGTTTTTATTACATGCGTTCTACGGTTTCGATACCCAGGGTATCCAGACCCAGCTTCAGAGTCTTCGCCGTGAGCTGCGCCAGCTTCAGGCGGCTGTTGCGCACCGCTTCGCTTTCTGCCGACAGGATAGGGCAGTGCTCGTAGAAGCCGGAGAACAGACCCGCCAGGTCGTACAGGTAAGCACACATCACGTGCGGCGTACCGTCGCGTGCGACAACGGTCAGCGTCTCTTCAAACTGCAGCAGACGCGCCGCCAGCTGCGCTTCACGATCTTCGGTAATGCTTACCGTGGCGTTCGCCAGCACGCTTTCGTCGATATTCGCTTTACGGAATACCGAGAGTACGCGGGTGTAGGCATATTGCATGTACGGCGCCGTGTTGCCTTCAAACGCCAGCATGTTGTCCCAGTCAAAGATATAGTCGGTGGTACGGTTTTTGGAGAGATCCGCATATTTCACCGCGCCGATACCGACGGCGTTAGCCAGTTTTTCCAGCTCGTCAGCGGGCATGTCCGGGTTCTTCTCGGCCACCAGACGGCGGGCGCGTTCCAGCGCTTCGTCCAGCAGATCGGAAAGCTTCACGGTGCCGCCCGCGCGGGTTTTGAACGGCTTACCGTCTTTACCCAGCATCATGCCGAACATGTGGTGTTCCAGCGGTACGGAATCCGGCACGTAGCCTGCTTTGCGCACGATGGTCCACGCCTGCATCAGGTGCTGGTGCTGGCGGGAGTCGATGTAGTACAGCACGCGGTCGGCGTGCAGGGTTTCATAGCGGTATTTTGCGCAGGCGATATCGGTGGTGGTATAGAGATATCCGCCATCCTTCTTCTGGATGATGACGCCCATCGGTTCGCCTTCCTTGTTTTTGTACTCATCAAGGAACACGACCGTTGCGCCTTCGCTCTCTACCGCCAGCCCTTTGGCCTTCAGGTCCGCCACAATGCCGGGCAGCATGGGGTTGTAGAGGCTTTCACCCATCACGTCGTCGCGGGTCAGGGTGACGTTCAGACGGTTATAGGTCAGCTGGTTCTGGGACATGGTGATGTCGACCAGCTTGCGCCACATCTCCAGGAAGTATTGATCCCCGCCCTGCAGTTTCACCACGTAGCTGCGCGCGCGCTCGGCGAAGGCTTCGTCTTCGTCGTAATGCTTTTTCGCTTCGCGGTAGAAGCCTTCCAGGTCCGCCAGCGCCATCTCGCCCGCGTTTTCCTGCTGCTGCTTTTCAAGGTACGCGATAAGCATGCCGAACTGCGTACCCCAGTCGCCCACGTGGTTCGCGCGGATCACCTTGTGGCCGAGGAATTCATTGGTACGCACGGAGGCGTCACCGATAATGGTGGAGCGCAGGTGACCAACGTGCATCTCTTTCGCCACGTTCGGGGCGGAGTAGTCGATCACAATAGTCTGCGGCTCTGGCTGGGAAACACCCAGACGGTCGGATTTCAGCGCCGCGTCAACGTGGCTTGCCAGGAACGCAGGCTCCAGGAAGATGTTGATAAAGCCCGGGCCGGCAATTTCGGTTTTACTGGCGATGCCGGTGAGATCCAGATGCGTCAGTACCTGCTCAGCGAGCTGTCGCGGCGGCATGCCCAGTTTTTTAGCCACTGCCATCACGCCGTTAGCCTGATAGTCGCCAAACTGTACTTTTGCT
>Ga0207655_1001861_pt1 | contig 18205 bp, 9 predicted proteins | sample KBSM44metaG_FD_184398 | JGI IMG/M metagenome (GOLD analysis project Ga0207655, IMG submission 184398) | Miscanthus rhizosphere microbial communities from Kellogg Biological Station, Michigan, USA - KBS M4-4 metaG (SPAdes) (version 2) | ecosystem: Host-associated > Plants > Roots > Rhizosphere >...
CAAGCCCGTTTGAAGAACCTGTCCCAAGACGACAAACTGCAAACCGAGCTGGAATTCGAAGGCAAACTGCGCACCCTGATGGGCGAATACTCCAAGTCCCTGCGTGACATCATCGCGCTGTTGGATCCAGAATCCAAATCCAAGGCGCCACGCGGCGGTGCAGTGAAAACTACCGGCACCAAGCGTGCTCGCAAAGTTAAACAATACAAAAACCCGCACAACGGCGAAGTCATCGAAACCAAAGGTGGCAACCACAAGACTCTGAAAGAGTGGAAAGCCAAGTGGGGCGGCGACGTGGTAGAAGGCTGGGCGACCCTGCTGGGCTAAGCCTCAGAGCTTGTCGCAGATGGATCCGTGACAAAAAAAGAACGCCAGCAAATGCTGGCGTTTTTTTATGCGTGGCGTTTAAGCCCCGGCATGTTCGGATTCAAAGACGAAAACGCTGACGCAGTCCCTGCACATAATCCTGCCACTCACTGAGCACCCCCTGCTGAAACGTAGTAGCACTAACGCTCAACTGCGCCGCGGCCTCTACAAAACTTTCCAGGGTATTGGGCGCCCCCCACTCGGGGTCTGACAGACGTTTCTGACAGAATATTCGCCAGCGTTCTTGTTCCTCGGAATTCAACGTATCGGGAAAGTTGCGTGCGCGATATCGAAACAACAATTCAGGCAAACGTTCGTCATCGAAAGGCCACTGCTCTTGTGCCAACTGCATCGGGTCAACGGTCCGGACTTGTTCACACAATCGCCGATCCCGATCACCGATGAATCCATCGTATAACTGTTGCTCGGGATCCTGGCTCTGGGAAAAGTCTTCGCGGGCATAAATCGCGAGGACTTTATCCTGCCAAACTTTGTGCGCGTCATTTAGCCGCAACACCCGCTGCTGATACAGCGCCATATCCAGACCCAGACGCTGCTGATCCTCCTGGCGAAGTACCGACAACGGTGCCACCACCGGGCACTTGTTGATGTGAATCAACTTCAATGGCACCGGCAGCTCACCTTCGACCAGCTCATCGCGACGGGTATACAGGCGCTGGCGCAAGGTTTCAGCATCCAGATCAAGCAGGCCCTGCGGATCGAGGTGCAAGTCACAGACAATCAGGGCGTTCTTGTTGCGCGGGTGCCACGCCAGCGGCAACACCACACCCACATAGCTGCGCGCGGCGGAAAAACGGCCGGACACATGCACCAGCGGTTGCAGCAGGCGTATCTGGTCCATGACTTTCTGCTTGCTGCGCAGTTGAAACAACCAGTCGTAGAGTTTTGGCTGTTTTTCCCGTATCAGGCGCGCCAGGGCGATCGTCGCGCGAACGTCCGACAGCGCTTCGTGGGCATTGCCATGATCGATGCCATTGGCGGCGGTCAGGCGTTCGAGCTTGAGTGTGACCCGACCCTCGTCATCCGTTGGCCAGACCAGGCCATCGGGGCGCAAGGCATAGGCGGCGCGCACCACATCGATCAGGTCCCAGCGGCTGTTGCCGCCCTGCCATTCCCGCGCATAAGGGTCGAAAAAGTTTCGGTACAGGCTGTAGCGGGTCATCTCGTCGTCGAAACGCAGGGTGTTATACCCCGCGCCACAGGTGCCCGGTGCCGCGAGCTGGGCATGCACCCGGGTCATGAAATCAGCCTCGCTCAAACCCTGCGCCTGCAGTTGCCCGGGGGTGATGCCCGTGATCGCACAGGCGGCAGGATGCGGCAGGATGTCGTCACTGGGCCGGCAGTAAAGATTGACCGGCTCGTCGATTTCATTGAGATCGAAGTCGGTGCGCAGGCCGGCCATTTGCAACGGACGGTCGCAACGGGGATTGATGCCAGTGGTTTCGTAGTCGTACCAGAAGATGGAGGTCACGGGCGATTCCTGAACTGAAGATCGGCAAAGTCTAGGCGTTCCTCTCCCGCCTCGGCCAGCAGTCTTGTCATTCCAGCGTGTTGCGGCAAAACACAGCGATGTCGTTTCCCCCCGCATAGGCTGCTAGCATCGGATGGACAGAGAATCCCGATCCAGGCCACACATCAGGTAGCCCATGCTCGAGACCACAGCACTGCCAGGGAATGCGCCGCTGTCACCGCCACTGGATACGCGCTATCAAGTCGAAACGCCGGAGGGCGTCGACCTGCCACTGCGCCCGGCCGGCTTGATGGTCCGTGCGCTGGCGTTTTCCATCGATCTGGGTTTGCGCGGCCTGGCCCTGGGGGTGCTGTTCATTGTGCTGGCGATGCTCGGCAAGCTGGGCGCGGGACTCGCGTCGATACTGCTGTTCGTGGCGAGTTGGTGGTACATGGTGCTGTTCGAGGTGCTGAACCAAGGCCGCTCGCCGGGCAAGCAATGGATGGGATTGCGGGTGGTGCACGACGATGGCACGCCGGTCGGCTGGTCTGCTTCGCTGTTGCGCAACCTGCTGCGCGTTGTCGACCTGCTGCCGTTCGGTTATTTCCTCGGCGCCATCAGTTGCCTGCAACACCCCCACTTCAAGCGCCTCGGCGATATCGCCGCCGGCACCCTGGTGATCTACCGCGAACAATCGCACACCCGTCCCGAACTCCCGCAAGCACAGCCCCGTCGTCCGCCCTTTGCCCTGACCCTCACCGAGCAACGGGCGATTCTCGGGTTTGCCGAGCGCCAGGCTGAACTCTCCCCGGCGCGGGCCGATGAACTGGCCGCGATACTCGCGCAACCCTTGCAAGTCCAGCCCGCGCAAGCGGTCACCGAACTCAACGGCATCGCCCGCGGCCTGTTGGGGCCGACATGAAGCAAAGTCTTTTTGAAAGCCGGCACAAGGCAGAATGGGAGCGTTTTTCCCATCTGCTCGATCAGTTGGAACGAGACGACAAAAACACCGACGCCGGCAATTTCCCGAAGGACTACCGACGCCTCTGCCAACACCTGGCACTGGCCCGGGAGCGTGGCTACAGCAGCTTTCTGATCGATGCCTTGCAGCAACAGGTGCTGCGCGGGCATCAACAGCTTTACCGTCACCGCAGCCGTTTGGGCGCCAACGTGCTGGCATTCATCCTGGCCGACTTCCCGCGGCTGGTGCGCGAACAGTGGCGTTTCGTCCTCGCCGCCAGCCTGATGTTCTTTGCCAGCCTGGGCGGTTTTGCGCTGCTGGTGTACCTGTACCCGGACCTGGTCTACAACCTGATCCCCGCCGAGCAGGTCAGTGAAATGCAAAGCATGTACGACCCCGTGGCCGGTCACCTCGGGCGCACGGTGGACCGAGCGTCCAGTGAGGACTGGGCGATGTTCGGCTACTACATCATGCACAACATCGGCATCGCCTTTCAGACCTTTGCTAGCGGATTGCTGTTTGGTTTGGGCAGCGTGTTTTTCCTGATCTTCAACGGCCTGATGATCGGTGCGGTGGCCGGGCACCTGACCTACGTCGGCTACGGGCCGACCTTCTGGTCATTCGTGATCGGCCATGGCGCCTTCGAACTCAGCGCCATCGCCCTGGCTGGCGCCGCCGGCCTGAAGCTGGGCTGGGCGTTGGTCGCCCCCGGGCGCCTGCCACGGGCCGAGGCCATGCGATTGGCAGCACGCAAGAGTGTGCTGTTGATCTGCGGGGTCATGCTGTTTCTGTTGATCGCTGCGTTTATCGAAGCCTACTGGTCATCCATGACGGGCCCGTCGCACCAGACCAAGTACCTGGTTGGCGCATCGCTCTGGTTACTGGTGGCGGTCTATCTCGTGTTCGCCGGACGTCGTCGCCATGCGCCTGAATGACGTCACGGTGGTGATTCGCCCGCGCTCGACCTGGGAGGCCATGGACCTCGGCGTGCTCCTGAGCCAGCGCCATCGACGCCTGTTGATGACCAGTTGGGCCATGGTCACCTTGCCCATTTTCTTGCTGCTCAGTTGGGTGCTGCGGGATTCCCCTTCCCTCGCCGTGTTTATTTTCTGGTGGCTGAAGCCGGCGTTCGAACGTCTGCCCTTGTACATACTGTCCAAAGCCATGTTTGGTGAAACGCCCACACTGAAGCAGGCGCTGTTGCATTGGCCGCGGCTGCTCAAACCACAATTGCTGGCCAGCCTGACCTGGCGACGCCTGAGTCTGCAGCGCAGTTTCGTGATGCCGGTGATGCAACTCGAAGGCCTCGACGGCGCGCAACGCCAGCAGCGCCTGCAGGTGCTGTTACAGCGCGACGCCGGTGCCGCGCGCTGGCTGACGATCATCGGCGCGCATCTGGAAGGCGCGTTGTGGATCGGCTTGATGGTGCTGTTCTATCTGCTCCTGCCACAACAGGTCGCGCTCGACTGGAGCTGGAAGTCGCTGATCTCGGCGGCTACCCAGGACTGGCGCTGGCTGGAACACCTGACCAATGCCTTTTACGCCGTGGTGCTGGTGGTCTGGGAACCGATCTATGTCGCCTGCGGTTTCAGCCTCTACCTGAACCGGCGCACCGTGCTGGAGGCCTGGGATATCGAACTGGTGTTCCGCCGGTTGCGCCAACGCCTCACCGGCGCAGGCGCTGTCCTGCTGATCGCGGTGATGTTGCTGATGCCGCCCACCCACGGCGTGTGGGCCGCCGAACCGGCCATGACACCCGACAGCCCACGCCTGCTGAACCAGTCCCTGAACAGCCAGGCCTCCAGGGACAGCATCAAGACGATCCTCGAACAACCGCCCTTCAAGAACCGTGAAACGCTGACGCGCTATCGCTTCGGCGAAGACCAGCCGGACGTTGATGCCTCGCAAGACAGCAAGACACCGCAATGGTTGAGGGCGCTGTTGAAGCTGTTTGAGGGCTTGGCGAGCCTGATTGAAGCCGCGCTGTGGGGCATTGTCATCGCAAGCTTCGGCCTGCTGATCTGGCACTATCGCGACGGGTTGCAGGCCTTTGTCGGCCGCCGCCCAACGCTTCGCGTCAAAGCCACTCGGCCCGTACCCCAGCAGGCATTCGGCCTGGACCTCAAGCCCGAGTCCCTGCCCACCGACATCGCCGCCAGCGCTGAAAACCTCTGGCAAACCGATCCACGCGAAGCCCTCGGCTTGCTCTATCGCGCCCTGCTCAGCCGCCTGTTGCACGACTTCGACATCGCACTCAAAGCCGCCGACACCGAAGGCCAGGTGCTGCGGCGCATCGAGCAACTGCAACAACCGGCCTTGCTGGCCTACAGCAAGAACCTTACCGGGCACTGGCAAAACATGGCCTACGGTCACCGCTTGCCACCCGAACAGGTGCAACAGGAACTGTGTGATGGCTGGCGTGTGTTGTTTGACGCGGGGGCGGTTCGTTGAGTCGGCGCCGGGGGGCGTTTGCCATTGCGTTGATCGCCGTGCTGGTGGCTGCGCTGAGCGTTTACCTGTACCTCAAGGCAACGCCTTATCAGACCGAAATCGACCACGGTCCCTCTCCAGAAGCCAGGGCCAACCCTTATCTGGCGGCGGAACTGTTCCTGCGTCAACAAGGCCTGAGCGTCGACCACGCCAACAGCCTCGACATCCTGCCCAGCCTCGACCCGCATCAACACAGCCTGCTGTTGCTCGGGGACCGCTACAACATGACGCCACGGCAGATCGACCAACTGATGAACTGGACCCGGGCCGGCGGACGGCTGCTGTTCGTCGCCGAGTCGTTGTGGGATGAAAAACTCGGCCACAGCAATGACCTGCTGCTCGATCGGGTGCAACTGCGCCAGTCCCTGAGCAAAGACCTCAAGGCGCCGCCACCCAAAGTCGGCGAAGATCCCTACCCGCAATTGACCAGGCTTTATCTGAAAGACGAAGACGCCCCGGCCTATGCCGATTTCGATACCACGTTCCACCTCGAAGACCCGAAACACCTCGCCCAGGCCTGGGCCAACAGCGCCAGGGCCACGCACATGATGCAGCTCGATCACGGCCTCGGTTCGATCATCGTGGTCACCGACGCCGACCTGTGGAAAACCCCGGCCATCGACCGGTACGACAATGCCTGGCTGCTTTGGTACCTGACCGCCGACACCCGTGTGACACTGATCTTCAACACCGATCACGACAGCCTGCCGACCTTGCTGCTGCGTTACTTCCCCCAGGCACTGGTCGCATTGTTCGCCTTGATCGGCCTGGGTTTCTGGCACTTCGGCATGCGTCAGGGCCCATTGCTGGAACCGCCGTCGAAAGCGCGTCGGCAACTGCAGGAGCACCTGCGCGCCAGTGCCGGTTTCCTGTTGCGCCGCAACGGTCAGGCCGGCCTTCTGCAAGCCTTGCAGCAAGACATCCTGCGCCGTGTACGGCGTCGCCATCCCGGCTTTGAACAACTCGGCATCGCCGAACAATGGCAGGTGCTCGCACGCCTGACCGGCCAACCCACAGGCGCTATCAGCCAGGCCATGATCCCGCGACCCAAGCAACGGCTTTCCAGCGTTGAATTCAGCCGTCTGGTCGCCCATCTGCAATCTTTGAGGAACGCCCTATGAGTGAACCACTCGAGCCCGACGCCCAGAGCCATACGGCTCAACAGCGCCAGCGTGCAAGCCTTCTGGCCCAGGCCGTACGCAAGGAATTGCAGAAAGCCGTGATTGGCCAGGACAGCGTGATCGACGACGTCCTGACCGCGCTGATCGCCGGCGGCCACGTATTGCTCGAAGGTGTGCCCGGGCTGGGCAAGACCCTGTTGGTACGCGCCCTCGCCCATTGCTTCGGCGGTGAGTTCGCGCGCATCCAGTTCACCCCGGACCTGATGCCCAGCGACGTCACCGGGCATGCCGTGTATGACTTGCAAACCGAGCAATTCAAACTGCGCAAGGGGCCATTGTTCACCAACCTGCTACTGGCCGACGAGATCAATCGGGCCCCGGCGAAAACCCAGGCCGCGCTGCTCGAAGCCATGCAGGAACGGCAAGTCACCCTCGAAGGCCAGGCATTGCCGATTGCACAACCGTTCATGGTGCTCGCCACGCAAAACCCGATCGAACAGGAAGGCACTTACCCGCTGCCGGAGGCCGAACTGGATCGGTTCATGCTCAAGGTGCGCATGGATTACCCCGACGCCGAGCAGGAGCTGAACATGGTGCGTCAGGTCAGCCGCTCGACCCGGGCCGACATGCTCGACGTTCAACCGATGCGTACGTTGTTGCAGGCCAGGGATGTGCTGGCCCTGCAACGCATCGCCAGCGACCTGGCGCTGGACGATCAGGTGCTCGATTACGCCGTGCGCCTGGCCCGCTCCACGCGCAGCTGGCCTGGCCTGATCCTCGGCGCAGGCCCGCGTGCTTCCATCGCGCTGGTGCGTTGTGCCCGGGCTCGTGCGCTGTTGCGCGGTGGTGAGTTCGTGATCCCGGATGACATCAAGGGTTGTGCCCTGGCCGTGCTGCGCCATCGCGTGCGCATTGCGCCGGAGCTCGACATCGAAGGGCTGGAGGTCGATCAAGTGCTCCTGCAGATGCTCGACCAGGTTGCGGCGCCGCGCCTGTGAAGCCCTCGCGCCTGCTGCTCGCCTGGCTGTTGATCCTGCTGGCTTGCGGCATTGTGTCGGGTACGTTGCGGGCGCTGGAGTTCGCGATTGCTGCCAGGCTCATGGCGATCAACTGGGGCTTGCTCCTGGCGCTGCTGGCCCTGGCACTGCTGGATGCTGTTCGCGTAAAGCGCCTGCCGTCGCCCCGGCTGAAACGCCAGATACCCGGCAGCCTCGCGCTGGGCCGATGGAGCGAGGCGCAACTGACCCTCGAACACGACTTTACGCAACCGCTGAAGGTACAAGTCTTCGATCATGTGCCGGCGGGCCTGAGCTTCGAACACCTGCCCCTGACGGTCGAGCTGCAACCTGGCCGGCACAGCCTGGCCGGTTATCGCCTGCGCCCGCTCCAGCGCGGTCACTTCAGCTTTGAACGCTGCGAAATCAACCTGCCAAGTCCCTATGGGCTCTGGACGCACAGACGCTTGCTCGACCTGCCCGACGCCACCCGCGTCTACCCCGATTTCGCCCGCCTCTACGAAGGGCAATTGCTGGCTGTGGACAACTGGCTCAGCCAGCTTGGCGTGCGTCAGAAACAACGGCGCGGCCTGGGCCTGGAATTCCATCAATTGCGCGAGTTTCGCGAGGGCGACAGCCTGCGTCAGATCGACTGGAAAGCCACCGCCCGCCAGCGCACGCCGATTGCCCGGGAGTACCAGGACGAACGCGATCAGCAGATCATCTTCATGCTCGACTGCGGCCGGCACATGCGCAGCCAGGATGATGAGCTGTCGCACTTCGATCACGCCCTCAACGCCTGTCTGTTGCTCAGCTACGTCGCGCTACGCCAGGGCGACGCGGTGGGCCTGAGTACCTTTGCCAGCGAACAGCCGCGCTACCTCGCGCCGGTCAAAGGCACCAGCCATCTCAACACCCTGCTCAACAGCGTTTATGACCTGAACAGCAGCCAACGCAGTGCCGACTATCAAGCCGCCGTCACGCAACTGCTGGCACGGCAAAAGCGCCGGGCACTGGTGGTGCTGGTGACCAACCTGCGTGAAGAGAATGACGATGAGCTGCTCCCGGCCGTTAAACGCCTCAGCCGGCAGCATCAGGTGCTGGTCGCCAGCCTGCGCGAAGACGTGCTCGACACCCTGCGCCAGTCCCCGGTGCAGACCTTGCCCGAAGCACTGGCCTATTGCGGGGCCGTGGACTATCTGAATGCACGCGCGGAACTCCATGAACGCCTGAACGCTCATGGAGTGCTGGTGATGGATGCCCTACCCGGCGAGTTGGGGGCAGCGATGGTGACGCGGTATCTGGCCTGGAAGCGCACCGGTACCGCCTAGGCATCTACCGGTACGCCTCTCGCGCAGCGATGGACTAAGGCTCATAACTCCGTTCGTCGAGCATCACGGATTTCAACACCAGGGGGCCGAGATGCAATTGGACGTCGAAGTCGGTAATGCGTAAACCACTCGATCCGCCCAAGGCGGACCCATGCAGTTCGATGTCTACATCCTGGTCAGCCGCCACAACCGTGAACTGATAAGGCTCAAAGGGATTCCACTCAGCCTGGGGGTGCTCGGGAATCTTGCCACTCAGATCAATCGGGTCCTCCACTCCGGTGCTGGTCCTGACGATCACCTTGGAGTTTGCGCCATCACCGTAATTCTCATATAGGAATCTCAGCCTGTAGCTCGCCTTGGTCAGTTGTGCGGCTGTAAGCGGGGCCGTGTCGAAAGTCTGTTTAACAGCCGCCTCCCCGTTCATCATCAGATAAAAACCATAAACCGGATCTGAAAATGTCCGCGCTAGCCCCTTCCCGTTAAAGTGCGACCAGTGTTCTTTCCAGCTTGAGGGAAACCTGCCATCCACAATAAGGTTGCGACCCCTGATTTCGTCTTCGTTCATGATTTGCGTCTCTCAATTAATTCATGACACCTGAACTGACATAACGTCGCTCAGGCATTTGCCCATCAACGTCTTCCTGACCAAGGCGAACTCGCCTCAATCACCCAACTTGTCCAATACCGCCTCGGTGTAAGCCGTGCCGCCGGCCTTGGCCAGATAACGCACGTGCACAATGATGTCCGTCAGGCTTTCGATCATGTCGCTCTGTTGCGCCGAAGCATGCCGGGGGAGATGCAATTGCCATCTCGATACAGCCCCCGTGCCCTCAAACGGCAGGTAGCGTTCATCACCGAACATCAACTGGTGCAGGCCGGCATCGTCCAGGCCGCTGCTGATGCCCACTTGCTGATGGCTGCGCAGGTTGAGCAGGATGTCGAACGGCGGCATCTGGTTGCCGTCCCCATACAGGTAGTCAAGCGAGCTCACATTGGCCTTGACCACCGTGGTACTGCCGGTTTGCATCAACATGGCGCGCACGTCCTGGTAAGGCCCCAGCACTACGGGCAAGGACAGGGCCACGCTGATGATCTGCCGGCAGTAGTGCCCCGGGTAATCGCTGTCGAACAACTTCTGGGACAACTCGAAATCGAGTTTCCCCTTGCGCAGGTCGTCCAGCACCTGGACCCAGGATTTAGCCGGCGTGAATTGCCCTTTCTCGAACAGATCGCGCAGGGAAATGGTCTTGGTGAGTTCCAGTCGCCGCTCGTTGCGGTTGAGGAAGTCCCGTTCCAGACGCATCAGGTCGAGCAGCATCGACTCACCGGCGCTCAGGCCGTGACGGTTGTCCATCCAGACATTGGGGCGGATGACGCGCGTGTCGAAATCGCCCATTTCGTACTGCCAGCTGGCTTCGGCGCTCAGGCACAACCCGACCACGGCGTCATAGGCCTGGAAGTACAGCGTGGCCATCTGGCTCAACAACCAGCGATAGAGTTCGACGTTGGTGGCGCGGGTCTTGTAGAACGAATAAAGCTCCTGGGCCTGGTCGTTGGCTTTCAGGGTTTGCGCGAGGCTGGCCCTGGCGGCCTTGAGGGTGTGGTCGTGGGCTTCGAGTTGCTGCTCGATGACCTGCAACTCACTCTTGGCCTGGGCTTCGGCGAAGCTCCATTCCTCGCCTCGGCGCAGGTAAAAAGATGCTCGTTGGAAGGCTTCGCCTGTTGCATACGTGCCCGCACCCGTGATCGAAAAAACAGTACCCACTGCATTTACGGGTTAGCCACGATCTCCACCCTGAGTACCTCCCAACGCAGCAGGGCCAATAGCTGCAAAACCAGTTAAAGTTTGCTCTTTCATGCTCGCATTGATTAGCGATCCAGCCGTGAAGGGAACAACGGCTGCTGCGCCCGTTAGCTTGCCTGTCAAGCTGAGAGCGTCCCCGGTTATTTCCGGCAAAAGCAGCGGGTTTGCATTGAGTTCCCCATAATGTGTGGCCCGCTCCTGAATCATCTTTTGACTTTCTTTCAAAGCCGCTTCCGAGGCCTCGAGTTGCTTGATTGTCTCCTCCTGAATGGTCTTGGCATGCCCGCCCAAAGCAATCACATGACTTTGCTGCAACTCCTCCAGCTGTCCACGATCGCGCAACTCCATCAACTGACGGACTTCACGCCCAAAGCCGATGAGCGTCTGCACCGCATTCTGCGCGGTAGCCAGCATGGTGCGGAATCGATAGTGCGGAATGTTCAGCCAGCCACCAGCACTGCGCGCAGCCCCCGAAGAACCGCCCGCCTGGGCGCGCAGCAGATCCAGCGGATTGGTCGGTGGGGCATACAGCGCCAGCGACATCGGCTTGCCATCGATGGTCAGGTTATGCCGCATGTTCCACAGGCATTCCTCGACGTACTTCCAGATGTCGAGCAACTGGTCGTTGGTGGGCGGGCGGAACTCCTCCAGTCCAAGGATTTCAAAATCGGGCGCTCCCTCTACCCGCGCCGGCAAATTGGCCACATTGACCTCCAGCGACCGGGCAAACGTGGTCAGTGACGAGGGTCCGGATAGCGACTTGGACTTGATAATCGTATCCGCGGATTTAGGCTTCCAATGGCTCATCGCCTTGGCCGTCGGCGCATTGCCCATCAGCGACAAGGCTCGCACGTATTGCAGCTTCGCCGCCGTGAGGCTGTCTCGGGTCAAGCGCCGATAGAGTGAATCGGCATGGGCGATGATGCAGCGCACATAGCTGACAAAAATGGTCTTGCGATAGTGAATGCGGTTGGAAAAGGCGATCGCATCAGGGTCGACCAGCCCCAGCGCTTCATAGCCGATATCCCCCTTTTCCAGCAGTGGCCGACACAGCCAGTAGCGATCGGCGGGATTGGCTGCCCCCGGCCGCGCCTCTCGAATGTGCGGGTTGAAGATGTATTGAAACCAGCGCTGCGACTCATGGTACTCGCGCGCCTCGCACAGGCGATGCGCGATCAGGAACGGCAGGTGGAAGAACAAATCCCAGTAGAAGGTGCCGTGGGCGCTGTTGAAATCAATCGGTGCCGTCGCAGGAGAGACGCCCGTTGGCTGAGGTTCAAGGGTGTGCTGCGTATTCCACGACAGCAGCTCGTCGATGGAAATGGCGGCTTTGGCCACCAGTTCAGGACCAAACAGAGAGTTGAGGCGTATCCACTTGAGCGTTGCCAGATTCAGCGGCTGAACATCGAGGAACTGTGCACCGCTTGCCTGCTTGCTGATCAGAGGAACGTTGCTCACATTGGGAGCTTGCTGGATCGTGATGTCATAGCGATCTCGACCGAACTTACCGTCTGGGTTCTCGCCCCATACAACACTCAGTTTTTTACCGATGGGGTTACCCGTCCAGCGATATTCGACCCATGGGGTTTGGAACCAGCCGTTTAATGTACTCTGTGACTCCCAGTGGCCTGGGTGGACGGTATTACCATCCATAACCTTAAGAGCCATTTCTGCTGTTTCATTATACCTCGATACAACAACTCTATTGTTAAAACTACCGAATGGGTAATACACCCCATTATTCAATGCTGAAAAGCCCGCCCCATCCGCTACAGAGGAGCGCATTCTTAACCACAGTGCCTCAGCTTGCTCATTTGAAATATCCAACGTCCTATCAACCACAATGTGATCACTATCCTCTGGAAAGTCATCCTTCGTAAATGACACGATCACAACGGGGCTACCACCTGCATCATCCAAGCATATTGTGAGCCCATCTATACGCGCCAGAAGCGTCCTAACCTCAACACTAACCTTAATACGCCTTGCACCTTCTTTTTTCACTTTAAAAACGCAACTTGCACCAAAGAAAGGAAAATCAGTAAAAACCTCTGGGACAATAGATAGTTCTTCCAACGAAAAAGCATTAAACGAAAAATCATAGACACCCTGCACTTGTAAAACATTAACCGACTCAAGCACATCCCCAACCAACTGTCGTTGACTGCCAAGATTTATATTCAACGAAATAAACTTGCTTATTTCCCCATCACGTGTCTGGTCAATTGCAGCAACGACAGAAGGAGGTAACCGCTCCTGACTCAAGACCGCGCGTTCAGTGGATAGAAGTTTGTGCTGCAACCCGTACTGATTGGCAAAACGCCCATTGGCCAGCACTTTAAGCGAGGCGATGTTGGGCGGCTGCGGTTCGAACAAGGCATTGCACGTGGCGAAAATCCACCCGAGCTCCTGCTCGTCCTCCGCTGCCGCCTGGGCGGGGGGCAACTGGGTGGTGGTGAAACACACTGCCAGCACGTCATCGACACCCTGTTTAACGCCGGCGAAAGGCACCACCACCAAACGAGCCGACTCCACGGAGGCCTTGGCGAATTCCTTTTTCCCCAGGGTCGAGGGTGTCGACCAGATCCCGTTCACGGCAAGGTAAGAGAGCTTGACCTCGATCTGCCAGGTCCCTTCAATGACCACCTCGTTACCGTCATTGTCCTTTTCAGTGGTGTCCTTTGACTTGATCCCTTCAACCTGAACCACCATCAAGCGACCGGCAAAAAACACCGGGCGGATCGCCAGGACCGTCGGAGCGGCGGGAATACCGACGGGTTTCCATTCGCTCCACGCGGCCGGGTTGAGGAACTCGCTCGCGGTCGTTAATTCAACATGGGCCTTGCGCCAGAAATAACCAAAGGGTTGGACCCGTTGCCGGCCAATGAAGTAGTAATCGGCGTTTTTGAAACTCGTGCCCTTTTCAGTTCCGCTGCCGTCGGTACTGTTGATATACGCCGAGATCAGGTCGAGGTTGCATACTTCTTCGAACTGCTTCAGATGCTCATTAAGCGCAACTTGCACCGAGGCATCTTTGAGGCTGGCCTGTCCGAGGTTGTTTTCCAGCTCCTGGAACGACTCGGATTTTTTCAGGCGCAATGTCGGGTTGATATAGTTTTCCGGATAATCCACCAGCATCTGGTAACCGGCCCAGTCACTGATATTGCAATAGCGCTGATGCCAGGCTTGCAGTTCTTCCCTTGAAAACAGCTTGTTATGACCGGGTTCCATGCCGCCGTAAATCGCACCGATGTACTGTTGCGCCGCCGCGATCGCCTCTGCCAGGCGTGCTGTTTCCAGCTCCTGCCCGACCTGGCTGTCCATCAACAGGTAGCGATACAAGTCATCGAGCGAAGTCAGTTTCAATCTTTCATCTTCGGGGCGACCTTCGTCTTCTTTCGCCGCAACTTGCCCCAGATAAAAGTCTGCCAAGGCCGCACATCGACTTTCTTCCAGCGCGCCAATAATTAATTTGTTCATTATTTTCTCCACTGCGTGGCCGAACGAAAATATCCCCGGGATAAAATTCGCCAAAAAGGTAAGACACACATCAGCAGGCACATCACTTCGACATGAGTGATAACCCACCTTTAAAATCAAACTTCAATAAAATGCATTGAACTACCGACTAACTTCTACTGACGACTTCCACGCGATAGAAAGGCTCAGCCAGCCAGTCTGATTTTTCTACACCGTCCACGAAAAACGCAGCATCCAACGTGTGCTTGCCTACTGTAAGATTTGGCTTGAATTGAACACGCCAGCGACCGTCCTTACCCACTATTCCTTGCGCGTAAATAGTAGTGGACCCACCCTCTCGCACTATTCGGATCTCGACACCAGGCAGTCCAAGCCCTTCAACCCAGGACTCACTTCTGATTTTGACAAATCCAAACGGGTCAGGAGCGGGGTTCGTAATCTGCACCTTGGCAACAAAGTCCGTCACCGTTACCCGCACATCCTCTGCCCACGCCTCGGTCGTATCGATATGCCGTTGCTTGACCGAAAACACATGCGGCCCCATCGACAGTGGTTCAGGAACTCGCACGGACCACTTCCCGTCATCACCGACACTGGTACGTGCCAGTAGCGCACCCTCTTGGCCTTCGAATACATAGATCTGTGCTGACGGGCTGCCGGTTCCGGTGAGTAAAGGCTGTACTTCTACGCTATCGCCAGCAGCGGGATACGACAGCTCCGGCGGCGGTGCATCCAGCCGCCCCGGCAACACCAGCCGCTGATCCAGTCGATTGCAATAGAAGGTCAGGTCGAAAGCACCGTTGCGCAGATCCCTGCAATCGATGTTCCAGCTGAGTTTTTCACCTTTTATAATGGTGACGTATGCCCCGGTAGGCGGGCTGAAGATCATCCCCAGGCCTTTGGCCGAGAACTCGCCGCTCCAGGCCAGCATCGCCCGGGCACCCACGAGGTCCACCGATGCGGGCAGGTCAATCTCAAACGTGTAGGCATGCCCGCGGATGAAGGCCAAAGGCGCCTGAGTGAAAACATTGTTGGCGGTGGTATCGGTCAACTTGTAAGCCCACTCGATGGCCGGCACGACTTTGAGATCGAATTTCCGTGTGTAGGTCGGGGTGCCCTTGAGCACGGCGGTCACCTCATAATCGCCCGCCTCATCCGCTTCGAAAGGAAAGGTCGAACGCCCCAGTGCATCGCTGGAAATTTCGACAGTCGCCATCGAGCTACCCTCGATTTTTTGCACTGTCCACTCAATCGGGCAATTGGCAATCAGCCGCGACTGGTTGTTTGCCTCCTCCCGCACGGTGACCCACAACAAGGTCGGCGTACCAGAGTCGGCCACGGGGTACAGGTAGTCGGTCGACTCGCCGTGAATCACTGCATCTTGCGCCACGTACAGGTCCAGCCGTTGCTCGCCCATCTCGACCTTCGCCCTGAACTTCTGGTCTCCGGCTGCTGGTGCGTCGACAGTGACCTGTGCAATACCCTCGACCGAAGTCGTACGCTCCCCGAGGCTTGTTTCCCCTTGGAAGAATTCGACTTTCACGTTCGGGAAAGGCTTTTTATCCAGCCCTACAACAAGACAATTGAGGACCAATGGTCGCCCGACAACAGCCATCGAGGCTGCCTCCAGGTGCTTGATGGAGGGCTTGTCGACAAACGTGATGTTGTTGATGACCAGTGAATCCTTGGTGCTGTAACTCGCCACCAGACTCGCTTTCTCCACGGGCTCCATGCTTCTGACCCTGGTGCGGGCAAAGCCCTGTTCATCGGTCATCACCACCAGCGGATCAGCAACCACACCTTTGCCGGCGAAGGTCACGGCACGGTCACGCCCTGGGTTGTTCCGCGAATCGACAAGCTGTACATACACAGGAAAAAACGCTTGTCCGCCGGCCAGGAACTCATCCCCGTCTGCAGGATCTTCAGTGGCGTCAAGGCCGAAGCCCAAAGTGAACTCTTCGCAATCGATCAGGATCTTCGGTGCATACACCGTTTGCGCCAGACCATAGGTACCCGTTACCTGCACGGCACCCATCCATGGCCCTTTCTCCGGTTTGAAACGGATCACCGCGCGGCCCTCATGATCGGTGACGGACACCGAATCCATCAGGCCCGGGCGATCACTGCGCCAGGTCACGGTGATGTTCGGCAGGACTTTGTTGGTCAGGTCGCGCAACGTCAGCTCAATCAGTGCGACCTGATTCGGCGCGTTGGCAATCAAGGTATCGTTGATGCACCGGATGTCGTGGGTCGCACTCTGGCCGATTTCACCGACCACCTGCGACTCACCCTGTACCGCCGATTCGGACAGGCACTCCACGACATGCTCGGCCGCACTGCGGCAGGCCGACTTGTCACTGTCCGGGGTCAACGCGCCCAAGCCGATAATGGCCTTGGCATCCAGCCCGCTGCTGGCGGCCAGCCCGCGGATGCGGATCACCGTGTCCAGCGTGACCAGATCCCGCACCACCGGCATCGATGGGTTGAGATAAAGGATGCACTCCAGCACCTCCCGTACCCCCCACTTCACCACTTCAGCCAATTTGCTTGCAGCCGAATCACGAATCAGGCGTAGATCTTCCGGGGTCAGATAGGTGGGTAGCGCATTCACCAGTTCCAGGTAGTGCAGCAGCTTTTCAGCAGGCTGGCCGGTGTAGGTCACCACTCGCTGGAACAAGGTCAGGTAATACAAGGACGTCAGGGAAAGTTCTTGCGGGTGCTTGAAGCCCAGCCACCGCCAGTTCTGTCGGGTGGTCAGGGCGACCAGCATCGCCGAGCTGAGTCCCAGTGTTTGCACGACGTCCGCACGTCGCACCAGATGCGCCAACAGGCTCAACACCTCATCACCGACATTGACCTTGTCTGCCCCTGAGGTCACCGCCTCCAGCGCTCGCGTGGTCTCAAGCAGCAATAGATAAACACCGCCGCTGTTGACCCATTTCAACAATGGCAGCACCAGGTCCTGGGCAAGGCTCAGGTACACCGACAAGCTTTCCTGTACCACCGCATTCTGGGCGTCCCTGGCCTGTAGCAGCAGCGCCAGAATCACCTCACTTGCGCGTGCGGCATCCGCTTGCGGCACCTCTGCCAAAGTCACCGCGGCTTCGATTTCCGCACGCGCCAGGCGCTCGTATTCTTGCGTATCGTCGGTGAGGCTCAACACCAGACCATCCGCATCAACGACCTCTTCGAGCAGTTCCAGCCATCCCGAAAAATTCTGATTGTTGTTGGCCGGCACACCCGCTGCCCGTAGCGCCTCTTCAGAGAGCCGTACCGGCTGCAGGCGCTTGTGCAATTCCTGTAACAAGGTTGTGTCCGCTTCGGTGGCCAAGGGTGGCGCAATCACGGGCGCTACGTGTTGTACCAACCAGGACACGCTCAATTCATTTTCCTGACACCATTGAACACAGGCTTGCACGGCATGCATCACACTCAACAGATCGCCGCTGCTGGCGGCACCGCTGACCCGCACGCGCGACTCGCCCAGCACCCGTTGCAGCAGTTCACTGCCGCCCTTGTCACTCAAGGCCTCGAGCAAAGCGGCCAATTCAATAGGGCTGATACGCAGAAAAGAAGCCAGCAACACGTGCCGATACAAGGAGGAAAGCACAGGCAAGCTGCACGTCAGCTCCTCTGTCAGGTTGTGACTCTTGGCCACAAACCGCGCCAGGTACCGCCAGGCTTCCTGGTTGAGGCCCAGGCTGCTGCAGATATGGTCGATCGTGCGCTTGTCGGCACGGGTCTGCGGGTCGATGGAAAAGGGGGCGTTATCCACCTGCAAAGGCGTGTCGAACAATGCCTGGGCATTGAAGATCCGGTCGAACTGCGAAGCCTCTTCTCCTCGCCCGTACGGCGAGATCTCGTCAATCAACGCCGCAAATTGCTCGGCAGAGCACTTGAACCGCAGGCGAAACTCCTGGAACAGGCCGATGACACGCAAGGTGTTGTTGGTGATCCTCAAGGGTTTTTCCGCAAAAGGCTGCCCCGACACTTTCGAGTCAATGAGGTCAGACCTTTGCTCTGCCCGGATCGCGGCGATCACCAGGCGATCGCATTGATCGGGGGGCAATTTCAACCAGCGGTTGAGCCGCAACATCCGGCTCATGCGCTCAAAACGATTATTGGTACTGTTCACAAATTTTCGCGTACCACTGGCCGGCGGTGTCAGGTCCATCGCTATGTCAGT
>Ga0207655_1001866_pt1 | contig 18158 bp, 15 predicted proteins | sample KBSM44metaG_FD_184398 | JGI IMG/M metagenome (GOLD analysis project Ga0207655, IMG submission 184398) | Miscanthus rhizosphere microbial communities from Kellogg Biological Station, Michigan, USA - KBS M4-4 metaG (SPAdes) (version 2) | ecosystem: Host-associated > Plants > Roots > Rhizosphere >...
ACATGGAATTCATACTGCGTGTTGTGGCCGTGAAAGGCCAGGTTGCAGCTGTTGTCGTACAGCGTCTGGCCGTGGTCGGCCACGTAGACCATCGACGTCAGTTGCTGCGTGTCTTTCAACTGCCCGATCACCTGCGACAGGAACCAGTCGGTGTACAGGATCGAGTTGTCGTAGCTGTTGTTGAGCTGCGGCTTGATTTTCAGGTCGGTGTACACCGGCTTGTCGACGCCGAACAGCGACGGCTGCCACTTGTCGTATTCCTTCGGATAGCGCTGGCTGTAGTTCCAATGGTTGCCCAGCGTGTGCAGCACGATCAGCTTTTTCGGCGACGGATCGGCAATCGCATGGCGCAGCGGTTCCAGCAGGATCTGGTCGAAGTTGGAGTTGTTGGTAAAGCCGCCCAGGTTCATGAACTGGATCACATCGGCTTCCTTGGCAAACACCGACACAGGCGTGTCGAACTGCCCGAACGAGATCTGGTTGGACAGCCAGAAGGTCTTGAAGCCCGCTTCCTTGTACGCGGTCAGGAAGGACTTTTCATAGAAGCCATCCTTCAGGCTTTGCATGGCCGGCTTGCGCGAAATGATGACCGGCACCGACAGGCGCGTGGCCGACACTGCGGTGATCACATCCGGCAGCGTCACCAGGTTGGCTTCCTGTTTGAGCAGCGGCGTGGTGTCGCGGCTGTAGCCGTTGATGCCCCAGCGGTCGTAGCGCGACGATTCGCCGATCACCATGATGACGATTTCCGGCGTGTCGTTCTTTTCCGGTTGGTGCGCGCCAAAGGTAAAGCTGCTGCTGCGCCGGCCCAGGTCGGCCAGGTATTCGCGTTCCTTGTAGAAGTCGACGCCGCGTGCGGTCAGGCCGAACGGCCACGACGAGGCAAAGTCGCTGAGGCCCAGCGGCGAACGCACCTGCCACGGCAGCGCCGGCCACGCCCAGCCGGTGCGCCCGGCGCCGGCAATGGCCGCGTGCTCGGGGTCCTTGTCTTCCTCCGCGTCCTCTTCCTCCGAGGCGTTGTCGCCGCTGGCGGCGGATGCCGTGCTGGCGCTGGCATGCGCCGATGGCGCGGCCGGCTTGGCGCTGACGCCGAATTCCCAACCGTAGGCCCACAGCGCGGCCAGCAGCAACAGGACAGAGAGCACGCTCCAGCGCGTCTTGCCGCGCCACGCCAGCGCCGGGCTGCGGCGGGCGGCGATCTGCACCGCGATCCACCATGCGATCACGCCCAGCAGCACGGCCGCCATCAGCCATACTTTGCGGCCGAGGAATTCCATCGCCTCCTTGGGGCTGGTCTCGGCAATGATGCCGAGGTGGTGGGTGGAAATGCCCTGGCCGTAATAAATGAACAAGTAAATCTCGGTTGGCAGCGCCAGGAAAGCCGTGATCAGCAGCCAGTGGAACCAGGCCGGCCGGCTGAACACGCCCCATACCGCCAGCCAGGCCAGCAGTTCCACCGCCAGCACGTGGGCCAGCCCGGGCACTTGTTTACCCAGCAGCAGCGGCACGCAGGGTACCAGCGACAGCAGCAGGTAGGTGATCAGGACAAACAAGGGGGCAGGGCGCAGCAGGGATCGCATTCGACGGGGGAGGGGATGGAATTATTGCTATTATCAAGTGTTTCCTTTCCCCTTGGAAGCCGCATTCTTCCGTGAAATTGGTTGACTGGGCCGGGCTTCACGTCTATACTCGCGAGTTCTCAATTTATTCTGCACATCGTATACGCTGAATCAGGCTGCTCCGTGAGAGTGGCTGTTTGCGCCTCCGCTGTCCCAGTAAATCGGGAGAAGGTTTTTTGTCCCCGGCACTTCGTCCGGGTTGTTAACGTTGTAATTTAGTTGGGTTTAGAACGATGCCAACCATCAATCAACTGATTCGCCAACCACGCACCAAGCTGGTCGTGAAGAGCAAATCGCCGGCGCTGGAAAACAGCCCGCAAAAACGTGGCGTGTGCACCCGTGTGTACACCACCACTCCTAAGAAGCCTAACTCGGCACTGCGTAAAGTTGCCAAAGTGCGTCTGACCAACGGTTTCGAAGTGATTTCGTACATCGGCGGTGAAGGCCACAACCTGCAGGAACACAGCGTTGTTCTGCTGCGCGGCGGTCGTGTAAAAGACTTGCCAGGTGTGCGTTACCACATGGTTCGCGGTGCACTGGATACCCAGGGCGTTAAAGACCGTAAACAAGCTCGCTCGAAATACGGTGCCAAGCGCGCCAAGCAAGCTAAGAAGTAATCTACATTAATTGAGTTGAGCCGGTCGTGAGACCGAGTAAGTGGTTGGCTATGATGGCCACCGCGAGTGCCTAAAGCACTCAACTGAAGAGAAAAGGAAATGACATGCCACGTCGTCGTGAAGTACCCAAGCGCGAAATCCTGCCGGATCCAAAATTCGGCAACACCGATGTCGCCAAATTCGTGAACGTTCTGATGCTGTCCGGTAAAAAATCGGTCGCAGAAAACATCATCTACGGTGCCTTCGAGCACATCTCGCAAAAATCCGGCAAAGATCCACTGGAAGTGTTCGCCACCGCGCTGAACAACGCCAAGCCGCTGGTTGAAGTGAAATCCCGTCGCGTTGGTGGTGCAAACTACCAGGTGCCGGTTGAAGTCCGCCCAGTGCGTCGTATGGCTCTGTCCATGCGTTGGCTGCGTGAAGCTGCTAACAAGCGCAGCGAAAAATCCATGCCACAGCGTCTGGCTGGCGAACTGATGGAAGCGGCCGAAGGCCGTGGCGGCGCGATGAAGCGTCGTGACGAAGTTCACCGTATGGCTGAAGCGAACAAAGCGTTCTCGCACTTCCGCTTCTAATAAAATCGGCCGGCTCCTGAGCCGGCTGTTATCTGTTGTTCGAGGCCGGGCTCATTTTTGTCACCAAAAATGGCGCTCGGTTTTGTCCATTCAAAGAATTAGGATTAATTATGGCCCGCAAGACCCCCATCGAGCGCTACCGTAACATCGGTATCTCCGCTCACATCGATGCAGGTAAGACCACCACTACCGAACGCGTTCTGTTCTACACGGGCGTGAACCACAAGATCGGTGAAGTTCACGATGGCGCCGCCACCATGGACTGGATGGAGCAGGAACAAGAGCGCGGTATCACCATTACCTCGGCTGCTACCACCTGCTTCTGGAAAGGCATGGCGAACAACTTCCCAGAACACCACATCAACATCATCGACACCCCAGGCCACGTTGACTTCACCATCGAGGTGGAACGTTCGATGCGCGTGCTGGACGGTGCTTGCATGGTTTACTGCGCAGTGGGCGGTGTTCAGCCACAGTCGGAAACCGTATGGCGCCAGGCTAACAAGTACAAAGTGCCACGTCTGGCCTTCGTCAACAAGATGGACCGTACCGGTGCGAACTTCTTCAAAGTGTACGAGCAGATGCGCGCACGCCTGAAGGCCAACCCAGTCCTGATCCAGATCCCGATCGGCGCCGAAGACAACTTCAAAGGCGTGATCGATCTGGTCAAGATGAAAGCGATCCTGTGGGACGACGCATCGCAAGGCATGAAGTTCGACTACGTCGATATCCCTGCCGAGCTGGCTGATTCGGCTGCCGAGTGGCGCGAGAAGATGGTTGAAGCCGCTGCTGAAGCGAACGAAGACCTGATGAACAAGTACCTGGAAGAAGGCGACCTGTCGGAAGCCGAGATCAAAAAAGCGCTGCGTGATCGCACCATCGCTTCGGAAATCGTTCCTATGCTGTGCGGCACCGCCTTCAAGAACAAGGGCGTACAGGCCATGCTGGACGCGGTCATCGAGTACCTGCCATCGCCAGTGGACATCGCTGCGGTTAAAGGCACCGACGAAGACGACGAGCCAGCCACCCGTAAAGCCGCCGACGACGAGAAATTCTCGGCGCTGGCCTTCAAGATCATGACCGACCCGTTCGTTGGCCAGCTGGCCTTCTTCCGCGTGTACTCGGGCGTGATCAACGCCGGCGATACCGTGTACAACTCGGTCAAAGGTCGTAAAGAGCGTCTGGGCCGTATTCTGCAGATGCACGCTAACCAGCGCGAAGAGATCAAAGAAGTGCGCGCCGGCGACATCGCCGCTGCGGTTGGTCTGAAAGACGTGACCACCGGCGAAACCCTGTGCGATCCAGCGTCGATCATCACCCTGGAAAAAATGGTGTTCCCAGAGCCAGTGATTCAACAGGCTGTGGAACCAAAAACCAAGGCTGACCAGGAAAAAATGGGTCTGGCACTGAACCGTCTGGCTCAGGAAGATCCTTCGTTCCGCGTCAAGACCGACGAAGAGTCGGGCCAGACCATCATCGGTGGTATGGGCGAGCTGCACCTGGAAATTATCGTTGACCGTATGAAGCGCGAATTCGGCGTGGAAGCGACCGTGGGCAAACCACAGGTTGCATACCGCGAAACCGTCCGCAAATCGGTGTCCGATGTGGAAGGCAAGTTCGTCAAGCAGTCGGGTGGTCGTGGTCAGTACGGTCACGCTGTCGTGACCCTGGAACCACAGGAACAAGGCAAAGGCTTCGAGTTCGTCGACGCGATCAAGGGCGGTGTGATTCCACGCGAATTCATCCCTGCGGTTGAAAAAGGCGTGCGCGAAACCCTGTCGAACGGTGTTCTGGCTGGCTACCCAGTGGTGGACGTCAAAGTCACCCTGACCTTCGGTTCGTACCACGATGTTGACTCGAACGAAAATGCATTCCGCATGGCCGGTTCGATGGCATTCAAAGAAGCGTGCAAACGCGCTAACCCAGTCATCCTGGAACCAATGATGGCTGTGGAAGTGGAAACCCCGGAAGACTACGCCGGTACCGTGATGGGCGACCTGTCGTCCCGCCGTGGTATGGTGCAGGGCATGGACGAAATCCCAGGCGGCGGCGGCAAGATCATCAAAGCCGAAGTGCCACTGTCGGAAATGTTTGGTTACTCGACCACCCTGCGTTCCGCAACCCAGGGCCGTGCAACCTACACCATGGAGTTCAAGCACTACTCCGAGGCGCCTAAGCACGTTATCGACGCGATCGTTACCGCGAAAGCGAAGTAATTCTGGTATTTTTGTGGCCGGGTAGATCATCCGGCCGCATATTAAAAACTTTGTTTTAAGGAAGAATCAAAATGGCAAAAGAAAAGTTCGAGCGGACTAAACCGCACGTCAACGTAGGCACCATCGGTCACGTCGACCACGGCAAGACCACCCTGACCGCAGCAATCGCTACCGTTCTGTCGAAGAAATTCGGCGGCGAAGCCAAAGCTTACGACCAGATCGACGCTGCTCCAGAAGAAAAAGCACGCGGCATTACCATCAACACCGCACACGTTGAATACGAAACCGCTGGCCGTCACTACGCTCACGTTGACTGCCCAGGCCACGCCGACTACATCAAAAACATGATTACCGGTGCTGCGCAGATGGACGGCGCGATCCTGGTTTGCTCCGCAGCTGACGGCCCAATGCCACAGACCCGCGAGCACATCCTGCTGGCCCGCCAGGTTGGCGTTCCATACATCATCGTGTTCCTGAACAAGTGCGACCTGGTTGACGACGCAGAACTGCTGGAACTGGTGGAAATGGAAGTGCGCGAGCTGCTGTCGAAGTACGAGTTCCCAGGCGACGACCTGCCAATCGTAAAAGGTTCGGCACGTATGGCGCTGGACGGCGACACCGGTCCTCTGGGCGAACAGGCGATCATGCAACTGGCCGACGCACTGGACACCTACATCCCAACCCCAGAGCGCGCAGTTGACGGCGCCTTCCTGATGCCAGTGGAAGACGTGTTCTCGATCTCGGGTCGCGGCACCGTGGTGACCGGTCGTGTTGAGCGCGGCATCATCAAAGTCGGCGAAGAGATCGAAATCGTCGGCATTATCGATACCGTGAAAACCACCTGCACCGGCGTGGAAATGTTCCGCAAACTGCTGGACCAAGGTCAGGCAGGCGACAACGTTGGTCTGCTGCTGCGCGGCACCAAGCGTGAAGACGTACAGCGTGGTCAAGTTCTGGCAAAACCAGGCTCGATCAAGCCGCACAACCACTTCACCGGCGAGATCTACGTTCTGTCGAAAGATGAAGGCGGCCGTCACACCCCGTTCTTCAACAACTACCGTCCACAGTTCTACTTCCGTACCACTGACGTAACCGGTTCGATCGAGCTGCCAGCCGATAAAGAAATGGTTATGCCAGGCGACAACGTGTCGATCACCGTCAAGCTGATCAACCCGATCGCTATGGAAGAAGGTCTGCGCTTCGCAATCCGCGAAGGCGGCCGTACCGTTGGTGCAGGCGTTGTAGCGAAGATCCTGGGCTAATTTTTTAGCTTGATCTGAAACAGGGCCGGCATGGTGTGATACCATGTCGGCCCTGTTGTACCAAACTCGTTCTTTTTAAAATTGCTGGCGCTACAAAGTTGCCAGTTCGCTCTTTTAAGGAATTATCATGACCGTTACCAATCAAAAAATCCGTATCCGCCTGAAGGCTTTCGACTACAAGCTGATCGACCAGTCGGCCCTGGAAATCGTTGACACCGCTAAGCGCACCGGCGCCGTTGTCAAAGGCCCAGTCCCACTGCCAACCCGCATCCAGCGTTTCGACGTTCTGCGTTCGCCGCACGTCAACAAGACCTCGCGCGACCAGTTCGAAATCCGCACCCACCAGCGCCTGATGGACATCGTCGACCCAACCGACAAGACCGTTGACGCACTGATGAAGCTGGACCTGCCAGCTGGCGTTGATGTCGAAATCAAACTGCAGTAATCGTTTTTAAGTTGGCAGCGCTGCTGCCGGCTGATGAAAGGCCCGCACGCGCAAGCGTCCGGGCCTTTTGCTTTTCAGCTCCAGGCCCAGAAGCCGGCGGCCAGCGCGGGCGGCAGGTGGTCGCCGCCCGGCTTGTCCTGGCTGCGGCGCGCCGTGTCGTGGCCGACGAAGGGGCGCATCAGGTAGTGGCGCGCCATGGCGGCGCCGCCGATGGCGATCGCGTTGTCGCCGAAGTGCGGGGTGCGGATGGTGGGCGCCGGCAGCAGGGTGGCGCTGGCGCAGTCGTGCAGCACGCCGCGGCCCGGCCCGATGAAGCGCTCGCCCAGGCGCAGCGCGGCGCCGCCGATGACGATGCACATCGGATCGAACGCCACCCACAGGTTATTCAGCAGCACGCCGAGGTTGCGCCCGGCCGCCTCCACCGCGCGCGCGGCGTTGGCGTCGCCCGCTTCAGTCTCGCTGAATAATTGTTCCAGCTGTTCCGGCGTCGACGGATGCGGCTGGCCATACACCTCATCCATCAGCGCCTGCAGGCCGATCAGGGCGTCGGCGCAGCCGCGCCGGCCGCACGAGCAGCGCGGGCCGCCTTGTTGCAGGATGGTGTGGCCGACCTCGCCCGCGAAACCGTACAAGCCGGTCAGCAGGCGGCCGTTGACGATGATGCCGGCGCCCACGCCGTAGCCGATACTCAGGTAGATCAGCGGGTCGGCGCCGATCTGGCCGGAAAACTCCAGTTCGGCCAGCGCCGCCACGTTTGCTTCGTTCTGGATGAACAGCGGCAGCTCGGCCAGTGCGCTGCCGGCAAAGTGGCCGCGCAGCTGGCTGGCGACGTCGACATTGCGCCAGCCCAGGTGGGGCGCGTAGTGCAGCACGCCGGTGGCGTCGTCGACCACGCCGTGCAGGCCGACGCCGATGCCGCGCACGGTGCGCCCGGCCAGCGCCGCGCCGGTGGCCAGTTCGGCCAGGCCTTGCGCCACCAGCGCGATGCAGCTGCTGGTGTCGGCCGGATCGAGGTAGGGCAGCTCCTGCTCGGCCAGCACCTCGCCCAGCAGGTTGGTGGCCACGATGCGCGCCATGCCGATGCCCATGTCGGCCCCGAGCAGGGCCAGCCGTTCGCCGTCCAGCTGCAGCGGGGTGGCGCGGCGGCCCAGCGCGCCGGTGACGCGCAGCTCGCTTTCGGTCAGCCAGCCTTCGTCCAGCAGTTCGCGCACCAGCAGGCTGACGGTGGATTTGGTCAGGCCCACGGCCTCGGCCAGCGCGGCGCGCGACAGGCCCGGCTCGCTGCACAGCTGGCGCACCAGTGCCATGCGATTGATTTGCTTGAGTAATTGCTGGTCGCCGGCGACGATCATGGTCCTGTTTCCAAAATGAGGCGTCTGCGGATCATACACCAAGCTTGTCAGAACCACTATCAGTCTGCCGGTGGTGCAAGTCCGATCCGCTTTGGTGCGTCTTTACAACGATTTACCGCCTTTCTGCACTGAATTTGTTCGACCGATTGACGAATGGAAGCGTTTCTCATATCCTCAACTTGTCTTTCGGGCACCATCACGGCCCGTGGTCCGCACCGGGCCAGCATCCAGAGAGAAATCAGAGCAGTTGTTTGTGTTGTGCCACCACTTCCGGCATTGCTTTCGACCCGTCGATCCGTGTCGGTATAAATGATAAAAAAGGAGACGAAGTTGCATAAAAATTTGAAAACGATTTCAGCGCACCCCCTGCGCAGCCGCCGGTTGATCAGCCTGGCGGTTGCCAGTGCTTGTGCCAGCTTCCTGCCGGCTTACGCCCAGGACGTTGCCAAGGCTGCCGAGGAAGTCGACGCGCCGAAAGTGGTTGTGACTGGTATCCGCGCTAGCCTGCAATCGACCCTCAACCTGAAACGCAATTCCGACGGTATCGTCGACGGCATCGTGGCCGACGACATCGGTAAGTTCCCGGACACCAACCTGGCCGAATCGCTGCAGCGCATTTCCGGCGTGTCGATCGACCGCAGCAACGGCGAAGGCCAGAAAGTCACCGTGCGCGGCGTCGGTCCCGACCTCAACATGGTGCTGCTGAACGGCCGCCAGATGCCAACCTCCAACCTGGGCGACCTGTCGGGCCGCGCCTTCGACTTCTCCAACCTGGCGTCGGAAGCGATCTCGCAGATCCAGGTCTACAAGACCAGCCGTGCGGATTCGCCACCGGGCGGCATCGGCGCCACCATCAACATCATGACCGCGCGTCCGTTCGACCGTCCGGGCATGCAAGCCAGCGTCGGCATCAAGGGCGTGTACGACACCTCGAACGACCACCTGCCGGGCGAAGACAAGGCGTCGCGCTCGCTGACCCCGGAAATTTCCGGTATCTACTCGAACACCTCGGCCGACGGCATGTTTGGCGTTGCCATCAGCGGCAGCTACCAGGAGCGCAACCTGGGCGTGAACCAGGCCGGCATCCCGAACGGCTGGCGCGGTCCATTCAGCGCCAACGAAAACAACTGGGGCACCATTCCGCAAGCGGGCCAGGCCGGCTACAGCGACATCACCAATCGTCCGACCGGCGATAGCGTGTACTCGGTGCCGCAGAACATTTCGTACTACATGAAGGGCATGCAGCGCCAGCGTTCCAACGGCCAGCTGACCTTCCAGTTCAAGCCGGTCAAGGAACTGGTTACCACCCTGGACTACACCTACTCGCAGAACAAGATCCAGACCAAGTCGCACGAGCTGAGCGCCTGGTTCAACATGGGTCCGTCGGTGAGCTCGTGGACCGGCGGTCCGGTGTCCTCGCCGATCTTCTACCAGGAAAACGTCACGGCGCAGGATATCGCCATGAACGGCGGCGACTACGCCACCAAGTCGGAAAACAAGTCGCTGGGCTTTAACGCGGCATGGAAACCGAACAGCGACCTGAAGTTCGTGTTCGACGCCCACCACTCGACCGCCGAGTCGGGCAAAGACAGCCCATTCGGTTCGGCCAACAACCTGGCCACCGTGTCCTTCAGCCGCGGAAACACCCGCGTCGACTTCTCGCACGAGATGCCGGTGCTGAGCATCCAGGGCGCCGACTTCATCAAGGCGCCGATGCAGGTGTCGGGCTCCTGGTTCCAGGAAGGCTACCAGAAGATGAAGATCGACCAGGTACAGGCGAACGGTAGCTGGAAAGTGATGGATGCGTCCAACCTGAACTTCGGCCTCGGCTTCACCAAGGTCAACAACCGCTCCGCCTTCCAGCAAGTGCAGAGCGATACCTGGGGCGGCGCCACCAAGGCATCGGACTATCCGCAATCGCTGTTCCACGCGGATGACCTGCGCAAGTACTTCAGCAAGATGGACGGCGTGAACGATCCGGCCCTGTTCAACCAGATCCACATCTTCAACTTCGCTGCCATGCGCCAGGTGGTGTCGGACGCGACCGGCAAGCCGGCGCTGTACATGCCTAGCCTGTCGAACCCGGACTACGACCGCCGCACCGAGGAGAAATCCAAGTCGGCCTACATCCAGGCCGTCACCGAATGGGATACCGCGATCCCGATGCACACCGGTATCGGCGTGCGCTTCGAGAAGACCGATGTGCTGTCGACCGCACTGTCGCAAACCCCGACTGAAATCCGCTGGGTCTCGCAGAATGAGTTCCCGGTCACCTTCAACGGCAAGGCCTTCACCTCGCAGAGCGGTTCGTACACCAACGTGCTGCCAAGCGTGGACTGGGATGCCGACCTGCGCAAGGACTTCAAGGTCCGCGCCAGCTACGGTGAAACCATTGGCCGTCCGCGCTATGACCAGATCCAGGGCGGCACCACCATCGGCGCCACCGCCAACGTGAACGGCGACAGCGCTTCGACTGGTAATCCGGCACTGAAACCGGTCAAGTCGCGCAACCTCGACCTGTCGGCTGAGTGGTACTACAACGACAAGAGCGTGGTTTCGCTGGGCCTGTTCGGCAAGAAGCTGAGCAACTACGCCGGCCAGTCGGTGACCGACGTCCCGCAACCTGGCTTGCATACGCCAGTGGGCGGCAAGTACTGGAACGCGGCGCTGGCCAACGGCTGCCTGGTGACCGATACCGCTTGCATCCGTAACTTCATCTTCAAGAACTTCAACGGCCAGCCTGGGGTGGTACGCGGGCCGGACAATGAGAAAGGTGAAATCACCGGCGTCATCACCGGCCAGCCGACCGACCCGATCATCAACTTCCAGACCACCAGCTACGTCAACGCCAAATCGGCCAACGTGCACGGTGCGGAGATCAACTGGCAGCACATGTTCGGCAACAGCGGCTTCGGCGTGCAGGCCAACTACACCTACGTGAAAGCGGGCCTGGCGTTCAACAACACCAGCAAGGGCGACCAGTTCGCGCTGGTTGGTCTGTCGAACTCGGCCAACGTGGTCGGTATCTACGAGGATGACAAGTGGAGCGGCCGTCTCGCCTACAACTGGCGCGGCGAGTTCCTGTCCTCGACCACCGACCTGGCAGGTGCTAACCCGCAGTACGTGGAACCGTATGGCCAGGTGGACTTGAGCGTGGGCTATGCCTGGAACAAGAACCTGAGCTTCCAGTTCGAGGCCATCAACCTGACCGACGAACTGCAGCGCGTGCATGGCCGTACCGAGAAGATGGTGTTGAACATCGTCCAGTCGGGCCCACGCTACATGCTGTCGGCACGTTACAAGTTCTAAAGGCTCTGTAGTACTGAAGTACTGAGAGGGGGAGGGGCGGGTCGTGCCGCCCCGACACTTGCAGCAGGCCGTGCCAGCCAGGCGGCCTGCTTTTTTTGTCCAGGGTACTGCATGAGTGAACTACGACACATTGTGATCGTGGGAGGCGGCTCGGCCGGCTGGCTGACCGCGGGCGTGATTGCGGCCGAACACGCCGCGCATCCGGGCGCGCGCCTGCGCGTCACCCTGCTCGAATCGCCCGACGTGGCGCCGATCGGCGTGGGCGAAGGCACCTGGCCCAGCATGCGCGATACGCTGGCGCGCATTGGCGTCTCCGAATCCGATTTTTTCCGCGAATGCGACGCTGCCTTCAAGCAGGGTTCGCGCTTCAACCGCTGGGTCACCGGCGACGATAACGACTTCTACTTCCATCCCTTTGTCGTGCCGCAGGGCTACGGCGAAGCCAACCTGGCGGCGCGCTGGCGCCAGACCCGGCCCGAGGCCGCGTTTGCCGACCTGGCCAGTTTCCAGCCGCAGCTGTGCCTGCACGGGCGTGCGCCCAAGCAGGCCGCCACGCCGGAGTTTGCGGCGGTGTCCAACTACGGCTATCACCTCGACGCCGGCAAGTTCGGCGTATTCCTGCGCCGCCACTGCATCGAACGGCTGCAGGTGCGCCACATTGTCGACCACGTGGCCGGCGTGCAGCCGCACGACAACGGCGACATTGCCGCGCTGCAGACGCGCCACCACGGCGCCATCGCGGCCGACCTGTTCATTGACTGCAGCGGCGCGCAATCGCTGCTGCTGGGCCAGCACTACGGCGTGCCGCTGAACTCGCAGCAGCACGTGCTGTTCAACGACAGCGCGCTGGCGCTGCAGCTGCCGTATCCGGATGAGCACAGTCCGATTGCTTCGCAGACCATCTCGACCGCGCAAGCGGCCGGCTGGATCTGGGACATCGGCCTGCCGACCCGGCGCGGCATCGGCTACGTCTATTCGAGCGCGCACACCAGCGACGAGCAGGCCGAGAAAGCGCTGCAGGCCTATGTGCGGCAGACCAGCGGCGCGCAGGAGGCGCCGATGCCGCGCAAGCTGCGTTTCCAGCCCGGCTACCGCGCGCACTTCTGGCACCGCAACTGCGTGGCCATCGGCCAGTCGGCCGGCTTCATCGAGCCGCTCGAGGCGTCGGCGCTGGCGATGGTGGAGCTTGGCGCGGCCACCCTGGCCGACGTGCTGCCCGATAACCGCGCCGGCATGGAGATCGCGGCGCAGCGCTACAACGACGCCTTCCGCTACCGCTGGGAACGGGTGATTGATTTTCTCAAGCTGCACTACATCCTCAGCCGGCGCGAGGACAGCGCTTACTGGCGCGACAACCGCCGCGCCTCGTCGGTGCCGCCGCGCCTGCGCGAGCTGCTGGCCCTGTGGCGCTACCAGCCGCCGTCGCACTACGATTTTCCGCGCATCGAGGAAGTGTTCCCGGCGGCCAGCTACCAGTACATCCTGTACGGCATGGGCTTCGAGACTGACTATGGCGATGCGCGCCGCCGCTCGGACCAGCCGCAACTGGCCGATGCCTATTTCGCCGAGGCGCAGGAGCTGACCCGCAAGATGCTGGCCGGCCTGCCATCCAACCGCGAACTGATCAACCATATCAAGCGCCACGGCCTGCCGCGGCCAACTCAGCCATGACCAATAACGTAATGCTCAACAATGTCGACCACGCCAACCTGCGCGTGATCACCCAGCGCGGCGCCCAGTACGGCGACAACGTGATGACCTGTCCGACCTTCCCGGCCGAGTTCCGCGACGTGCAGGCCCACTATCCGATCGTCTTCCGCCAGACCGAGGACGGCCACGGCTACGAGCCGCACGTGCTGCTGGGCTTCCAGGAAAAGGAAAACCTGTACCTGACGCCGCAGGGCTGGGACGCCGGCTACATCCCGATGGCGATGGAACGCCTGCCGTTCCTGATCGGCCGCTCGGGCGAGCAGCTCAACATCCACATCGACCTCGACAGCCCGCGCGTCAGCCGCACCGAGGGCGAGGCGCTGTTCCTGGCCTACGGCGGCGTCACGCCTTACCTGGAAAACGTCAACTCCATGCTGCTGGCCATCCACGAGGGCTTGCAGGGCTTGCAGCCTTTCATTGCCGCGCTGCGCGAGCACAACCTGCTGGAATCGTTCGTGGCCGACATCGAACTGGAAGACGGCTCGCAAAACCGTTTATACGGTTTTCACACCATCAATGAAGAGCAGCTGATGCGCCTGCCGGGTTCGGTGCTGGAAAGCCTGAGCCGCGCCGGCCACCTGCAAGCGATCTACATGGTGGTGGCCTCGCTGTCCAACTTCCGCGGCCTGATTGAACGCAAGCAGCGCCATGGCTAAGCCGATCCGCGAACTGCACGGCCTGACGCCGGGCGACCTCAGCGACGAGCTGCTGACCTCGACCGAGCCGCTGATCCTGCGCGGCCTGGCCGGGCAGTGGCCGCTGGTGAAGGCGGCGCGTTCATCGCAGCGCGACGCCAGCGACTATCTGCGCCGCTTCTACAACGGCGTGCCGGTGGTGGCCATGCTGGGCACGCCGGAGATCAAAGGCCGCTTCTTCTACAACGACGATGTGAGCGGCTTCAACTTCAACAAGGTGCGCACCGGCCTGCCGGGCGTGCTGGACGAACTGGAGGCGCACCGCGAGGACGCGCAGCCGCCGGCCATCTACGTCGGCTCGACCGAGATCGACCTGTGCCTGCCAGGCCTGGGCGCGGAGAACGACCTGGGACTGGCATCGCGCCTGCCCTACGTCAGCATCTGGCTCGGCAATCAGACCCGCATCGCCGCCCACTACGACTTGCCGGACAATGTGGCAGTGGTGGCGGCCGGACGGCGCCGCTTCACCCTGTTCCCGCCGGAGCAGGTGAGCAATCTGTATGTGGGGCCGCTGGATTTCACCATCGCCGGCCAGCCGGTCAGCATGGTCGATTTCCACCAGCCCGACTTCGAACGCTATCCGCGCTTTGCACAGGCGCTGGAGCACGCCGTCAGCGCCGAGCTGGACGCGGGCGACGCCATCTTCATCCCCAGCATGTGGTGGCACCACGTGGAAGCGCTGGCGCCGTTCAATGTGCTGATCAACTACTGGTGGCGACAGGCGCCGGGCTTCATGGACACGCCTACCAACACGCTGATGCACGCCCTGATCAGCCTGCGCGGCCTGCCGCCGGCGCAGCGCGATGCATGGCATGCCTTGTTCAAGCACTACATCTTCAACAGCGACGGCAGCGAAGCCGCGCACCTGCCGCCGGCCGCGCGTCGCGTGCTGGCGCCGCTGGACGACAGCACGGCACGCGCCTTGCGCACCCAGATTCTTAACCGCATCAACCGCTAAGGAAACCTTCATGCAGAACGTACGACGTGTAGTGATTGCCGGCGGCGGTACCGCCGGCTGGATGGCCGCCGCTGCGCTGTCCAAGACGCTGGGCAAGGTGATCGACCTGACGCTGGTCGAATCCGACGAAATCGCCACCGTGGGCGTGGGCGAGGCCACCATCCCGAGCATGATCACCTTCCACAACCTGCTGGAACTGAGCGAGCCGGAATTCATGGCGGCCACCCAGGCCACCTTCAAGCTGGGCATCAGCTTCGAGAACTGGCGCGATGTGAACCAGGACTATATCCACTCGTTCGGCACCACCGGCACCGATCATTGGTCGGCCGGCTTCCAGCATTTCTGGCGCAAGGGCGTGGCGCACGGCCTGGCCAGCGACTACGGCGACTACTGCCGCGAACTGAAAGCGTCGCTGCTGGACCGCTTCGCCCACCTGCCGGACAACGGCATGAACTACGCCTACCATCTCGACGCCGGCCTGTACGCGCGCTACCTGCGCAAGTTCAGCGAGCGCTGGGCTGCAAGCGCATCGAGGGCAAGATCGTGCAGGTCAACACCAATCCGGCCAACGGCTACATCACCGGGCTGACCATGGCCGATGGTTCGGTGATCGAAGGCGACCTGTTCATCGACTGCTCGGGCTTCCGCGGCCTGCTGATCGGCCAGACGCTGGGCGTGGAATACGAGGACTGGTCGAAATGGCTGCTGTGCGACAGCGCGCTGGCGGTGCAGACTTCCTCCACCAGCGCGCTGCCGCCGCTGACGCGCGCGATTGCGCACGGCTCGGGCTGGCAGTGGCGGATTCCGCTGCAGCACCGCGTCGGCAATGGGCTGGTGTATTCGAGCAAGCACATGGATGACGAGACCGCGCACAAAACGCTGATGGGCAACCTGGCCGGCGAACCGCTGATGAATCCCAAGCCGATCCGCTTCACGCCGGGCCAGCGGGTGCAGACCTGGCGCAAGAACTGCGTGGCGATCGGGCTGTCGAGCGGCTTCCTGGAGCCAATCGAATCGACCAGCATCCACATGATCCAGCGCAGCCTGATCCGCCTGCTGCAAGTGTTCCCGGCCAACGGGCCGCTGTGCCAGAGCGACATCGACGAGTTCAACACGCAGGCCGCGACCGAGGTGCACCACATCCGCGACTTCATCATCGCCCACTACAAAATCACCAACCGCCGCGACACCCAGTTCTGGCGCGAGTGCGCGGCGCTGGAGGTGCCGCCGACGCTGCGCCACCGCATCGACCTGTTCCGCGAATCGGGCAAGGTGTTCAAGGCGGCGCACGAGCTGTTTGCCGAGAACTCGTGGATCCAGGTGATGCTGGGGCAGGGCATCCTGCCGGAGCGCTACCACCCGATCGCCGACCGCATGGGCGAGCCGGAGCTGGCGCACTTCCTCAACAGCATCAAGTCCTCGGTCAGCGGACTGGCCAACCAGCTGCCGACCCACGCCGAGTACATTAGCCGCTACTGCCGCGCGCAGCCGCTGTAAAAGTTGTCAGGCTGGACATGGCGCAGGCAGCCCGGTAGAGTGAGGCCATGCTGCTTGCGACCATCGACCACCACTTATTGGACGGCGCCGCCCGTCCGGGCCTGCGCGGCAGGACGCGATTTTTGATGGAATTTTGGTATTTCGGCATCAAGGAAGCGCGGGCCTGCCTGTTCGTGGCGCTGTTCTTTGCCGCCGTGTTCCTGGTGCCGCGTGCAGGCCTGTTCGGCGTGCCGCGCTACGACGTGCTGCTGGTGGCAGCGCTGGCCATTCAGGCGTGGATGGTATGGGCCGGACTGGAAACATGGGATGAATTGAAAGCCGTCAGCCTGTTCCACGTGGTCGGCTTTGCGCTGGAGGTATTCAAGACCTCGGGCGCGATCCAGTCGTGGAGCTATCCGGACTTTGCCTACACCAAGCTGTTTGGCGTGCCCCTGTTCTCCGGCTTCATGTACGCGGCGGTGGGCAGCTACATCATCCAGGCCTGGCGGCTGTTCGACTTGCGCATCCGTCATCATCCGCCGCACTGGATGGCGGCGCTGATTGCCGTGCTCATCTACGCCAATTTCTTCACCCACCACTATATAGGCGACTACCGCTGGTATCTGGCGGCCTGCGCGCTGGGCTTGTACGCCCGCACCACCGTGGTGTTCCGTCCGCTGGACCGCGAGCGCAGCATGCCGCTGCTGCTGGCCTTCGTGCTGATCGGCCTTTTCATCTGGCTGGCCGAGAACATCAGCACCTTCTGGGGCGTCTGGCGCTACCCCAACCAGCTGGGCGCCTGGTCGGCGGTCCACGTCAGCAAATGGAGCTCGTGGTCGCTGCTGGTCATCATGACCTTCACCATCGTGGCCAACCTGAAACATATCAAAGCCCGCATCCACGTGCCAGAAAAATAGGGGAGGCTACGCGCTTGCGCCACCTCAAACCCGGCGGTCCGGCCTGTGCTAGATTGGTCCTCTTACCCGTTTGGGAGGCAATATGAAAACGCAAACCATAGAGCCAGCTGTGCTCGCTAGATTAGCCAGCATGAAGGATGAGTTCAGTGTATCGGTCGAGCCCGACGATTTGGGCTGGGTTGTTTACGTACATGGCGAGCAAGGCGACCGCATCTTGCTCGACGTGGAGAGCAAGGCTGCTGCGGTATTTGATGTGCTTGAAGACGTCGAGCAACGCTTGCACGCTCTGGGGGTCGAGCATTTCGAAGTTAAGGACATGGTAAAAGAAGAGGGCTATGACGAGTGGCTGCTTGCCGAAATACAGGAAGCGCTCGATGATCCCTCTCCCCCTGTTCCGCATGAGGAGGCCGTGCGCCGGATACGGGCGGCGATCAAGGAAAAGTAGTGGCAATCTTGCAACCACTGCACTGGCGCGAGACGGCGATTAATGACTTGACGCGGATCGGCCGGCGCGTGGCCGCCGCCAGTCCAGTCGCCGCAGACAAACTGTTGGACCTGATTGTGGCAAAAGTCGCGCTATTGGCCATGCACCCCAAGCTTGGCCACGCAGGAGCCAAAACCGGCACCCGCGAGCTGGTGGTTCACCCCCACTATTTTGTTATTTATCGCATTCTGCCGGATGGTGTACACGTGTTGCGCGTTAAACATTCAGCAAGAAAACCGCCGGCCTGAGCGGGCTGGGAGGCCGCATGGCCGCTAGTTTTCGCGGCGATTCCCACCGCCTGTCGCCGGGCGCGCCAAAAAGCTGACATACCTCGTACTAAGTTGTTGCGTCAAGCCCCAAATCAAGATACACTAGCCGGCTTCGGTATGGATTCGTCTTTTTATGGTCTGTACTATTTTTGTAGTTCAACATATCCCCGCCCAATCGTAGGTGGGAATTGGAGAAAAAATGAGCCTTGGCCTCCTCGGTCGCAAGGTTGGTATGATGCGCATCTTCACCGATG
>Ga0207655_1001868_pt1 | contig 18142 bp, 10 predicted proteins | sample KBSM44metaG_FD_184398 | JGI IMG/M metagenome (GOLD analysis project Ga0207655, IMG submission 184398) | Miscanthus rhizosphere microbial communities from Kellogg Biological Station, Michigan, USA - KBS M4-4 metaG (SPAdes) (version 2) | ecosystem: Host-associated > Plants > Roots > Rhizosphere >...
TACTTTCAAATCTGCACTACAAATCCTTTATTGATATGGCACATGACTTAATTGGTCCGGGTGCTGGCTATTATATTGGCTGGTCATACTGGCTCGGTTGGATCTTAGTGGGTATTGCGGATTTAGCTGCAATTATTAATTATCTCAATTTTTGGCTTCCTGACGGAACCGCCTTTACCCCCATGGGACAAGCCTTAATTAGTGCTGGATGCGTACTCTTGGTATTGGGAATTAATCTCCTCACAGTAAAGTTGTTTGGTGAAATTGAGTTTTGGTTTGCTTTGATCAAAATTTTAGCCATTGTTGGATTGATTCTTATTGGTGGCTATATGGTGTTGAGCCATTTCCAAGCACCGACAGGTTCAGTTGCAAGCTTTAGCAATGTCTGGTCGCATGGTGGCATGTTCCCGAAAGGGGCAAGTGGCTTTTTAGCAGGTTTCCAAATTGCCTTGTTTGCTTTTGTCGGTGTCGAGCTGATTGGTACTATGGCGGCAGAAACCAAAGATCCTGAAAAGAACTTACCTAAAGCGGTCAATGCGATTCCGACCCGTATTATTTTGTTCTATGTATTGGCACTCTTTATCGTGATGTCGGTAACCCCTTGGAATGAAATTCCTGCGGATCAAAGCCCATTTGTCACATTGTTCCTACATGCTGGTATTGGTGCAGCAGCTGTGATTATGAACTTGGTGGTTTTATCCTCGGTAATGTCATCGATGAACAGTGGTGTATTTTCAACCAGTCGTATGTTGTTTGGATTGGCTAAAGAAGGGCAAGCACCGACTAAGTTGGCTGAGCTGTCTAAACGCGCCGTTCCTGCAAAAGGTTTGTTGTTCTCTTGTGGCTTTATTATGGCAGGTGCAGCACTACAATATTTTGTTCCAAATACCGTCGAAGCATTTACCTTAGCCAGTTCTTTATGTGTGATTTTATTCATTAGTATCTGGAGTATTATTATGGTGTGTTATATACGCTACCGTAAATTACGCCCAGAATTACATGAGAAATCAAATTTTAAAATGCCAGGTGGTGTATGGATGTCTTATCTTGTTTTGATCTTCCTTGCCTTTACTTTGGTGATTTTAAGTCTTGAGCCTGATACTTTAAAAGCTTTAATCATCAGCCCGTTGTGGGTGATTATTTTAGCGGTGACCTATCAAATGATGTATAAACCGCGTATGAAAAAACGTAATCAACAGCTTTAATGTTGAATATTCAATTGATCAGGAGATGGTGTTAGATCATCTCCTGAATAACTATGATATGAAAAATTTTGATATAAATTAACTCTAAAAATTAAACGCTTAGATTAAATATAAAATGCTCAAGTTTTTGGTTTTATCCGTGATTGATTACATAGATTAAATGTAGAATTTAACAAATTATTCAAAATAAAATACTGAAATAAAAATAAAAAACACGTTTAATAGCATCATTTATGATAAGCAATAGCAGATATGCGCAATAACAAGATCGATCTCTTACGTGGAATTTCAATTTTATTGGTCCTTCTCCACCATTTTAATATTCCTTATAAACTGCATGACACATTTCTAGGTATACAGATCTTTGGAGAAAGCTTAAGTACTTTAATTGCCCGCAATGGTAATTATGGAGTGACTTTATTTTTTGTGATTTCGGGTTTTTTAATCACTCAACATACTTTACAAAGAAGTGGGACACTTGCACAGATTAAACTCAAAGATTTCTATATTCGCCGTATTGCCCGAATTATGCCTTGTTTGGTCCTACTGGTGGTGCTGGTCACAGTACTGGGTGCAATGGGGTTAAAACCCTTTCTCAATCAAGCGCCAAACGGTATTGAAGTTTCTTACGGCTTAACTGTATTTTCTGCTTTTACCTTTTGGATGAATATCCTAATCATTGAAAATGGCTGGGTGAATTATGCGCTAGGCGTGCTATGGTCTTTATCTGTTGAGGAAGTCTTCTACTTAGCATTTCCAATTTTGTGTGTTGTATTAGGCCGTGGTAAAGGGTTTATTATATTTTTATTGGCAATCATCATTTATGCACCTTATTTCCGTTCATTGCATTTTGCTGAGGAAAGCGGGGCTTATCTTTATCATTACTTCTCAAGTTTTGACGGAATTGCGATTGGTTGCTTAACTGCTTTAATGAATCAGCGGATGGGACAAAAAATTCAGGTTTCCAAAATCGTGGTTCCAATCATTGTCGTGTTGATAGCAGCTGTTTATTTATATGCACCAATCAAAGAGGTTAGTACGTGGGGAATCAGCATTTTTGCCATATTGTCAGCAATGCTGATCTTCTGTTTTGCTCAGAACCCACACACTGAATCTCGCTCTATATTGTCAAAAGGTGTAGCGTGGATTGGGCAACGTAGTTATGAAATGTACTTATTTCATTTGATTATCTTGGGTTTATTTAAAGTTTTTTATTTTCCTCAAGAAACCTTAGCTGTTGAAAAATTAATGCTATTGCCAATTTATTTTATTGCTGTTTTTGTATTGAGTTGGGCCATTGAAAAGTATTATTCAACACCGATGAATGCAAAAATTAGAAATTGGCTAATTAAGAGCCATTGAAAGAAATCCTATATATATTGAGTTTGCACAAGCAAATGGTTATTCCGGAACGGATCTAATCGGACTTGATGTTGAGCGCAATAGAGTGATTGTGCATTGTTTAAGGTAATACAACTACTTTTTACATTATTGAATCGTGCATGCGCAAGGTTTGCTGTCCCCTACGAAAAGTGGGGCACTGCCAGCACAAATGAATTTAAACCTTGTATCTAAGATGTGGCAGTGAAGCCTCTATAAAGGCATGTATTAAGTGTTTTTAATGATATTGTTGATTAAGTTTTTATAATTTCATGTTGCTGAATTTATTAGAAAATTATTTAGGTGGGCCTGTAAATTACATCCAATCAATTAAAAACCTCCATTTAGGAGGTTTCTATCTACAATTTAAAATGTGGGTTTAACCACCACTAAAATCACCACTGCAAATAAAATCAGGGTTGGCATCTCATTGAAAAATCGCCAAAACTTATGCGATTTATAATGTGCATTGCCAATCAGTTTTTTACGGTAATAACCGCAGACAAAGTGGTAAATCACCAAAAGACCAACTAAACCGACTTTTAGATAAAACCATAAAGCTTCATGGTAATGACGTGTTGCATCGCCCCAGTCTACGAGAAAATGTGCGGTGATCAAAGTTGCGATCATCGATGGCCACATAATGCCCCGATATAATTTACGCTCCATGATCTCGAAACGCTGATGACTTAGATTATCATCGCTCATGGCATGGTAGACAAACAAACGCGGGAGATAAAACAGTGCTGCAAACCAACACACGACTGCAATGATATGTAAAGCTTTTACCCAAAGGAAAGCTTCTGAAGGAGCATCCATCAATTTACCCTTTTAAGGGCAGTGTGGGAGATGCCGATCATCCAAACTTATTATAAATTTGAATGATCAACAATTCTTTGTTTAGCCTTCCCATTTTTTAAAAATGAGACAAGCATTGACACCGCCAAAACCGAAACTGTTACTCATCACAGTATTCAATTTTGTATCACGTTTTTCAAGTACGATGTCATAACCTTTTGTGCCTTCATCTAGTTCTGTGACATTGATGTTTGGCGCGATAAAGTCATTTTGCATCATCAATACAGAATAAATGGCTTCTTGAACACCAGCAGCCCCCAGACTGTGACCTGTCATAGACTTGGTTGAGCTTAATGGTGGAACATTACCTTCACCAAATGCACGACCCATCGCAAGAAGTTCAGTCACGTCACCAGCAGGTGTTGAAGTACCATGGGTATTGACGTAGTCAATCTGATCCACGCCATGTTGTTTTGCTTCTTCTAAAGCCATCAAAATACAACGGGTAGCACCTTCACCTGATGGTGCAACCATATCCGCACCATCCGAATTTGCAGCATAAGCAACAACTTCTGCAAGAATATTTGCACCACGTGCTTGAGCATGTTCAAGTGATTCAAGTACAACAAAACCACCACCACCTGCAATCACAAAACCGTCACGGTCAGCTGAGTATGGGCGTGATGCTGTTTCTGGAGCATCATTATATTTAGAACATAGTGCGCCCATCGCATCAAACAATAAGCTTTGTGACCAGTGATCTTCTTCACCGCCACCCGCCAACATTAAATCTTGTTTACCTAATTGAATCAGGTTGTAAGCATAACCAATTGCATCAGCTGAAGTTGCACAAGCACTGGTGATTGAATGAGCAACACCTTGTAATTTGAATGCAACACCGACATTGGCAGTAATGGTGTTAGACATATTACGTGGTACGAAGAACGGGCCAATTTTACGTGCACCTTTTTCTTCTAAAAGTTTAACCATCTCTGTAACAGATGCAGTTGAGTTCCCACCTGAACCCCCTGCAATACCGTAACGAGGATTACCGCCCAGTTGCTCTGGTGTTAGGCCAGCATGTTCTACAGCTGCAAGTGCTGAATTGTAGGCATACATTGCACATACGCCCATGAAGCGTTTAAGTTTACGGTCAATACCATCAAAATCTTGTTCAGCTGCGGCACTGACATGACTTTTAAAATTAAGTTCTTCGTACGTTGAATTATGACGTGTCCCTGAAATACCATTTTCCAAAGAGTGCTTAACAGCTTCCAATGTATTACCGATACATGAGTTAATACCCATACCAGTGATGACAACACGACGGTTCATGCAAAGTCCTTTATTTTAGAATACAGAATGAATGTTTACATTTAAACGCGTTTACTTTTTTAGTTCAATGGCGAAAGATATTGATTCTTGTGCATCATTAAAAACCTTATATTGTATGCTTAAAAGTTAATTAAGTGGCTGAAAATAAATATATTTATTATTTTTATAATAATATGAATTCATGATGGATATTTACATCAATTAGGCAAAACCATCCATAAGCAGGACTAATTAGAGAGGGTTTGAAGCAGTAATTTTTGAAATAAATTTTAAATACTGGAATGAGCATGGTGTTTTATTGCCTATTGTAGAACGATGTCTGTATTTACATGCTGAATCGAATTACCCATATAACCGATATGATGACTATCAACAGTCATCATATCGGTTGCAATACAGCTGACATCCCCTGTAGCAAGTCTAAACAAAAATTCTTAGTCTTTATGAATTACCAAGGCGTTTTCTTTTCCCACTCTGGATCAAAACCTGATGTCGATGCAGCAACTTTTAAATAGTCTGCATAGCTCTCAGCCAATAAAATTGGTGGGATCTGTTTAAGTGGAAGTTCATTGTTATTCCAAGATCGACTGGCTTTTTTGCTAAAGGTGAGTTCATAAAGTACAGCTGGAATATTTTCCTCTGGTACATAACTTCCACTAAATGTAATTTCTACATCTATACCCAACTGTTTATAAGGTTTGGTATAGCGGTCAAATGAGCCACCATCTTCAATGCTGGCACGTTGATAGCCTAATTTGGTTACAACACCACGTAGGGTAAATGTGTCTGTAAGCCAGCCGTTATGATCCTTGATTTCAGTGACATTATCATCTTCAAGCTTTGGCAGGTGATGGGTCATCTGTTCAAATAAGAATTTGACTTTATAGTCTTTAAAATGTGCAATCCAATCTTTCGCTTCCTTTTCACCGACCAAAACCGCATGAGAAATTTGAATTTTACTGTCTGTGCAAAGCTCGATTTCATCATCGTCTAAATTCAGTAATGCACCATCATCACTTGGTCTAAAACTGATTTTTTCACCATTGGTTTTGATCTCAAGCCAAATCAGTTTTTGGATTAAGCGTCTCATGATTGGGTGGGCAAAGATATATTCTTGCCACTCAGCAACATTCCACTGACGTTCGCTACACATTGCCTCGTACAAACGACCTGTTTGCATATCAACGACTTGTTTAAACTCTTTTTTACTGGTACTAAACAGTGCTTTGGCTTCTTTGATCAGGCTTTCATCATCATTTTGGCGGGCAGCAGGTAGCGCTTTAACTTCTTTACCTTCTTCATTTTTAAGAATGAATTTATCTTTATCATCAACAATTGCACTAAAGTTACGTGAACCATATTGTAGCTGTAACACTCCATTTTCATCTAAACCTGCTGTTGGAATAGTGCGATCGGCCAACTCATCACTTGTCCATTGATTACGTTCAGCAATTTCAGCAACCAATGTGTTTGCAAGTGTTTGCACCGAAGCGGTACGGTAACGACGTGAAAGTGAAAGCAACAGTTGGATGATTAATGGATCATTACTGATCGATAATGCACTAATCATGGCTTCAATTTGTGAGCGACGAGGGTAGTGTTGCTTCATATAGTTCTGCAATTGTTTTACTGCGAAACTTCCTTGCGCATTGGCCGTCAGTGAAAGCATACCTTTACTTTTGATCGCGGAACCCAGATAAAGTCCTAAACGTTCGCGTTTAATCTCTTCAATCACTTCTTCTAAGGTGATGGTGCCGTATTTGGCATAATGTTCAGGATATTTTTCACCATAACGTTTGTATGAATCACGATAAGAACTCAGACGGCCAGGTGCTTCTGTGGTTGCATATTGTGTTGCTTCATCCAATGGTGTTTGTAAGGTATCTTGATGAATAAAACTGTGTAATAAATGATTGGCAAGTTGTACCTGATCTTTTTGATCGAGTAAGCCACTATAGCGTTGCAATAGGGCATTGGCTCTAGGCTCTTTCAATTTTTCAGCCAATATCACCCACCATTTGACAATTCTAGGGTCAACCTCTTTGCCATTCTGCCATTTCACTTTTGGCAATGTTTCAAAATCAAACCATGTAAAACTGCTTGAAAGTTTGCCTTTCAAACCGTCTTCTGCTTCTTTCAACAGCACTTCTGGTTTGAGATAAGCATTAATATCTTGCCCAAGCTTTTCCAATGCAGTTAAAAGTGCAGCTCGAACAATTTCTTTTTTCTCTTTTTTAAGTAAAGCATTCAGAGGTTTTACTGCATCCTGATTTTGTAGACGTGCCAACCATTCAATTGCGGTGATTCGAATGTCTTGTTTACCTGACTCTAAGGCCTCTATGGCACGTTGATGAATGTCAGGAAGATGTTGTAAGGTTTCTTGCGCTTCATAACGCAAACGCTTATTTTCACCCAATGCAAATTCGAGTAAACGCGGAATAAACTGTACTGGCAAGGATGGGAAGCATTTAAGTACAAAGATGGCATCTGATGGATTAAAGCTTTGGTATTCATTTTGTTCTAAAGATGGAGAAAGTCCCAATGCTTCAGTTAAATACTCTTGATTTTCCGCAAAAAATGGCCAAATTTTATCTTTCTCATAAATATGATCTTGTAAACTTTGATAATAGGATGATCCCGCTAGAATCCCTTGAGCAACTCGACGTTTTGGATTATTAAATTTTGCCGCATCCAAGGCCTGAACGATATGGCGAAGTTCATAATTGGCATATTCTTCAGGTTTAAGCATTTCAAATAAATTAGGCCAATAGATCCAATTCCGATTGCGTATCGCAATGATTCTCATGGCATGATTAATGGAAAATTCAGGATATTTTTTATATTTATTTTTATGGGTAATAATATTTTCAACTTGGTGTACATTTTTAAAAGATGCATCACCGTTCAGTTGGTCAACAATCGACGTTAAAGTTTGATGATTGATTTTTTTAAGTTGCTTTAAATGATCTTGAGCCCAAGTTCTTTTATAACTTGCTGTTTTATTCTCTTCAATTTCATCGGCAGCATTCTGTTCAGCTTTTGCCAAAATTTCTTGATAATTTTCTAAAATAACCTCGGTAAAACTTGCTGGAATTTTTTGTTCAACAAACGGTTGAAAGATTGGTGCTTCAAAATCTTGTTGTAATTGCGCAGTATCAACAGATCTTAAGCGTTGAATCGCCATTTGTAAGATTTGTTGTACAGATTTTTGTTTTTCCAGTTCAAATGCTTGTTCTAGTACAGTCAGGTTGTCAGCACCTAAACGTGCCAATAGATCTGCAGAGAAACCTCGTTCCTGACTTGAACCTTCCAATAGATTTTGATTTAAATATTTTTGGCTATCTTCTGGATTTAAATTCGTCAATAGACTGGTGGCTTTAGTACGAATAGTTTTAGATTTCCCTACAGAAAGTTTTACAATCAAGTCAGGGATTTGTTTGATCAATATTGTTTGTTTGGCGATATAGTCTAAAAAGTTTTCTTGTCCAATGATACTCAGTGTTGGAATAAGTTTTCTGAGTTGATCTAATCGGGCTGAAATGAAATCTTGGGTGTCCTTGAGTAATAATATTTTATCTAATTTACTAGAATGATAACTGTCGATATTTTGGCGTTCAAATAGATAAGGTAGCAGTTCATCGCCTAAACCCTGTTGATCACTTTCAAGTAAATCAAATAGTTTTTGTTGGGTCCAATTTTGCTTTAACAATTTATTCGGATCTGCTTCGCTAAAATGCTGGCTATCAAAAGCGGTAATAAATGTGTCTACTGTGAGATAAATAAACCAAGTGGGTACTTTTTCATAAATATTGGTAAAATTTTTCTGTTGTGTTGCAGCTTCAAGCACTTTGGCAAAACGAATGATTTGTTCAAACTCTAATTCTTCAAAGATCTCACCATAATAACGACGGCGTAGTTTTAGTGCTGCTTCAGCAAGCTTATTTTCTTTTTTATCCAGTGATTGATTGTTTTGAGGCCAGTACCAGCTATAGGTACCCGGCTTTCCCAGTAAAAGTAGTGCTTTTTCATTAGGGTATTGCTGTAATTTAAGTAATATTTCCGGATTTTCTCCATCCAAAATAAACAAAACCACATTTTGATCAAGTTGCTCTTCAATGACGGCCAAAGGCTGGAAAATATGGTAGAGCTTTTCAACTTTATTTTTTAGATCTTCATTATATTTTTGAATATGGTCATGATCATTGGTTGAGTTTGCTTGTTGTGCTTTAACCGCCTTATCCTCAGGCTTTAAAAACATCGACTCAATTTTTGAAAAAAGTTTATTTAACATCTGTATTCCTTTTGAGCAAATCGCTGTTGCTTTTCTATAGGCGCTAATACTTTAGGCTTTAATACTGTGCTTGGTAGTTCACTAAAATTATAGAAAAATATCATCAATTTAAATAGCAAGCTTAATTTATCACGACGTAACTTGTCCTTCTAAAGCGATTCTATGATTTAGGCGTTGTAGTTGTAATAAAACATGTCGCCATTTTAAAAGCTGACTGGCTAAACTGTGCTGGGTGGAATCTGATTTGAGTGAGTTTTGAATAAAGCTTAAACCCAAATCTGCAAACTTTTCAGCAAAATCATCTAGTTTAACCAAATCATCCGTATCCAATTTTGAACGACCTGTATTCGCATAGAATTCAAACAAGGCTTGTGACTCCAAGATCAAAAGGTCTAATACAGATAAATGTTGCTGCTGTTTCCACTGCTTTTTTTGTTCGAGCAGTTTTTCAATACGACCCGTAATCAGCTCAACCAAGCTACTTTTCTTCTGTACAGGATGGTCATAATCCAGACTGAATATTTTTAAACCTTTTGGCGTTGTTAAAAATACACTACATGGAATGAATTGAATTTGTTGCTGTGTTGTTTCGATACGCACCAACGTTGCGATAATTTTTTCATTATGAATTAGTTGGGTGAGATGTTTAATTCGTGCACGGTATTCAGGTTCTATCGGAATGACCAGTTTGAGTGCTCTATTTTCATCGTCAGTGATACGGTATTCAAAATATTGCTCTAGCTCGTTGAGTTCAGGTGCTGTGATACTTTTATGGCGAAGCAGTACATAACGTGATTTAAGCTGTTCTAGGCTTGAATGCGGAAGAAGCATTTGCTGTAAAGATTGCCATGTTGAAATGCCAATATTCATTTGTTCTAAATCGGATTGGCTAAGTGCATTCAACATGCCTTTTGGTAAAAAACGAGTATCTGTGCTGGCACTAAGTTGTGTCTCTGAACTGGATTTTGCATGGGTTAATTCAAGTTGATGTTGCAGTAAAAAGCTGAGAGAACTCCCCCAGATCCCAGTATTGGCTGCACTGTGCATATCAAAGGTGCGATCTAAATGATTGGCACGTGCCTGAGTCACTTCTTTGAGTTGTTGCTCTTTTACATCCCAGAAGCATACTGTTAGACCATGTGCACCACTCTCTGTATTCCACCATTCACAACCAAGAGGGATCAGATGCGCTATGCTTTCTTGTTGATAGTCACGTTGTACAGCACCTCGAAGTTGTCGCAATGCTTCGGCTTGAACATCTGGATTTAAATGCTCGATTTCTGACAGTGCAGCCAAATAGGCATACAAATGTGCCAATTGATTAAAAATCTGTTGCTCATCAACCTGTATATCTGCTTCTAAAAACTGCTTCATTGAACCATGTAAAGCACGCAATAAGCTCCCTAAACGTGGTAAGTTTTGTGCGCGTGCTTGCATATTTAAAATATGCAGTGACATGACCATTTCTTTGGCCAAATGTGACAAACCTTGCTGAATAAAGTTTTGACAAATGATTTTAAGTTCTTGGATCAATACCCGATCATCAGGTGAAAGTTGTTGTGTAGGATGGTGTTGTTGCGCTGTTATATCAATTGACCATTGCCATTTTTTAGGGACATTTTTGAGAAATAAATAAGCAATACATGCCAAATGCCCAGCAACTTTTTGTTTGTCTGCGATTTCTGACAACATGCCTTCAAACCCTGTTGCGGGGTAGAGAACAACTGGATTGGGACTTAAATCGGTTTGAAAAATGATTTTATATTCTTGAATACCAATTTGACAATGTTCAGATTGAAGCAACCAATTTTGTACAAATTCATAGGCCAAACGAATATTGGCTTTGCCTGCTTGTTTTTGGATTTTACTTAGATCAAATTCTAAAACAGTTTCAAGGGCCGATGTTGTAGCTTGTTTAGATGTCTCAGTATGTTGAGATGCTTCCTGTTGAGCGAGCAGTACTGTATCTTCTCGATTATTGTTAGGGCTATTTTCACTTGGGGTATTTGCTGTCGTCAGGAGTGTTTCATGTTCCTGAACCCATAAAATACTGCTGAGAATGTGTTTACAACAACCTTGTGCTGAACAACTACACAATGCTTTGGTGATGCCTTCAAAGGGCAGTTTAACTTCACATTCTTCGACTTTAAATACCAGTTGATCGTGCTCTTGTTGCAGTAGTTCAACAGCATCTAAGGCTTTACGGGCACGACGTAGAAGACCAGCATTGCTGTGCATGGTTAGGCTGTCTTCATCGTATTGAGTATAAATATGCCAACTCATTGCATCACCTCTGCAAACCATGTCGCCAAATGTTCGGGGGTCATTGCAGCGATTTGCATACCGCGTTCTTGGAGTTTTTGTGCCATATTGATGTCATAAACAGGATTGGCTGCTTGATCCAGCGCCGCAAGCCCAAGTAGTTTGCAGCCTTGTTGGTTGAGTTGACTGGTGGTGTTGAGCATTTGTTGAACGGATGCACCTTCTTCAAAGTCACTGATCAAGACTAAAATACTGCGATTGGGTTGTTTAATCTTTTTTTGACAGTATTGCAAAGCTTGACCAATGTTGGTTCCGCCACCGAGTTGAATGGTCAGTAAGACTTCAACTGGGTCATGTGCCAAATGGCTTAAATCAACAATTTGAGTGTCAAATAGGACTAGACTAATATTGACCGCAGGCAGAGCTGCCAAAATACTGGCACATACTGCTGCATACATGATCGAATCCATCATCGAGCCACTTTGGTCGACACACAGTACAATTTCCCATGGCAAATGCTTCTGTACACGGGCATTAAAATAAGGGGTTTGGATAATCAGTTTTTGTAAATCAGGCTGATAATTTTTGAGATTGGCTTGAATGGTCCGTTTCCAATCAAAGTTTTGTGCCTGTTTAAGATGTGAACGCTTAAAACGATTACGGCGACCTTGTAACGCTTTTAAAAATTGTGTGCGGATTTTTTGTAAGAGCTCTTCCACGACTTTTTGAATTAATTCTCGAATCGCATCTTTCATTTCATTACTTAAACGACCGCGCATACTCAGCAAAGCTTTGGCAACCGCAGGGTTGGGTTCAAGTTGTCTTACATGCTCTGGGTTTTTAAATAATTCAGTTAACTCATAACGTTCTATGGCTTGTTTTTGCATACGTTCAAAGGTCGATTTTGGGAACAGTTTTCGACTTTGGTTGAGCCAGTTAATCGCGTTAAGTTGAGAGGCTTCTAAACCGCCATGGCGGTTTTTCCCTTGTTGGATGCCCCGACGCTTATATTCATTTTGGTAGAGATAATCGAGATTGTGTTCAAGTTTAAGTTGATCGCCTGACAATGCCGCTGTTGATAAATTCTGGTCGGCATATCGACCGAGCATCAAGCGCCAACGGCGTGCTTGATCCATGGCATCAAGAGAAGCAGGGGGATCGGAGTTTTCATCAAGATTTGGTTCAGGAGGTAATTGACTCATTTATTCACTCCTTGTTGTTCTGATTGCTGTTCAAGCTGTTGTTCTTGATTAGAGCGATTGATTGCCCAGCGATCTAAGTGATCATATTCAAATATTTTTTGCAGTAGTTGGTTAAGTTGTATGCCCTGGAATACATCCTGTTCCCCAATATGACTAAGCACTTGATCGAGAATGACATTCTCTCCTAGTCCTGTGGTTTTAGCGATAATTTTAGATACTTTGGTGCTTTGCTTTGGGGTGAGCTGACTAAAGATATAGCGTAAATCAGGTAAAATCCGAATAAAGGTGTCTTCCGTCCAATGACTGACCAATTGGTGAAGTGCATCAATTGCAACATTGGATTGCACAAAGATTTCAGGCGCAATAAAAAACATGCCATGTAGGTATTGCACAGCGTTTTCAGGATCGCTTCCCACTGCAAAAGCCAGTTGTAATTGTTGTTGAAGTTGATTTTGCTCAATTTGATGATCTAAAAATTGCAAAGTATTTAGCGCGCCTTTGACTGAGCTAAGATGAAATTCATCAATTTTTGCCAGATCAATTTGGCTATACATCAGTTCCAGTAAATCCACAGCTTGTGCATTCACGACTGCATGTTGTAGTGAAGAATTCCGTTGCTTGATATTTAAAATCAGTTCATGCAAGGTTTTTAAGTTGCTAAGATTTTGTTCAATTTTTTCTTCATGGGTATCGTAAATTTGATCAAGTAAAAAACAGGCCTGATAGACGGCAAAACTTAAACTTTGTATCACGATTTTTTCGGGTAAATTTAACAGTTTGTGACCATGCCATAAATAATACAATTGCTGTGCTGCACCAATCACCGATGCAAGGTTTTGATCGCTTTCTAAAAAAGTATCGAGTTGTTGACTGAGCAATTCTAAATGTTGCTTTAATCCTAAGCGGCACGCCAAAGCTAGCAATTTGGCAGTTTCAAAGGCAGATTGCCCGACACCTTTTGCTTCATTTCCTTGCTGTAGTTGAATAATTTTAAGCAGTGCAATTTGTTCGAGTTGGTTGCCCATTTCTGCCAGTTCAATCAAACGTGCTTCAACACTTGGTGTCCATGCATAGCGCCATTCCTCAAACAACAAATCCAGACTGGCACCCTGTACAAAATCTGGACCTGAAATACGTTGGGCAAAATTACAGCCTACAAATTCCAGTAAATGCAAATATTGGCTAATGTTCTGATGTAAAGGTTTTCGATAAATATCGAGTTTTCGATTGCGTATAATGGTGTCATTTAAATTAAAACGATAGGCTTTAATCTGTTGATAGGTATTTTGTAATAATGCAGGACTGTGCTGATTTTGAGCAACCTTACCAAGTTGTTGTCCACTTAAAAACTGAAAAATTAGGGTAAATAAATGCTGTTGTCCATCATCCATTTCCCCTTTGATGAGTGCTGATTGCAAAGCATCGAGTAAATCATAACGGCTTGGTTGATGATGTCCACGAAGGCAAGCCAATTGCCAAGCAAGTTCAGCGGTATTTTTTAGTGCGATATAAGGCGTTACATCCAGTGCATTTTCTTGGTTTAAAAAATGGCACAACTTATTTAAATATTGAAAAAATTGCAGTTGTGTCTGTTCAACTGTTGGATTGTTTGCAGATTTTAAATTTTGCCAATGTTGTTGATAATATGCAGGTGAGGGCATACCTGAAGCATAGCCATTTAAAGCATCTAAACGATCGAAACTATAGCGAATCAGCCAAGCTTGCTCTTGCCAGTTTTGCTTTTGATCTTGGACAATAAAACGTTCTGCTTGCTGTGGGGCTACTAGATTTTCAATTAAGGCAAGACTATGAAAGCCACCCGTGATCACCAAAATTTTATGCTTGGGATCAATACTGTCTTGGATGCAATTCCACATCACATCTTCACGATGTAATGAAGCATCTTGCAAAAGTACCTCACGCTCATAATCCAAACGTGCTAATGAACACCAAGCAAAAACATCATCAAAAAATGTTTGAGCATGTTGCAGTTGTTCAACATTTTGCAGCTCGAATAAATGATCCCAAAGTTCATCATGATTTCGGCAATGCATCGTTTCAGCAAGTTTTTGGATATATTGGCTATGTGCAAAATAACGTTCAGACAGCAGACTTTTTTGTTGCCAGTCCAAATCAGACTGTTGCGTTTTTAAGGCACTTTGTTTTGCCCAATCCAAGTCAATAAATTTAACGTCTGCTCGAATGTGTTTTGCCTGTTGGATAGCGACCCATTCAGGGGAGTATTCACAAAAAGGGAAGTAGGCAGAAAAGATTTCTGGTTGAACTTCTGCATTACTTTCATGTGCTTCGTCAGCACCATTTCTATTTGCAGCGCCTTTTTGGGGGGAGGTTTTATTTGAAGAACGTTGCGCTTGTGCAAATATTGCCACAGGAGGCTGAGTGGCTTGGTTCTGTAAGCTTTCAATTAAGAATTCAAAACTTGTTGGTGCTTCGATTAAAATGTGTGTGGGCTTAAGTTCATCGATATATTGCTTGAGCGCGTATGCACAAGCGGGGCTATGATGGCGGATTGGCGCAAAAAAAACGTTTTGTTTTGCCAGTTGCTGTTTCAGTTGAAATGCCTGTTTTAAGCGTGCAGGCATTTCCCCTCTCTCTATATTTCGATCCAGCAGCTGCATGATTAAAACTCTCGGCTGGCTTCATAGAAACTTTTCCAATCAGCATCCTTACGTGCACGCTCTTTCACCACAGTATCAAGATAGTAACGCAGGCGTTTAGCATCATCTGGATTATCTTTAAACACAACCCCAATCAATTGTTGTGCGAGGTGTTCTGCTTTTAATTTTCCATCACTGAGATAAATGGCTTGTAGACCTGCCGCATGGGCAATATTGACTGCTTCAGCAGTAGACATAACAGCATCAGGCGTTTTAAGTGTTGCGCCTTGCAGACTTTGTCCTGTTCTAAGCTCATTGAAAATGGTCACCAAGAGTTCGATGACTTCTGGGCGAACTTGGATTTCACTGTATAAATCAGCAAGCTGGTTCTTAAGTTGTAATCCCACCAGTTCGATTTCAAATTTTTGGTCACGAATCGGTTTTACCGTTTCAAAGTTAAAGCGACGCTTTAATGCTGCTGACATTTCATGTACGCCACGATCACGCAAGTTTGCTGTTGCGATGATGTTAAATCCTTGTGTTGCTTGCAAACTAAAATCTTGTCCCATTTCAGGGATCATCATTTGCTTTTCAGACAGTAAAGACACCAATACATCCTGAATTTCAGGTGGGCAACGTGTGATTTCTTCAAAGCGGGCAATTTGTCCATTTTTCATAGCATAGAAGAGCGGGGAGGGAATTAATGATTTATCTGTTGGTCCTTCCGATAAAAGTAATGCGTAGTTCCAAGAATATTTAATATGGTCTTCGGTCGTCCCCGCTGTTCCTTGAATCGTGAGCTGAGAATTGGCTGAAATTGCAGCACTAAATAGCTCTGAAAGCATTGATTTTGCTGTACCTGGTTCACCCACCAGCATCAAACCCTGATTGCCCATCAAGGTAACCAAGGCACGGTCAACTAAAGCATCGTCACCATAAAATTTTTTTTGAATATCAAGTTTGGCATCACCCAAAATAAATGAGCGAACAGCGTAGGCAGAAAGTTGCCAACCTGCTGGCTTTCTATGTTGATCTTGTTCTTTTAAGCGTTCTAGTTCTGCTTGATATTTTTGTTCTGAACTGTGTTTAATTTGATTTTGAAAATTTTGCTTCATAATGATTCTGTATATTTTATCCAATGAATCTATCATAACTGGCAAAGACTAAGATGACCACTAGTACGTAAGTCGCCCGCGACAAATTATGACATCTGTTTGTTATAGAAAGTATTTTTAAGTAAATTGAGTACTGTAATTGCAAGTGAACTAGGGTTAGATTGTTTATAATTGTATAGTATGATGATCTGTATTGAAATTTTGTGAAATAGTGATTGTATTGATTCGCAAATCAGTACATTAATGTAAGCGTTGAGAAACTATTTAATACAAGCTTTAGTGTTTGAAAAACCACAGTTACGAGGGTGCACATGGCAAATTCTAATAAAAAACAATCCGGCGGATTTATTTCAAATGCTTTTGGCGTAGCCAAAAAGCTAAGCGAAACAGGTTTAAGTGTGGTCAATCATGTTGCTCCTGGTACGGTGAGTAAATTGAGCCACAGTCCTAAAGTTGAATCCGTTGTGCAAGGTACTGCTCAAGAAAGAAGTGCTTTTGAGCGTAAACAATATGAAAATCCTCAACAGATGCTACGAGAACATCTACCGAATGTAACGGGACAGCTTTTGGGGAAACATTTTAAAAAAATCAATAATGTCGCTTCGTTTATTTCGCCAGATTTAAACGATAAATTGTCTGATTTTATTTTTGATAAGCTCAATGAGTTTGTTTCAGAATTGACGTCTGTAGATGCTGTTCTAAAAGAAGTGGGTGCAAAAAGCTTGGCAGAATTGGCTAAGGATACTGAACGTTCACAACGAATCAGTATTGCATTGGCAAATCAGAATAAAATTATAGCTGCAATTCAAGGTGCGGTTACTGGTGCGTTTGGTGGCGTAGGTGCAATTCTTGATGTACCTAGTTCACTGGCTTTGGCACTTCGAAGTGTTTATCACACTGGAAGAGCGCATGGTTTTGAGTTGAATGCAAAAGATCATGCCGTTGTTGAATACATCTTTAAACAAATTGATCTAGGCACTGTTGCTGAAAAACACGCATTAATGGCGGCAATACGAACTTTTGCAGGGGTGTTGCAAACTCACAATGTGAGTCAATTGCAACAGCTTTTAGGTTCAAGCAATGATATAGAGCTGTTAAAAAAATGGGTGGCAAATGAGGATGGTACATTTAAGTTGCCGTGGATGAATAATCTTCCACATTTTAGCTTGCTGACACGACTTACACCCCTAGCTACGATGGGAATCAGTGCTGTATATAGCTGGAAGTTAGTCGATGATGCAACTGATAAAGCTCAAATCGTATTTTCAGGTGCAAGGCAATATTTGTTACAGCATTCTGATGAAAAAATTGATGTATTAGAGGCTTATGAAAAATTTAGTCAATTGATCTCAGATGCGCATCCCTTGCTTTTAGACGACAGTAAAGCACAAACACTTACAGAGAAAGCAGAGCCTCAGGTTGAAAATGAAGCAATTACTCATGTTGAAGTGAAAGAAAAAACCAGTGAAACTGTTGAAGAGCCCAATGCTGAGGAAAAAGTTGGGCAGGGGATTCAAAAACTGGCTGAAACTCACATTGAAGATAAACATGCGACTCAACTGGAAAATAAAGCGACACCAGTAAAACCTCAACGCACTGGGCAAAAGAAAGCAGTAACAGTGAATGCTTCTACAGAGAAAGCAAAAGAAGTAGCGAAAACATCGGCACCTGCGAAAACTGTAACAAAAAAGCGCACCCCTATAAAAGCTAAAGCGACTGCAGAAAATGTGGTAAAATTAACTGAAAAATCGCAAGAAGTTACTGAAACAAAATCAGAAAATAAGCCTGATTAGGTTGAATCATCTATTCAGCCAAAGCTTGAAATGGTCAATATTTGACACCATGTTGAATGTTGACCATTTTTACTTCTTGGCTTACAATTGCATGCCCTCAAAAAGTGGTAATTTTTTGAGGCTTTTTATTAACGGGAGAATTG
>Ga0207655_1001875_pt1 | contig 18097 bp, 13 predicted proteins | sample KBSM44metaG_FD_184398 | JGI IMG/M metagenome (GOLD analysis project Ga0207655, IMG submission 184398) | Miscanthus rhizosphere microbial communities from Kellogg Biological Station, Michigan, USA - KBS M4-4 metaG (SPAdes) (version 2) | ecosystem: Host-associated > Plants > Roots > Rhizosphere >...
AAGAGCTCGTGCACAAACTCGGTGAACTGGCCAAGGACGAAGCAGCTCCGGCGATGGTCCTGGTAACCCACCACCTTGAAGAAGTTCCCCCCGGATTCACCCACGCCATGCTGCTGCGCGAAGGTGGAGTAGTGGCAGCCGGTGCCATCAAGGACGTCCTCACGGACGAGCACCTGAGCAACACCTTCGGCCTGGCCCTGGACGTCACGGAAAACGCGGGCCGTTACACGGCAACTGCCCGCCGCTAGGCGGTCCCTCGGTCAACTGTGGAGATTCTTAGCAGCGTCCTGGTCTTTTTCGCGGGCTTGTGGGCCGGCACCATCAATGCGGTGGTCGGCTCCGGCACACTCGTGACCTTTCCTGTACTCATCGCACTGGGAGTGACTCCAGTGGTTGCCTCCATGAGCAACGCCATGGGCCTGGTGGCCGGCACTGCGGCCGGAGCATGGGGATATCGCCGGGAACTTGCGGGGCGCGGCAGGCAATTGCTGAAGCTGCTGCCAGCTTCCCTCCTGGGCGGTATCACCGGCGCATGGTTGCTGCTGCACCTGCCGGACAAGGTGTTCCACTACGTCGCCCCCGTCCTGCTGGTACTGGCCCTGCTGATGGTGGTGTTCCAGCCCCGACTCCAGGCCTCAGTGCGAAACCGTGAACAGAACCCGGAGCATGCCCTCAGGGACCGGAGCCACGGCTTCCTCCTCGTGGTCCTGGTTTACCTCGCGGGCGTTTACGGCGGCTACTTCGTAGCGGCACAAGGGATTCTGCTTGTGGGAATACTTGGCGTGTTCCTCACCGGGACCATGCAGAACGCCAACGCCATGAAGAACATCCTGGTGCTCGGCGTCAACATGGTGGCCGCTGTCTCCTACCTGATCTTTGCCTTCGATCGCATCAACTGGCTCGTGGTCCTGCTTATTGGCGTGAGTTCAACCATTGGCGGCCTGGTTGGATCCAAGGTTGGCCGTAAGCTTTCGCCGCGCGTCCTGCGAGCAATCATCTTCACTCTTGGCATCGTGGCCCTCGTCGTCATGATCGCCAATCTGCTGAAATAATCGGCCGGTGACGTTCCACTATCTCGAGTCCGCCGATGATCCCCGCGTGACCGACTACACCACGCTGACCGATGTGCACCTTCGCAAGCTCCGCGAGCCGGAGGAAGGCATGTACATTGCCGAATCCTCCAGGGTCCTTCGCCGCGCATTGGCAGCAGGTCATCAGCCACGCTCGTTCTTCCTGGCGGAGAAGTGGCTGGAAGACCTCGAGGACGTTTTCCAGGCCTATCCTGACGTTCCGGTGTTGATTGGCAAAGCCAAGCTGCTGGAAGAAATCACGGGATTCCACCTGCACCGTGGAGCAATGGCAGCGATGCATCGTCCGGCACCCGTGCCGCTCACGCAGCTGCTGGCCGGCGCCCGGCGGGTTCCCGTGCTGGAAGACATCGCGGACCACACGAAGGTGAGTGGTCACAAAATGCGCGGAGAGTCTTCGCTGACGGAGACTGCTCCGCATCGGTCTAGGATCGCGGTCTTGGAGAACTTGACCGATCATACAAACGTAGGGGCGATTTTCCGCAGCGCCGCAGCAATTGGTGTCGACGCCGTATTGGTCTCGCCCCAGTGTGCCGACCCGCTGTATCGACGCTCGATCCGCGTGTCGATGGGCACGGTGTTCCAGGTGCCGTGGACCCGGATCGAATCGTGGCCTGACGACCTCGAGGTACTCAAGGAAGCGGGCTACTTTGTGGCCGGCATGTCGCTCGGGGAAGGGGCCATCACGCTCGACGAGCTGGTCGCCCAGGACCATCAAAACCTGGCGCTGGTCTTCGGCACCGAGGGTGAGGGATTGATGCCTGAGACCGATCGAGTGCTCGACGCGCGCGTGACGATTCCGATGATGAACGGCGTGGATTCGCTGAATGTTGCTGCCTCATCGGCTGTGGCGTTCTACGCAACGAGGTAGTTGGTGCCGAAGGATACGTTCAGGGCGAAACCGCAGGTCAGAGCACCATTTGCTACCCAGCGGAAGCTGCGGGAGGGGCCGTGACTTAGCCCATCACGCACCAAGCCACAGCCGCCGGTCTCGCCTCAAGCCTGCAGCACGAGTCTCACCGCCCTCAGCGATCCCCGGCCGACGATGGACGGGTCACGCCGAGGCGATGAGGCGGGGGAGGTTGGAGAGCGCTCCGGCGGCATGGGCTCGGCTGCGCTCGTGAGCCTCGGGGATGCGTGGGTCGTCGGCGTATCGCTCCAGTTCGGCGAAAGGATACAGCCGGCTCGTGCGCGACCATGCAGACACGGCCGGATGCTGGCCGCGTGCTCGGGCATTCGCCATCAGCGCGGCGTAGGCGATGAGGAAGTCGACATTCCGATCCCAGAGGTGCAGCGGGCGGCACAGCTTGTTCTTCTGGTCGTCGTCGTGGAGTTCGGCTTCGACGACGCCAAGCATCGCGTACTGGAACGAGACGGTGCCCCAGAACATCGGCTGAAGCGTGATGCGGCCAGGTTCGAAGATCGGACGAAGTGGAGGCCGGACGAGCCCCGACGCCGCGCAGTGGACGTGCAGCGTTTCGCGTGTCGTGGGGATGACACCGTCGTCGAGGATGATGCGGTCGCGCTCGACACTACGCACGTGGCCGAGGCGGACGACATCCTCGATTTGCCGGAGGAGGGCGATCTCGGCTTCTCCGACGATCGCGCCGTGGAACATCGTGGGTGGCACCGAGGGATCAACCCGCAGCAGGATTCCCTGTTCGTCGAGCCGTGCGAAGAGATCGTCAACCGTCGTTGCTTGGGCCATGGCCGCGATCTGTGCGGCGTTCGCGACGTACTGGTCAACGACTAGGTCGTGCGGCTGCAGGTAGCGTCTATTCGGCCACCAGCCCTCGCGCGGTTTGATCCACGTGAGGTCGGCGGGATCCACACCCCGCTCGAGAAGCCACACGCATGTGTCGAGGGCGGTCTTTCCCGCGCCGATCACGGTGAAGCGTCCGGCCGGGCGGGCGAGTCGGGAGAGCCCACCGGTTGGGATGCAGCGGACTCCATCGGCCACGGCGAACGGCGGGGCGGAGGTGGCGGGGATGCGCCCCTCGAGATACCTGGCATCTACCACGCGGCGGCGCACGGTGACGGGCACGGTGCGGCCGTCCAGGCGGGAGAGGATCCGACCCTCGTCAACGAACTCGCACTCGGGCAGGTACACTACACGCCCGGTCGGCAGGAAGACCCGCGTCATCGCCTCTTCGAAATGCGCACAGATCTCGCTCGGGCCAGCCAGCTCGTACATGCCAGCGTTCGTGCCGCTGACGTCGCGCCTGTTGGCTCCGAATGGCACGGATTCGACCCCATAGAGGTTCGCGGGCTGGTGCAGCCGAACGAACGGATACGCGTCCTGCCAATGTCCCCCGGGCGCGTGCCGACGATCGACGATCGCGACCGTGGCATCCGAATGCGCGAGGATCCGGTCGGTAAAGACCATCCCCGCTGTCCCAGCGCCGACCACCAGATAGTCGGCTTCGATGCGCCCGCGCACCCACTTACAGTAAACCCGGCCGTCTGCGCAGGGGAATCCTCCAGTGCGCACGAACGGTCGGGCCGTGCGGCTGACGGAGTCGCTCACTCCGGCAGGAGAACTGGTCTTCCAGGTCCCTGGGCCCGCCTGGAAAGCTGGCCTGGTGACCTCGAAAGGCTCAAGGAACAGGGCTTCACAGTTGCCGCCATGGAATTGACCGAAGACGCTGTTGACCGCTTCGGCGGTGGCGTTCTGGGAGATTCGCCCGCAGGACTGAGCCTGGTTCGTGCGCCCGGCTGGTTTCGGCTATGATTGATTGTTGGCCCGGCCGCTGAAATTTCATGGCAGCAGGCGGACCACCTCCATTCATACCTGGCAGCTGGCAAAATCCAGTTGCGTGAACAAAAGGTCCCATTATGAAGTCTGATATCCACCCGAAGTACGAAGCTGTTGTTTTCAACGACCTGGCTTCCGGCACGAAGTTCCTGACCAAGTCGACTGTGTCTTCCTCGAAGACCATCGAATGGGAAGACGGAAACACCTACCCGGTTATCGACGTCGAAATCTCTTCGGAGTCCCACCCGTTCTACACGGGCAAGCAGCGCATCATGGACTCCGCTGGCCGCGTCGAGCGCTTCAACGCTCGCTTCAAGGGCTTCGGCGGCACGAAGTAACCCACTTCACCCCAAGGCTTTTCGAAAGCCCGCATCGCTGGAATCTCCAGCAATGCGGGCTTTTTTGTTTTCCGGCAAGATGGAACGCATGACGTCCCAGCCCGCACCCGAAATGCCCACTAACTACATTGACGACGGCGGCACGCGCCTTCACGGGGAGTATAAAGTTCCCGGCGGCAAACTGGTGGTGGTGGACTTGGACGTCCAGGACGGCCTCTTGGCCAACGTTTCGCTGAGCGGGGACTTCTTCCTGGAGCCGGACGAAGCCCTGCAGGACATCAATGCCGCGCTGACGGGCCTGCCAGCGACGACCCCGGCTGCAGACATCACTGCAGCTGTCTCAGCGGGGTTGCCCCCAGGGTCCGCGCTGTTTGGATTCTCTGCAGAGGCCGTGGCGGTGACCGTCCGGCGTGCGTTGTCCAAAGCCACGGGCTGGTCCGACCACCAGTGGGAAATTATCCCGCCGATGGTCCTGCCCACCGAGGTTAACGTTGCTCTCGACGAGGTCCTCACCGAAGAAGTCGGCGCGGGAGTCCGAAATCCCACCCTGCGCTTCTGGGACTGGGAAGAACCTTCAGTGGTCATCGGAAGTTTCCAGTCTGTTCGCAACGAAGTCGATCCTGAAGGCGTGTCCAGGCACGGCATCACGGTAGTTCGCCGTATCAGTGGTGGCGGTGCAATGTTCATGGAAGCCGGCAACTGCATTACCTACTCCCTTTACGTACCGCAGACGTTGGTAGATGGCATCAGTTTCGCTGATTCCTACGCCTTCCTTGATGCATGGGTCATGGCGGCGCTGGAGAAGCTTGGCATCACGGCTTTCTACGTTCCCCTCAATGACATCGCCACTGAGCAAGGCAAGATCGGGGGCGCGGCCCAGAAACGGCTCGCCAACGGAGGGATGCTCCACCACGTGACCATGAGCTATGACATCGACGCCGACAAGATGGTGGAGGTCCTGCGCATCGGCAAGGAAAAGCTCTCAGACAAAGGCACGCGAAGCGCAAAGAAGCGAGTGGACCCGTTGCGCCGTCAGACCGGTTTGGCCCGCGCCGCCATCATTGAGGCCATGCAGGAAGCTTTTACGGAACGCTACGGCGCAGTTGAGTCCCGCCTGTCGGAGGACGAACTTTCGGAAGCCAGGAAGCGGGTAGAAACCAAGTTCGGCACAGAGGAGTGGTTGAACAGGGTTCCATAAAGCAGGGTTCCATAAAGCAGGTTCCCTAGCCGGCCGCCTGTGCCGTCAGCGCACGCAGCAGGTGGCTGCGCTGTTCGATGATGATGCGGCGCAAAGCACGGGGTGCGTCGGTATGCTCATGCAGCCACTGGTCAGTCTTCACCAGCACTGGATGCGTGATCGGCTCCATGCCGGCTGCCAGATCCTGCCCGCCGGGATAGAGGCCCCTGACGATCCTGCCTGCGATTTCGATACTGCGCTCAGCCCAGACACGTTCCAGGCATTCAAAGTAGGGCTCGATGTATGGCTCCAGGAGGTCTCTGGGCGCAATGGTGAAACCCGTGATTGTTGCACTGAGGATCTCGTTGGACAGCCCGGTAGTGTTGACGGCTGCGTCCCAGGCTGCCGCCTTTACGGAGGCGTCAGGGCGTGCTGAGGAGGCTACTGCATGGCCTTCGCGGCCGGAGGCCGTCTTGTCCGCCTCAAGTTCAGCATCCAGCTCGCGCTGCATGGCTTGTCCGTGGGCGGCGAGGGCCTGCCAGAAACTCCAGCGCAGTTCGGCATCCACGGCCAGGCCGTCAATGATCGTGCCGCCTTCCAGGATGCCCCGCAGCAGGGGGAGCTCGCTGTCGCCGTGTCTGGAAACATCGGCCAGGGTTCTGGCCCAGGCGAGCTGCTGGTCTGATCCCGGGGCTGCGGATTGCAATTGGGCGGCGGCGACTGCCAGGAAGTCCTTGCGCACCCCTTCCCGCATGACAGCGGGGACATAACGTTCACTAGCGGTGGCTGCATTGCCCAGCACGTTCAGGAGGACGCCGATGCCGGTTTCGGCGGGTGCGAACTGTTCGACGGCGGCAACGTACCCAATCGCTGACGTAGCGCCATCCCGAGCCGAATCCCACAGGGCGGTCCAGCACAGCGCACGTGCCATGGGGTCCTGGATGGTGCTCAGGGAACTGCGGACTGTGTGCTCCGAAAGGGCGTCCAGCCGCACCTTCGCGTAGCTGAGGTCCTCATCGTTGACCAGCAGCAGGGCGGGCCGGGGCTTCCCTGCCAGTTCGGCCACCAGCGTGCTCGGGCCGGAGACGTCCAGCTCGATGCTCTCTCGCCGGACGAGGTGGCCGGAGGAATCGGGGTCATACAGGCCCAACCGGAGTCGGTGCGGCCGCAACTCCTGCTTGCCCGTCAGGGGGTCGGTGGCATCCTGTTGGAGCGTCACGGCGCCCATGATCCCGTTGTCATCCACAATGTCTGCGGTGATGGTGGAAATGCCCGATGTCTGCAGCCACTGGCGCGCCCAGCCGGCAAGGTCCCTTCCCGACGCCGCGCTGAGCGCCTGAAGAAGGTCCTGTAACGAGGTGTTGCCGAACTCGTGATCCCGGAAGTACTGACGGGACCCGGCGATAAAGTCCTCAAAGCCTACGTAAGACACCAGCTGCTTCAGAACAGAGGCCCCTTTGGCATACGTGATTCCATCAAAGTTCTGCTTCGCCGCCTCGAGGTCCGGAATGTCGGCAACGATGGGGTGCGTGGTAGGCAACTGGTCCTGTACGTAGGCCCAGGCTTTGCGTTTGCTGGCGAAGTTCACCCATGCGGTATCCCAGTCAGTGGCCCGGTCCACGCCAAGTGTCCCCATGTAGTCAGCGAAGGATTCCTTCAGCCAGAGGTCGTCCCACCAGGTCATGGTGACGAGGTCGCCGAACCACATGTGGGCCATCTCGTGCATCAGGGTGTTGGCGCGCGCCTGGTACTGGGCGTCTGTTGCCCGGGAAGCGTAGACATACTTCTCAGTGAAGGTGACCAGCCCGGGGTTTTCCATGGCCCCGAGGTTGTACTCGGGCACGAACGCCTGATCGTATTTGCCCCAAGGATAGGGGTAGTCGAAAAGCCGGTTGAAGAACGCCAGCCCGCTCTTGGTCAGCCGGAAGAGTTCATCGGCATCGAACGACTCCGCCAAAGACGCGCGGCAGTAAAGGGCCAGTGGCACATCAAGGCGGGTGCCGTCGTCGAGCGTTGCTCCCCAATGATCAGTGGCCTTGAAGTAGGGCCCGGCAAGGATGGTGGTGATGTAGGTGGACATCCGCTGGGTGGTAGCAAAATCCCAGCGCTGGGCCGACGCATCATCCGCTAAAGGCTTTCTGGTGGTCTCCACGCCATTGGAGGCGACTTCCCAGCCTGCCGGAGCGATCACGTGGAAAGTGAATTCGGCTTTGAGGTCGGGCTGTTCAAAGTTGGCGAAGACGCGGCGGCTGTCGGCCGGTTCGTACTGGGTGTAAAGGTAGCACTGGCCATCGGCGGGGTCGACGAAACGGTGCATGCCCTCTCCGGATCGGCTGTAGAGCGCTGTTCCCGTCACAGTGACGGTGTTTTCGGCGGCGAGGCCTTCCAGGATGATCCTGTCCCGGTCCACCACACGGTCAACATCAAGGGCCTTGCCGTTCAGCAGCACCGACCTCACCCCGCCACTGATGAAATCCAGGAAGGTAGCTGAACCGGGTATGGCTGAAAACCTGATGGTGCTGGTGCTCGGGTAGCCTGCGGTTGCGGGATCTGCCGCGTCGCGGACATCCAGGGTGACGTCGTAGCTATGGGTGGTGATCAGGGCTGAACGTGTTGCGGCTTCGTCGCGCGAGAGATTGTGATTCGACACACAGCTATCTAATCATGATCCATACGGCGCCCAGGCCCAGCGTTGCGATCAGCAGCCACGATCCCAGTGCCACAACAACGGCACGGCCCCCGGTATGAACCAGGGTGCGCACCCTCACCGCGGAACCGAGCCCAAACAGGGCGGTCGCGAGCAGGATGTCCTGTACTCCGGCGGCGGCTTCCAGAGCTGCCGGTGGCGCCCACCCCAAGGTGCGAACTCCCACCATCGCGATGAAGCCTAGGACAAACAGAGGGACGATCGGCGGAAACCGGCCATCGCCGTCGTGCTTTCCTGATTGAGCCGATATGCCGTTGACCCGCCGCCGTACGTGCATTACCCGCTGGTGAAGCCCTGCTGCCGCCGCGATGGGCGCCAGGAGCACTACGCGCGTCAATTTGACGACGACGGCGACAGCCAGCGCCGCTGTTCCCGCAGTTTGGGCGGTGGCAACCACTTGGCCGACATCATGCACGGACGCACCGGTCCACGCTCCGAATTGTTCCGGGTTCAAACCCAGGGGGTGCATGAGGAGGGGGAGCACTCCAATGGCCAGAGTGCCGCACAATGTCACCAGCGCCACCGGAAGTACAGTGTCCTGGTGCTTGACGCGCCTTACCGCTGCCATGGCACCGATGGCCGACGCACCACAAATGGAAAAACCTGTGGCGATCAGGAGGGCCGCCTCATCCGGCAGGCGGAGGATCTTCGCGAGTCCGTAGGTCCCGGCGAAACTCAGTAACACCACGGCTGCAATCAGAAGCAGTGACAACCACCCCAAGCCGAGGACGTCGCCCATGCTCACCTTGAGTCCCAGCAGGACGATTCCGGCCCGCATGAGGTGCTTCCCGGCGAAGTCCAGGCCTGGCCGGGCGCGCCCCGCCGCCCAGACAGCAGTGCCCGGTATATTTGCAGAGAGCAGGCCCAGTGCAACAGCAAGCGTCATGACGGGAATGACCCCCAATGCCGGAAATACCGCGTGGACGGTGAAGGCGACCCCCGTGGCGGCGATACTCAGGACCAACCCGGGCCCCAACCGGGAAAGCTGGGACGTAAGACTGTTCAAGGGCATGCCTCAACCCTGCCGGATAGGGGCACAGAAAGGCGAACCGGGAGTCCCCGGAAACCGCGACACAATCAGTGCGAAATGCGCTTGACTCAAAAAGGTGATTGTCTAATTCCCATGTCTGACCTATTCCAGGATTATTCCGAGGCCGCTGCTCGCAGTGGCGCCTACGACGAGATGTTCGCCCCCGGCCACTTCGCCAGAAAATCCTACGGTCAGGTTGCCGGTGCACTGCGCGAGCTTTCCCTGGCCGATGTCACCGCCCGCGCCGATTCCATGGCACGCACGTTCCTGGACCGCGGCGTGACGTTCGACTACGCGGGGGAGGAGCGGCCGTTCCCGCTGGATATCGTCCCGCGCGTTATCCCCGCCGACGAGTGGGATGTCCTCGAGCGCGGCGTGGCACAGCGGGTCAAGGCCCTTGAAGCGTTCCTCAACGATGTGTATGGCCGGATGGCTGTAGTGGCTGACGGCGTCATTCCACGGCAGCTCGTCACCACAAGCGCCCATTTCCACCGCGCCGTTCACGGCTTCGAACCCTCCGGCGGCGTCCGCGTGCACGTCTCCGGCATCGACGTCGTCCGTGATGCCGAAGGCACCTTCCGTGTCCTTGGGGACAATGTTCGCGTCCCCTCCGGAGTGAGCTACGTTCTGGAGAACCGCCGCGCCATGGCCAAGGGCCTGCCCGAGGCATTCGGCCAGCAGCACATTCGGCCCGTGGAGGAGTACCCCCGCAGGCTCCTCTCAGCGCTGCGCAAGACCGCCCCGGCCGGCGTCGACGATCCCACGGTTGTGGTCCTCACGCCAGGTGTCTTCAACAGTGCATACTTTGAGCACACCCTCCTTGCCGGACTCATGGGCGTGGAATTGGTGGAAGGCCGGGACCTGATCTGCCGCGGCAACCGTGTGTACATGCGGACCACAGCCGGCGAACAGCGCGTGGATGTCATTTACAAGCGCATCGACGACGACTTCCTGGATCCCTTGCAGTTCCGTTCCGATTCCATGCTCGGTTGCCCTGGCCTGGTCAACGCAGCCCGCGCTGGTGGCGTGACCATCGCCAACGCCGTAGGCAACGGCGTAGCCGATGACAAGCTCGTGTACAGTTACGTGCCTGACCTGATCCGGTACTACCTTCACGAAGAGCCGATCATCGCCAACGTCGACACTTTCCGGCTCGAGGAAAAGGAAGCCAGGGAACATGTTCTGGACCGCTTGGAGGAGCTGGTGGTCAAGCCAGTCGATGGTTCAGGCGGCAAGGGCCTGGTCATTGGCCCGGATGCTTCCAAGGACGAGCTTGACGCTTTGCGGAAGCGCGTGATTGCAGATCCGCGTGGCTGGATCGCCCAGCCCGTTCTTCAACTCTCCACAGTGCCCACGCTCTCCGGAGACAAATTCGGCCCGCGGCACGTGGACCTCCGCCCCTTTGCAGTCAACGACGGCGACGACGTCTGGGTCCTTCCCGGTGGCCTGACCCGTGTGGCGCTCAAGGAAGGTTCCCTGATTGTAAATTCCAGCCAGGGCGGCGGTTCCAAGGACACCTGGGTGTTGGCTAATTCGCCACAGATGCCTGCCGAGATCATTCCGCGCCAGTCCGTGACGGTCCGCGAACAGGTTTCTGTGTGGCCCGTGGAAAGCAATTGGCGGGACCGCCAGACGGAGCAGCAGCAATGATCCGGATTGCAGGCCTGAGAGGGACCCCTGCTCCATTGAACCCAGCCCCATTGACCCCTGAACTTCGACAAGCACCACGCGAAGGAGGCGCAGTTTCATGCTGAGCCGTATTGCCGAGTCACTTTTCTGGATCGGACGCTATGTAGAGCGGGCCGACGGCACTGCCAGGATCCTGGACGTGCACCTGGAGCGCCTGAACCACCTGCCCCTTGAAGAGCAACGCAGTGTTGCCCGTGAACTCCTCGCCGTAATGGGCGCGAAGCCACAAAGCGAAGACTTCGGCCTGCCCGAGCTGCTGCATGCACTTGCGTATGACAAGCAGAGCGCGTCCTCCATCGCGGGCTCGCTTGGCGCTGCACGTGAGAACGCCCGCAGGGCGCGGGAGACCGTCTCGCAGTCACTCTGGGAAAGCCTCAACACCACGTATTACGGCCTCAGCCAGCATCGCAAAGACGTCGTGGGCACCTACCGTTTCTGCAACTGGGTGCTTGAGCGGACCGCTATGGTGCGCGGACTGGCGGATACCACCGTCAGCCATGACGAGAGCTGGCTGTTCATGGTACTTGGGCGTTCGCTTGAGCGTGCCGACATGACAGCGCGCATGTTGTCCACGCGGGATGTGCAGTCCGCGGGAATGTCCTGGGTGAACATGCTGCGGTGCGCTGGCGCGTACGAGTCCTTCATCCGGACCCGGAGGGCCGCATTTGGCGACCAGCACGCAGCCGAGTTCCTGCTTCTGGACAGGTTGTTCCCTCGCTCGATCGTCTACGCCCTGCGCGACGCGGACGAGTGCCTGGCAAAGCTGGATCCTTCAGCACAGCGGGTCGGCTTCATCAACGATGCCCGCCGGATTGTTGGGCAGGCCAGAACGTTCCTTGAGTTCCACAGGACGGATGACCTGATGTCCGAACTGCCCGAGCATATGGAACGTGTGCAGAAGGCTGTAACCCAGGCTTCGGACGCGATTTCCCGTAAGTACTTCAATCAGGCTGATGAGCACGCCTGGGTGGGAGAAGTTTCATGACCCGGCTGAGCATCGTCCACAAGACGGCCTACAAATACAACCGACGCGTGACGTTGTCCTACAACGAGGCGCGGATGACTCCACTGACGGACGGCCAGCAGGTGGTCCTGGAATCCTCGCTGAAGGTTTCACCCAACCAGGCCTCGGTCAGCACCTACCGCGACTACTGGGGCACGCGCGTCACTGCCTTCGATATGCAGATGCCCCACGAGAGCCTCGAGGTCCTTGCCACGGCCACCGTGGAAGTGCACCGGACCGAGCGAGTGGCAACCGAGGACGACATCGTGGGCTGGGACGTCATCGCCTCGGAGAAGATCCAGGACGAATTCAGCGATTGGCTGCCCCAGTCACGCTTGAGCGGTCCGGGTGAGGAAGTCCTCGGCATCATCCCAGGCGTGGTCGATGGCAAGAACCCCCATGAGGCGGCGTTGGCCGTCTTTTCGTGGATGGCCGGGGAGATGACGTACATGAAGGGCACCACAGGCGTCACGACGAATGCCGAGCAGGCGTGGACGCAACGCCAGGGTGTCTGCCAGGACCTTGCCCATTTGGCCATTGGCGCGTTGCGCAGCCGGGGCATACCAGCCCGATACGTTTCGGGCTACATCCATCCGCGATCGTCCGCTGACATCGGCGAAACCGTTGCCGGGCAGTCCCACGCGTGGCTGGAATGGTGGGACGGCGAATGGCGCAGCTGGGATCCCACCAACCATAAGCCTGCCGGCGACTACCACGTGACTGTGGCGAGGGGACGGGATTACCGGGATGTTCCGCCCCTGAAAGGCATTCTTTCCGGCGGCGGAGGTTCGGGGCTGTCCGTTTCCGTGGAGATCACCCGCCTCGCATAAGTAGTTTGTGAACAGATATGGCCCCCAAGAAGCGCTTGGGGGCCATATCTGTAAACACACTCGCAGACTTTTGGATTTACCAGGGGGAGGGCTTGTAGTCCTTGAGGAACACTCCGTACTGGTCCTCGCCGTTCTCACCCATCACGATGGGGTCGTACACGCGGGCAGCACCGTCCACCAGGTCCAAGGGCGCATGGAATCCTTCTTCCATCAGCCGCACCTTGGTGTAATGCGGACGTTCGTCGGTGATCCAACCGGTGTCCACGGCAGTCATGAGGATGCCATCGGAATCCAACATTTCCTGCGCACTGGTGCGCGTCATCATGTTCAAGGCAGCTTTGGCCATATTGGTGTGAGGATGCCCCGGACCCTTGTAGGCACGGGAGAACTGCCCCTCCATGGCCGAAACGTTCACGATGTACTTTCGCCGCGCCGTTGAGCGTTTCATGGCATCGCGCAAGCGGCTGACCAGGAGGAACGGTGCTGTGACGTTGCACAGCTGCACCTCGAGCATTTCGAGCGGATCCACTTCGTCCACTACCTGCGTCCAGCTGTTAATGGAGGCGAGGTCCGGGACCAGCCCACCGGCATCGATAGCCGTTCCGGATTCGATCCGGGCCAAAGACGCCGAACCTGTAGAGAGCGCCAGGGAAGTGATCGCGTCTCCGGCAAGGACAGGATGTTCAGTGACGCTGCTGGCCAGGGCCAGTGGATGTTTGTCATGGGCGTGGCCGAACGTGACCAGCTCGGGGCCTCCGTTGGCAGCCTCCAATGCGGCCGGCAAGGGCTCGTCCTCGGCGTCAACCAAAGGTTTGTAGGCGTTGCCGGAGCGTCGCACCGTTTGCGCGGCATTGTTGATGATGATGTCCAGCGGGCCGGCCTTGTTCAGGGAGTCCGTCAGGGCCATCACCTGGGCGGGATCACGGAGGTCAATGCCAACGATCCGCAGGCGGTGCAGCCAATCCGCGCTGTCTTCCATTGCGGCAAATCGACGTGCCGCGTCTTTGGGGAAGCGTGTTGTGATGGTGGTGTGGGCGCCATCCCTGAGCAGACGGAGCGCAATGTACATACCGATCTTGGCGCGGCCACCGGTCAACAGGGCGTTGCGGCCCGTGAGGTCGGTGCGGGCGTCGCGTTTGCTGTGGCTGAATGCAGCGCACTCGGGGCACAGCTGGTGGTAGAACGCATCCACCTGCGTGTAGTGCTGCTTGCAGATGTAGCAGGGCCGTGAACGGATCAGGTGGCCCGCGACCTCGCCGGTTGCTGAAGGAGCAAGCTTGTTGCCACGGGTTTCGTCATCAATGCGGTCCGGCGCAGCTGTTGCGGTGAGGGCAATGACTGCACGGTCGGCTTCCGCGATCAGGTCCCGCTTGGTGACGCGGCGGTGCCGTTTGACGGCTTTGAACATCTTGCCCGTTGCACGACGGACGGCGACGTAGTCCGGGTGCTCCTCGTCATAGACGTGGATTGTGGTCAGAACCTTGAGGCAGGCCTGGATCTCTTCAGGCGTCAGATCGGTGGAGCTCATTGACCTGATTTTACAGCCTTGGGAGCCTGAGGCCTGCCTCGGGTTCTACCAGCGCAGCCGGTGCTGGGCGGGAGCCTAGCGGCCGGCGCCCTGCGATGCTGCGTCTACCACCCGGGCCTGGATGCCGGCAGCTACCTTTTCTGCAGAATCACGGATATCGGGGTCATCCTGCGTGGCAGCCTTAACGGCTTCCGGCAGGCCCCGGCGGTACTCTGCGGACAACGCGAGCTCCTCTTCGCCAGGTTCAGGAACAAGCTGTCCCTTGGCAAGGACTGTGATCCCGGATTCGGTGACCTTGTAGCCACGGGCCTTGTCCAACGCCGGGTCCAGTCCGATCGCGGCGCCGGCCGGGACCTTGACGTTCTTGTCCAGGATTGCCCGCTTGATCACTGCACCTTCGCCGACGCGGACCTTATCCATCAGTACTGAGTCCTGGACACGGCTGCCCGCCTCCACGAAGACGTCGTTGGAGAGCACGGACCCTTCAACGATGCCGCCTGAGATGACCACACCGCTGGCCACGATGGAGTCCAGCGCGGTACCCACCGTGCTGTTCCCGCCGCGGACAAACTTGGCGGGAGGGGAAATGCTCTGGCGAGTGTAGATGGGCCATTCGGAGTTGTAGAGATTGAAGATGGGAACGGGGGAGATGAGGTCAACGTGGGCGTCGTAGAAGGAGTCGATGGTGCCAACGTCCCGCCAGTAGGTACGGTCGCGTTCCGTCGCACCAGGGATGTCATTAAGCGTGAAGTCATAGACTCCGGCTTCACCCTTGTCCACGAAGTAGGGAATGATGTCCCCGCCCATGTCGTGCTTTGTATCGAGGCGCTCGGCGTCAACATGAAGCGCCTCAACGAGGGCGTCGGCGTTGAAGACGTAGTTGCCCATGGAGGCGAGGAACTGGGTGGGATCGGCCGCAAGCCCGGGCGTGCTGGCCGGCTTCTCCACGAATGCCGCGATTTTCTGGGGATCGTTCTGGTCAACCTCAATCACACCGAATTGGTTGGCCATGTTCAGCGGCTGGCGTACGGCTGCTACGGTAGCCTTCGCGCCGCTGGCAATGTGCTGTTCCACCATCTGTGAGAAGTCCATGCGGTAAACGTGGTCTGCGCCGACCACAACCACAATGTCCGGAGCGTCATCGTGAATAAGGTTCAGAGACTGGTAGATGGCGTTGGCACTCCCAAGGAACCAGCTCTTGCCGACGCGCTGCTGTGCCGGAACGGAAGCTACGTAGCGGCCCAACTGCGTGGACATGCGCCAAGTCTCGGAGATATGGCGGTCAAGGCTGTGCGATTTATACTGCGTCAGAACCACGATTTTCAAATATCCCGAATTGACCAGATTCGATAGTGCAAAGTCAATAAGCCTGTAGCCCCCCGCAAACGGAACCGCTGGCTTCGCCCTGTCCGCCGTCAAAGGCATGAGGCGATTGCCTTCGCCGCCAGCCAACACGATTGCCAATACTTTCTTCAACGCCATGGTCATAGCTCCCCGTACGTCTTCGTAGCCCCCAAAAGTCCGATTTTCCGGACCCTTTCACACTAGAACACATAAGCCGGAACGACTACGTTGGGTAACGTGCGAATAGACATTGTGACTAAAGAATTCCCTCCGGAAATTTATGGCGGTGCCGGTGTCCACGTTGCCGAGCTCAGCCGTGTGCTGGCGAAGCACGTGGATCTTCATGTCCGGGCGTTTGGCGCCCCACGTGATGCCGACTACCATGGGGCCACCGTGGCCTCCTACGCCACACCCCAGGACCTCGGCGACGCCAATGCTGCCCTCCAGACGTTGGGCGTGGATCTTCGGATCGTTCCGGACATCGCGGGAGCGGATCTCGTCCACTCGCACACCTGGTACGCCAACATGGCAGGACACCTCGCTTCTCTGCTGCATGGCATTCCCCATGTACTGAGCGCCCACAGCCTGGAGCCGTTGCGTCCGTGGAAGGCCGAACAGCTCGGTGGCGGCTACGCATTGTCCTCGTGGGTGGAGAAGACAGCCTATGAAGCTGCCGCGGCGATCATCGCCGTGTCCGATGGAATGCGGCAGGACATCCTGCGCAGCTACCCTGACGTTGATCCCGCCAAGGTCCGGGTGGTCCACAACGGCATCGACGTTTCGCTCTGGGAACGGGACGAAGAGGACGACGCCATCCGCGCCTTGGGCATGGATCCCGCCAAGCCAAGTGTGGTGTTCGTTGGCCGGAACACCCGCCAAAAAGGCGTCCCCTACCTGTTGCGCGCAGCTTCCAGCCTTCCCGCCGATGTTCAACTGGTCCTCTGCCTGGGTGCAGCTGACACTCCCGAATTGGCAGCTGAAACAGCGCGCCTCATTGAGGAGCTCCAAAGCAAACGTGAGGGCGTGATCCTCATTGAGCGGATGCTTCCGCGCCGGGAACTCATCCAGGTCCTCAGCCATGCCACGGCATTCGCCTGCCCCTCCATCTACGAACCGCTGGGCATTGTGAACCTTGAAGCAATGGCTTGCGGCGCCGCTGTTGTGGCAAGCGCAACCGGCGGCATTCCAGAGGTGGTCCAGCATGGCGAAACCGGCTTGCTGGTCCCCTTGGAGCAGGTAACCGACGGTACTGGAACGCCCCTGGATCCACAGAAATTTGTGGCCGACTTCGCTGCAGCCCTGAACGAGGTAGTGGCAGATCCAGAGCGTGCCCGCAAGATGGGCATGGCCGGCAGGCGCCGCGCCGAGGAACATTTCTCGTGGGAATCGATCACTGAAACCACCCTTGAGGTATACCGCTCAGTTCTTAACTGAGCAGCGTTGGTTCAGCCCCGGCCCGTCCGGAAAAGCAGTCAAAACCACGACGGCGCCGCCCCCTTGAGTGGGGATGGCGCCGTCGTGGTTTTGCGAAACTTCCGAAAAAGTTCACTGACCGGAAATCTCGTACTGTTACCGGGACTTGGACGCCTTCAGCGCCAGGAGTGACTTCTCGTCCGCTGGTGCGGATCCGCTGGCGCGTTGCTTACGGAAGTGGGTACTGGCCTCGTCCTGGCGGCTTGCTTCAGCGCCGGTCGCGATAGCTGCCCGCAGGTGCTCAGGACCATAGCCAAAGGCATCCACGAGGTCCAGGGCGTGCGGACGGATCTTGACCAACAAACGGTTGATGTACGTCCCTACGGTCCGGCCGCGCTGCATCGACAACCGGCCGTTCATGAGGTACCACGACAAGTGCTTCTCGATGAGCGAAAGCCCGAACAGATCCCGCAGCCAGGTGAGGACCCGCTTGGTTCCCTCATCGGAAACCTCGGCCAGTGCCTCCGTGAATGCCTCCCACTGGAGGAGCTCGGCATGGGCTTGAGCGGCTTCGATGAGTTCATGCTGGTGCTGGTTGAACAGGGCTGCCGCCTGGTGCTGCGGCAACTTATTGGCGCCCTTCAGCGCAGCACCTACTTCTGCCACCATGGACTGCACGCGGTCAGTCAGCAGGGTCCGCTGGCCTTCCTCGTCGCGCAAAGCCAGTGCTGCTTTTTGCACCGAACCCGTGTCCGCTACGAACTGGGCAACCTGGCGAAGGCCTGTCCTGTGCAAGGCGACACCCGCGGCCTGGTCCACTACATAGCGTGCAAGCACACCGAAGTCCGCACTGCGGAATTCCTTGGCGTAGTCGGCCAGGAGACGCTTGGCCACCAACTGCAGCAGGACGGTGTTGTCGCCTTCAAAAGTGACGTAAACGTCAAGGTCCGCGCGCAACGAGGCGAAGCGGTTCTCGATCAGGAAGCCTGCGCCACCACAGGCTTCCCGGCATTCCTGCAGCGTGTCCAGCGCATGCCAGGTGCTGAGGGGCTTCAGCGCGGCCGCCAAGGTTTCCAGATCCTGGCGGTCGGCATCGGTGTCATGGGCACCGGAGAAGACGTCGTCGAACTTTTGCAGGAGCTGCTCGTGGGCAAAACTGGCGGCATAGGTCGTGGCAAGCCGCGTGAACAGGCGC
>Ga0207655_1001877_pt1 | contig 18074 bp, 14 predicted proteins | sample KBSM44metaG_FD_184398 | JGI IMG/M metagenome (GOLD analysis project Ga0207655, IMG submission 184398) | Miscanthus rhizosphere microbial communities from Kellogg Biological Station, Michigan, USA - KBS M4-4 metaG (SPAdes) (version 2) | ecosystem: Host-associated > Plants > Roots > Rhizosphere >...
GCCTCAGGATCCGGCCGCGCGAATAAACCCTTCGATCAGCTCCAGTTGTTCCGGCACGTTGAGCGCGGGCGCGTGGCCGCAGCCCTGGATTTCGACCACCTTCAGCAACCCGGCGGCGCCCGGCCCTCGCTGCTGCATCTGCTGCGTCACCTCGGGCAGCACGAGGTCCGACTCCGCACCGCGCAGGCACAGCACCGGCACCTCGATGGTGTCGTAGTGCGGCCAGATCTGGTAGTCGTTGTCGTGCGCGCTGAACTGGCGGACCATGGCCGGGTCGTAGTGCGGCGTGACGCGGCCGTCGGCCAGCCGGCGCGTGGAGCTTTCGGTCAGGCGCCTCCACTGCGCATCGCTGAGCCAGCCATAGGGCTTGTAGACCGTGCGGAAGAAGGCCTCCAGCTCGGCCACCGTATCGAACGACGGCGGCTCGCCCGCATAGGCGCGGATGCGCTCGATGGCCGGCTGGGCCAGCTCGGGCGCGTTGTCGTTGAGCACCAGGCTCGCGATGCGCGCCTTCATGCGCGGCTCGAACAGGCCTGACGCGCAGACCGTGCCGATGGCGCCGCCCATCGAGGTGCCGACCCAATGCACACGCCCGAGCTGCAGTTCGTCGCACAGCGCATTGGCGATGCGCGCATAGAACGAGAGTTTGTATTCCTCGTCGGGCAGCGGGCTCCACTGACTCAGGCCGCGGCCGATGGTGTCGGGACAGATCACGCGGAAGCCGCGCGAGGCGAAGTGCTGCGCCAGCTCGTCCATGTCGCGGCAGGTGCGCGCCAGGCCGTGCCATGCGATGACCACTGGCGCCTCCGGCGCGCCCCAGTCGAGCCAGTGGATTTCGCGGCCCGCGAGCTGGGCGTAGCGGGAAAGTGGCAAGTTCATTTTTGTGATTCCCTTTCAGGCGTGCCGCGGAACCGGCTTTGCCGGGCCGCTGGCACGGCCCCCTGCAAGGGGGTGGGAGTAGCGACACGAAGTGCGCGAAGCCTGGGGGTGAGCTTCATTTGACCGCCCTCGCACGCAGTTTTCCGACGATGCCGGTGGGGAAGTAATAGACGGACAGCACGAAAAGCACGCCCAGCCACAGAAGCCATCGGTCGGGCGACAGCAGCGCGGCCAGCCAGGGCAAGCCGCTCGCCGCCTCGCTGGCTATGCGCAGCAGGTCCTGCAGGTAGCTCTGCGCCACCACGAACAGCACTGCGCCAATGGCCGCGCCGTAGATGGTGCCCATGCCGCCGATCACCACGATCAGCAGCACATCGATCATGATCTCGAAGCTCAGCGAGGTGTCGGGCCCGTTGTAGCGCAGCCAGACCGCGAGCATCGCCCCGGCCAGCGTGGCGAACAGCGCCGACAGCACGGCAGCCGTGGTGCGGTACACCACCACGCGGTAGCCGATGGCCTCTGCGCGGAACTCGTTCTCGCGGATAGCCTGCAGCACGCGGCCGAAGGGCGAGTTCACGATGCGCAGCAGCGCCAGCACCAGCACCACCGCCGCCACGAACAGCAGGTAGTAGCACAGCAGCCGGCCGTCGAGCGAGACGCCGAGGAAAGGCTCTTCCGCGAACTCGAAGCTCGGCGAGATCAGTTCGGGCAGCTTGAAGGTCAGGCCGTCCTCGCCGCCGGTGAAGTCGGAAAGCTGCGAAGCCAGCGTCTGGAAGGCCGAGGCCACGGCCAGCGTGATCATCGCGAAGAAGATCGCGCGCACCCGCAGCGAGAACAGGCCGATGGCGAACGAGAGCAGCAGCGAGATCGCGAGCGAGGCGCCCAGCCCCACCAGCACCCCGCCCCAGTTGGGCCCGAGCCGCGTCGCCGAGATCGCGATGCCGTACGCCCCGATGCCGAAGAACATCGTGTGCGCGAAGCTCACGATGCCGGTGTAGCCCAGCAGCAGGTCGAAGCTCGCGACCAGCACCACGAACACCAGGATCTTGGCCGCGACGCTGAGCGCCTTCACGCCCGGGAAGATGAACGGCGCAAAAGCGAGCGCAATGAACAACGCGACCAGCAGCAGCGCGAGCAAGCGGCTGCGCGGCATGTCATTGGAGAGAAGTCGTTTCAGGAACATTGACGTCTTCTTTCTCAGCGATTTGCCACGGGATACACGCCCTGCGGACGCCACAGCAGCACCGCGACCATCAGGAAGATGCTCGCGAACTGCGTGAGCGTGGGCAGCAGGAAGCCGATGTAGTTGGTCATGAGCCCCACCAGCAGCGCACCGATCAGCGCCCCGCCGGTCGAACCCAGCCCGCCGATGATGATCACGATGAAGATCAGCACGTTGACCTGCGCGCCCATCTGCGGCACGAGATTCTGCTGGAACAGGCCCCACATCACACCGCCCAGTCCGGCCAGCGCACTGCCCACCACGAACACGCCGACGAAGAGCCGCCCGATGCGGTAGCCCAGCGACTCGACCATCTCGCGGTCCTGCACGCCGGCGCGAATGAGCAGGCCGATCTTGGTGCGCCCCAGCGTCCATGCCAGCACGCCGAACACGACCACGCCCACGGCCACCGCGAGCAGCCGGTACTTGCTGATGGCCGCGTCGCCGACCAGCAGCGAGCCGCGCAGCGCATCGGGCAAGGGCAGCGGCACCTGCCCCGGGCCCCAGATCACCTTGATGAGCTCTTCGCCGATGATCATGCCGCCCATGGTGATGAGGATCTGTTTCAGGTGCTGGCCGTACACGGGCCGCACGATGAAGCGCTCGAAGGCAAGGCCCACGGCACCGGCCACCGCCATCGCGACCAGCATCGCGGGGAACACGGCCACGAGGTTTCGCCACAGCTCGCCCGAGCCGGTCCAGTCGCCCATCAGGCCGAGCACGCTGCTGGCCACGAAGGCGCCGAGCGCGATGAACACACCGTGGCCGAAGTTCAGCACATCCATCAGGCCGAACACGAGCGTGAGGCCCGAGGCGATGATGAAGATGATCATGCCCATCGCCAGACCCGCGACCGTGAGCGTGAGCCAGGTGGAGAAGGAACCGGTGAGGGGCAGCGCGGCCAACGCGAGCACCGGCGCGAGCAGCAGCGGTTTCCAGTCGAAGTCGATCTTCGTCATGCGCGCGCTCCCTCGTGCTCCTTCCCCCTCTGGGGGAAGGCTGGGATGGGGGCTGGCGGCGCTTGCAAGGCCACGCTGCATCGAAGGCCGCGAGCCCCCACCCCAACCCTCCCCCAGAGGGGGAGGGAGAAATACATCGAATACTTCATAGAGCCAGTCCAAGCAGCGATTGCTGCAGTTGCGCGTCCTCGGAGAACGCCGCCATCGAGCCGCTGTGCACCACGCGGCCGTTGTCCATCACCGCGACGGTGTCGCCCAGGCGTTGGGCGAAGTTGATGTTCTGCTCCACCAGCAAGATCGTCACGCCGCTGCGCTTGAGCTCGGCGAAGGCGTCGATCATGTTGTTGATCATCACGGGCGCAAGGCCCTTGCTGGGCTCGTCGATGATGAGCAGCTCGCGCGGCTCCACGATGGCGCGCGACACGGCCAGCATCTGCTTCTGCCCGCCCGACAGCTTGCCCGCCGGGTGGTTCCAGAACTTCTCGACCGCGGGGAAGAGCTTGAAGATCCACTTCAGGCGCGTGTCGTCGATCTGCGCTGCGTTCTTGGCGCCACGCGCGGCGAGCAGCATGTTCTCTTTCACCGTGAGGTCGGAGAAGATGCCCATGTTCTCGGGCACGTAGGCAATGCCCAGGCCGGCGATCTGCGGCGTGTGCTGTGCGGTGATCTCCTTGTCCCCGAAGCGCACCCTGCCCTGCGACGCATGCCACAGGCCCATGATGGTTCGCAGCGTGGTCGTCTTGCCCGCGCCGTTGCGGCCCAGCAGCATGGTGAGCTGGCCCTTCGGCACGGCGAGATCGACGCCATGCAGGATGTGATACGCCCCGATGTGCGTGTGCACGCCCTCGAGGCTCAGAAGAAGATTCTCGGCGCTCATGCAGCCTCCTTCGCGATGCCCAGGTACGCCTCCTGCACCACCGGCGAGGCGATCACCTCCGCCGGTTCGCCGTCGGCCACCAGCGTGCCGTTGTGCAGCACGATGATGCGGTCCGCGAGCTCGCGCACCACGTCCATCTTGTGTTCGACCAGCAGGATGGTCTTGCTCTTGTCCTGCTTGAGCTTGCGGATCAGATCGAGGATGACCGGCGCCTCGGCCGCGTTCATGCCGGCCGTGGGCTCATCGAACATGAAGACCTTCGGCTCCAGCGCCATCAGCAACGCCACTTCGAGCTTGCGCTGGTCGCCGTGCGGCAGGCTCGCCACGGTCGCGTGCTCGCGCGATTTCAGCGCCACGTCTCCAAGGATCTGGTCCGCGCGCTCGGTCAGCGCCTTGTGGTCGCTCCAGATGCTCCACAGGTTGAGCCCGCGCCGGTGCGCGCCCTCGCGCGTGGCCTGCACCGCGAGGCGCACGTTCTCCAGCACCGTGAGGTTCGGGAACAGGTTGGTGAGCTGGAAGGCGCGCCCCAGCCCCGCGTGCGTGCGCGCCGACGGCGACAGGCCCGACAGCGAGTGCCCGTCGAGCGAGACCGTGCCGGCGCTCGCCTTGAGCTGGCCCGAGATAAGGTTGAAGTAAGTGGTCTTGCCCGCCCCGTTGGGGCCGACGATGGCCGTCAGCGTGCCCGGCGCGAAGGCGCAGCTCACACCGTTGACGGCCACGTGCCCACCGAAGCGGATGGTCAGGTCCCGGGTCTCAAGCATCGTTGGTCATTGCGAATTGAAAAGAGAAATGAAGACGGACCTCAACAGGTGCCAATCACGTAGTAGTTGGGGCCGGTCTGCTTCAGCGTGGTGGTGACGTAGATGTTCCACAAGCCCATCGACTGCCCCGAGCCGTAGGCATAGGTAAGGCCCCACAGTGCATAGGCTCGCCCGGCCACGGTGTGCGTGTAGTTGCTCGCGGTGTAGCACGTTTCGCCGCCGCCGGAGCCCGCGGTGGTGGCGCCCGTGGCTGCGGCCGACATGGCGCCTTCGACGTTGCTCGCGTCCAGCGCGGCCACCGTCCAGCTGTACGTGGTCGATGCGGCCAGGCCGGTGTCGGTGTAGCTGGTGGCGGCGACGGGAGAGGCGTTGACCTTGCTGCCGCCGCGGTACACGTTGTAGCCGCTGGCGCCCGTGACGCCAGCCCAGCCGATCACCATGCTGCTGCTGGTCGCGCCCGAGGTGCCCACGCCGGTGGGTGCGGGCAGGCCGCTGCCGCCCGCCGAGCCGGTGACGCGGTCGATCATGGCCTTCATCGCCGCCATCTGCGGTCCGGATTTCTTGGAATAGTTGACGCTGTCGTAGCCCCACCAGTCCCAGCAGCTGTTGGTGGCGGCCGTGCTCGTCTGCGGGTAGACCAGCACGATGTTGTTGGTGTCGGCCCAGCGGTTGTAGCCGGTCTTGCGCACGTACTGGTCGCCCACGTCGGTGTAGTTCTGCTTGCAGCCGTGCAACACCAGGTGCACGCGGCACGAGGTGGTGGTGCAGGCCTGCGGCACGTAGATCCAGCCGGTGGTGGCCATCCCGTGGCCGGTGATGAACTCCGACTGGCTGAACTCGGTGAAGGTGCCGCCCAGCGTGCCGTTGTTGCGTGGGTTCAGCGGCCCGTAGAGCTGCGTGAGGATCTCGCCCGCGAGGTCGAAGCCGCAGTTGTTGATGTAGGGTGCGGCGGTGGTGCTGCAGGCGCCGCCGTAGTCGTCGGTGACCATCGCGTGGCCTGCGCCGATGTTGTTCTTGTAGACCGTGTTGGCGGTGGGCACGAAGCTCTGGTAGTAGGTCTTCAGGTCGTCCATGACCGCCTGCTTGACGGTGTTGTCCGATGTGCCCGAGAACAGGTACACCTTGGAGCCGCTGAGGTTCGACACCGGGTCGATCGCGCCGCTGGCGGCCCAGCTGTTGGTGGTGCTCACGAGCGACGACACCGGGATGCTGGTGCTGTGCGTCATGCAGCGCCCGGTGGCGTTGGTCACCGAGCCTTCGGCGCAATAGAACGGCCCGCCCGCCACCACGCCGACGCCGCGCTTGAAGGTGGCCGAATAGGCCACATGCAGTTGCACCGACATGAAGCCGCCCGCCGACAGGCCGGACACGCTCACCTCCGCCGGGTTGGCGCCGAGCGCCGGCAGCGGCACAGCCGCCGTGGCGGCATGCGCCGCCACCGCCATTGCCGCGGCCGCGGCAAATCCCTTCCAGTTCATCGATCGCATCGCTGTCTCCTTGTGTTGTGGGTATCGAACGCTTGCTTGCTGACGAATCGGCCGTGGATCAGGCTGGCTGCGCAGACGCAGGCTGGCGCTTCGCCCGGCGGCCATCCGGGGCGAAATGGAGAACACTCAAGGAACACCGCGGAACCGGCTTGCCGGGCCGCTGGTGTTGCCCCCGGTAGGGGTAGGCGCAGCGACACGAAGTGCGCGCAGCCTGGGGGCGAGCCCTTACCTTTTGTTCTTGATCGGGATGTCCATCTCTTCAGGCTTGATCTCGTGCACCAGCTCCGGCACACCCCAGGCAAACGCCGGGTCGACCTTGATCTTGAAGTGGTACATCGACTGCATCGCCTGGTGGTCTTCCTTGCGGAAGGTCATCTTGCCCTTGGGCGTGTCGAAGCTCATGCCTTCCATGGTGCTGATGAGCTTGTTGGTGTTGGTGTCGCCGTTGGTCTTCTTCAGCGCCGTGACCACCGCCATCGCGGCCGAGAAGCCGCCGGCCGTGAAGAAGTCCGGCGGCGTCTTGAACTGCTTGTAGTGCGCCGACACCATCGCCTCGTTCACCGGGTTCTTCGGGATGCCGAAGTAGTAGTACGCCGCGCCTTCCATGCCCGGCAGCGCCTTGTAGGCCGCCATCGCGGGCAGGATGTTGCCGCCGGTGGCGATCTCGATGCCGTAGCGCTTCAGGTCGAGGTCGACGATCTTGAACGGGTTGCCCGCGCCGGCCCAGACGATCCAGATGACCTTGCGGCCCGGCTGGTCCTTGAGCTTGTCGATCAGGCGCTGCGCGCCGGCCGTGAAGTCGGTGGTGGTGGGCGGCAGGTACTCCTCATGGACCAGCTTGGCCTTCTTGAGCGCTGCGCCGAAGGCCTTCACGCCGTCGCGGCCGAAGGCGTTGTCCTGCGCCAGCGTGGCGACGGTGACGCCCGGCTTGTCGACGGCCACCGCGTTGGAGATCGCATCCTGGCTCGAATTACGGCCGGTGCGGAAGATGTACTTGTTCCACTTGTCGCCGGTGATCGAGTCGGCCACCGCAGGCTCGACCAGCAGGATCTTCTTGTATTCCTCGGCCACGGGCAGCATCGCGAGCGCCACGCCCGACGAGGTCGGGCCGACGGCCAGCGCGGCCTTGTCGTCGGAATAGGCGGCCGCCAGCAGCGACTTGCCGAGATCGGGCTTGCCCTGGTCGTCCTTCTCGATGACCACGAGCTTCTTGCCGTTGACCATCATCGTGCCGCCGGTGGCGTAGTCCAGGCCCATCATGAAGCCGGTCTGGGTCTGCTTGCCGTAGGCCTCCAGTGCGCCCGTCTTGCTGTAGATGTGGGCGATGCGGATTTCGCTGGACTGGGCCCAGGCGGGTGCGGCGGCTGCGCAGGTGGCAAGTGCGGCCAGGGCGACGAGGTGGCGACGGTTCATTCTTTGTCTCCTGATAATGGTGACTGAATATTGCACAGTTCGTGCCATTCTCTAAGCCATTGATAACAAACACTTCTTTATTCGAGAAGAGCGCCATTCGACTGAATTCAGAACACTGGAGGCGTCTTTTTTTCAGACATCTGTCTTTTTATTGTTCAGGGTTTTCGCGGAGGCTTGGCGCTGCGCGATCCATTGCTTGAACTGACGCTCGGCCTGCATGCGGAATTCGTTGCGCGCGTGATTGCAGGCTGCGTGCGCGAGCCGCCGGTGCTTTGACGAACGGATGCCGCCGAAGGTCGAGTCCACGAGATGCTCGATGGTGGCGGACTCCGGCCGGCCCGCGGGCTCCTCGAAATCCATAGGCAACCCGCACCAATGGCAGTTGGGCCCGAAGGTGGAGCGCAGTGCCTTGATGCTCACAGGTTCGCGTATTCCAGGATCTCCTGGCCCATCAGCGTGCAGTCGTTACCCGACACGAAGTAGATGAGCCGCATGCGGTACTCGCCCTTGTAGATGCTGCCCCAGACTTCGAGCACCTTGAACTGCTGCTTCTTGTTGGCAGGGTTGCGGATCGGCGGCAGCTCCTTCACGTCGGGGCTGATGCGGATGCGGTCGTCCTCGCCGAAGTGGAAGGTCAGCAGCTTCTTGGCACGGGCGACGGCCTCGCCGGAACACTGGGGCGCGGCGTTTGCCAGGCTGGCAGCGGCGCAGAGGGCAAGGCAGGCAGCGGAGCGGGCAAGGGCCTTCTTCATCGGATGTGGCGTCGGAGTTGTGGGCTGGAGCGGGAGTATCGCTCTGACACCGGGCTCAATGCTCCGGTCACGGGGACTCCACCCAATAGAGCTGCTTGTGGCCCCGGGCCTCGTAGACCTGCTGGTCGTAGCCGGCAACCCTGCGGCTCTCGCATTCGTGCATCAGGACGCGCCAATGGACGTGTGGCGCTCGATGTCCGCGCGGCCTATCCTGCGCATGGCAGACAGCGGATTCAGGTTGGCTGTTCCTGACTCGTCATCCGCTCATACAAGGTCGCCCGCGAAATCCCGAGCAGCCGCGAGGTCGCCAGCTTGTTCCCGCCCGTCGAAGCCAGCGCCGCCGCGATCGCCTTGCGCTCCAGCTCGGCCACCTGCTGCGCCAGCGGCCGCAGCAACGCCGCTTCTTCATCCGCATCGTGCGCGCTCTGCAAGGTGGCCGGCAACTCGATCTGCTCCAGCCCAGCCTCGCGCAGGATGCGTTCGAGCTGCACGGAATCGATGCGCTGCGAGTCGCTGCGCATGGTCACCTGCTCCAGCACGTTGCGCAGTTCGCGGATGTTGCCGCGCCAGTGCTGGCCCGCGAGCAGCGCGAGCGCGTCGGGCGTGAGTTCGGGTGGCGCCTCGCCGCTGCGCAGCGCCATGTCCTCGCCCAGCGCCTCGACCAGCGCGGGAATGTCCGAGCGCCGCTCGCGCAGCGGCGGCACGCGCAGCGGCAGCACGTTGAGGCGGTAGTAGAGGTCTTCGCGGAACAGCCCCCGCCGCACCAGCTCCGGCAGGTCGCGCGAGGTGGCCGCGATCACGCGGGCATCGAAAGGCACGAGCTTGTTGGAGCCCAGCGGCTCGATCTCGCCCTCCTGCAGCGCACGCAGCAGCTTGGCCTGCAGGCCGAGCGGCATGTCGCCGATCTCGTCGAGGAACAGGCTGCCGCCGTCGGCCAGCTTGAATTTGCCCTCGCGGCCCTTGCGGTCGGCGCCGGTGAAGGCGCCGGGTGCGAAACCGAAGAACTCGGCTTCGAGCAGCGTGTCCGGCACGGCCGCGATGTTGACACTGACGAACTGGCCCTTCGCCCGCGCCGACGAGGCATGGATCGCGTGCGCCAGCAGTTCCTTGCCCGTACCGGTTTCTCCCAGCAGCAGCACCGGGCTGGCCGACTGGGCCGCGCGGCGCGCATGCCGCTTCACCTCCACCGCCGCCGGGCTGCTGCCGATGAAGCTCGCGAAGGTGTACTTGGAGCGGCGCTGGCCATCGGGCGCATGCTGGTAGAGCGGGTTGTTGCGCTGGCTCGCGAGTTCGCGCCGCGCGTCGTCCAAGTCGCGCTGCAGCAGCGCGAACTTGCTGATGAGCGGCTGCAGCGTGGTCTCGGGCTGGTCGAACAGCACGATGCCGATGGCGCCGATCACCTCGCCCGCCCCGCCCTCGCGCTCCTGGCGCAGCGGGAGGCGGCTGACCACGAAGGTGCCGGCCTTGTTGGTCAGCAGGTCCACGAGGATCGGCTCGCCGGTCTCAAGCACTCGCCGCATCTGGGTATTGGGAATCACGTCTTCCACCATGTGCCCCAGGAACTGGTCGATGGACGAAAAGCCCAGCGCCGGCAGGAAACGCCGGTAGCCCTCGTTCACCCACACGATGCGCCCGCTGCTGTCCACCAGGAACATGCCCTGGCTGATGCTTGAAAACAAATGAAACATCGAGCGCGCGGCCAGCGCGAGGATGCCCTCGGCGTCGAGGGGCAGTGTGGGCGGTGCGGTGGGAGCGACAGGCATGGCGGGATCGTAGCGCGCATCAATCGGCAACAAATCCGGCATCAAAGTCCGCGGGGAAATGCCCAGAATCGAAGTTGCAGACAAAAGCCTTCAGCAGCCCTTAAGTAAATCAATCGTTTGATTTCATGCATGGTTTAATGCGGGGCATGAATGCGAGAGACCCGATCACCCAGGCCCCGCGCCGCGCACCGCGCAGCGACGGCGCCGAGGCACGCCACCGGCTGCTCCACACAGCGCTGCGGCTGTTCGCGCAGAAGGGGTTCTCCAAGACCTCCACGCGCGAGATCGCCCGCGAGGCGGGGGTCAACATCTCGGCCATCAGCTACTACTTCGGCGACAAGGAGGGGCTGTACGCGGCCACCTTCAGCGAACCGATGGGCGGCGACTCCAGCGACCTCGTCGCCGCCTGCAACGTGCCCGGCCAGTCGCTCGAAGACACGCTGCGCATCTGCATGGTGTCGATGATCGACCCGCTCAAGCAGGGCGAGATCGTGCGGCAGTGCATCCAGTTGCACATGCGCGAGATGCTGGAGCCGACGAGCCGCTGGGCCGAAGAGCTGGAGCGCGACATCAAGGGTCCGCACCGCGCCATCGCCGACCTGCTGTGCCGCCACCTGAAGGTGGAGCGGGCCGACGACGACATCCACCGCCTGACCTTCGCGATCACCGGGCTGTCGATGCAGCTCTACGTGAGCCAGGATTTCATCGAGGCCATTCGCCCTTCGCTGCTGCGCACACCGCGCGCCATCGACACCTGGGCCGACCGCCTCACGGGCTATGCGCTGGCGCTGGTCGAAGCCGAGGCGGTCCGCCGGAATGCCGAGAGAAAGCTGAAGAAATGAGAAGACTCCGACTGAAACTGATGGCTGCCCTCTGCCTGGGCATCGGCCTGATGGGCTGTTCGCTGACGCGCCCGCCCGCGCAGGTCGAGGCGCCGTTCCCTGCGCAATGGCACGCTCCCCTGCCCCACGGCGGCTCGCTGGCATCGCTGGCCGACTGGTGGCGCCAGCTCGACGATCCGCTGCTGGTCGAGCTGATCGCCGCAGCCGAAGCGGCGAGCCCGAACATTGCCAGCGCAGCGGCGCGCGTGGCCGAGGCGCGCTCCACGCGCGTGCAGGCCGGCGCCGCGCTGCTGCCGAGCCTGGACGGCACGGCTTCGGCCAGCCGCGGCACCTCGGGCTTTGCTTCCAGCGGCGGCGGCAGCAACAGCAGCAACCTCTCCGCGAGTACGCCGATCACCACGCTGCAGGCGGGCCTGCAGTCGAAATGGGAGATCGACCTGTTCGGCCGACTGCGCGCCGACCGCGACGCCGCCGAGGCCAAGCAGAACAGCGCCAATGCCAAGTGGCACGACGCCCGCGTGGCGGTGGCGGCCGAGACGGCCAACGCCTATTTCGCCGAGCGTGCCTGCCAGCAGCAGCTGCGGGTATCCGAATCAGACGCGCATTCGCGCTCGGAGACGGCGCGGCTCAACGACCTCTCCGCGAAGGCCGGCTTCACCGCACCGGCCGATGCCGCGCTGGCCCGCGCCAGCGCCTCCGACGCCTCGGGCCGCCTCACCCAGCAGCGCGCCCAGTGCGCGGTGCAGCGCAAGGCGCTGGTGGCGCTCAGCGGCATCGACGAAACCACGCTCGAGCAGAAGCTCGCCGCCGCGCCAGCACAGCGTGCACTGCCAGCCGTAGGCAGCATCGCCAGCGTGCCGGCAGAGGCGATCTCGCAGCGGCCCGACGTGTACGCGGCCGAGCTCGGCGTAGCCTCGGCCAGCGCCGACGTAGGCTCGGCCGAAGCCGAGCGCTACCCCAAGCTCACGCTGTCGGGTTCGATCGGACGCACGCAATACCGCGTCAGCGGCGTGCACCAGTCGCTCGAGACCTGGACCGTGGGCCCGCTGTCGCTGACCGTGCCGCTGCTCGACGGCGGCGCGCGCAGGGCCAACACCGACGCCGCCAAGGCGCGCTACGCCGAGGCCGTGTCGCTCTACCGCGCCAACGTGCGGCAGGCCGTGCGCGAGGTCGAGGAGGCGCTGGTCAACCTCGACGCCACCGACGCCCGCACCACCGACGCCGACGCCGCGGTGAAGAACTACCAGGCCTCCTTCGACGCCACGCAGGCCCGCTACAGCAGCGGCCTCGCGAGCCTGTTCGAGCTGGAGGATTCGCGCCGCACGCTGTTCTCCGCGCAGACAGCGCGCGTCTCGCTGCAGCGCGAGCGCACCGAGGCATGGGTTGCGCTGTACCGCTCGATGGGTGGCGGCTGGAGCCGCTCCGCGCCCTCTTCCGAATCGTCCTCAATGACCACCACCCCGGCCACCCAGGTCGCGACGTCGCCATGAAAACAATGAAGCGTTCCACTCTCGTCATCGCGCTGCTCGCGCTGGTCGTCGTCATCGCGGCGATCTTCTTCGTGGCGCGCGGCAAGCCCTCGGACAAGGCGGCCGAGTCCGCCGCCAAGGCAAAGGACGGCGGCTCCGCGCCCAGGCCCGCGCTGACCGTCACCGTCGCCAGGCCGGAGGCCACCGAGCTGATGCTCACGCTCGCAGCCAACGGCAACGTTGCCGCCTGGCAGGAGGCCGTGGTCGGCTCCGAGTCCAACGGCCTGAAGCTGGCCGAGGTGCGCGTGAACGTGGGCGACGTCGTCAGGAAGGGCCAGGTGCTGGCCGTGTTCTCGCCCGAGACAGTGCAGGCCGACATCGCGCAGTCGCGCGCCTCGCTGGCCGAGGCCCGCGCCACCGCGGCCGACGCTGCCGGCAATGCCGCGCGCGCCCGCACGCTGCAGGCCACCGGCGCGCTGAGCCAGCAGCAGATCAACCAGTACCAGACGACCGAGCAGACCGCCAAGGCGCGCGTGGAGGCGGCCGAGGCGGTGCTGGCCGCGCAGCAGGTGCGCGGGCGCAACACACAGGTGCTGGCACCCGACGACGGCGTGATCTCGGCGCGCACCGCCACCGTCGGCAGCGTGGTCTCGGCCGGCACCGAGCTGTTCCGCCTGATCCGCCAGGGCCGGCTCGAATGGCGCGCCGAGGTCACTTCGGCGGAGCTGAGCCGCATCTCGGTCGGCACCACCGCCTTCGTGGTCAGCGCCAGCGGCGCGCAGGTGCGCGGCAAGGTGCGCAGCATTGCGCCCACGGTCGATCCGCAGACGCGCGCGGCGCTGGTGTACGTCGACCTTCCCAACGTGCAGCAGAACACCGGCATCAAGGCGGGCATGTTCGCGCGCGGCGACTTCGAGCTGGGCCGCAGCTCGGCGCCCACGGTGCCGCAGAGCGCCATCGTGCCGCGCGACGGCTTCAACAACGTCTTCCTGCTCAAGCCTGACAACAAGGTGGCGCAGATGAAGGTGCAGATCGGCCGGCGCCTGAACGACCGCATCGAAATCACCAGCGCGCTGCCCGACGGCGCCCAGGTGGTGGTGCAGGGTGCGGGCTTCCTCAACGACGGCGACCTGGTGCGCGTGGTGGATGCGCCCGCGCCCTCCGCGCAGCCGGCCAGGTCGGCGGCCTCCGCCGCCGCGGCCAAGTAAGCAATTCAAAGGACACGCCCATGAACGTTTCCGCCTGGTCCATACGCAACCCGATTCCGGCGGTGATGCTGTTCGTGCTGCTCACCTTCGGGGGGCTGCTGTCGTTCAACGCGATGAAGGTGCAGAACTTTCCGGACATCGACTTGCCGACCGTGACGGTCTCGGCGTCGCTGCCCGGCGCCGCGCCTTCGCAGCTGGAGACCGACGTCGCGCGCAAGCTCGAGAACTCCATCGCCACGGTGCAGGGCCTGAAGCACATCACCACCAAGGTGCAGGACGGCGCCGCCACGCTGATCGTCGAATTCCGCCTCGAGAAGCCGGTGCAGGAAGCCGTGGACGACGTGCGCTCCGCGGTGCAGCGCGTGCGCGCCGATCTGCCGGCCGACGTGCGCGACCCGGTCGTCACCAAGCTCGACTTCGCGGCCCAGCCGGTGCTGGCCTTCACCATCGCCTCCTCGGCCATGGACGACGAGGCACTGAGCTGGTTCGTCGACAACGACATCACCAAGAAGCTGCTCGCGCTGCCCGGCGTAGGTGCGGTGAACCGCGTGGGCGGCGTCGCGCGCCAGGTGCACGTCGACCTCGACCCGGGCAAGCTGCAGGCGCTGGGCGCCTCGGCAGCCGACATCTCGCGCCAGTTGCGCCAGGTGCAGACCGAGAGCGCGGGCGGCCGCTTCGACCTGGGCGGCAGCGAGCAGCCCGTTCGCACCATGGCCACGGTGCAGTCGGCTGACCAGCTGGCCGACATGCAGATCGTGCTGACCGACGGACGGCGCATCCGCCTCGACCAGGTGGCGCGCATCAGCGACACCATCGCCGAGCCGCGCGCGGCCGCGCTGCTCAACGGCAAGCCCGTGGTGGGCTTCGAGGTGGCCCGCAGCCGCGGTGCCAGCGAGGTGGAAGTGGGCCACGCCGTGCAGAAGGCGCTGGCCGACCTGCGTGCGAAGCGGTCCGACATCGAGCTGACCGAGGCATTCAACTTCGTCGATCCGGTGGACGAGGAATACAACGGCTCGCTGCACCTGCTCTACGAAGGCGCCATCCTGGCGGTGGTGGTGGTGTGGCTGTTCCTGCGCGACTGGCGCGCCACGTTCGTGTCGGCCATCGCACTGCCGATGTCGGTGATCCCGGCGTTCATCGGCATGTACCTGCTGGGCTTCTCGGTCAACGTGATCTCGCTGCTGGCGCTGTCGCTGGTGGTCGGCATCTTGGTGGACGACGCCATCGTGGAGGTCGAGAACATCGTGCGCCACCTGCGCATGGGCAAGACACCCTACCAGGCGGCCATGGAGGCGGCCGACGAGATCGGCCTGGCCGTGATCGCCACCACCTTCACGCTGATCGCGGTGTTCCTGCCCACGGCCTTCATGAGCGGCGTGGCCGGCAAGTTCTTCAAGCAGTTCGGCTGGACGGCCTCGCTGGCGGTGTTCGCGTCACTGGTGGTGGCGCGCGTGCTCACGCCCATGATGGCGGCCTACATCCTGAAGCCGATCGTCGGCGCGGAGAAGGAGCCGGGCTGGCTGCGCTGGTACATGCGCGCGGTGGAATGGAGCACGCACAACCGCTTCAAGACGATGGTGCTGGCCACCCTCTTCTTCTTCGGTTCGCTGGCGATGATCCCGCTGCTCAAGACCGGCTTCATTCCGGCGGACGACAACTCGCAGACGCAGATCTATCTCTCGCTCGCGCCCGGCTCCACGCTGGCGCAGACCACGGCCGCCGCCGAGGAAACCCGCAACCGCGTGATGAAGATCGACCACGTGAAGAGCGTCTACACCACTGTGGCGGGCGGCAGCGCGGGTGGTGACCCGTTCGCGAACTTCGGCACGCCCGAAACGCGCAAGGCCACGCTCACAATCAAGCTCGATCCGCGCGGCGACCGCCCGCGCAAGCAGGTGATCGAGAACCGGATCCGCACCGCGCTCGAAACGCTGCCCGGCGTGCGCAGCACCGTGGGCCTGGGCGGCTCGGGCGAGAAGTACATCCTGGCGCTCACGGGCGAAGACCCGGCGGCGCTGGCCAGCGCCGCCAGCGCAGTCGAGAAAGACCTGCGCACCATTCCCGGCCTGGGCAACATCACCTCCACCGCCAGCCTGATCCGCCCCGAGATCGCCGTGCGCCCCGACTTCGCGCGCGCCGCCGACCTGGGCGTGACCAGTTCGGCCATCGCCGAGACGCTGCGCGTGGCCACCCTGGGCGATTACGACCAGGCGCTGGCCAAGCTCAACCTCGCGCAGCGGCAGGTGCCGATCGTGGTGAAGCTGGAAGACTCGGCACGCAAGGACATCGACCTGCTCGGACGCCTCTCGGTGCCCGGCGCGCGCGGGCCCGTGATGCTGAACCAGGTGGCCTCGCTCACCATGGAAGGCGGCCCGGCCGTGATCGACCGCTACGACCGCTCGCGCAACGTGAACTTCGAGATCGAGCTTTCGGGCGTGGGCCTGGGCGACGCCAAGGCCGCGGTGGAAAAGCTGCCCTCGATCCAGAAGCTGCCGGCCGGTGTGCGCGTGACCGAAGTGGGCGACGCCGAGGTGATGACCGAGCTGTTCGCCAGCTTCGGCCTGGCGATGCTCACCGGCGTGCTGTGCATCTACATCGTGCTGGTGCTGCTGTTCAAGGACTTCCTGCATCCGGTGACGATCCTGTGCGCGCTGCCGCTCGCCTTGGGCGGCGCGTTCGTGGGGCTGCTGATCGGGCAGAAGGCGCTGTCGATGCCCTCGCTGATCGGTCTCATCATGCTGATGGGCATTGCCACCAAGAACTCCATCCTGCTGGTGGAGTACGCCATCGTGGCGCGCCGCGACCACGGCATGAGCCGCTGGGACGCGCTGCGCGACGCCTGCCACAAGCGCGCCCGGCCCATCATCATGACCACGCTCGCCATGGGCGCGGGCATGCTGCCGATCGCGGTCGGCTTCGGCGCCGCGGACTCCAGCTTCCGCTCGCCAATGGCGATGGCGGTGATCGGCGGGCTGATCACCTCGACTGTGCTGAGCCTGCTGGTGGTGCCGGCCGTGTTCACCTACGTGGACGACATCGAGCACTGGATCCGGCGCACCGTGCGCAAGCTGCGCGGGCAGCCGGCCGATCCGCACATCGACGACGACCTGGTCGAGACGCCTGCGGCGGGGCGATAAGCCTCACTGCGGCAACAAAAAAAGCTGCGGCATTGCCGCAGCTTTTTTTTTGCCCGGGCTCGGGCGAGCCCCGAGGAGCGTCAGGCGTCCAGCTGTGCCAGCCGCTTCAGCTTGCGTTCGCTCATGCGCTTGGCAAGGCGCGGCAGCACCAGCACGGCCACCACGATGACGACCAGCGCGATCGACATCGGGCGCTGGAAGAACACCGACGCACTCCCCTCGCCGATCGACATGGCATTGCGCAACTGCGCTTCGGCCAGCGGGCCGAGGATCATGCCGACCACCACGGGCGCGGTCGGGAAGTCAAAGCGGCGCATCACCACGCCCAGCAGGCCGATGGCATACAGCAGGAACAGGTCGAACGCGCTCTGGCGCATGCCGTAGGCGCCCACCGTCGCGAAAATCAGGATGCCGGCGTAGAGCTGCGGCTTCGGAATCTTCAGCAGCTTGACCCACAGGCCGACCATCGGCAGGTTCAGCACCAGCAGCATCACGTTGCCGATGTACAGCGATGCGATCAGCGCCCACACCAGCGCGGCCGAGGTGGTGAACAGCTGCGGCCCCGGCTGGATGCCGTAGTTCTGGAACGCACCCAGCAGGATGGCGGTGGTGTTCGAGGTGGGAATGCCCAGCGTGAGCAGCGGGATCAGCGCGGCCGTCACCGTGGCGTTGTTGGCGGCCTCGGGGCCGGCCACGCCTTCGATGGCGCCGGTGGTGCCGAACTCGGCCTTGGCGTCCTTGTCCTTGGCGAGCTTCTTCTCGGTCGCATAGCTCAGGAAAGTCGGGATCTCCGTGCCGCCGGCCGGGATGCAGCCGAACGGCGTGCCGATGGCGGTGCCGCGCAGCCAGGCGGGAATGGAGCGCTTCCAGTCGCGCTTGCTCATGTGCACGCGGCTGAGCTTGTTCTGGCCTTCGACCACGCGGCCTTCGTACAGCACGGCGTACAGCACCTCGGCCACGGCGAACAGGCCCACGGCCACCAGCACGATCTCGATGCCGTCGAGCAGTTCGGGCACGCCACCGGTATAGCGGCCCTGGCCCGAGATCTGGTCAAGGCCGACGCAACCCGCGGCGAGGCCGACGAACAGCGCCGTCATGCCGCGCAGCGTGCTCTTGCCGAGCACCGCGCTTACCGTGGTGAAGGCCAGCAGCATCAACATGAAATACTCGGGCGGCCCGAGCTTGACCGCGAAGTCGGCCACGAAGGGCGCGAACAGCGTGACGATGACGGTGGCGATGGTGCCGGCCACGAACGAGCCGATGGCGGCCGTGGCAAGCGCTGCGCCCGCGCGGCCGCTCTTGGCC
>Ga0207655_1001879_pt1 | contig 18067 bp, 18 predicted proteins | sample KBSM44metaG_FD_184398 | JGI IMG/M metagenome (GOLD analysis project Ga0207655, IMG submission 184398) | Miscanthus rhizosphere microbial communities from Kellogg Biological Station, Michigan, USA - KBS M4-4 metaG (SPAdes) (version 2) | ecosystem: Host-associated > Plants > Roots > Rhizosphere >...
ATCCTTTTGCTGAAATGCAGCGTTGGAAAACACATCCACTGATTAAGCAATATCTTGAAGGTGGTAAGCGTATTTCTTATGGCGCACGTGCAGTTGTTAAAGGTGGTCTAAACTCGCTACCTAAACTGACCTTCCCAGGCGGTTGCTTAATTGGTGATGATGCAGGTTTCTTAAACTTTGCTAAAATCAAAGGCTCTCATACTGCGATGAAATCGGGTATGTTGTGTGGTGAAGCTGTATTTGAAGCAATCCAAGCAGGTCATGAGAAAGGTGGCGATTTAGCGGTTGCGCGTGTCGCTGAAGGCAAAGACTTCTTTGCTAAAGAATTGACTGCATATACTGACAAATTCAACAACAGTTGGTTAAAAGAAGAGTTACATCGTTCACGTAACTTTGGTCCAGCGATGCATAAATTCGGTGTATGGATGGGTGGTGCATTTAACTTTATCGATCAAAATATCTTTAAAGTGCCATTTACTCTACATGACCTTGCACCTGACTTTAGTGCATTAAAAACTGTAGATGCTGCGACATTTAAACCGACCTATCCAAAGCCAGATGGTAAATTAACCTATGACCGTTTATCTTCTGTATTTGTATCGAATACTGTCCATGAAGAGAATCAGCCAGCTCACTTAAAGCTGATGGATGCTTCTATTCCAGTCAATGTCAACTTACCAAAATGGGATGAGCCTGCTCAACGCTACTGCCCTGCTGGTGTTTATGAAATTATGGAAAATGATGATGGTTCTAAGCGCTTCCAGATTAATGCTGCGAACTGTGTTCACTGTAAGACCTGTGATATCAAAGATCCATCTCAAAACATCACTTGGGTAACACCGGAAGGTGGTGGTGGGCCTAACTATCCAAATATGTAAGCTGGATACTTAGGACGATGCTTTAATGCTGCTCACCACTAAACATGCGAGTGTTTAGATAATTTTGTGTAGTATTAACAGCGTCTTTTACCCCAATTTGTCGAGTGATATAAGCTCTTCATTTTCATTATTTAGGTAAGTTTAGTTCCCTAGGGAGCTAAACTTGAAAGAAAAATAGAATAAGTCTTGGCTCAAATTAAGTTGACTACAACTTAATTTTACTGATTAAAAGACACAAATGATTGAAAAATGATAAAACTAAAAATTAAAAAACGGTTATACCCTCTGATTATAGTTATATTTTTCCCCACTACACTTGTATTTGCAGAAAGTTTTGAAAAGCTACTCGAAAAAGCCAACAATGGAGATGTAAAAGCACAATACCAAGTGGGTTATCTTTATAGTAATGGCAATTAGGGTGTATCCTTCGATGAAGAAAAAGGTGTTTTTTGGTTTAAAAAGGCCGCAGAAGCGGGTGATTCAGAATCTCAACTCAGTTTGGCAATGAGTTATTTATGGGGATCAGGTATCCGCCAAAATACCCGTAAAGGTATTGAGTGGCTAACCAAATCTGCAAATCAGAACAATGCGATGGCGCAATACAATTTATCTGAAGAATATTCAGATGGGAAGAATATCAAACAGGATCAAAATCTTGCACATTATTGGCATCTTAAAGCGGCTAAAAATGGCGATGTATCAGCACAATTTAAATTGGGAACTCTATACTTAGATGGAAATTTAGGCTTGCCTCAAGATATCCATAAAGCGAAAGCATGGTTAAAAAAAACCGCAGACCAAGGCTATGAATTGGCTCAACAGCAATTGGCTGTATTATAATAGAGCCAACTAAATATACGTTTCTTTAAGCAAATGATATAAATTATTTTTCTTAATATTATCTGTTTCAACTAATCTTTTTTTAAATAAGTGATTTTATAATATTAAACACCTCATGACTTTTAACACTTAAACAAATACATTGGTCAAAGGTTGCTTTTGAATTCTGTATAAACTCATCTTCCATAACATCTAAATGTAAATGGCTTTCTTTTTGAACTTTTTTGTATAAGTCAAACAAATCATGCTTGTAACTCGATTTACAATTTAGAATGAAATCATTAAGTTCTCGATCAAGCTCTAAACGCATATTTTCAATGAAATGCTGACGTGAAGCTTTATTATTTTCAGCATAAAATAAGCGTGTTTTTTCATAAGTTCCTTTATGAAATATCATTTCATAAATTTTCATCGTAGATAATTACCTATAGATTCATCTTATGATTCTTAAAAAGTAGAATTCATACATATGTACTATTTCTTAAAATTTATATGTGCTCATATTGAGATGAGCACTTTTCAGTCTTTTATAAACGTATTTATCTGTTGCTTTTAGCTAATCTTAAAAACCCCTATTTCCCTTGGGGAAGGGAAATAGGATCAAGGCATCAAGAATCTTAAAAAAGATCCCCCTCTAATTCTGTAGAATTTATCACATTAATATTCATTTAATCAATACACCATCAACAAAAAAACAGACAGTTCTGTATTTTTTTGATCAATTATTAAGCACTCACAATTCAAGCTATTTTCCCTCAAAATTGAGTCGACATGTGTAATAAATATCTAACACCAATACGAATAAGCAAGCGCAGTTAAGACATGTTTACAAGCCGTTGTCCTCCCATCCATAATATAAGTATTTTTAACGCCATGGTATAACGTGATAATTATCATCCTTTTAAATTTTTAAATTATTTTTTATTTTAATTATCCACTGACTAAATATCTTCTTTCAAATAATTTCCACATTCATTTGGGTGAATGTTTGAGGCTTTGCTTTTTTTAAGATTAACAATCAAATTTTAATTATTTTTAGCTTAAAAATTAACACTCTAAACTTAACCTAATTTTTTAGAAAACTCAGTCGACACGTATGTCTCATAAAAACCTTTTCACAACACTTTCTATTGCATTATTCAGTCTTTCAATTTCTGCATGTAATAATAATGATTCAGATCACTCAAATACGGTAGTTGAAACCAAAAAACAACCAAATATTTTATTTATTATGGCAGATGATTTAGGTTATTCAGACTTGGGAGCATTTGGTGGTGAAATTCGAACCCCAAATATTGATGCACTCACCAAAGAAGGTCGGATTTTAACGGACTACCATACTGCCCCGACCTGCTCACCAACGCGTTCACAATTAATTTCGGGGACAGACCATCACTTAGCGGGCATTGGGGCTATGGCTGAGCTCACCCCTGCTCACTTAAAAGGCCAGCCGGGTTATGAGGGCTACTTAAATGAGCGCTCACTCTCAATTGCAGAAGTGCTCAAAGATAATGGCTACCGAACCTATATCAGCGGAAAATGGCACCTCGGTTTAACCGCTGAAACCAACGCACATGTAAAAGGCTTCGATCATTCATTTACGCTATTACAAGGTCTAGATTTACACTTTAAACAAGCGCCTAGTGCCTACAAACGGAATGCCACCTATACGGAGGATGGTCAAGTTGTTCCAATTTCAGCATTACCTGATGATTTCTTCTCAACCAATTATTTCACCGATAAATTAATTAGCTATTTAGAGTCAGGAAAAAATTCAGGCAAACCATTCTTTGCCTATGCTGCTTACACAGCTCCCCATTGGCCCTTACAAGCCCCAACTGAATATCGTGACCGTTATCGTGGCGTTTACGATGCTGGTTATGATGTGATCCGCAATGGTCGTATTGCCCGTCAAAAACAACTTGGTCTGATTCCAGCCAACTTTACTGCAGCCGAACCGATTGCAACACAAAATGCACCCCAAAAATATGGCAAATGGAATGAGCTATCCACTGAGCAAAAAGCCTTAGAAGCACGTAGAATGGAAATCTATGCAGGTATGGTCGAAAACCTTGATGCTAATATTGGACGGGTGATTGAGTATTTAAAACGCAATAATTTATACGAAAATACTTTAATTTTCTTTGTTTCAGATAATGGGGCTGAAGGCTTTATTCGCGGTAGTTATGGAGCTGAATCAGGTTTTGATAATCGGGTGAATAATGTCGGTACATCCAGTTCTTATCATTATGTCGGTCCGCGTTGGGCTGAAGTCAGTGCTGCGCCTTTCCACTTATGGAAAGATACTGCAGGTGAAGGTGCAACCACAGCACCAGCCATTGTTAAACTTCCTCATCAAAACAAAACGCAAGCAACCTATCATGGTTTTGCTTCAGTGCTCGATGTTTTTCCAACTGTTTTAGATTATGCCAATATTGCCGTCCCACAAGGTCAATATAAAGGCCGTCAGATTAATACTCCAAGTGGTTACTCTTGGAGATCAGTGCTTGAAAATAAAGCGCAGACGATTCGCCCTGTAAACTTTAGTTTTGCTGATGAATTGCATGGCAGTAAATATGCGCGTCAAGGCGATTGGAAAATTGCTTTGCAAGGTAAAGCAGAGCTTGGAACGGGAACTTGGGAATTATATAACTTAAAAAATGACCGTGGTGAAACCCAAAACATTGCAGAAAATAACCCAGCAAAACTACAAGAACTGCTTGATGTGTATAACAAATATACCCAAAAAAATGGAGTCAAGGAATACAACATTCAATGAAGTTTAACCCCCTTTTAATTTCACTGTGCAGCCTGTTCCTTGTAACAGGCTGCAATAAGGTTACGCCCGACTCGCATCATTCTCCCAAACAAACCAGCAAAGTTTCTGCACAGCTTGGTTCATTGCAGCAATGCGAACACTATTCAGGTTTACCTAATGCATGGCAAAAAAAGCCAACAGCGGGGATGGTTTGGATTGCCAAAGGCTCATTTCAGCTCGGCTCCGATAAAGCCTATCCCGATGAACTTAATTTTGGGCAAAAACAACGCCAAGTTGAGGGTTTCTGGATCGATCAAACCGAAGTGACTGTGGCGCAGTTTAGTAGTTTTGTAAAAGCAACCGGCTATGTAACCGACGCAGAGCAACAGAAACAGGCAGCTGTATTTTCACCAGATGCCAATAAGCCTAATCAGTGGTGGCAACTCAAGTCTGATTACACTTGGAAAACGCCCAATGGCGCTTCGGGTCAAGCTCCACGCCCTGCTGAACCTGTTCGCTATGTGACCAAAAATGATGCTGAACATTACGCAGTTTGGTTAGGAAGAGATTTACCTACCGAACAAGAATGGGAATATGCTGCCAAAGCAGGTTCAAAAACCGATACGCCACTGCATCAAGCGCCTCAGGATGCCCATCAACATCCACAAGCCAATTATTGGCAAGGTGAATTTCCAATGCATAATTCTGTTGAAGACCATTTTGCAGGTGTGGCACCTGTCGGTTGCTACCCTGCCAATGCGTTCCAATTGTTCGATATGATTGGTAATGTTTGGGAATGGACCTCTTCTGTATATCAAGGTGCGCATGATCAACATATGGGAAATTATACGGATCTGCGTCAGCAAAGCATTGCAGCAACCCAATATGTGATTAAAGGTGGTTCTTTCTTATGTGCTTCAAGTTATTGCTCTCGTTATCGAAATAGTAGTCGTTATCCGCAAGAGTTTGATTTGGCTGCAACGCATGTGGGGTTTAGAACAGTATTACGTACTCACCCATGAGACAAGGATGGGTTAAAATCTAAAGATATGGCGAATTTATACACTTAAATATGAATTCGCCTGTTTTAAAAAAGAAAGGTTGAAAAGAACAAAGCAACACTTAACCACTTTCGCTAAAAATCAGTGCTTATACACGTTTACGTTTTTCAATCATCTTGCCAAATACCAATCCCAATTCAAACAACATCCACATTGGAATTGCCAACATGATCATCGAAATAGCATCTGGTGGTGTGACAAACATCGCAATAAAAAAACAGCCCACAATAATAAAGCGTCTTTTTTCCACCAATGTTTGAGTGCTGACCAAACCGATTAAAATCAGTACCAGTGTAATAATTGGAATTTCAAAAGTGACCCCAAACACCAAAAAGAGTTTTAAACAAAAACTTAAGTAACTGTTAATGTCCGTCATTGGTGCAACGGTATCAGGTGAAACACTGATAAAAAAATGCAGAATCGAAGGTAAGGCAATAAAATAGGCAAAGGCAATCCCTGAATAAAACAAGCAAATACTGCTCAATAACAATGGGAATGCCAGACTCTTTTCTTTTTCATACAACGCAGGTTTAATGAATGCCCAAATCTGATAAATAATAAAAGGCATCGCCAGCATCAGCGCAATAAAGAAATTCAGTTTAAAAGGTGCCATAAATGTTGCAGTTACATCTGTAGCAATCATGGTCGAACTGGCAGGTAATTGGGCACGTAGTGGTTCAGATAACATTGAATAAGTTCTGTTTGCAAATGGCAACAAACAGAAAAAAAGCACAATCAATACCCCGATAATTTTAAACAGATGCTGACGCAACACCATCAAATGTCGGGTGATTGGCATTGCTTCAAGCTGAGTCGCTTCTTCGGAAACTTGCTCTTGTAGCTGCGGTATCATTGATGTCATACGGCCACCTTCAATTGCGATATTGACTTGGATTGAACAGGAACAATGCTGAGTTTGTCATCATTAGATTTAGCTTGTTTTAGCCAAATACTTGGCAAATAGACAGTAGGAATAGCACGTGAGACAGCTTGATAAATCTGCTTCACTCTCAGCTGGGCTATTTGCTGTTCTTTTAATTGCGGTTGCACTAATTGCTGTTTCTCTAATCGTGCTGGCGCTTGCTCTTGCTGTATAGCATCTCCAGGCATAGCCGATAATTGCTGTAGCTCATGCATCTGCGCCTGCATTTTTTGCTCTAATTCTTGAATACGCTGCATCTCATTCTGCATCTGTTCGCGCAATTCAGATAAGCGTAATTCACGGTCAATGTCGTTCTGAACATTGCTGATGAGACGTTTCAATTTACTGTACCATTTCGCAACAAAACGCGCAGCTTCAGGGAGTTTATCAGGTCCTAACACCAACAGCGCAATAATCCCAAAAACCAATAATTCAGAAAATCCGACATCAAGCATGTGTTAGTTCTCCAGTTTTAGTGCTTTACCGTAGAGTTCACATCAGCATTACTATTTTGATGTTCCTGTGTTCTTGGTTCATTCAGTGCAGCAGTGGTTGTTTCATCATCTTGAATTGATTTTTTAAAATCCTTCACCGCACCACCGACATCTTTACCTAAATTTTTTAATTTAGATGTGCCAAAAAGTAAGATCACAACAATTGCAAAAATAAGTACGTGCCAAATCGATAATCCAGCCATGGTTTTTTACTCCTGATATTCTTGTGTTATTTCAATCATTATGTGTACAAAGACAGTTTAGCCATGTACTACTGAAGAAATGATGCGATAGCAATAGCATCTAAATCTTCTTCAGTAGTCAGGCGATATAAAATTAAATAGTCTTTTGTTAAGCAGTTTTCTTAATCGAGCGGGCATTGACCAATTGATTATTCAACACCACTTGATGCCCACGTTTTGTATCTACAGTATATTGCGGCTCTTTAATGGTATCGACATAGATCCAGTCCGCTTGAACCTGCGTTGCAGTAAAGCTGACATTCAGATAACCACGTTGATTTAGGTTGGTATAATCCAATTCATCAATCAGTGTGGTAAACGCCATTTCAAACTGCTGTAACTGTTCCACTGGAATATTGAGATACTTTTCAATTCCCGGCGATGACACTGAACTTGTCGCCAGCTCAACACCGACAAAATCACCCGCCTGACTATACAACTCTGATGACCATGCATTATGGGTATCACCTGCCAGTACTACGACCTTCTTGTTCAATGCTTTTAAAGTGTTATATAGAATTTCTCGTTCAACATAATAACCATCCCAAGCATCTAAATTATAAGGTGCGACAGTGGTTAAACGTGCCTTTTCAATTGCTGTCAATGTTGGATCGCCCTGTAGCACACGCATTTTCAGTTGCACTAACTCCATGATCATCGTATTGATTTGATTTAAAACCTCTTGAGTTGCGTTTCCACTCAGAACTGCACTCAACGGTACCAGTAATTCAGCAGGGATTAATATCTTACCCATCAACACTTGCTGACCCAATACATTCCACGTTGCCTTGGATTGAGCCAACTTTTGCTGTAACCATTCACGTTGGGTATACCCCATCAAGGTTCGATTCTGATTGGTTAAGTCAGTCTGAAAACGTTGAAAATCCATACCAGAAGCGGTGATATAATCGGTATATTCCAGTTGCTTATCTCTGGCAAGGATACGGGTATCTAACATGGTCAATTGCACCAGTGAACCAAAGTCAAACTGGCGATAAATATTGAGATGATCATTTGCGGAAATAGGACGAATCGGCATCCATTCAAAGTATGCTTGTAATGCAGCAAGTTTACGATCGAGGAAAGCCCCTTCATTGGCTTGGTGATTTTCAGCGCCTTCTCGCCATGTATCATTTGCCAGCTCGTGATCATCCCAAATCACAATAAATGGATGACGGTGATGCAATGTTTGTAAATCTTTGTCTTTACGATATAACGCATAGCGTTTGCGATAATCATCTAACTTGATAATTTCTTGATTATTGTCCGCAGCCAAAGTACGTCCCAACTTCACTGCATCTTCTGTTGCATAACCACCTTGACCATATTCATAAATATAGTCACCCAAATGAATTACCACATCGACATCTTGCTTGGCCATCTCACGGTAGACATAAAAATACCCTGCTGGATAATTCGCACAAGAACATACCGCAAAACTGACTTTGCTTGGGTTGATTGGTAGTGTTTTGGTTTGTCCAACTGGTGAAACTTTATTGCCAAAGCTAAAACGATAGAAATAGCGTTGATCTGGTTTTAAGTTTGTGACATCAACTTTCACCGTGAAATCTTGCGCTTTTGCTGTGGTGACTTTGTCTGTTTTAATGATCTGTTTGAATTGATCATCTAAAGCAATTTCCCAAACCACTTGCAAACGTGCGCTGGTATCATTGGGTGTCAAACGTGTCCATAAGATCACTCGATCTTGTAAAGGGTCACCACTTGCAACCCCATGTTCAAAATTGACTTGTAATGTTGTTGACTCACTATCTGAACTGTCATTACATCCCGTAAAACCCGCTGATAAAGACAGTGCCCCGAAACCAAATAAGCTTTTTTGGATAAGTTCCCGTCGTGTAATTTTGGCTGTCATACTTTACTCCTTAAACTATGGCTAGATTACAAAAAATTATTTATCTAAATATTGGATAAAACTTAAAATTATTTATTATCAATGATCCCATTAGTTAGATTAATTCACTGAATGAATACAGATTAATTGAGGATTGTATTTCTAGTTTTTTCTAAAAAAATATTGATCTTTGTATTCCTCTCCTTTTTCAATCTCATCTATCAATTTCTATAGATTCTTTAGTTTTTAGATCAGTTAATTCTATTCATTTCAATAGATTGTAAAAAATTTTCCATTTTTTAACTAACAAATATTCCTAACTTTTCCTAAAATATAGAATCTAAAAATTTGAGTATTGACATTTCCCCGATAATTCATTGACATATTACGACAGTTCTATAAATTTATGTTTTCAAATTATTTGATTTTCCTCAACGAAGATATTTCAGAGGTGTAATTTATTTTTATTTTAAAAATTAATGCTAATAAATTTTTTAAACTAATTAATCTCGCTTTAAATATGTAATATAAAACAATTTGATGCACTAGATAAAAAGAGCTATAGATTAATGTGCAATAAAACTCTCTTTAAATTTACAGGTATGGTTCATACAGACCGTTTCAATCATGTGATCTCTAAATCTTTTTTAACTTCTGTTTTGAATACGTTTATTCGATAATCAAATTTAATAGTAAAGCTTAATTAGTCATTATTGCTTTCAAAATTCAGCAAAATGGCATGCTCATCAATGAGCATGCCATGCAACATTATGCAATTTTAATAATCGGTTTGAGTGTAATACCCTTATGACTATCTATCGCAGCTTGATTGATTTCATCAAATGCATAGAATTTTACAAGTTGGTCAAATGGAAATTTCCCTTGTTGATATAAGCGGACTAACTCAGGGATAAATTTCTTGGGCGAACCACTCCCCTCAACGACACCTAAAATAGTTTTCCCACCCAATAACAGATCATTTACATCAAATTGTGCAGTTGTGCCTAATTGAGGTGCACCTACCACGGCGATTTTGCCTAAAATACCCAGCGCATCAACACCTTGTTTTAATATCTCAGGTCGTCCAGTAGATTCCAATGCAAAGTTGACTCCACCATCAGTAATCTCTTTAATCGCAGCCACAGGATCTTGAGTTTTACTATTGATCACATGAGTTGCACCCAATTGTTTTGCCAATTCCAAACGTGATTCAACAATATCAACTGCGATAATGATCGAAGCGCCACACACTTTTGCCGCAAGTAAAGCACTCAGACCAACAGCGCCAGCACCCCAAGTCACAAAACTACTGGCAGTTGTCACTTTTAAAGCATTTATACATGCGCCAGCACCTGTTTGAATACCACAACCTAATGGTCCTAATAGTTCGATTGGTACATCTTTGGTCACTTTAACCGTGTTATTTTCACGGCTTAAAGCATAGGTTGCAAAGGAGGATTGGGCAAAAAAATGATCATTAACCACGCCATGATCATGGGTACAAAGTGCATGATTCCCTTCTGAATCTGCCCCACTAAAATTTCGTCCAAAAAACTCTGAACAATAGGCAGGATTTCCAGTATTACATTGGCTACATTTTCCACAATACCCGTAACTTAAAACCACATGATCGCCCACTTGAAGCTCGGTTACATTAGGACCGATCGCCTCGATAATTCCTGACCCTTCATGTCCAAGAACAGCAGGCAGCGGAACCGGGTAATATTGATCACGTACAATCAAATCGGTGTGACACATTCCTGTAGCAACTACTTTTACCAATACTTCATCATCTTGAGGCTGACGTATTTTTAAAGTTTGCAGCTCAAAGTCAGCACCTTTACATGGGGTCACTGCGGCAATAATACCTTTTAATTCACTCATGGTTTAACGTCCTGTAATAATTTATTTAATTGTTTAAAAAGGATAATGTGGCGCTTGAGCCTGTACAGTAATCCATTGCCACTGGGTAAATTCATCGGCATTGGCAGGGCCGCCAATACGCGTACCATTACCTGATGAACCAAAACCACCAAATGGATTGACCGTTTCATCATTTACGGTTTGATCGTTGATATGTAGCAAGCCCACTTTAAGCTGCGCACCGAGTTGCATACCACGTCCTACATTGGAGGTAATAATGCCTGCTGAAAGCCCATAATCGCCATCATTGGCTAATTCAATGACCTGTTCATCTGAGCTAAACGGGATCAACACCGCAACAGGACCAAAAATCTCCTCACTAAAAATCGAATTGTTTGCAGTCACATCGGTCAGTACAGTCGGTTGAAAAAATACCCCATCGGCATGTCCACCGATTTCCAATGTTGCGCCTTCATTAACCGCAGCACTGACCAATTGTTCTACACGTTGTGCTTGTTTGGCATTGATCAATGGCCCAATGGTGACATTCTTGTCACAAGGATTCCCCACCACAAAATTCTGCACTTTTTCAATTACACGCTGTTTGACCTGTTGATAAATTTTTTGGTGAATCAAAATCTTACCTGAGGTCATACAAATTTGCCCCGAATGTAAAAATGCACCCCATGCAATATTTTCTGCAGCCAACTCAATATCCGCATCATCCAAAATAATCAATGAGTTCTTGCCACCCAGTTCTAGGGAAACTTTCTTTAAGGTCTTTGCCGCATTCGCCCCTACAATCCGTCCAACTTGAGTTGATCCTGTAAATTGAATACTGGCAATATTTTTATCCAAAGTCAGTGCTTCACCAACTTCTGCCCCACCTGGCAATACATGTAGTAGTCCCTTGGGCAATCCTGCAAGTTCAAAAATCCGTGCAATCACATAGCCACTGCACACTGCTGTACGCTCATCAGGTTTTAACACCACCGCATTACCAAAGGCCAAAGCAGGAGCCACAGCACGTAAAGCTAAGTACAGTGGAAAGTTAAATGGAGAAATGACCCCAACAACACCTAAGGGCAAGCGTTTCGCTATACTTAATTTGCCATTTTGCGTAGGTAATAATGTGCCCTGTTCAGTTGCAGGTGACGCGATACAATGCTTAAGCACTTGAATCGCTATGCTTACTTCAAAGCCCGCTTTCAGTTGTAACGAGCCACTTTCCTTAACCAGCCACTCAATCACTTCCGCTTGATTTTCTGTCAGTAAAACAGTAGCTCGCTCAAACACTGCCTGACGCTCTTGATAGTTTAAAGCCCACCATTGTTGTTGGGCGGCTTTGGCTTGTTGTGCAGCACTCACCACATCAGCGGCAGTCGCATAACCGATTTCACCAAGCACTTGACCTGTTGCAACCTCAATCACACTGTAGCTATCTTGGGCAGACTGCCATGAACCGTTAAATAATTTTTTATCCCAAAGCTGTTTTGTGAATATAGACATGATGACCTCTTCAAAATTTATTTAGACAATTGCTTTACTGTTCTAACTGCATCCTTGTAAAAATGACGCAATCAATGTGTTACACCTGCTTTAAATTAAAAAATGTAAAAAACACGAAAATTCAGACCGTAATCCTTCCTAAATCCGCTTTCCGTTCGTGTGTCTGAAAGCAACTGCGCACTTAATTGAGTTTTTGCATTCAGCATTTGCTGAAACTCCAATCGCACTTGTTGCTTTTCCATGTTCTGATCCAGTTTGATTCCATCCAATTGTTGTTCACCCCCATAATTTGCGGCATAACCGAGGGCGATTCTCTGTTTAGAATTCAAGTCATAACGTAAGTTAAATTGAGTTTGATAGCTGGTCGCTTGTGAAAGTGTTTGATCGCCCTTTCCCGCTTCATCGTTGTCTCCATACCAAATCACATCTTGATAAAGTTCAAAAGCAAGCTTGCCATATAGTGGCTGTACCCATGCCAGTTGAAGATCATACTTAAATCGATTTTCGCCTAAATTCACCGCATCATTTCGATCATATTGCCCAACTGGCAGATAAATAAATGGGGTAAATGCCAGATAACGACCCGATGAACCTTGTTCAGGTTGATTAATTAGCCAAAATGCAGAAGCAATCACTGGATCTGCAAAACCTGAGGCATTGTTTAAATCAGTATCGCCAATTTGCGTATGCCGTACTGTTCCAAACGGTAAAATTATTTGAGGCGTTGCACGTAAACCAGCGATATCGGTGTAATGAATTAAGCGCGCGATACCGATATCCGATTTAGATTCAGCTCTGGTTTTTTCACCATTTTGGTAATAACCCTCCATTTGACTATGTTGATAATAGAACACACCTGCATTGGTGCCTTTTGGTAACGCGGTATAATCCCCCACGTTTACGTCAATCGCATGGCTATACTGTACAAACATGCCACTCAACATAAGAAGCAGGCTATTTTTATTGCTAAAACACATCATCTGTTCCCTTTAGTTTCAAGCATCCTTTTCACTACTCATTGCACTTGTTTAAATTTTGAATCAAAAATCAATCGATTTATCCATGACGAATCGACCATCTACTACACTTAATAAATCGATTGATAGATTTGTTTTAATCAAATATGAGCCATAGAATATTTGCAGTTAGCGTGCCAATATTTTTATAATTAATAATCATATACTTAAAATAATGTTACCTTTCCAATGTCCAATAAATGGACAGCATTGAGAATACACTGTCCAATCAATGGACAATCACTGGAAGCCTAAAACAAGGATGAGGGTTAGCGATGTTGACGAGTAGATGAAATATTCTCTAAACAATTAAATATGGCGTTTGTTGAACTGGCCGTGAACGATAAAGCGAAATTATGTTAATAAGACAAAAATTAAAATATAAGTTATTAAAAACATAATATATGACTAATCCTTAAATTTACTATTTTAATAAATCGTAAGATCAGAACATGAAAGCTATAACGAAGACTGCCATGAATTTGAGTAAATAAATCCAAATTATTAAATATAATTAAAAATTCAATTAAATTTGTCTTAATATAAGGTTTTATGTTTTAATCTCTATGTTCTTCATTCAATAACAATAATTGGACTCAGTATGACGAAACCTAAATTTTTACATGAATTACCAATTGAACAGTTAAAACAGATGTCTCAACAAGACATAAAGCAAACAATAAAAGCAGAACAGCTTTATTTTCGGCATAGGCCTAAAAAGATCTATTACCTTGCGGTAAATGGAGCTAAAAGCAAAAATGGTGGATTAGTTAAAGCGAGTGCATTGGTAGGAAGCTTCTTAGAGAATGGTGATGAGATTATCCATAGCCCTAACAACTCTGTAGCTATAAATATCTTTATCGGTAATAAGGCCCCAGAAGGCTTTTTGTACCAAGAAGGTGTTAATCATGGCTAAAGGTTTTGCAATTCATAACTCTATGACAAATCATGGAGGAATCATCCAAGCAACACAACAACGAACATCCCAAATGGGAAACCTATTTCTACGTGCTGGAGATGGTCACTTTTGCCCTAAGTGCAAATGTTGGTCTGAAATTGTTAAAAGCCATGATCATATTATTATGGATGGCAAAGCTGTTGCTTATGTTGATGACTTATTGACTTGTGGAGCTAAAATTTTACCTAAACAAGATCATGTTGTTGGAATAAGTCAAGGGGAAAACTATAGTAAGAATACAAATTCATCAAGCTTTTTAGCTCAAGGCTTAACTCTATATTCAGGTCAATATCAGTTAGTAAATAATTCAAATAATCAACCTTATAGCAATGTAAAATACATTGTTATCTATGCTGATGGTCATACTATTGAAGGTGTCACTGATGAAAATGGCATGACAGAAAAACTAGAACTTACAGAAAAAGCAGAAGATATTGAAATTAAACTTTTTGAGGCTGATTCATGGTAGATCGATATCAGACTACAACAACCAAAATTGCAAAAGTAGAAATTGTAAAATTAAAATCACCTATCCGCCTTATTATTTATGGTGGATCAAGGAAATCAAGTGATAATTCAGCATTTTTACATGCATCTAAAAACGTAATTAAAGATTATAAAAATGATTTACCTGTCAAAAGCTTTTTTATAAATAATGGTTCTAGGTCAGTGATTAGTGCATTAGAAACTCAAGAAAATAATACTGTTCAATCTCTTGATCTGTTTTGTCATGGCGATTCTGATGGACTTTACTATATTCTAGGCGCATCTTTAGATAAGACAATAACTCGCGAAGGGGTATTCAAGGGGAAGTTAGCGGCCAATATTTATAAAACTGTAATGATGGCTATTTGGCGAGGCTATGACTTTGATGGTAATCGAATTAAAAATCAAGCTGCTATTTCGAGCCTAAAACTTAGCGTATTTACAGAGCAGTCTAAAATTGAAATTCATGGCTGTAATACAGGTCGTGGCGACGATTGCTTTGCTTCTGAGCTATCATCCCAGCTATATAAGGCTGGGAAAAAACAAGGTGTTGTTATAGCACATGCTACATCGGCTAATCCAAATATTGATGGCACAACTACAGCCTCAGAGCAAGATTATCGACATGGTACTCGAATTATCTATTACAGAGGTAAAGCAGTTAAAACTGTAACAAATTCGGGGCGTATCACCGCAAATACTATAAAGGAAGCACTAGGTGGATAAATGTTAGGTTTAGAACTATCAGAAGCTCAATATTGGATTAATGTTTATGGCATTATTTTTTCTATATTAGTTATATCTCTGTCAATTAATTTTACCTTTTTTATTAACGACAAAATCAATAGATTCCTCTCAATCTTGATCTGTACTGCAATTATCACTCGTATCATAAATAGAGTCTTTGCTATTTCCTATATAGGTTTGATGGAACAAGAGCCATTATTGACTTTTATTTTCAAAGGAACAGATAAAAATATTTTTTCTGGAATGATTCCATTTGGTATCTCTTTAATTGCCTTAATCATCTTAATTGGACGATTAATCTATAACAGAAGAAAGAATATTTAACCTAACAAAAAACAATAGGGAGGCTAAATGGAAAGTTACGATTATTATATTACTGTTTATTCTGTAATTCTCACATTATTCATCGCTTCATTAAGTCTTAACTCTATTTTCTTTATAAAAGATAAAATTAATAAAGTACTCTCTTTTTTTGTCTTTACAGGTGTATATTCTTTAATTTTAAGTTACTTTTTTGAAAAATCTTCAATTGGTTATACACAACAAGAACTTTTACCAACGTTTATTTATAAAGGATATAATTCTCATATATTCCAAGGGAATACATATTTATTAATAACTTTAGTCCTTTTCATTCTATTAATTATAAGACTATTAATTAATAGAAAAACCCACATGGACAAGTAAAGGATAGAGCGTCTTGAATTTTTCAGGCTCTCTTTCAACTGAATTTATAAAAAAAGCTTTAGTATGGTGAAGTCGTGGAAAATTATGAATACTGGATTAACGTTTATTCTGCTGTTTTTTCAATATTAATTATATCTTTAAGCTTAAATTCTATTTTTTTTATAAAAGATAAAATTAATAAAGTTCTCTCTTTTTTTGTATTTACAGGTCTATATTCTTTAATTTTAAGCTACTTTTTTGGAAAAGCATTTATTGGTTACACTCAACAAGAATTGCCTTTTAAATTCATTTTTGAAGGCTATAGGGCTCACATCTTTCATGGAAATATATACCTATTAATAACTTTAGTCCTTTTCATTCTTTTAATTATAAGACTATTAATTAATAGAAAAAACGCACATCGACAAGTAAAGGATAGAGCATCTTGAATTTTTCAGGCTGTATTTCAGCTGAATCTATAAAAAATGCACTAGAGGACTGAATAAAAAATTACAATTAATTGCCAATATATTTATATATCGTTGTTCTTGAAATGTTTAAGCGTTTCGCTGTCCTTGCGATATTGCCATTTTCTTCTTGTAACACCTGCACAATCATTTGCTTGGTCAAGCTATTTAAGTTTTTATTTTCATCTAATATCAGTTGCTCACTTTGTTCATTAATCGCTAAATCAGCTTCAGGTAAATATAAATGATTTAAAATTTCACTGTCTTTAAACGCTGCGGATAGCTTCACCACATGAATTAATTCACGAATATTTCCTTCCCATGTGTGCCTATTAAATTGTTGTTCTACATGGCTCGACCATTGCGCTATGCCGAATTGATCCAGAACATGATGTAAAATGACCTGTTTATCTTGACGTAAGCGTAAGGGTTGTAAATGTACCTGAAAACCGCAAATACGATAATATAAATCACGGCGGAATGACTGCTGTTGTATTTTATTTTTTAAATCCTGATGTGTTGCACATAACAGTTTAAATGCTGATTTGATCGGTTTACGTCCTCCAACTCGATAGAACTGCTGATCTTGTAACACTCTTAAAATTTTCACTTGTAAATGTAAAGGCAAATCACCAATCTCATCGAGAAAGAGTATGCCTTGATCTGCCAGTTCAATTAAACCTTGTTCACCTTGCCGTTTAGCACCTGTAAAAGCGCCGCCTTCATAACCAAATAATTCTGCTTCAAGCAAATGATCTGGTATTGCACCACAATTAATTGAAATAAAAGGCAAATCCACATCAAGCCTCTGATGTAGCTGCTGAGCAAAATGATCCTTACCTGTGCCGGTTTCTCCGGTAATCAATACAGGAATATCGGCTTTTAATGCTTTCAGCGCTTGATCAAGCAAATGCTGTGTCGTGATTTTACTCGTTTTATTCTGCAACTGCCCATTCACACTACGTAGCTGGGCATAAAAAAATGCATGGTCAAAACTTTGAATTAAAAAACAATCACTCGAATTTAATGGATTCAAATGCTCAGTGAGTAAAAAATGATCCATTGGTTGCTGCAACAATTGCTCAATAGAGCAATTCAGCAATTTCAACGCCATTTGGTTGGCTTTGAGGATTTTTCCTGATTGATCCAGTACCATCATGCCCGTATAGGCATTGTCCAGCAAATCTTTGGAATGTTGAAAATAAAGGACCCGTTGATCAGGTTGTAGCGCTGCCTGAATAATCTTATTTTCCAAAATATAACTTTGGTAAAGTAAGTGACGCAACCAATTGCTCGCCAAAAGCCCTT
>Ga0207655_1001881_pt1 | contig 18046 bp, 12 predicted proteins | sample KBSM44metaG_FD_184398 | JGI IMG/M metagenome (GOLD analysis project Ga0207655, IMG submission 184398) | Miscanthus rhizosphere microbial communities from Kellogg Biological Station, Michigan, USA - KBS M4-4 metaG (SPAdes) (version 2) | ecosystem: Host-associated > Plants > Roots > Rhizosphere >...
GTTGGTCGGCGTGAAGCGCACCACGTGGTGGGTGTTGTCCCGGGCGTACCGGCCGTACTGCTCGTTCAGGATGTAGAACGCGAACTCGACCGCCTGCAGCGTGTTCTTGCCCCAGTCCTTCTCGGGATTCTGTTGCGAGTGCGCGTGCTTGAAGGCGACGCGTCCCGGCCTGCCGCTGGCGAAGGCGGCGCGGTCGGCGTCGCTGAGCACCGGCGTGAAGTTGGAGTTCTTGCCGGCCGCGGTCCGGGTGGCGCGCACGCCGTTCTGCAGGTTCACGCTGTCGTCGTCGAAGGTGTACAGGCCGGTCCCCGAGCCCTTGTCGGCATAGGCGACCGCGCACTTGTTCTTCAGGCCCCACTCGCCCGACGTGCCGATGGCGCCGTAGATCCCGCGCGAGCCGCTCGACACACCGGTGATGATGCAGGGCTTGTCGACGTCGAAGCTGGTGGGGATCTGTACCATCAAGGTGACGTTCTGGTTGCCGCTGCCGTCGTCGGCGTAGGCGATGAACTCGCTGCCGGCGATCTTGCCCTCGCCGGTCGTGGGCGTGCCGTTGACGTCCACGTTCGGGCCGTACAGCCGGCCGAAGCCGGCGGCCGAGCTGATGTCCTGGATGGCGCGGTAGTTGGACCAGATGGCGTTGCGGCGCAGTTCGGCCGCTGTCGGGTTCGCGTCATTGACGTAGGTAGGCACCGGACCGGCCAGACCGGTCGCCCCCAGGCCGGCGGTCAGCAAATCGTCGCTGACGCCGTCGTAGGTCTTCGCGGTGATGGTGCCGAGAAAACCGGGCCGCTCGTTGATGATTTCCGGCCCATCATGGTGATGGCCGCAAGCGGTCAGTGCGATGCCGGCCAGCGCCAGCGTGATTTTCTTCGTATGCATGTCATCCTCTTCTTCAGTAAGTCTCAAAGCAACGGACGGACTACCCCCAATCCAGCCAACGGCCAGACAAAAAAATTTACTCTCGATTTGAAAAGGACGCCGGACAGAACGTCCGGCGTCTGTGCTAGATCATGCGGGCTTCTTGTTGCCGAGCTTGGCGACGATTTCGCCGATGATTCCGCGGCGGAATAACAACACGCAGACGATGAAAATCAGGCCGATCACCATGGTGACGGCTTCGCCGATGGTGTTGAACCATTCGATGCCGGTGACCCGGGTCAGGTAGATGCCCCAGTCGCCCAGCTTGTTTTCCAGCATGATGATGATCACCGCGCCCAGGATCGGACCGGCCAGCGTGCCCATGCCGCCCACCAGGGTCATCAGGATCACCAGGCCCGACATGGTCCAGTGGACATCGGTCAAGGTCTCGAAGCCCTGCACCAGCACCTTGGTGGAGCCCGCCAGGCCGGCCAGCGCGGCCGACAGCACGAAGGCCAGCAGCTTGTACTTGTCGACGTCGTAGCCCAGCGAGATGGCGCGCGGTTCGTTCTCCTTGATCGCCTTGAGCACCTGGCCGAACGGCGAATGGACGATGCGCACGATCAGCATGAACGCCAGCACGGCGATGGCCAGCACGAAGAAGTACAGCGTGGTGTCGTTGGACAAGTCGATCATGCCGAGCAGCTTTCCACGTGGAACACCTTGCAGGCCGTCCTCGCCGCCGGTGAACTCGCCGGCGCTGAGTGCGCCGAAGAACACCATCTGCGCCAGCGCCAGGGTGATCATCGAAAAGTAGATGCCCTGGCGGCGGATCGCCAGCCCGCCCATCACCAGGCCCAGCAAGGCGGCGCCGGCGACGCCGGCCAGAATGCCGAGCTCGGTCGGCCAGCCCCACACCTTGAGCGCGTTGCCGGCCACGTAGCCGGCGCCGCCGAAGAAGGCGGCGTGGCCGAACGACAGCAAGCCGGTGAAGCCGATCAGCAGGTTGAAGGCGCAGGCGAACAGCACAAAGCACAGCAGCTTGGCCAGGAACACCGGATAGCCGATGAACGGCGCCGACAGCGCGATCGCGAAAGCGATGAGATAACCGATTTTCTTGTTCATCCGTCCCTCCTATTTTTCTTTACCGAACAAACCAGCGGGACGGATCAACAGCACTATTACCATCACGAGGAACACCACCGTCGACGAAAACGGCGCATACACCACCTTGGTCAGGCCTTCGATCACGCCCAGGCCGAGGCCGGTGAGGATCGAGCCCATGATCGACCCCATGCCCCCGATCACCACAACGGCGAATACGACGATAATCAGGTTCTGACCCATCAGGGGCTGCACCTGGATGATCGGGGCCGCCAGCACCCCTGCAAAGCCCGCCAAAGCGACGCCGAAGCCGTAGGTGAGCGTCACCATCAGCGGCACGTTGATCCCGAACGCTTCCACCAGCTTCGGATTCTCGGTGCCGGCGCGCAAATAGGCGCCCAGTTTGGTCTTTTCGATCACGTACCAGGTGGCCATGCAGACCACCACGGACGCAACAACGACCCAGGCGCGGTAGTTCGGCATCACCATGAAGCCGAGGTCGGTGGCGCCGGCCAGCGCGTCGGGCACCTGGAACGGCTGGCCCGAGACGCCGTAGAAGGACCGGAACACGCCCTCCACCAGCAAGGTGATACCGAAAGTCAGCAGCAATCCGTACAAATGGTCGAGCTTGTACAGGTGGCGCAGCATGGTCTTTTCGATAACGATGCCGAACACGCCGATGATCAGCGGCGCCAGCAGCAGCATGGTCCAATAGTTCAGACCGAAGTAAGTCATCCCCATCCAGGCCACGAAGGCGCCCATCATGTACAGGGCTCCGTGGGAAAAGTTAATAACGTTGAGAAGGCCAAAGATGACGGCCAGGCCGAGTGACAGCATCGCGTAGAAGGAGCCGTTCACCAGCCCCAGCAGCAGCTGGCTCATCCATACGCTCAAGGGATAGCCGAAAATTTCCATGAGATCACAGTCTAAAGAGCACCTGGCCGGACGGCGAGGCGGGATACGAGGACAAAAACAAGGACAAAAACAAGGTCAACAACAAAGAACGGAACGGACCGGCGCCTCGCCACGCGGAGTGGCGCTGCGCCGGCCCTGTGTACAACTCAGCTTATTTCCACAGGCTGCATTTGGTTTCGGCCTTGGTGGCGTACGCCTGGTCGCCCGGAATGGTGGCCACGACCTTGTAGTAATCCCACGGATATTTCGATTCCGACGGCTTCTTCACTTCCATCAGGAACATGTCGTGGACCATGCGGCCGTCCGGACGGATCACGCCGTTCTTGGCGAACATATCGTTGATCTTGTTGGCCTTCAGATAGGCCATGACCTTGTCGGAGTCGTCGGTGCCCACGGCCTTGACCGCCTTCAGGTAGTTGGCGGCGGCCGAGTAGTCGGCGGCCTGCAACATCGACGGCTCCTTCTTCATCTTGTCGAAATAGCGTTTCGACCAGGCGCGCGTTTCCGGATTTTGATCCCAGTACCAGCCGTCGGTCAGGTACATGCCCTGCGTCAGGTTCAGGCCCAGCGAGTGGACGTCGTTGATGAAGATCAGCAGGCCGGCCAGTTTCATTTTCTTCGTGATGCCGAACTCGTTGGCGGCCTTGATCGAGTTGATCGCGTCGCCGCCGGCGTTGGCCAGGCCGAGGATCTGCGCGCCCGACGACTGCGCCTGCAGCAAGAAGGACGAGAAGTCCGACGCCGACAATGGATGCTTGACCGAACCCATCACCTTGCCGCCGGCGGCCTTGACCACGTCCGACGTATCCTTTTCCAGCGACTGGCCGAAGGCGTAGTCGGCGGTCATGAAGTACCAGTTCTTGCCGCCCTGCTTGACGATGGCGCCGCCGGTGCCGCGCGCCAGCGCGATGGTGTCGTAGGCGTAGTGCACGGTGTAAGGCGTGCATTCCTCGTTGGTCAGGCGGGCCGAGCCGGCGCCGATCGAGATGAAGACCTTTTTCTTCTCGGCGGCCACCTTGGCCATGGCCAGGTTGGCGCCCGAGTTGGTGCCGCCGATCAGCATGTCGACGCCCTGCTGGTCGAACCATTCGCGCGCCTTGGAGGCGGCGATGTCGGCCTTGTTCTGGTGGTCGGCGGAAATGAACTCCACCTTCTTGCCGGCGATGACGACGCCGGCGTCCGCGATCGCCATTTTGATGGCCTCGGCGCCGCCGGCGCCGTCGATATCCGTGTACAGGCCGGACATGTCGGTGATCATGCCGATCTTGATGGTGTCGCCGGAAACCTGGGCTTGCGCGGCGAACGACAGGCCCAGCGCGCAGATGGCGGTGGCGGCGATGGTGATAGCTTTGAGTTTCATTTTGTCTCCGTTCGAAAAGTCGTGATTTAGATTTGTATGCTCACAGAACGATGAAATAATTTTCTACACGCCAAGCAGCTCGGTCAGCACCGGCATCTTGTCGCTCAATTCGGATGAAACAAAGGTCTCGACGATCTGACCGTGCTCCATCACATAAAACCGGTCCGCCAGCGGCGCGGCGAACCGGAAATTCTGTTCCACCATGACGATGGTGTAGCCCTTCGATTTCAAGGTGGTGATCATGCGCGCCAAGCCTTGCACGATGACAGGCGCGAGGCCCTCCGAAATTTCATCGAGCAGCAACAGGCGCGCGCCGGTGCGCAGGATGCGCGCCACCGCCAGCATCTGCTGCTCGCCGCCCGACAGGCGCGTGCCCTGGCTGTGCTTGCGCTCCTCCAGGTTGGGGAACATCGCGTAGATTTCCTTGATCGACATGCCCTTGTCGCCGGTCGACAACTGCGGCGGCAGCAACAGGTTTTCCTCGGTCGACAACGAGGCGAAAATGCCGCGCTCCTCGGGGCAATAGCCGACGCCGAGGTGGGCGATTTTATGCGTCGGAAAACCGATCGCCTCGACGCCGTTGATCTTGATCGAGCCCTTGCGCGCGCCGGTCAATCCCATGATGGCGCGCAGGGTGGTGGTGCGGCCGGCGCCGTTACGGCCCAGCAAGGTGACGACTTCGCCGGGCTGCACCGTCAGGTTGACGTTGTGCAGGATGTGCGATTCGCCGTACCAGGTTTGCAGGTTGGAGATTTGCAGGGCGGCCGTCATCAGTGGGCTCCTTCCAGCTCGGCGGCCTCGGTGCCCATGTACGCCTCCATCACTTGCGGGTTGCGCGAGACCTCGGCGTAGGTGCCCTCGGCCAGCATGGCGCCGCGCTGCAAAACGGAGATCTTGTCGCAGATGCCGGACACGACTTTCATATTGTGTTCGACCATCAAAATGGTGCGGCCGGCCGAGACTTTTTTGATGAGGTCGGTTACGCGGTGCACGTCCTCGTGGCCCATGCCCTGCGTCGGCTCATCGAGCAGCATCAGCTCCGGCTCCATCGCCAGGGTGGTGGCGATCTCCAAAGCGCGCTTGCGCCCGTAAGGCATGTCGACGGTGACGGTGTCGGCGAACTCGGTCAGATCGACCTCGGCCAGCAGTTGCATCGCACGGTCGTTGAGCTTGTCCAACGCGCGTTCGCTCTGCCAGAAATGGAAGCTCGTCCCCAACTGCCGCTGCAATCCGATGCGGACATTTTGCAGCACCGTGAGGTGGGGGAAGACCGCTGAAATCTGGAACGAACGGATCACGCCCATGCGGGCGATCTGCGCCGGCTTGGCCGCGGTGATGTCCTTTTCGTTGAACAGGATCTGGCCCGAAGTGGGCACCAGGAATTTCGTGAGCAGATTGAAGCATGTGGTTTTACCGGCGCCGTTGGGGCCGATCAGCGCGTGGATGTGACCGCGCTGCACTTTCAAATTGACGTCGTTGACCGCAGTAAAACCTCTGAACTGCTTGGTCAAGTTCTTCGTTTCCAAGATAACACCGGACATCCTGTCTCCCTTGCTTTTATGGTTCAAGGTACTAAATTTTTTTAGATCATACAGAGTAAAAAATTAGCTAACAATACAGTATAACTACTACTTACTTTTGATCTAACGCTAACAGGCGCGCCCTTTACTTCCAGGCTGAACGGATCATTTCTGAAGCTTTTTCGGCGATCATGATCGTCGGTGAATTGGTGTTTCCGGATGTGATAAATGGCATGATGGATGCATCGACAACGCGCAGGCCGGCCACGCCGATGACACGCAATTCGCTATCGACGACGGCGGTGGGATCGTCGGTGCGGCCCATCTTGCAGGTACCGACCGGATGGAAGATGGTGGTGCCGATATGGCCCGCCGCCTCGGCGAGTTCTTCCTCCGTGCGGTACTGGATGCCGGGCTTGTATTCTTCGGGCGAGAACTTTTTCAGCGCCGGCGAAGCGACGATTTGGCGCGTCAACGTCAACGCCGCCGCCGCCACTTTGCGGTCCTCGGCGGTGCTCAAATACATCGGCGAAATCTTGGGAGGCGCGTAGGAATCGGCGCCGGCGATATGCACATGGCCGCGCGATGTCGGACGCAGATTGCACACGCTCGCGGTGAACGCGGGGAAGGCGTGCAAAGGGTCGCCGAATTTTTCCAGCGACAAAGGCTGCACGTGATATTGAAGATTGGGCGTCGGCTGGTTGGCATCGGAGCGCGCGAACGCGCCCAGCTGCGACGGCGCCATCGACATCGGCCCGCTCTGGAACATCGCGTACTCCAGGCCGATCTTCATTTTGCCGAACCAGTTCGACGCCATCGTGTTCAAGGTGCGGGCGCCACCGCCGAGCTTGTAAATCATGCGCAGTTGCAGATGGTCTTGAAGGTTTTCACCGACGCCGGGCAGGTCGGCCAGCGGCGCGATGCCATGGTGGAGCAGCTTCGCGGCCGAGCCGATTCCGGAACACTGCAAAATCTGCGGCGAACCAACGGCACCAGCCGCCAGCACGGTTTCTTTCGCGGCCATCGCTTGATACCTGGTGCCGCCGCCGGTGAAAATCACGCCTTTGCACACCGGTCCCTGGTCGGTCATTTCTATCTGCAGGCGTTCCACGTGGCAGCCGGTCATGACGGTCAGATTGGGCCGGCCCGATACCGGCTTGAGGAAAGCCTTCGCCGTGTTCCAGCGGATGCCGCGTTTTTGATTGACTTCGAAGTAGCCGCAGCCGGCGTTGTCGCCGCGATTGAAATCGTCGACCTTCGCGATACCGTTCTGCTCGGCGGCATCGCGGAACGCGTCCAGTATCTGCCAGGACAGGCGCTGTTTTTCCACGCGCCACGGACCGCCGGCGCCGTGCTCTTCGGAAGCGCCGCCGTGATAATCTTCGCTCTTTTTAAATAGCGGCAGCACCGCGTCCCAGCGCCAGCTGGCGTCGCCGGTCAGATCGGCCCAGCGGTCGTAGTCGCCTGCTTGGCCGCGCATGTAAATCATGCCGTTGATGGAGGAGCTTCCGCCCAACACTTTGCCGCGCGGGTAAAGCAGGCTGCGTCCGTTAAGGCCGGCGTCGGCTTCTGTGCGGAACATCCAGTCGGTACGCGGATTATCGATGCAATGCAGATAGCCGACGGGGATATGTATCCACACATAATCGTCCCTGCCGCCCGCCTCGATCAGCAGCACGTCGACGTTTCTGTCCGCGCTTAAACGGTTTGCCAACACGCAGCCAGCCGAGCCTGCCCCAATGATGATGTAATCGTAGTCGCCTGCTGATTCCAAAAAACTGCTCCTCCAAGGATGACTCGGTATGCCGGGGCGTTCGGGCTCTCTCGGCGGTCTCAGCCTTAGTCTACGCTGCGTTCATCTCCGATAGCAATGTTTCAACAAGCTTGGCGGCGGGCATGGGGCGCACGCGCGCAACACCGGTGCCGCACCACAGCGACATCAACTCGGTATCGCCACGCTTGGCCGCCTCGGCGCGGATCGGTGTAGTTAGCGCATTTTGAACGGGATATGCGGGCAATTGCGCTTCGACCGGTTCCAGTTCCCGCATTAAACGGTTCACCAGGCCACGGGCATAGCGTCCGGAAAAGGTGCGCGTGAGCCGCGTCGGATGGTCGCCAGCGGTCAACAAACGTTGTTTGTAATGTGGATTAATTGCCGATTCGTCGGTCACCAGAAAGGCGGTTCCCATCTGTACCGCCTGCGCGCCCATGTCCAGTGCCCGCTTGATATCGGCGCCGTCCATGATGCCGCCGGCGGCGATCACGGGGATATCCACTGCCGCGACTATCGTCGGCAGCAATTCGAACGTTTTTAAGGTCGCGTCTTCCTGAGCGCCGATGAAGGTGCCGCGATGGCCGCCCGACTCGGTGCCGGACGCGATCACCGCATCGGCTCCCCTGCTCTGCCAGGCGATGGCTTCCTCGGCGTGAGTGATAGTACCGATCACGACAATACCAGCGTCATGCAAACGCTGGATTTGCTCCGCGCTTAGGATGCCGAAAGTGAAGCTGGCGACAGCCGGGCGCAGTTCTAACAAGGTTTCAAACTGTGCTGCGAAGTCCTCGCACCATTTGGCGGGCGTAGGCAACTCGGTCCAGCCCAGCGACGACCAGAGCGGCTTCAGCCATTCAACAGCCTTGCTTATTTCAGCCGGATCAGGCTGCGGAGTCTCCACGACAAAGAAGTTGAGGCAAAAAGGTTTACCCGTCAACGCACGGATTTGCGCGGTTTGTTCGCGGATCGCAGCTGGAGAAAGTAGGGAGCAAGCCAACGAACCGAGGGCACCGGCGTTGGACACAGCGGCGACTTGGGCCGGTGTATTGGGGCCGCCTGCGGTAGGCCCCTGGATGATTGGATGCGGAAAAACGGATGTCAGATTCATCATATTTCTCACTGTAAGGTCCACTTACGCCTGTGGATAAGTCTATGGATATCCACAGGCACGATATGTGAGTAAACAAAAAATTTCTGGGGAGCTGTTTTCTTATCCCAAAACAGTTCTTTCGTCATACACGGCTTACGAGCCTGCTTATGAAGTTCGTAAACGCCTGATTCTAATCCAAAATGAGGACTTATCCACAGAAAAGTGTCTACGTTAACAACTACTACTATTTTTATATATACATCTTTAGAGTAAACCATAGTTCACGCGACTCGAAGAAAACCCCAAAAACCGAGGCGCAAGCGCCTGAAGACCTTTGTGTCAAAAAAAAAGAAGTAGCAATGATCGAGGACAGTGTTCGGCACACACGCGACGACCTGCAAAACAAAAAATTGCTATGTAGACACGTAGGGCGGATTAGACCGAAGGTCGTAATCGGCCATCGATGAGCCGTCGACGGACCCTGGCCGATTACGCTTTGCTAATCCGCCCTACGTGGTTTAGATGAGATCCGGCGCTGTGGCTGTTGTTGATGTTGCTGAAAAGCTCTGAAAACACTGTAAAACCATGCTACCTGTGAATAACTTACTGGATATCCACAGGATGAGTTGTGAGTAAGCACGAAGTTATCCAAGGGCCGACATTTTATACAGAATTGCTCCGTAAATGGTACAGCGCTTATGCAAGTGCTTATCTTTCGCGTAAACCAATGATTCGTAAACGTATACAGAACTTATCCACAGCTAAGTGTCCGTTTACTACTACTACTACTATTTTTTATATATATCTTTGTAAACTACTAAACCCGGAAAAGCGAAAACCGACCCGAAAACCCGAAAAAGCGCAGATTTCCGACGAAATCTGAGGCCCTCTACGTGGGCAAAGACGCGTTGACACAGCAAAAAACGCCTTAAAATCGACTGTTTTTTGCTTCGCACTGTGGAAAACTCGCAGGAAGTCCACAGCACTCCACTTGAAATCAGGAAAAAGACATGCGTTTAGGCATCATTAGTGCGTTGGCTGAAGAACAGCATGGGCTGATAGAAGCCCTTGAGAGCCCCTACAAGCACGTCCATGGCATGAGGGAGTACACGACCGGGAAACTCTGGGAAATCGACGCTGTGTGCGTTCTGTCGCGTATAGGCAAGGTTGCAGCGGCAATGACAGCTGCAATCCTTGTGGAAAAGTTCGGAGTTACCCACATCGTCTTCACCGGCGTCGCTGGAAGCGGGGATAAAAACGTCAAAGTTGGGGATATGGTCGTCGCGGAAGCGCTGGTTCAGCATGATTTCGATGCCAGCCCGCTGTTTCCCCGGTTTGAAATCCCGCTGACCGGGCTATCGCGCTTCGCCACCGACGTCGCTCTGACGGAAAGATTGGCCATCGCAGCCGCCAAAACCACGCGTGTGCATCGAGGATTGATCGCCAGCGGCGACCAGTTCATAGGGAAACTGGCGCAAATCCAGGCCATCAAAGCCGGATTGCCTGAATTATTAGCAGTAGAGATGGAAGGTGCGGCAGTCGCGCAAGTATGTTTCGAGCTTGGCATCCCGTTCGCGGTGATCCGCACGATCTCCGACAACGCCAACGACGACGCCGCCGTCGACTTCATGCATTTCATCAAAACGGTAGCATCGCGCTACGCGTACGAGGTTATCCACAGCTTCTGCAAACCATAGCAACTCCGGGGTCAGGTCCACCATTTCTACACGGACTCAGCTTTACCCGCTTTGGGGAGACGATTTTCCGCAGTTACGTCTCAGCTCGTGTAGAAATGGTGGACATGACCCCGGATGTAAAAAGGGCCGGGTTTGATCCCGGCCCTTCGTTTTTATAGCTTGGTTTTTTACGCTTCGAGCGTCATCAGGCTGGCGTTGCCGCCCGCTGCTGTCGTATTGACGCACAGAGCCCGCTCAGCAAGCAAACGCCACAGTGGGATGGCCTCGTCCTCGTTGGTGTCGATCAGGCTCACCAGGGCCCCGCTACGGGCCGCCAGTTGGCTGTACAGGCTGCCGGCCAGCATCGATTCCACCAGGGCGATCTGGAAATCGCCTTCGAAACCGTTTAGATCGGCAACCGACTTGATGCGGTCCTTTACCGTCACCGGCAGATCGGCCGGCACCAGCTTGGCGGTGTCGCCCGCGAGCAAAGCGATATTTCCCGTGGCGAGTACGGCTGCCAGCTGGTTCAGCAGCCCGTCCTGGGTGCCTGCGGCACAAACCACCGCGCCACGTGGCACCAGCGCCAGCGTGTTGCGCTCGCCTGTCGGGCCCGGCAAGGCGGTCAGGCTGCCCAGCATCGTCGTGCGGCTGTACTGATCGGCCAGCTTGGCGATGCCGTCACGGCCGTGCTTTTGCGCCCAGGCGGTCAGCGCGTCCAGCGCCGGTGTCGCCTGGCGCTGGTGCTGTGACGTGGCCGTGGCGCCGCGCTGCAGACGCTTCAGATACAACGGACCGCCGGCTTTCGGGCCGGTGCCGGACTTGCCTTCGCCGCCGAAGGGCTGCACCCCCACCACCGCGCCGACGATGTTGCGATTCACGTAAATATTGCCGACATGCGCGTTCGAGCTGATGTAATCGATCGTTTCGTCGATGCGCGAATGTACGCCCAGGGTCAGGCCGTAGCCGCTTTCATTGATTTGCTGGACCAGTTTCGGCAGATCCGCACGCTTGTAGCGGATCACGTGCAGCACCGGCCCGAAGACTTCTTGCGTCAGTTCCGACAGCGAACGGATCTCCAGCACGGTCGGCGGGACGAAGGTGCCGGCGGTGATCACGCTCGACGGCAGATCCAGCGAGAAGTAGTTCAACGCCGTGCCCTTGAGCTTGTTGATGTGCGCCAGCAGGTTTTGCTGCGCTTCGGCGTCGATGACCGGGCCGATGTCGGTCACCAGGCGGTCCGGGCAGCCGACTTTCAGCTCCAGCATCGCGCCTTTGAGCATCTTGATGGTCTTGTCGGCGATATCTTCCTGCAGGAACAGCACGCGCAACGCGGAACAACGCTGGCCAGCGCTGTCGAAAGCGGACGAAATCGCATCCTGCACCACTTGTTCCGGCAAAGCCGACGAATCGACGATCATTGCGTTCTGACCACCGGTCTCGGCGATCAACGGAATCTCGATGTTTTCGGCGGCCGCCCGCTTGGCCAGGGTGCGGTTGATCAGCTGCGCCACTTCGGTCGAGCCGGTGAAGATCACGCCTTTCACACGCGGATCGGCGGTCAGCGCGGCGCCGACCACTTCGCCACGGCCCGGCAGGAATTGCAGCGCGGCGCGCGGAATGCCGGCTTCATGGAGCAACTCGACCGCGCGGTGCGCGATCAGGGGCGTTTGCTCGGCCGGTTTGGCCAGCACGACGTTGCCGGCGGCCAGCGAGGCGGCGACCTGGCCGGTGAAAATGGCCAGCGGGAAGTTCCACGGGCTGATGCAGGTGACCGGACCCAGCGCCAAGGTGTTGGTCGAACCGGAGACCTCGGCCGCGTAGTAACGCAGGAAATCGACCGCTTCGCGCAGCTCGGCGATCGCGTTCGGCAGCGATTTGCCCGCTTCGCGGATCGCCAGCGTCATCAGTTCCATCGCGTTGGCTTCGAACAGGTCTGCTGCGCGGTTCAACGCGGCTGCGCGTTCGGACGGTTGCGTGGTCTGCCAATCCATCGCGAAATTGCTGGCGCTGATCAGCGCGCTGTCGACGTCGGTGGTGGTCGCCTCGACCAGTTTGCCGACGATATCGCTGTGTTGGGCCGGATTGCTGACCTCCTGCACCGGCTGGCCGACGCTGACGCCACCGGCCAGCAGCGGCGACGCGTACCAGGTGCGCGGCGTGGCGAGCGCCGCCGAAATATCGCGCAGCACGTCCTCGTTGGCCAGGTCGAAGCCCGACGAATTTTTGCGCTCGGCGCCGAACATGTCCTGCGGAAGCGGAATGCCGGCGTGCGGCTGGCCGCCCTGTTCGCGCGCCTGGGCGACCGGGTCCTTGATCAGCGAATCGATCGGAATCGCCTCGTCGACGATCTGGTTGACGAACGACGAGTTGGCGCCGTTTTCCAGCAGGCGGCGCACCAGGTAGGCCAGCAAGGTTTCATGGGTGCCGACCGGCGCGTAGATGCGGCACGGCTTGTCCAGATTGTCCTTGCCGACGACCTGGTCGTACAGCGATTCGCCCATGCCGTGCAGACATTGGAATTCATAGTCGGTCACGCCGTCGCGCTTGGCCCAAGTGTAGATCGTCGACAAGGTTTGCGCGTTGTGCGTGGCGAACTGGGGATAGATCACGTCGGTTGCGCCCAGCAGCTTTTGCGCGCAGACCAGGTAGGAAACGTCGGTGTAGACCTTGCGCGTGTAGACCGGATAGCCGCTCATGCCGTCCACCTGGGCGCGCTTGATCTCGGCATCCCAATACGCGCCCTTGACCAGGCGCACCATGAATTTACGGCCGCTGCGCTTGGCCAGGTCGATCAGGAAGTCGATCGCGAACGGGCAGCGCTTTTGATACGCCTGCACGACGAAGCCGATGCCTTCGAAACCGGCCAGTTCCGGATCGTGGGCCAGCGCCTCCATCAGGTCCAGCGACAACTCCAGGCGATCGGCCTCTTCCGCATCGATGTTCAGGCCGATGTTGTAGTGCTTGGCCAGCAGCACCAGTTGGCGCATACGCGGCAGCAATTCCTCCATCACGCGTGCGCGCTGGGCGCGGCTGTAGCGCGGGTGCAGCGCCGACAATTTGACCGAAATGCCGGGACCGTTCTTGATGCCGCGGCCGTTCGAGGCCTTGCCGATCGCGTGGATCGCCGTCTCGTACGAGGCGTAGTAGTTCTTGGCGTCGGCCTCGGTCAGCGCCGCCTCGCCCAGCATGTCATATGAATAACGATAACCGCGCGCCTCGTTGGCCTGGCCGTTCTTGATCGCCTCGTCGATGGTCTGGCCGGTGACGAATTGATTGCCGAGCATGCGCATCGCCAGATCGACGCCTTTGCGGATCAGCGGCTCGCCGCCCTTGGAAATGAGCTTGGTCAGCGCCGAGCCCAGGCCGGTTTCGCTGTTGGTGCTGACCAGCTTGCCGGTGATGAGCAGGCCCCAGGTGGCCGCGTTGACGAACAGCGACGGCGACTCGCCCAAATGCTTGCGCCAGTCGCCTTTGCTGATTTTGTCGGCGATCAGGCGGTCGGCGGTGGCATTGTCGGGAATACGCAACAGTGCTTCGGCCAGGCACATCAGCGCCACGCCCTCTTCCGACGACAGCGAGAACTCGTGCATCAGGGCGTCGACGCCGGAGGCGCGGGTGCGTTGTTCGCGCACCGAGCTGACCAGTTTATGCGCCAGTTGCTGTGCTTGTTGCAGGCTGGCGGCGTCGTTGTTTTTGATCTGATCCAATAGCCACTGAACCGCGCTCACTTCGTCTCGCCGGTAGGCCGCCGTCACTGCTGCGCGCAGTGGAATCGGGTCGCGCAGGATTTCTGCTTGTAACGCTGCGAAGGGGGTAAAAACGCTTGGATCTGCTGCTTGCATGAATGGCTCTCAGAATGGAAATTTGGCCGAGTCCACTTACAAAAACACGCTCTGCAAGCGGGTAGCTTGAGAGCGTGAAGTTGGGTTGAATCGTGGTCTCGAATCGTGAACTGCTGATGATTCGATTGTAAAGTGATTTCTTCTGGATTAATTCTGGTATTACAGGGGGCTAGCAATAGATTGTTTTTAGTGAGACAATTTAACCAAATAATATTTATTTGGGAGTTCCCGGAAATGTTAGACAAGATCAGCAAAAAAATCTTGATGGAGTTGCAGAGCGATGGCCGCATCAGCAACGTGGAGCTGGCGGCGCGGGTGAACCTGTCACCAGCCGCTTGCCTGGAGCGCGTGCGCAAGTTGCACGAGTCAGGCTACATCATGGGCTACACCGCGCAGCTGAATCCCCAACTGCTCGACGTTTCACTGCTCGTTTTCATCGAAGTCGTGCTCGATCGCACGACGCCCGAAGTCTTCGACGCCTTCAAACACAGCGTCCAGGTCATTCCGGAAGTGCTGGAATGCCACATGGTCGCCGGCGGTTTCGACTACCTGGTCAAGGCCCGGGTCAAGGACATGGCCGCCTACCGCGAATTCCTGGGTAAAACCCTGCTCCAAAAAGGTGTGCGGGAAACCCACACTTATGCCGTGATGGAAGAAGTCAAGAATACCACCAAGTTACCTATAAAGTAGTATGTAGGAAATAAAATTAGTCGCTACGCGCCAGAGGCCGGGTACAACGGGGGACAAATGAAGCTTTTGCAGCAGAAGTTGGTGCAACGTGGATTATGGTTGTTGGGTGCTACGGCCGGTGGAACTTGCCTGGCGTACTTGTTCAATCTGGCGGCGGGCGATAAAGCCTCGTTGATTTATACGGCCGCGCCGGCGGCGCTGGCCGGCGCGCTGATCTCCTGGTGGGCTGCGAGCCGGGACAACGACGAGGGCGGCGTACGCAGCTTCGCCCAGACCGTGGGCGAGGAAATCGACGCCATCATGATCGGCGCGGCGGAAACCTCGTACTTCGTCGACTCCGTTAAGAAAAAGATCGAGCTCGATGTCGGCACCGCCGGCGGTATCGTCCAGAGCTCGGCGCAAAACGCCGCGACCACCGAGCGCATCGCCGCCAACGCCGAGCGCGCCGCCAAGATCGCCGCCCAGGTGCGCGGCGAGACCGTCGCCGGCCGCAGCGAGGCCGACAACGGCCTGCAACGCATCCGCACCGCGCGCCAGGACGCCCAGACGGCGGCGTCCGTCATGACCAGCCTGCAAACCAATTCCCGCAAAATCTACGGCTTCACCGAGGCGATCAGCGAGATTTCCGCCCGCACCAACCTGCTTGCGCTGAATGCCGCCATCGAGGCGGCGCGCGCCGGCGAGCAGGGGCGCGGTTTCGCCGTCGTCGCCAGCGAGGTGCGCCAGTTGGCTTTGCGCACCAAGGAAGCGACCGACGAAATCAGCACCATGGTGCGCGAGATCAACCAGCAAGCGGAACAGGCCGCCACCGGCATGACGTCGCTGGCGGCGCAGGTCAGCGAGGCGGCCGGCAATGTAGAGAAGGTGCACGGTTTGCTGGGCAATATCGAGCGCTCCTCCGGCGTGTCGGAGGACGAGATCGGCCAGATCGCCCGGGCCTCGCGCGAGCATGTCGCCACCACGGAGGAAATCGCGGCGGCGATCGCCAGCATCCGCGACAGCCTGTTATCCACGGAGAAGGAATTGCCGCGCGCCGCCAGTTCGGCGATGGCGCTGGCCGAGCGGGCCGAGGTCATCACCGGCGCGCTGGGCGAGTCGTCGATCGCCACCTCGCACGATGAGATCCGGCATGCCGCGCAGCAGGCGGCGCTGGAAGTGGGCAGGGTTTTTGAAGCGGCGCTGTCGTCTGGCAAGATCACGCGCGACGCGCTGTTCGACCGGACCTACACGCCGATCCCGAACACCGATCCGCCCAAGCATAAAACGAGGTTCGATGATTTTACGGATCGCGTGCTGCCTTCATTGCAGGAGGCATTGTTGGTGGCCATGCCGCAGCTGGCTTACGCCGGTGCTGTGGATAACAACGGCTATTTCCCCACCCACAACAAGAAGTTTTCGCAGCCGTTGACGGGGAATTACGACGTCGACATCGTCAACAACCGCACCAAGCGGATCTTCAGCGATCGCACCGGCAAGCGCTGCGGCTCGAACACCAAGGCGTTCCTGCTGCAGACCTACAAGCGCGATACCGGGGAAGTGATGCACGACCTGTCGGCGCCGATTTATGTGAACGGCAAACATTGGGGTGGTTTCCGCATCGGTTACCGTTCCAGTACCAAGCATTAGCAACGTTTATGGGGCTGTTCTGCGTACGTAATCCCGAGGCGAACACCCCATCACCCGCTTGAAGGCCGTGCTGAAGGCGCCTTCCGATTCATAGCCTAGCGACGGCGCGATCACCGAAATCGGCGCACTGGTGTTAAGCAATTTATCTCCCGCCAGCAGCATGCGCCAGCGCGTCAGATACTCCATCGCCGAAGCCCCCACCATTGTCTTGAACCTCAGCGCGAAAGCCGAGCGCGACATCCCGGCGCGCTGCGCCAGCGCCTGCAGCGTCCAGCGATGCGCCGGCTCCGCGTGCATGGCGCTGAGCACCGCTCCCATCTGACGATCCGCCAGCGCGAAGAGCCAGCCCACGCCCGCGTCCACGCCTGCGGATTTCGCGCCCTCCTCCATGTGCAGCCGCAGCGCCAGTATCAGCATCATATGCGCCAGATGCTCGGCCATCAGCGAGCTGCCGGGCCGCTGTTCATGCAGCTCCTGGATCATGCGCGTGACCGACCACAGCAGCGCTGCCTGATCCGCCTCCTGCCGCAGATGCACGACCGGCGGCAGCATCGCCAGCAGGATGTCGCCATGGCTGTGGCCGAGGAAAAAGCGGCTGCCGACCATCAGGCAGCCGCCACCGCCATTGTGCCGGATGACCCCGGCGACGCGCGGGGCCGCGAACACTTCCGCCGAATCGGTCGCCGGCAGCGACAGGTCGCTGCCCATCACAAACGGGCGTCCGCCAGGTAGCAGGAAGCAATCGCCGGCCTTCAACAAGGTCGGTTCGGCGACGCCATCGACGGCCAGCCAGCATTGCCCGGAGACGATCGAATAGCATTTGATGCCAATGTTGGGCGGATAGCGGACCGCCCAGTCGCCGCCGGCGTCGAAGCCGGCCGATACATAGCTGCGCGGCTTGAGCAGCGCCAGGACATCGGAGAGAGGATCCATTTTTGGACGAATGCGAAGATAACACGGACTTTATAGCATGGATCGGATGTCGTACCGGTTCTATCATGGCCACCTTAGCTATCCAGGGAGATGATCATGCGGGTATTTGTGACCGGAGCGACCGGCTTTGTCGGTTCCGCCGTTGTGGAAGAATTGATTCAAGCCGGGCACCAGGTGCTGGCGCTGGCGCGCGGCGACGACGCAGCGGCCAGGGTGGCGTTTGCCGGCGCCGAGGCGCATCGTGGCGATTTATCGGCGCCGGCCACCCTCGCGGCGGCGGCGCAGGCCTGCGACGGCGTGATCCACACGGCGTTCATCCACGACTTTTCGAACATGGCCGCATCGGCCAAGATCGATCTTGCGGCGATCGAGGCGATTGGCGCCGCCTTGGCGGACTCCGGCAAGTCGTTCGTGGTGACGTCGGCGATCGGCGTGCTGGCGCCGGGGCGGGCCGTGGCGGAGCACGATGCGGCCGTGCCGGACTCGGTAGGCGCGTACCGCGTCCCTTCCGAACAGGCCGCGTTGGCGCTGGCCGGGCGCGGCGTGCGCGCGTCGGTGGTCCGCCTGCCGCCGTCGGTGCATAGCGACGGCGATCATGGCTTTGTGCCGGCGCTGATCGGCATCGCGCGCGAAAAGGGAGTGTCGGCATACA
>Ga0207655_1001882_pt1 | contig 18026 bp, 14 predicted proteins | sample KBSM44metaG_FD_184398 | JGI IMG/M metagenome (GOLD analysis project Ga0207655, IMG submission 184398) | Miscanthus rhizosphere microbial communities from Kellogg Biological Station, Michigan, USA - KBS M4-4 metaG (SPAdes) (version 2) | ecosystem: Host-associated > Plants > Roots > Rhizosphere >...
TTGATCCAAGGGAGCGCAGCATGAAAGCCTTTACCCAGCACACTGGCCTCGTCGCGCCGTTGGACCGTGCCAACGTCGACACCGACCAGATCATCCCCAAGCAGTTCTTGAAGTCGATCAAGCGCACCGGCTTTGGCCCGAACCTGTTCGACGAGTGGCGTTACCTGGACGTGGGCCAGCCCTACCAGGACAACAGCAAGCGCCCGGTCAACCAGGAGTTTGTGCTCAACCACGCGCGCTACCAGGGTGCCAGCGTGTTGCTGGCGCGGGAGAACTTCGGTTGCGGCTCCAGCCGCGAGCACGCCCCGTGGGCGCTGGACGAATATGGCTTCCGTAGCATCATCGCGCCGAGCTTTGCCGATATCTTCTTCAACAACAGCTTCAAGAACGGCTTGCTGCCGATCATCCTCAGCGATGAGGAAGTGGACGAGCTGTTCAAGCAGGTCGAAGCCAACCCCGGCTACCAACTGACCATCGACTTGCAGGCCCAGGCGGTGACTCGCCCGGATGGCAAGGTACTGCACTTCGAGATCGACGCGTTCCGCAAGCACTGCCTGCTCAACGGCCTGGACGATATCGGCCTGACCTTGCAGGACAGCGATGCGATCAAGGCCTTCGAAGGCAAGCACCGCGCCGGGCAGCCTTGGCTGTTCCGTGATGCCTGAGTGATATAGCAGTGAGTGCTGGCCTTGCGGGAGCGGGGTTGTCCCGCGATGAGGCCGGCACTGGTGATGACAATCGAAAGGAATGCTCCCATGACCAGCACCACCCACACCGACGTGGTCCAACGCCAGTTCGGCGAACAGGCCAACGCCTACCTCAGCAGCGCCGTGCACGCCCAGGGCAGTGAGTTTGCCCTGCTGCAAGCCGAGCTGGCAGGGCAGGCCCATGCTCGCGTGCTGGACCTGGGCTGCGGTGCCGGTCATGTCAGCTTCCACGTCGCCCCGCTGGTCGCCGAGGTGGTCGCCTACGACCTCTCGCAATCCATGCTCGACGTGGTCGCCAGCGCCGCTGCCGAGCGCGGCCTGGCCAATATCACCACCGAGCGCGGCGCCGCCGAACGCCTGCCGTTCGCCGATGCCTCGTTCGACTTCGTCTTCAGCCGCTACTCGGCCCATCACTGGAGCGACCTGGGCCTGGCCCTGCGCGAAGTGCGCCGGGTGCTCAAGCCGGGTGGCGTGGCGGCGTTCATCGACGTGATGTCGCCGGGCAGCCCATTGCTCGACACCTACCTGCAAACGGTCGAAGTGTTGCGCGACACCAGCCATGTGCGCGACTACTCCGCCGCCGAATGGCAGCGCCAGGTCAGCGAAGCCGGCCTGCATGTGCGCAGCCACACCCGTCAGCCGCTGCGCCTGGAGTGGAACACCTGGGTAGAGCGCATGCGCACCCCAGAACCGATGCGAGTGGCCATCCGCCAATTGCAGCAAGCCATGGGCGAAGAAGTACGGCAGTATTACCAAATCGAGGCCGATGGCTCGTTCAGCACCGATGTGCTGGTGCTGTGGGCCGAGCGTTAAGCACTTTTCGGTGGGGCCCGTTTGGCCGCACCGCGTGAATGGATAGAGGAAAGCATGAGCAAGCAGATTCTGATTCTCCCAGGTGACGGTATCGGCCCGGAAATCATGGCCGAAGCGGTCAAGGTGCTGGAGCTGGCCAACGACAAGTTCCAGCTCGGTTTCAGCCTGGCGCACGACGTGATCGGCGGTGCCGCCATCGACAAGCACGGCGTGCCACTGGCCGACGAAACCCTGGAGCGTGCGCGCCAGGCCGATGCCGTGCTGCTGGGCGCCGTGGGTGGCCCGAAGTGGGACAAGATCGAGCGAGACATTCGCCCGGAGCGCGGCCTGCTGAAAATCCGTTCGCAACTGGGCCTGTTCGCCAACCTGCGCCCGGCCATCCTCTACCCGCAACTGGCCGATGCCTCGTCGCTGAAGCCGGAAATCGTTTCGGGCCTGGACATCCTCATCGTCCGTGAGCTGACCGGTGGCATCTACTTCGGTGCCCCACGTGGCCAGCGCGAGCTGGAAGGCGGCGAGCGCCAGGCCTACGACACCCTGCCGTACAGCGAAAGCGAAGTGCGCCGCATTGCCCGTGTCGGCTTCGACATGGCCCGCGTGCGTGGCAAGAAGCTGTGCTCGGTGGACAAGGCCAACGTCCTGGCGTCCAGCCAGCTGTGGCGTGAAGTGGTCGAAGACGTGGCCAAGGACTACCCGGATGTCGAACTGAGCCACATGTACGTCGACAACGCTGCCATGCAGCTGGTACGTGCACCCAAGCAGTTCGACGTGATGGTGACCGACAACATGTTCGGTGACATTCTGTCGGATGAAGCTTCCATGCTGACCGGTTCCATCGGCATGCTGCCTTCTGCGTCGCTGGATGCTGACAACAAGGGCATGTACGAGCCGTGCCACGGCTCGGCGCCGGACATCGCCGGCCTTGGTATCGCCAACCCGCTGGCGACCATCCTGTCGGTGTCGATGATGCTGCGTTACAGCTTCAATCAGTCGGCTGCCGCCGAAGCGATCGAGAAGGCGGTGAGCCTGGTTCTGGACCAGGGCCTTCGCACCGGCGACATCTTCTCTGAAGGCTGCCGTAAAGTTGGTACGCAGGAAATGGGCGACGCAGTAGTCGCAGCGCTGCGGAATCTGTAATCTCTCTGGCCCGCCACCCAAAATTCCCGGTGGCGGCCCACTTTTAGCAAAGGTGTAGTTGCGATGAAACGTGTAGGTCTGATCGGTTGGCGCGGTATGGTCGGTTCCGTGCTCATGCAGCGGATGCTGGAGGAGCAGGATTTCGACCTTATCGAGCCGGTGTTCTTCACTACTTCCAACGTGGGCGGCCAAGGCCCGAACGTGGGCAAGGATACAGCGCCGCTCAAGGACGCGTATTCGATTGAAGAGCTCAAGACCCTCGACGTTATCCTGACCTGCCAGGGCGGCGACTATACCAACGAGGTCTTCCCCAAGCTGCGCGAAGCCGGCTGGCAGGGTTACTGGATCGATGCTGCCTCGTCCCTGCGTATGCAGGATGACGCCGTGATCGTCCTCGACCCGGTCAACCGCAAGGTCATCGACCAGCAGCTGGACGCCGGTACCAAGAACTACATCGGCGGCAACTGCACCGTCAGCCTGATGCTGATGGGCCTGGGCGGCCTGTTCGAAGCCGGGCTGGTCGAGTGGATGAGCGCCATGACCTACCAGGCGGCCTCGGGTGCCGGCGCGCAGAACATGCGCGAGCTGATCAAGCAGATGGGCGCCACCCATGCCGCCGTTGCCGAAGACCTGGCCAACCCGGCCAGCGCCATCCTCGACATCGACCGCAAGGTTGCCGAGGCCATGCGCAGCGAAGCGTTCCCGACCGAAAACTTCGGCGTGCCGCTGGCTGGCAGCCTGATCCCGTGGATCGACAAGGAACTACCGAACGGCCAGAGCCGCGAAGAGTGGAAGGCACAGGCCGAGACCAACAAAATTCTCGGTCGTTTCAAGAGCCCGATCCCGGTCGATGGCATCTGCGTGCGAATCGGCGCCATGCGTTGCCACAGCCAGGCGCTGACCATCAAACTGAACAAAGACGTGCCGATCGCCGACATCGAAGGCATGATCAGCCAGCACAACCCATGGGTGAAGCTGGTGCCTAACCAGCGTGAAATCAGCATGCAGGAACTGACCCCAACCAAGGTCACCGGCACCCTGAACATCCCGGTTGGCCGCCTGCGCAAGCTGAACATGGGTTCGCAGTACCTGGGCGCGTTCACCGTGGGTGACCAGCTGCTGTGGGGCGCCGCCGAACCGCTGCGCCGCATGCTGCGGATTCTGCTGGAGCGTTGATCGCTCTGCTTTGACTAAAAACCCGCGCTGGTGACAGCGCGGGTTTTTTATTACCAGCATGCGGCGCGGCTCCTACAAAAATCGCCTTCTGCCAGGCTTTTTTTGTTTTGTAACAGCGGCGTCCTGGAGTGGCAAAATGCCTGGCTTAACGAGAAATATTCTCATTATAATCGGCCTCCCCAGTTTGCCTGAGCATAGGAAAGTGCTGACGTGCTGGAACAACTCTTCAACGAACATGCCACCGCCTTGCACCGCTACCTGCTGCGCAAGAACTGCACGCCCAGCCTGGCAGCGGACATCGTCCAGGAAACGTTCCTGCGCCTGGCACAGATGGATGGAGTAGAGCGGCTGCTCGCGACCCCGGCCTACCTGTTCCGCGTTGCCCACAACCTGATGATCGACCATCATCGGCGCTATGGCAGCAAGCGCTACGAGGCCGAGCCGGCCAGTATCTTCGACGGCCTGATCGATGAAGCCAGTTCGCCAGAGGACCAGGCCCTGGGCGCATTAGAGCTTGAGCGCCTGCACGCAACCCTGGAGTTGCTGCCCGAGCGCACCCGCAACGTGTTCCTGCTGTGCCGGGTGGAGGGCATGACGCACAAAGAGGCTGCCGAGTATTTACGAATTTCCACAAGTTCCGTACAAAAACACCTGGCCAGTGCCCTGGCCAGGATCGGCCGAGGGCTTGAGCCTGATCACTAGACCAGGCGCTGACCTGGCCGGGCTACCAGAAAAACACCAACAGGCAGCAAACACCGCACCGTGAACCCCTCAGAACCTGTTGACCCGATCGAGCGCAAGGCCGCCGATTGGGTCATGAAACACCGTCAAGGTCGCCTTGGTCCCGCCGAGCAAGCGGCCTATCGGCGTTGGCTGGAAGCCGACCCCCGGCATGCTGCCGTCGCCCAGCGCCTCGACCGCGCCTGGCAAGCCAGTGCGGCGCTGCGTCAGGGGTATGTGCGGCCACCGCGTCCAGCTCGCGCCGCCGGGCCGCTGGGCTGGCTACAGGCTATATGGCAACGGCCATGGGCCAGTGGTGGCGTACTCAGCGGATTCGCGATGGCCTGTTGGTTGTGGCTGGCGCCACCATTCTGGGTGCAGGGCCTGGGCGCCGACTACCAGACCGGCTATGGCGAAGTGCGCCATGTCACATTGGGCGATGGTAGCCAGCTTGTGCTGGGCAGCCGCAGCATTCTCAGCATCGCGTATGACGGCCAGCGACGTATGGTGCGCCTCAAGCACGGCGAGGCAGTCTTCAGCCCTTCACCCGTTGGCGAAGCGGAGCCACGACCCTTCACTGTCAGCACGCCAGGGGCAACCATCACCGCTCGCGGCACTCGTTATCTGGTCGCGGTCGACAAGGATGACCGCTCTGGCTGGGTGGGTGTGCTGCAGCACAGCGTTGAAATCAACCTGGTTTCCCATGGCCTGGACGATGCTTCGGCATCTGCCGTGCTGCAGCAAGGCGACAGTCTGTATTTCGGCCCACATGCCGGGCTCAAGCCACTGGAGCAATCCCCGGAGGAACTGGCCAGCTGGCAGGAGGGCAGGGTGGTGCTGCGCCAGCAGACCCTGGCCCAGGCAGTCGAGCAGTTAGGCCGTTATCGCGCAGGGTTGACGCTGGTGCGCGGCGATGCGCTGGGGCGCCTGCCGGTGAATGCCGTGGCACGGGTCGACCACGTCGATGACTCCCTGAGGCAGTTGGCCAGGCAGGCACATGCCCGGGTGCTGGAGCTTCCAGGTCTAATGCTGATTTACTGATCTAAAAAAACCATTTAATAGATCATATCGCTCTACTGTGTTTTCCAGCTTCGCACGTTACTGAATGCAAATAACTCTTATTTGTCTTTAGCTAGGGTGCTTGGAAACGATGTCAAAGGGAGCTTCAGGGCGTTTTGCCCCTCAACGTGGAACGCTGAGCCTGGGGATTCAGCTGGCACTGTTGGCCTGCTGCGGCGCCACGCCGGTACTGCCTGCCATGGCCGCCACCGACCCGGCTGGCGACGCACGCAGCCAGGCCGGCCAGTACCATCAATTCGATGTGAAGGGCGGGGCACTTGAAGATGCCATGTTGCAGCTGGCACGCCAGGCGGGCGCCGAGCTTTACCTGACCGGCGAGGCCTTCAATGGCCTGTACGCCAACCCGGTACAGGGCCGTTTCTCTCTGGAAGGTGCGCTCAAGCAATTGCTGAGTGGTTTGCCGATCAGCTTCAGCCTGAGTGGCGGGCCCGACCGCCCGGTGATCCACCTGCAATCGGCCACCAGCGCTGGCACCGATGACCTTCACCCGACCTACGTGTACGGCCAGCGTGACGGCCGCTCGCGGGACGAGAAGGGCTACAGCGACATCTACGACCAGGACATTTCCACCGTCTACGCCGGCAAGGAGCAGATCGAGCGCTACAAGGGCGCCGCCCCCGCCGACGTGTTCAAGGGCATGCTCAACGTCTACAGCGGCGACGCCCGCAACAGCGGTGCGCTGGACCCGAACGTACGTGGCATCCAGGGCCCTGGGCGGGTGCCGCTGACCATCGACGGCACCGAGCAGGCGCTGACCGTGTACCGCGGCTACATGGGGGCCAACAACCGCAACTACATCGACCCCAACCTGATCGGTTCGATCAAGGTAATCAAGGGGCCGAACCTGGAACGCAATGTCTACAGCGGTGTCGGCGGCGCGGTGGTGGCCAATACCCTGAGCGTCGATGACATCCTCAAGGAGGGCGAAGCATTCGGCGGCGAGTTCAAGATCGAGGGCAGTAACAATTCGGTATCCCCGAAGCTGCCCACACTGATGACCGGGCAGATGCCCGGTGCGGATTACCAGTACATTCCGATCAATTCGTACTACGACCCGTCGCTGTACAAGCACCCGCGCACCAGTAGCAGCAACGACCTGCTGTCGAGCGACGACAAGGCCTATCGGTTGGCACTGGGTACGCGCCAGGAGCATTTCGACCTGATGGGCGCCTACGCCTACCGGGAAAAGGGCAACCACTACGCGGGCAAGAAAAAGAGCAGTTACTACGCCAGTGGCGAGTTGGTGGATGGCAAGTGGGACTACGTGCCCAATCTGGCGCGCATCTACAAGCCTGGCGATGAAGTACCGAACAGTTCCAGCAAGATGGAGTCGTGGCTGGCCAAGGCTACCTGGAAGATCGACGAGGGCCAGAGCCTGGAATTTGGCTACCGTGCCACTGACTCGTTGTATGGCGAGATCCTGCCCTCGCGTATTTCATTTTTCACGCCGGGGAGTACCTATGATGCCGCGACCTACGGCGTGCCACAGTGGCCGCTGAGCCATGTAGACAGCAAGGCCTATAACGTGGAGTACAAGCTCAACCCAGAAGACAACCGCTGGGTCGACTTCTACTCGAACCTGTGGATGACCCGGACCGTCAGCGATACCTACAGCTCGGGTGGCGTGCCTAATGAAACCACCGCGCAGAATCCCGAATTTCGTAATACCGCTGTGGCCAATGCCAAGCATGACCGAGCCGGGCTCACTGTCAGCAACAAGCTGAAGCTGCTGGACAGCCTCGACCTGACGTTGGGCGGGAGCTACCAGCATGAAAAGCTAAGTTCGGGCGACAGCATCTATGACCCGACCACGTTCTCGGCAACGCGTCTGTTTCCCAGGGCCGGGCGTCGCGAAGAGCAGGAATACAACTTCAACTTCGATTGGCAGCCCGTTTCCTTTGCACGCTTCACAGCGGGTGGGCGCTACTCCTCGTACTGGTCGTTCGATGATTTTCTCAAGCGTCAGCAGCGTGACACGGGCGTGAGTACCCAGGTTGTCCCAAGCGGTAAAGAGCTCTGGTATACCACGCGTAAACAGCTGTCGCAGGAGGAGTGGCGCGCAGTTGTGGATGAAAAACTTCAATTCGCACAAATGTTCTGGGACATGTTCGGCTATAGCGAAGCCGAACGGCAGGCTGATAAGGCATCTATTGAAGCGAGTACGCCGTACGTTCTCGATGTGGACCAGAAAAAACACTGGGCGCATGACGGCAAGGGAAAGTATCAGCGTAGTAACAACCCGTGCATCGCGGCTGCAGCCGCTGGCGAGGAAATAGTGACATGCAGCGCTGCCCTGTACAGCGGTGCTGCAGATGCTGTCGACAGTGAGGGTAATCTGGTCAATCAGGCAGTCGATACCTCTGCGCGGCACCGCAAGGATCAGGGGTGGGTGCCCAACCTGTCCGCCACATTCTACACGTCGGAGAACGGCCGATTTTACCTTCGTTACAGCGAAGCGATCCGTTACCCAAGCATGTTCGAAAGTACCGTTGGTTTCTCGGCTTCGCTGACGCCATGGGACTTGAAGCCTGAACATGCGCATAACTATGAAGTCGCCTATATCCATAACCTGAGTGGTTGGTGGGGCAGTGAGCAGGCGGATGTAAAGCTAACGTATTATCACAACACGACCAATGACGTCATCGAGCGTAGCCCGCAGTTGGTGTTCTCCAATATAGAGAAACAAACTACCGCAGGCGTTGAGTTACAAGGCCGATACGATAATGGCGGTTTTTTCACTGACTTGAGCGTGGCGCATGTGCTCAAGAATGAAGTGTGCGATGAAAACTCGGCGATGCAACTGGACGCCACCGGCGCTACCCCGAACTGCGTGGATGACGGCTTTATCGGTGGTTACCTGGTGGGTATGGCAATGCCTGAATGGTCCGCCAACCTTGGGTTGGGCGCACGTTTCCTTGACCGTCGCCTGGAAGTGGGTGGGCGTGTCATTTACTACAAGGGACATGACAGCAAGTTTCACAGTAACTACAGCGGTAATCCCATGGTTAGTTACTACCTGAATACGCCATTGTCCTGGGATGACATTGTGACCTATGACGCGTATGTCAACTACAAGCTCACCGACGACGTGAGTGTCGAGTTGGTCGGCACCAACCTGACCAATCTCTATTATTTGGACCCTTTGACCCGGTCGGCCATGCCCGCACCAGGCCGAACACTGAAAATCGGTTTAACAGCAAACTTCTGAGGTGAATTGATTATGGACGGGTGAACGGCGCCGAACGTCGGACGTGCTTGTGTGTTGGATACTATTAACTTATCAATGGATTATGAAATGAAAGCGTTCAATGTTTCCGTACTTGCAGTTGCACTCCTGGGTCTGGCTGGTGTTGCGCAGGCTGACACCGCCTCGGGGCAGAGCTACACAGGCGCCATCGTAGTGGGTGGCGCCCAAGGCAACTCTACCAATCATCCCGGTGAAGCGGGCGCGCCTGCCGTGGGTGTGTCGGCTTTCTACAACGGTACGAAAGTTGCGTTCAGCGGCCTCAAGGGCATGGTCGCGGCTGATACCCATGGTGTGACCACTATCACTACAGCCATGATGCCGCCATCGCACGCTACCCTGGGTAACTTTGACTTCAAGCAGGTTTCCACCCAGCAAGTCTACTTCGGCGAATGGTCGCAGAACGGTACCAACAATGACCCGACCCGCGTCGTCTACTACTCCGGTGATACCACGGGGCGCGTGCTGCCGACCACCAACGTTTCCTATGCCGTCCAGGGCATCAGCAACTACTCCGGTGGCAACCTGTTGTCGGGTGACCTGACTGCGAGCTTCGGCGCTGCTGCCCCGACCCTGACCGGTAACCTGGCTAACGGTGCACTGAAAGTCCAGTTGGCGGCCAACATCGACAAATCGACCGCTGCCTTCTCTGGCGCGGCCCTGGCACTCAACCCGACCAACAACGCGCAGTTGTCCAAGGGCACCACTCAGGGCAGTTTCTTCGGCGCGGGCGCTGCCGCTTCCCTGGCCGGTATCGCCAAGTTCGAAAACCGTAACTACGACACCGCGTTCGGTGGTGTGAAGAAGTAAGCCGACCCGCTTGATGCTGGTCAGTTAAGTGCATCAGGGCCGCCTTGCGGCCCTGATTGCAGCTATTTCAAGGCCCCCCGAGAGCCAAGCAATGCCCCAGCCTTCACGCCTGCATTACGTCTTGTTGCTGTCCCTCCCGCTTTCTTTCCCCCTCACTGCTTTGGCCGACCAGGACACCAACCTGCGCCTGAACCAGAGCATTGAATACCGCGCCAACCGTCAGGAGCGAGAGCTGCTCAAGGACGAAATCGCTGGCACGACGCTGGTCATCGATGGCCAGACGTACCGGGTAGAGAACAACCTTGATGACCTGGGCCGTGCCCTTTATGTTTCGGTGCAGCGCCAGCAATGGGCGGCTGTGACTGCATTCCGCGCCCGCTACGTCGCGCTGCCAGGCCACGACCGGATGCTGCTGGCCTACGCCGATGGCGCATTGGCTCGCTCGCGTGGCGACTTGGAGCAAGCCGAGGCGCACTACCGCCAGTTGTTGACGTTGCAGGGCGACTTTCTCCCCGGCCAGCTCGAACTGGCCCGGGTGCTGTTCGAAAACCGCAAGGACCGCGAGTCAGCTGAGGCTTTCCGTCAGATCAGCCAAAGCCTGGGCCCAGCCGATGCGCGCAACCAGGGCCTGGGCAATACCGTCGACAGTTTCATCGAGGCGCTGGACCACCGCGAAAGCTGGCAAGGCTCGCTTGCCATCGGCCCGACCTGGAACGACAACCTCAACCAGTCCTCGGAAAGCACCACCCACTACCGCCTGGAAACCAGTGACGGGGTGTACCTGGTCGAGCGCAAGATGCCCAAGGCAGTGTCGGCACAAGGCATCGACTACGAAGCCACACTGAACAAGCGCGTAGCGCTGTCCGGCCACCATGGCGTATTCGGCCGGGCGCTCGCCTACGGGCAGGCTTACGACAAAGAGAGCAAGTACAACGAAGACACCTTCATCGGTAACACCGGCTACAGCTATCAGGACGGGCGCAACCAGTACAGCCTGGGCCCACAGTTCGAATACAACCGCATTGGCAGTGACCCGATGTACTCAGCCTGGGGCCTGCGCGGTGAATGGATGCACAACCTTTCGGCCACGCGCATGCTCAAGCTGGAAGGCGAATACAAGGACATGGCCTACCGCCGCCAGGCCGCGGACACCTATGACGGCAGCGCAGCCTCCGTGTACGCCACTTTGTGGCAAGCCCTGCCACAGCAGTGGGTGCTGTTCGGCGGCTTCGACCTCACCGACCGCAACACCCGCGATGCTACCGAAGCCTACTTCCAGAGGGGCCTGCGCCTGGGCGTTGCCAAGGACTTCGACATCGGCCTGAGCACTGTGCTGTTCGCCTCCTGGCGCACCCGCCAGTACGACGCCTACAGTGCCTTGCTCGATGACCGGCGTCATGAAGAGGAGCAGGGCTATACCTTTATCGTGCGCGCACCGGGCCTGGCCTTCCACGACCTGGTACCCAGCCTGACCTTCAAGTACAACAAGGTGAACAGCAACGTCGACTGGCTGTACAGCTGGGAGCGCAACAGCGTCAGCCTCAAGCTGGAGAAGCAGTTCTGACTGCCAGCCTAGCGACGGCGTTGGCCTCGATCGGGCAATGCGAGTAAAGTGCCGCTCCCGTTTCGCCAGAGGCAGACCGCATCATGAACCCTACATTCGATATCGCCGTCGTCGGCGCCACCGGCAGCGTCGGTGAAACCCTGGTACAGGTGCTCGAAGAACTGGCGTTCCCGGTCGCCACCCTGCACCTGCTGGCCAGTATGGAGTCGGCAGGCAGCAGCGTGATGTTCGCCGGCAAGAAGCTGAAGGTGCGCGAGGTCGACAGCTTCGATTTCGCCCAGGTAAAACTGGCTTTCTTCGCCACTGGCGCCGCCGTCAGCCGCAGCTTTGCCGGCAAGGCGCTGCAGGCGGGCTGCACGGTCATCGACCTGTCCGGTGAGCTGGACGGTGGCCTGGCCCTGGTGCCTGAAGCCAACGCGCAACGCCTGACGGGCCTGGCCCTGCCGGCGCGTATTGTCAGCCCGTGCTCGGCGGCGGTTGCCCTGGCGGTCGCGCTGGCGCCGCTCAAGGGCCTGCTGGACATCGAGCGGGTACAGGTGATGGCCGCGCTGGCGGTGTCTGCGCAAGGCCGTGAAGCGGTCAGCGAACTGGCCCGGCAAACCGCCGAACTGCTCAACGCCCGGCCGCTGGAGCCGCGCTTCTTCGACCGCCAGGTAGCGTTCAACCTGCTGGCCCAGGTCGGTGCTGCCGATGAACAGGGCCATACGGCACTGGAGCGCCGGCTGGTCAGCGAGCTGCGCGTGCTGCTGGGGCTGCCTGAACTGAAGATTTCCGTGAGCTGTGTTCAAGTCCCGGTGTTTTTCGGCGATAGCTTCAGTGTGGCCGTGCAGAGCCGTCGCCCGGTTGACCTGGAAGCGGTCAATCAGGCCCTGGAGAGCGCCGAAAGTGTTGAGCTGGTGGAGCGTGATGATTATCCGACCCCGGTAGGTGACGCAGTGGGCCAAGACGTGGTCTATGTTGGTCGTGTACGTCACGGTGTTGATGAAGACCAGCAGCTCAACCTCTGGCTGACCACCGACAACGTGCGCAAAGGCGCCGCACTCAATGCCGTGCAAGTGGCGCAATTGTTGATTAAACACATGCCGTAAAAGATACTGGCGAGCACTTTTGTCCTGCTCCGCATGCAGGTTTCGGGACGATTCATACAAAGGAAGAGGTCATGCTTCGAATTCGCAAACTGGTTCTGGCCATGGCTGCAGCATCCGCGCTGTCGTCTGGCATGGCGAATGCGCTGGGCCTGGGGGAGCTGACCCTGAAGTCGGCACAGAATCAGCCGTTGGACGCCGAGATCGAATTGCTCGACGTGCGCGACCTCAAAGCCGCCGAAGTGGCGCCGAGCCTGGCGCCACCGGAAGAGTTCAGCAAGGCCGGGGTGGCATTTCCGACCTACCTCGAAGACCTGACCTTCACACCGGTGATCAACCCCAACGGCAAGAGCGTGCTGCGGGTGACTTCCAGCCAGCCGCTGCCAGGGCCAGTGGTCAAGTTTCTGGTCCAGGTGATGTGGCCGCAGGGCCGCCTGCTGCGTGACTACAGCGTGTTGCTCGACCAGGCCAAGGCCCAGGGCGACAAACCGGCGGCGGGCAATGTCACGCCGGCTACAACCGGTGCCAGCAGTTACACCACCCAGCGCCGCGACACCTTGTGGCAAATTGCCGCGCGCAACACCCAGGGTGGCTCTATCCAGCAGACCATGATCGCGATCCAGGCGTTGAACCCGGACGCCTTCATTGGCAACAACATCAACCAGTTGAAGGTTGGCCAGGTGCTGCGCCTGCCCGACCAGCAGCAGATCCAGAACATTGCGCAGGCCGAGGCGAACAGCGAGGTGGCCGAACAATATGCCGCCTGGCGAGAAGGCCGCCGCCTGGGGCCGCGTGCGCGCCAGTTGGATGCCACCCGCCGTGGCGCTGCCGAGGCCGCGCCGTCGCGTATCGCCCAAGGCGACAACCTGCGCCTGGTCAGCCCGGGCAACCAGGCCGGTGCCGGCCAGGCCAAGGCGTTGAATGACAAGCTGGCGGTGGCCCAGGAAAGCCTTGACACCAGCCGCCGCGACAATGAAGAACTCAAGAGCCGCATGAGCGACCTGCAGAGCCAGCTGGACAAGCTGCAGCGTCTTATCGAGCTGAAGAACAACCAGTTGGCCCGCCTTGAAGCCCAAGGCGCAGCCACGCCGGCCCCAGCGGCTGCTGCACCGGCCTCGGCCCCTGCGGCGGCGAGCGTGCCGCCAGCGGCCAAGCCGGCACCTGCCGCCGCCACCGCGCCCAAGCCGGCGCCTGCCGCCCAGTCGCAAGGTGTTGTCGACGAAATCATGGGCAACCCGCTGTTGCTGTGGCTGATCGCCGGTAGCGCGTTCCTGGTGCTGCTGCTTCTGCTATTGCTGCTGGCTCGCAAGCGCAAGGCCCAGCAAGAAGCTGAAAAGCACCTGCGCATGGCGCGTGCGCTGGAAGAAGAGCAGGGCACAGGCTTCGACAGCGATACCGAGAGCCTCGATGGCGTCGAAGTCTCGGAACCGAGCGTGACCCTGTCGCCGGCTGTGGTCGCAGCTTCCGCCGCCGCCGCTGTCGCTGCGGAAAAAGTGTCGGCACCCGTTGCCGAGGCAGAGCCCGAGCTTGAACCACAAGCAGACCCGCACGCCGCACTGCTTGCAGAAGTCGATCAGTGCCTGGCCGAAGGCCGTCTGAATCGCGCCGCCGACCTGCTGGAGCCCGCTGTGGCCGCAGCGCCGGAGCGTGACGACCTGCGTCTGAAGCTGATGGATGTGTACGCTCGCCAGGGTGACCAGAGCGCGTTCGCCGAGCAGGAGCGCCAGCTGTCGGCCGGCGAGCAGAACGTTGCCGAAGTCGCCGGGCTGAAAGAGCGTTATCCTGCCATGCTCGGCCTGGCTGCTGCCGGCCTGGGTGCGGCGGCGCTGGCTGCCGAGATGGATGAACAGTACGTGCAGGAGCTGCTGCACGACGAGCCCGAGGCCCCGGTGGTTGCGGATGTGGTGCCTGACGAGGTGCCTGAGTTCGAGCCACAAGTAGAGGCCGAACCCGAGGTTGTCGCGCAAGCAGAGCCTGAAGCAGAGCTGGAGGCCTTCGATGACGTGCCGACACTCGATGCTTCGGGCCTGGATGAGCAGGATCTGGACAGCGCATTCGACCTGAGCCTGGGTGAAGACCTGCCCGAGGAAGACCCGCTGGCAGCGCCGTTGCTGGATGAGCCGATGGCCCAGGCGCCTGTGCCCGACGAGTTGGTCATCGCCGAGCCTGTGCTGGATGAGCCAGAGCTGGAAGACGCTCAGCCAGAAGAACAGCCGTTCGCCGTGGATGCCGAGCTGCAAGACAGCGCCGACGCTGATTTCGAGGCCATGCTGGCTCAGGCTGAGCCACAATCTGCCGTGGACCTGTCTGATTTCGACCTCGATATCAGCGAGCCGGTTGCCCCAGCTGCTCCTGACGCGCTGGCGCAAGAACCGGTTGATGTCGCCGCCGAACTGGCCGCCTTCGACAGCGAGCCGGCATTTGACCCAGTGTCCGAGTTCGATATGCCGTCGGACTTCGACTTGTCCCTGTCGCTGGAAGACGACTCGCCTGCAGCCAAGCGCTTTGCCTCGGAGCTGGACGACGTCAACGCCGAGCTGGACAAGCTGTCGCAGAGCCTCGAATCGCCATCGCTGGAGCCGCACTTCACCCGCGAGGACGCGGTTGCGCAGCCCGAGCCCGAGCCTTTGGACGACCTGGACTTCGACTTCTTCTCCGGCAGTGACGAAGTGGCTACCAAACTCGATCTGGCCCGTGCCTATATCGACATGGGCGACAGCCAGGGTGCGCGCGACATCCTCGACGAAGTGGTCAAGGACGGCGACGACAGCCAGCGCCAGGAAGCCGAGGACATGCTCTCTCGCCTGGTCTGAGGTTGACTGCGCCGACCTCTTCGCGGCAAGCCCGCGAAGAGGCCCTCAAACGCAGTGCATATCCAACGGCAGCCCTACACGGCTGCCGTTGTCGTTATAATCCCCGCCATTCCGTACACCCACAGGTTTCATGCGCTTGGACATCATCGACACCGCTACCGCCGAATCCGCGGCCGAAGGCTTCTCCCGTATCGCCCTGGGCGTGGAATACAAGGGCGCGCGCTACCGCGGCTGGCAGCGCCAGGCCAGCGGTGTACCGAGTGTCCAGCAGGCCCTGGAACAAGCCCTGTCCAAGGTTGCCAACGAGCCGATTTCGGTGATTTGCGCCGGGCGTACCGACGCCGGGGTCCATGGCTGCGGGCAGATCGTGCACTTCGACACCCGTGCCGTGCGTGACGAGCGCGCCTGGACCATGGGCACCAACTTCAACCTGCCGCACGACATCAGCGTGGTCTGGTCGCAGCCAATGCCGGCCGACTTCCATGCCCGCTTCAAGGCCTGCGCCCGGCGCTACCGCTATGTCATCTACAACGACCCGATCCGCCCGGCGCACCTGGCCGAGGAAGTGACCTGGAACCACCGTCCGCTGGACGTCGAGCGCATGGCCGAGGCCGCGCAGTTCCTGCTCGGCACCCACGACTTCAGCGCCTTCCGCGCCAGCCAGTGCCAGGCCAAGTCACCGATCAAGCACATCTACCACCTGCGCGTTACCCGTCATGGCCAGATGATCGTGCTGGACGTGCGTGCCACTGCTTTTCTGCATCACATGGTGCGCAACATTGCCGGTGTGCTGATGGCCATTGGCGCCGGTGAGCGCCCAGTCACCTGGGCGCGCGAGGTGCTCGAAGGGCGTAACCGCCGCGAAGGTGGGGTAACCGCCCACCCGTACGGGCTTTATCTGGTGCAGGTGGAGTACCCCGAGGAATTTGCGCTGCCCAAGCGTTACATCGGCCCACACTTTTTGAGCGGTTACGAGGCGTTGGCAGACTGACGGGCGAAAAGCCATTTGCTAACATCCGGCCTTTCGCCGCAATAACCAGGGTTCGCGTTCCATGAGCTATGTTCGCAGCAAGATCTGCGGGATTACCCGCATCGAAGATGCGCTGGCCGCCGCCGAAGCGGGTGCCGATGCCATCGGCTTCGTCTTCTATGCCAAAAGCCCGAGGGCGGTGGACGTGCGCCAGGCGCGGGCGATCATCGCCGAGCTGCCGCCGTTCGTGACCACGGTCGGGTTGTTCGTCAATGCCTCGCGCTGCGAGCTGAACGAGATCCTCGAAGTGGTTCCGCTGGACCTGCTACAGTTCCACGGCGACGAAACCCCGCAGGACTGCGAAGGCTACCACCGCCCCTGGATCAAGGCCCTGCGTGTGCGCCCTGGCGACGACCTGGAGGCGGCCTGTAAGCAGTACGCAGGTGCCCGCGGTATTCTGCTGGATACCTACGTGGCGGGCGTGCCTGGGGGAACCGGTGAAGCGTTCGACTGGTCACTGGTACCGGCGCACCTGAGCAAGCCGATCATTCTGGCGGGCGGGCTGTCAGCCGATAACGTTGGCCAGGGCATTGCCCAGGTACGGCCTTATGCGGTGGATGTCAGTGGCGGCGTCGAACAGGCCAAGGGCATCAAGGACGCGGCGAAGATCGAGGCGTTCATGCGAGCGGTGAAGCAGGCGTGATGGCAGATGTGACGGCTGGCTGCGCGCCATCGTCCATAGCTTTCGCAGCCCTGCGGGGCCGCCGCCAGCGCTTATGGCGGCAAGAAAACACATTAGCGGTGGAGTGGCGCGCTGGAAGCCCCGGCGGCCGGTCCACCATCGTTTTGTAAAAGATTTTGAGCTCAAGGGCAGGGCAGGGCCGGCGACACCGACCCCCGCCTGCCAATACTGGAGAAAGAAAGCATGAGCAACTGGTTAGTCGACAAACTGATCCCTTCGATCATGCGTTCCGAGGTGAAGAAGAGCTCGGTGCCTGAGGGGCTGTGGCACAAGTGCCCGTCCTGCGAGGCCGTGCTGTATCGTCCGGAGCTGGAAAAGACCCTGGATGTCTGCCCCAAGTGCAACCACCACATGCGCATCGGCGCACGTGCGCGCATCGACATCTTCCTCGACGCCGAAGGCCGTGCCGAACTGGGTGCCGACCTGGAGCCGGTCGACCGCTTGAAGTTCCGTGACGGCAAGAAGTACAAGGACCGCCTGACCGGCGCCCAGAAACAGACCGGCGAAAAAGACGCGCTGATCTCCATGAGTGGCACCTTGATGGGCATGCCGATCGTGGTCAGCGCCTTCGAGTTCTCGTTCATGGGCGGGTCCATGGGCGCCATCGTCGGCGAACGTTTCGTGCGCGCGGCCAACTACGCCCTGGAGCATCGCTGCCCGATGGTCTGCTTCTCCGCTTCGGGCGGTGCGCGCATGCAGGAGGCGTTGATCTCGCTGATGCAGATGGCCAAGACCTCGGCCGTGCTGGCACGCCTGCGCGAAGAAGGCATCCCGTTCATCTCGGTGCTGACCGACCCGGTGTACGGTGGTGTCTCTGCCAGCCTGGCAATGCTCGGCGATGTCATCGTCGGTGAGCCAAAGGCGCTGATCGGCTTCGCCGGCCCGCGCGTTATCGAGCAGACCGTCCGCGAGAAGCTGCCAGAAGGCTTCCAGCGCAGCGAGTTCCTGCTGGAGCACGGTGCCATCGACCTGATCATCTCCCGTGGCGAGTTGCGCCCGCGTCTGGCCCGCCTGCTGGCGCAGATGACCGGCCAGGACACCCCGGAGCAAGCGCGTGAGGCGGCTGCCGTCGCGTGATGAAACAACGATCCCTGGGCGAATGGCTCGCCTACCTCGAGCAGTTGCACCCCTCGGCCATCGACATGGGCCTGGAGCGGTCGCAGAA
>Ga0207655_1001883_pt1 | contig 18024 bp, 13 predicted proteins | sample KBSM44metaG_FD_184398 | JGI IMG/M metagenome (GOLD analysis project Ga0207655, IMG submission 184398) | Miscanthus rhizosphere microbial communities from Kellogg Biological Station, Michigan, USA - KBS M4-4 metaG (SPAdes) (version 2) | ecosystem: Host-associated > Plants > Roots > Rhizosphere >...
GCATCATTTCCCAGTTTTGCAATGGCTTGCTTAAAATCTTGAAATTTAATAATTCCACGATATGCCCAAGTCCCTGAAAACTGAGGTTCAACACGCGCTAATTGATTAGAGTCAAGCACATGATTTCGAACAACTGACCGAATTCCATCACAACCAATCACATAATCAAATGTAATATGTTGACCATCGATAAAGTGAATTGTCGCTTGTTCTTCATCTGCCTCAATTTCTTGTACACGTTTATTAAAATGTACATTTGTTAAAGGCACCAACGGAATTAAACGATCGAGAAAATCTGCACGATGTACCGAAGATTGTCCGACTTGTGGCGCAATCGATGCAGATAGATACTCATCGGTATAACCATTACGCCATTGAAACCAAATATCGGTGTATGGTGCCTTTACCTGATCGGCAATAGATTCATACTCTTGGCTTAAACCTAATAATTGAATGGCTTTAACTGCGTTGGCACCAAACGAAATCCCTGCGCCAATCTCGGAAAACTGTGATGCGGACTCAAAGAGATGTACATCCAAATGTTTATTTTTGACCAATTGAGTCGTGAGTGCTAATCCCGCAATACCGCCACCAATCACAGCAACTCTAATTTTTTTGTCCATTTTTAGCATTCCTTACTAAATTGCTTAGAATTCTATAATTGGTTATTTTTTAGAATAAATCCAATTTATATTTTTAGGTTTGTACTATCTATTTTTTTGATATTTATTTAAATAAATCTCTTTCATAAATGAAAAAGTGATCATGTAGCGTGAATCATATTGCGATTGAAAATCCCTTCTCCCTTTGGGAGAAGGCTAGGATGAGGGGGATTTTATGTTGATTTTTAGCTTTAAAAAAGTCTTATGAAATAATATTAAAATATTGATATAACTAAATTAGTTTAGTTAAAAACCCACAGTCCACGAGAGTTGCGCTGTACGTGGTGCACCAAGAAATAAATAGTCATCGCCTAAGAAACTCCCCGCATCGCGCCAGTATTTTTTATTAAACACGTTATCAACATTAAATCGAAGCGTATTGTCATAACCATAAGCACGGAAGTTATAAGCTGTACCTACATCAAACACGCTATAGCCTGATACTTTTACTGTACCTGTTTTATTGGCATATTTACTGCTGCTGTATTGCATGCCAGCCAATAAACGTAAGCCATCTACTTGTGGTACTCGATAAGATAGATGATTAGCAAAACGAACACTTGGTACATTCTGAGTTTGATGACCTTGATAATCAGCCACTTGTATTTCTTTTAAACGTGAACGAATTAAAGCTAAAGAAGAAGTCATATCTAAATTTTGCCCTAAGCGTCCTTGTAAGCCCAATTCCAAACCAAGATTATGTTGCTTACCATCCGTGACAAAGTATTTGTCTGCGTTGGTGTATTGATTGTCTTGGGTTAAATCGAACAACGCCGCGGTAAACAGTAATGTTTGCCACTGCTGCTTAAGACCCAATTCATACTGAGTTGAATTTATCGGTGCTAACGTTTTAAAAGCATTACCTTCAATACCTTGATCAGGAATACCAGTAGCAAACCAAGGGGCTTGTCCGCCATCACTTAATCCTTTGGCATAAGAAGCATAGAGATGAGTCTGTTCCCAAGGTTGATACATCAACGCAAACTGCGGTAAGAAACGATTGAAATTGGTTTCTCGGATGTTGTTTGCATCTTCATCATAGGCATTTTCATTTAAGTGCATTAGTTTGCCGCCCAACAATACTGACCATTCAGCGTTAAAGTCAATCTGGTCAAGTAAGTTCAATGCAGTTTGTTGACTGTCTAATGATTTATAATGTTTACCTAAAGTTTTGTCAGTAGGCGCATACGTTATAGGATCATTATAAATATTTCCTGTACCGACCCATTCATTGATTGCATTATATTGTATATGCCGTTTCCCTGTATGTGACAGTTCTAAACTTAGCTTATGTTGCCAAGCCCCTGTGCTAAACTTGCCGTTTAAGCCTGCTTTAAATTGATTGGTTAAGAAGCTGTCGTCTGGATTACGGAAATCATAAATATCATAGTTACCATTTTGGTCAAAGGTATTACCTAAACTTGTCGTTTGACAAATACTGCTACCACAACCCCACGGAAATGCTGAATAATCATCAATCACGACACGGCTTTGTGAAGCAGACAGATTTGTTGTCCAGTGGTCATTGACTTGGTAAATATATTTTAAGCTGGCATTTAGACTTTCATTGGTCACTGGTTTACTCCAGCTTTGATAACCAAGTAAATGGTCCCATTTGACGCCAGTGGGTACAGTGGTACCATCCAGTAACTGATAACCTGCGACTGAGCGCTGACGTTGATGCTGTGATTCAATATCAAATTCTAATTTTGACTGATCTGAAATTTCCCAATCTAAAGCCAAAGCACCAAACAAACGCTTCCCATCTGCATGCTCAACATAAGGATGAATTTCTTCTTTGGCCAGATTCAGTCGATAACCAAACTGCTGATCGTCTCCGAACAAACCACCCAAGTCAGTTGCGACACGATTTCCACCATGACTATCCACTTCAACGGTGATAGCACGAATGTCTTCTGGACGTTTAGTGACATAATTGATAACACCACCCGGTGTTGACATCCCACTTTGGATTGCACTTATACCCTTTAGAATTTCAACTTGTGCCTTGTTCTCTAGTGCCACATTTTGCTCGCCACGCAACAAATGACCATTGAGTAAATAACTTGACCCTAAATTCAGGTTAAAGCCACGCATAATAAAGTTTGGATAATAACCAATGGGTGCATAGCCATCGCCGATGGCTGCATCATTTTTAACAACATCCGTCAGGGTTTTTGCATGTTGGTCAGCGATACGTTCCGCGGTGACTGTACTGATAGATGCAGGAATCTCAGCAAGATTTTGCTGAGTAAATCCTGATAAATTTACCTTGGGTTGATAATAAGCAGTTGGTGTTGTTTCTATTGTTTGAACGCTTACTTTAATCGTTTTAAGTTGTTGGGTATCTTTTTCAGTATCAGCATGTGCCAATGCTGAACTTAGCCCTAGACATGAAAATGAACCAACTGCCAATAATGCTTTTTGTAAACGAGAAAATGGATACGTTTTCACAGTAATTGTCTAACCCCAAAAGATAATTTTACAGCCTAAATTTATGCGCATGAGTATTCACAATTTTCTTCGATTGAACAAGCATTTCTATAAGATATTTAAGCTTTAAAGAACACCTTGATATGACCTCAAAAATAAATATGCATCTTAGAAGAAAAATTAAAACTTTGCTAAAGCATCAAGATGTTGCTGGAAATCACCTTCCGTCCCCGCAGCATTTACATGTTCGAAGTAATCATACCAACCACTTGCTTCAATACCTGTTAACAATGCATCACTTATACATTGTTACTGCTGATCTATGCCTAAGCTTTTGAAGATGAAACCAGATATTGATCTAAATTTTTAAGGGAAAAATCGATGATTTGCAAAAGCATTTGTTCTGAATAACCATCTCTAGCTTGAACAGATAATCCATGTAGCACTAGTCCGTAATATTGCCCTAATATTTCAGGTTCGGCATGTTCTAATAATTGTCCATCTGCTTTCGCCTGTTTAAAGCGCTTAACCAGACTTTGACCACGTTCAATACGTTGTTGCTTCATCCAGTCTAAAAGACCTTGATTTTCCTGACTTAATACACTTGCAGATGATACAACCATACAGCCATATGAATGATTATTCTGGGTATAAAGTTTGATTGCATCTTGAAATAATTGGCTGATCGCATCCTTAATATTTGCTTGTTGTAAAGCGTGGATCGCAAAGCCGCCTTCATTTTCTTCGTAATGTATAACAGCTTCTCGAAACAACGCCTCTTTCGAGCCAAAGGCTTTATAAATACGCGCTGAAGCAATACCTAAGACCTCGACTAAATCTGACATCGAAGTCCCTTCATAGCCATGTTGCCAGAAAAAATCACGCGCTTGAATCAGTGCTTTTTCTCTATCAAATTCTCTTGGTCTACCAGCCATAACGACGCTTCAATCCGATTTAGTATTTTTTATTATCATTCGAAAAAATAAATTTCGCAAATAAATCAATAGGATTTGTTGGAGAGGCTGCCCTTTTTCAGATTCTTTTTAAAAACTTGTTGTTTTTATTCAAAAGAAAGCCTATTGTTTGTCGATCGACAACTAATTGAGTTTAGCTATGCAAACCATCAAAGGTCCAAGTATTCATCTCGCACAATTCAGTGATGATATTTTCCCGTTTAATAATTTAGAGAGCATTGCCGCATGGGTTTCAGATAAAGGCTTTAAAGCTGTACAACTGCCAGCATGGGATAAGCGTTTATTTGATGTTAATTTAGCAGCCACAAGCCAAGATTATTGCGATGAAATACAAGGGGTTTTACAAAATAATGGTTTAGAAATTAGTGAGTTGACAACGCATATTTTTGGTCAACTTATGGCTGTGCATCCGGCTTATGATGCTTTATGTGATGGTTTTGCACCTTCACATTTACATGGAAATTCAGTAGCTAGAACTCAATGGGCTGAACAACAAATGTTGGCTTCTGTTCAAGCATCTGCCCGTTTAGGTTTACAAGATATGGGAACTTTTTCCGGTTCACTGGCATGGCCTTATATCTTTCCTTTTCCTCAACGCCCTGCTGGACTTATTGAAACCGCTTTTGATGAACTTGCACGTCGTTGGATGCCGATCCTCAATGCTTGTGATGAACATAATGTCAATTTGTGTTACGAAATTCATCCTGGTGAAGACTTACATGATGGTATTTCCTTTGAAATGTTCTTAGAACGAACACAACACCACCCACGTTGTCAGATTCTTTTTGACCCGAGTCATTTTATTCTGCAACAACTGAATTATGTGGAATACATCGATATCTATAAAGATTTTATTCGAATGTTCCATGTCAAAGATGCTGAGTTTAACCCGACAGGTCGCCAAGGGATGTATGGGGGCTATCAAAATTGGGGAGATCGTGCAGGTCGATTCCGTTCTACTGGAGATGGTCAGGTTGATTTTAAAGCAATTTTCTCAAAATTGGCACATAACGACTATCAGGGCTGGGCAACTTTAGAGTGGGAGTGTTGTTTAAAAAATAAAGAGGATGGCGCAAGTGAAGGTGCTGAGTTTATTCAACAACATATTATTCATGTTACTGATAAAACCTTTGATGATTTTGCCGCAGCGCCTGTCAATCAATTGCAAATCAATCAACTTTTGGGTATCTAAGGCAGAGATTGAGAATTTACTATGACAACCATTACAACACATGAAAATTTAGTCGATCAATTTCAGCATCATTACATTCATATTGATGGTAAAAAACTTCATTATGTTTCTACAGGTCGTGGTCCTGTCGTATTACTTATCCCCGGTTGGCCACAAACATGGTACGCATGGCGAAATGTGATGCGTGTCTTGGCGGCCAACGGTTATCAGGCAATTGCTGTAGATCCACCGGGAACGGGATATTCTGTTCCGCTGAATGGGAGTTATGATACCGGGCGAATTGCGACAATTTTATCCAGCTTAATGTCAAAACTTGGACATGATACTTATTCAGTGATTGGTCACGATATCGGGATGTGGGTTGCTTATGCACTTGCAGCTGATTTTCCCCAATCTGTCACTTCTCTGGCCGTGACTGAAGCTGTTATTCCCGGATTGGCAACACCACCGCCTATTTTTGTTTCACCTGATGAAAATATTTTTCTATGGCATTTCATGTTTAATCAAGTGATGGATTTACCTGAAGCTTTAGTCAGTGGCCGTGAAGAAACTTATCTTAATTATATTTTTGATAAGTGGTCATGGCATAGAGATAGAGTTGCCACTGAGACTTATATTGAGGCTTATAAAGTATCAGGGCGTTTAACGGCAGGTTTTAACTACTATCGTTCAATCCCGGAAACTATTCGTCAAAATAAAATCCGAGCAGCTAAAAATCTAGAAATGCCTGTATTGGCGATTGGTGCAGAACAGGCAACCAATGATGCACCTTATGAAACCATGAAAAAAGTTGCACCATATTTAAGCAGTGCAATTGTTAAAGATTGTGGTCATTTTATTATGGAGGAACAACCCGAAGCATTTTGTTCCCTGATTTTAGAATTTCTACAATTGGAGCAATAGGATGTCCTTAGATCATCAAATTGCAGACTGGCTTAACACTAGACCTGTTGTTACAGCAGTTGCAAATACACTTTGTGAATTAAGAGCGCAGGTAAATCATGACATCATACAACAGCAAGGTATTGAGCAAGATTCCAGCTATCAAACCAGTTTTTGGGTCACAACCTCTGATCAAGCTCAAATCCAAGTTCGGGTATATACGCCCTATGCTATGGTGCAGCTACAAAGCAATCCAGCTTTAGTATTTGCCCACGGCGGTGGATGGTGTTTGGGGAGTTTAGATGCATGGGATCGTTCATGCCGTTTACTGGCAGAATCAACACAGCATGTTATCTTTTCAGTGGATTATCGCCTAGCGCCTGAATTCAAATTTCCAGTACCGCTGACAGATTTTTTTACAGCACTTCGTTATATTCAAGAACATGCTTTAAGTTTAGGGCTTGATCAAAATCGTATTGCTGTGGGTGGTGATAGTGCGGGCGCCAATCTTGCAGCGGCTGCATGCTTACTCGCTAATGCGCATCCAGAAATCCAGATTAGTCAACAACTGCTATTTTATCCAGCCTTAGATGCTACGATGCATGGCACATCCTATGAAACTTATGCAGATGGCTATGGCTTAACCACTGCAACAATGACATATTGTTGGGATCAATATCTAAATAGTGATTCTGACAAAACCAATGAGTTGGTGAGCCCCCTACTGGCACAGTCATTACAAGGCTTACCAGAGGCAAAAATTTTTGTCTGTGAATATGATCCACTGCGTCATGATGGCGAACAATATGCTGAAAGATTGAGAAATGCTGGTGTCTCGGTGAAATTTCATTTTCTAGCAGGAATGATTCATGGTGCAATCCATATGACTGCAATCACAGATAAAGCCAATGCTATATATGATAAGATTGATTTATAGTTGGTTTTTGATCATTGTAAAATAAAAAGGAAATCACATGATTTCCTTTTTTGTTGCCATTAAAAGTACCTGAATGTTTGTAAAAACAAAACTGATATACGCATTAAAAATATTAACCTAATTCAGCCAAGATTTTATCTAGCGTTGCATTCTGTTGTTGCCATTTCGGCTGTTTATCTTTGTCAATAATTAATGCACGTACACCTTCAAGAATATCACCATGTTCAAACCAGATATCCTGTAAATTTCGTTCCAGTTGCATACATTGTTGTAATGACAATCCCCGTCCTAAGTATTGCAGTCTTAAACTGGTCTTTTTCGCCAGCCAAGAACGTTGTTGCAAAGTGCTTAGGACTTTACTTGCCCAAGCTTTATGCTGTTGATCTTTTTCATTTTCAAGACTTTTTTCAATATCTTGCAAATTTTCAAAGCCAAAATGCTTCCGAATGTTTTCAACAGATGTACTGAGTTCACTTGCTACAGGACGGGTAATAAATTTAGAAATTATCTGTTCGATCTTATCTTTGCTTAAGTTGCTTGATTGACTCAGGGCATCGAATAAAGCATTAAATTGTTGGCTAGGAACATGATAATCAATCAAATCTAAATACAAGGCATCACTGCTGCTGATCTGATCGCCTGTGGTTGCCAGATAAACCCCAATATCATCTAAACGCGACAAGAAATGGGTTGCGGCAACATCAGGAAAGAAACCAATCGCCGTTTCAGGCATGGCAAAACGTGATTTTTCACTGCTGACAATAATATGACAGGCTTGTGCCAGACCAAAACCGCCACCTAAGACATAGCCATCTAACAATACCACAACAGGTTTTTTAGACGCGCGAATGCTATTCAACATGTCATATTCAGCAATAAAATACTCTTTATGTCCCTCTGTACCATTTTGATAACAATCATAAAGATAGCGAATATCACCGCCTGCACAAAATGCTTTTGGACTATTAGATTTGATCAATATCGCTTGAATGCCAGCGTCATCTTGCCAAGTTTCAACTTGTGTACGGATACCATTGATCATATCCAGAGTCAGTGCATTCAGGCTGGACACTCGATCTAAGGTAATCACCCCCAAAGCAGCGTGCTGTTCGACGATTAAATGATTTTCAGTATTCATCCCATCTTCATCCTGTTATTGATTTTTAAAGTTGGCTTGGCGTTTATCAACAAAGGCTTGCATGCCTTCTTTTTGATCCAAAGTAGCAAAAATTGAATGAAAGGTTCGTCGTTCAAAACGTAAACCTTCCGCCAAACTCACTTCAAAGGCACGATTAATTGATTCTTTGATCATCATGGTCGCCACCAATGATTTTTCAGCAATTTTTTCAGCTGTACTTAAAGTCTGGGTTAAAAGCTCTTCGGGGCTAAAGACGCGGGCAACTAAACCACTCAGTTCTGCCTCAATTGCCCCCATTTGTCGAGCGGTTAAACACATTTCCATCGCTTTGGCTTTACCTATGGCAAGGGTTAAACGCTGCGTCCCCCCAATACCTGGAATCACGCCTAAAGTGACTTCAGGTAAGCCAAACTTGGCATTGTCTGCACAATAAATAAAGTCACACATCAATGCCAACTCACAACCGCCACCCAAAGCATAGCCACTGACAGCAGCGATTAAAGGTTTACGGCGTTGTGCAATACGATCTGCGAGATTGAAAAAATCATCAAAATAAATATTCGGAAAGTTCAATCCCGCCATTTCTTTAATATCTGCCCCTGCTGCAAAGGCTTTCTCTGAACCAGCCAGCACCATGCAACCAATCTTCTGATCTTTTTCTAAATCATCTAAAGCTAAATTCACTTCTTGAATTAATTTTGAATTTAATGCGTTTAAAGCCTTTGGACGATTGAGTCTAATTAAGCCTACGCCTTTATGTTTTTCCAGTAAAATTGTTTCAAATTGCATATTCATTTCCTTATCTATTTTATCCCATCATCTGATACACAGCGATTGAATCTATTTATAAACTTCGCGCAATCACCAAGCGCTGGATGTCACTAGTGCCTTCATAGATTTGGCAAATACGGGCATCACGATAAATCCGTTCAATTGGAAAATCTTTTAAATAACCATATCCGCCGAAGACCTGTAAAGCTGCTGAACACACACGCTCTGCCATTTCAGAGGAAAATAATTTTGCCATAGAGGCTTCATTAAGACAGGGCTTGCCTGCTTCTTTCAATCGTGCGGCATGATGGACTAATTGACGAGCTGCTTCGATTTCTGTTGCCATACTGGCCAAACGAAAGGCGATTGCCTGATGCTCAAAAATCGGCTTTCCAAAAGTAATCCGTTCTTTGGCATATTTGCTGGCTTCTTCTAAGGCCGCACGTGCCAAACCCACCGCTTGCGCAGCAATACCAATACGACCGCCTTCAAGATTAGACAGTGCTATTTTAAGCCCTTCACCTTCTTGACCTAACATTAAGCTTTTATGTACCCGCACATCAGTCAATGCAATTTGGCAGGTATCTGAAGCATGCAATCCCAGTTTTTCTTCAGTCCGAATCACTTCATAGCCCGCAGTTTCCCGTGGTACAATAAAGGCACTGATACCTTTTTTACCAGCACTTGGATCGGTCACTGCAAATACAATAATTACACCAGCATTATTTCCTGAAGTAATAAATTGTTTTGCGCCGTTAATAATCCAGTCCTCACCATCTTTGACAGCTCGGGTTTTCAGCGCTGCTGCATCAGAGCCTGTATGCGGTTCGGTCAATGCAAAAGCACCAATCATTTCACCTTGCGCCAAAGGTAATAAATATTTTTGTTTTTGTTCTTCACTACCAAATTTAGCAATCGGCACACAACCGACTGAGTTATGTACACTCATAATGGTGGAGGTTGCGCCATCGGCCGCCGCAATTTCTTCAAGTGCAAGGACATAGGCTAAGTTGCCGGTATCTGAACCACCCCATTGCTCTGAAATCAGCATCCCCATAAAACCTAATTGCCCCATTTGTGACAAGGTCTCTTTTGGGAAAATACTATGTTTATCCCATTCTGCTGCATTCGGTTTAATTTGTTTTTTGGCAAAGCTTTTCGCCATGTCCTGAATCAATAATTGTTCTTCAGTAAATTGCATTTCAGATTCCTTAGCATCATTAAACGTCCTACATTCGGCAAGATTGCTCTATATAGGACTCTACTCACCAGCTTTATGCGTTTAATTGTTGTTTAGCAATCTCTTGATTACGCAGTAAAAAGCGTTGAATTTTGCCACTTGGTGTTTTTGGCAGTTCATTGACAAATTCTACTTGTCTTGGATAAGCATGGGCAGACAGACGTTTTTTGACAAATTGTCCAAGTTGTTCAGCCAATTCCTCAGATGGTATTTTATTTTCTGCCAAAATCACAAAAGCTTTAACGATTTCCGTTCGCTCTGGATCTGGTACTCCAACAACAGCGGCTTCAATCACTGCTTCATGTTCAAGTAATGCACTTTCTACATCAAAAGGTCCAATACGATATCCAGAGGTGGTAATCACATCATCACTACGTCCAACAAAGCTCATACTCCCATCTGTATGTAATTCAGCAGTATCACCGGTCAAATAATAATTTTTGATAAACGGTGATTTACGACTTTCTTTATAGCCACCAAACCACATCATCGGTGATTGACTGATATCTACCGCTAAAATTCCAGCGGTATCGGCAGGCAACTCATTCCCTTGATCATCCACCACAGCGACACGATAACCAGGACTGGCAAAACCAGCAGCGCCAGCACGGACGTCATGGTTTAAACCATGATGGTTGCACACCACCATGCCCACCTCAGTCTGTCCATAATGATCAAAAATAGGTGCATCAAGCACTTGTTTAAACCAACGAAAAACTTCTGGATTTAAAGGTTCTCCTGCACTGCTCACAACACGAAATTTACCCTTTAGTTGTGCCATTTGAGTGGAATCTGCGGCCATCATCATCCGATATGCTGTAGGTGCCCCTGCCAAATTGGTAATTTTATAATCATCAATAATTTGACATAAACTGTCTATGCTAAAACCACCTTCATAAAACAAAGTGGCATGACCTAACAACAAAGGTCCTGTGATACCGTAATAAAGTCCATACGCCCAACCTGGATCAGCAATATTCCAAAATGCATCATCTGCGCGTAAGCCGATCGCATCTTTCATATAGTTACCAAAAGCAATTAATGCTTTGAGTGGGACTTCTAAAGGTTTTGCAGGTCCAGTGGTGCCTGAGGTAAACATCAGTAAAAATGGATCCTGAATGCTTTGCATGACTAGATCACAGTGCTCAGCGTGTTGATTGAGTTCTTTCCAAAAATCTAAATCGCCTTGTTGTACACCATGACCCTGTTGATCAGCGACGGTCATAATTTGTGGACACTGTGCAACTTCATCCAGTTTGCTACGATTGCCGATATCAGTCACGACTAATTTACTTTTTGCCAGCTGAACTCGATGTTCAATCGCCTTTGGCCCAAATGCAGTAAACAGCGGTTGATAGACTGCACCAATTCTCCAAGCAGCTAGAATCACCACCAATAATTCGGGAGTTCTTGGTAATAAACCCGAAATACGATCACCAGCTTGAATACCCTGTGACTTTAAAAAATTGGCAAACTGACTCGACCATTTTTTCAGTTGAGTAAAGGTATATTGTTCTTTACGACCATCTTTACCTTGCCAATATAGCGCAACTTTTTCATGATCTGCTTCCGCATGTCGGTCACAGCATTCATAACAGGCATTCAATTGATCAACTGATCCTGAGAGCATTTCTTTAACAACACTATCTAAATCAAATTTTTTAGCAACATCCTGATAATTCAACATATTATATACTCCGGCCTGGATTTATTGTTATTCATGACACGAGTGAATCTATGGATTTTTCACCACCCATTGGTGGTGAAATTAACTATGCTTCGACTGATGATCAAGCTTCTTTAGGCAAATATTGCTGAATGATGCTTGAGAAGTCGAGTTGAGCATTGCCTTGCATACACAATTGCTGATAAAGCTGCTGTACCAAACCGCCTAAAAGCAAAGGTTGTTTGACTTGACCTGCGGCTTCTACAGCCAAACCCAAATCTTTAAGCATCAGTTGAGAGGCAAATCCATCACTATAACCGCGTCCAGCGGGTGCATTGGCTGAAATACCCGGCCACGGGTTGCACACTTCCGAGCTCCAACAACGACCGCTGGAACTATTGATTACACCTGCCAACGCCTGTGCATCGATACCGAGTTTAGCCCCTAGCGCCATGCCTTCAGCCACTGCGGCCATTGAAATGCCTAAAATGAGATTATTACAAATTTTAGCAATTTGCCCTGCACCCACTTCACCACAGTGCACGATGTTCTTGCCCATGGGTGCAAGCACAGATTTTACTTGTTCAAAGGCTTTATCATCAGTTCCCACCATAAAGGTCAGTGTACCTGTTTGAGCGCCGATCGTGCCACCTGAAACAGGTGCATCGCAAATTTGAATCCCTTGATCTATACCAATTGCAGCAATGTCTTTAATGGTTTGCGGATCAATGGTACTACTGTCAATACATAAGCTACCTTGTTTAAGGACAGTAAGTACCCCATTTTCCCCCAAATACACTTCTTTAACATGCTTTGCTGCTGGCAGCATGGTGATTACGACATCTGCATTTTCTGCTGCTGCCTGCGGACTATCACAGGCGATTCCACCTGCTTCGGTGAAATGTGTGATTGCAATATCACTTAAATCAAAGCCATAAACTGTCAAGCCTGATTTGAGTAAATTATGGGCCATTTTACCGCCCATATTACCTAAACCAATAAATGCAATATTCATCCTTGAACTCCTGTATTAACGCAAGCTGATGGTGGTATTCACTTCACCTTTTTCTTGTGTGTCTTCGAACCAACGACTGGTAATGGTTTTGGTTTGAGTATAGAACTGTACTGCTTGTTTACCATAAGGTCCTAAGTCCCCTAATTTTGAACCTCTTGACCCTGTAAAGCTAAAGAATGGAACCGGCACGGGAATTGGAATATTAATGCCCACTTGACCAATATCAATGGTGCTTTGGAAAGTACGTGCTGTTGCACCACTTTGAGTAAACAATCCTACACCATTCCCAAATGGGTTGGCATTAACCAATTCAATGGCTTGTTCAAGCGTATCAACATGAATAATGGCTAAAACAGGGCCAAAAATTTCTTCAGTATAGATACGCATATCGGTAGTGACTTGGTTGAATATGGTTGCACCAACAAAATTGCCCTTTTCATAGCCATGTACTTGCACATCTCGACCATCAAGTAAGAGTTGTGCACCTTGTTCAATACCACTATTAATCAAATCTATAACACGAGCTTTTGCACGTGGAGAGATCACAGGACCAATATCTGTTTGCGGTTCATGCCCTGCATTCACTTTGAGTGTTTTGGCTTTTTCAACCAACTCATCCACCCAGTGTTTAGTTTCACCGACCATGACAGCAACTGACAATGCCATGCAACGTTGTCCAGCTGCACCAAAAGCAGCGCCGACTAAAGCATTTAACGTTTGTTCTTTATTGGCATCTGGCATTACCACAACATGGTTTTTTGCTCCCATCATCGATTGCACACGTTTACCATGCTGACCTGCTAAGTTATAGACATGCGTTCCTACTGCTGTTGAACCTACAAATGAAATGGCTTTAATGTCTGGATGCGTACATAGACGATCAACCACTTGTTTGCCACCATGTACTACATTGAGTACACCAGCAGGTACACCAGCTTGTAATGCCAACTCAACTAGCATCATGGTTGATAATGGATCTTGTTCAGACGGTTTAAGAACAAAGGTATTACCGCAAACGATCGCCATTGGAAACATCCATAGTGGAATCATGGCAGGAAAATTAAATGGGGTAATTCCAGCACATACCCCCAATGGCTGTTGCAAGGTATAAGTATCTACACCACGAGCTACACCTTCAGTATATTCACCCATTTGCAAGGTACCAATCGAGCAAGCATGTTCAACTACCTCTAAACCACGTTGAATATCACCTTCTGCATCAGCTAAAGTTTTACCTTGTTCTGCGGTCAAGACACGTGCGATATCTTTCATATTGTCACGAATCAAATCTTGCAGTTTCAGCATAATCCGCATACGAGCTTGAATTGGTGTGAAACGCCAAGTTTTAAATGCTTCTTGTGCAGCAGCAATAGCAGCATCAACTTCGTCTAGAGTTGCCATCGGGACACGACCAAGTACCTCTTGGGTCGCGGGATTTAGAATGTCTTGCCACTCAGTAGTATTTGATTCGGTAAATTTTCCATGAATTAATAATTTAGCCGTCGTCGAATGAATATTTGACATTGTGTTCATAACCTCTCCATAGGCAATATTTTTTGTTGTTACATTCTTAGAAAATAGCCTAAAGCAGTATTTTCATCAGTGCTGTTTCAAATCAAACTAACAAAGAAAATATAGATGACCAATAGAAATTAACGCACAATGAATGTGCAAATATGCACAAGGATGTTATACACAATGAAAGTCGATTGGGATCACCTACAGTTTTTTTTAGTTTTAGCGCGTGCCAAGACTTTAACCAATGCAGCCCGTATTATTGGAGTTGAACACAGTACTGTATCTAGACGAATACAAGCGCTCGAGCTGTCTTTAGGAACGCCGTTGTTTAGACGAGAAGCCACAGGTTATGAACTAACTATGGAGGGCTTAGCGTTAGTTCCTCGTGTTGAGCAAATGGAACAAGCGTTTTTGCAAATTGAAAAGCCCAACTTACCATTACAGGGGCATGTGCGAATTGGCACACCTGAGGGTTTTGGAACAGCATTTTTAGCACAGCTATTGGCACAACTGTCTAAACAATACCCTTTACTTACAATTGATCTTATCCCAGTTCCAAAAATGATTAAGCTGTCGCATCGCGAAGCTGATATTGTGATTTCTATTGACCGTCCTAAGTCAGGACCTTATATCATTACTCGTTTAACCGATTATTGTCTTAAAATTTATGGTAGCAAAAGCTATTTAGAAAGCACTCAAGCGATTAAAAAACTTGAAGATTTAAAAAACCATCAGTTTGTAAACTACATTGATGATCTAATTTATAGTCCTGAACTGTATTGTTTAGAACGTCTACCCTTACAGCTCAATGCAAATTTTAGAAGCAGCAGTATATTGGCCCAACAAGTTGCTGTGAGTGCAGGTGCTGGATTGGCAATTTTGCCGAAGTTTTTGGCAGAAAATAAATCAGAACTTAAACAGGTGTTACAAGATGAAGTTCGTTTTATTCATACTTTTTGGATGTTGACTTTAGTTGATTTACAGCATGAACCACGGATTAAATTGGTCTGGGATTTTTTAAGAACACAAGCTGATAAATATCAAAATTTATTGATGGATTAAGCATTTTGGACGAATTTAACTTTGTTCAAGTTATTCATTTCATAAAATACATACTAGATCTTAAATTTATTTTTTTCCAAAAGTATTATCTGATAATTTCATCTTCATTGAGAATAATAAAACTCCTATAGAATTAGAACTTCTATTATTCACCCGAAAAGTCCTTAAAATCATATAAATTTATAGATTTTTTATTTTACTATCACATCCCTCTAATGCTGAAGATTTCTTGATCATATCCACTATATTTGCAATACAGTAGATGGTATTTAATTGAACATGCGCATTATCATAACTACTTGCATGTTCATAACCATTGATAATAAATGTTTCAATTGGACTACGACCATCAGCACGCACATCCTGTCCAGACTGATAACAAACCGTTCCATCTCCCTTTGAGGTTGGCTTAATATCTAAATAAAACGTGGCTTTATTGGTTTTAGAAATTTTTGACTTTTCATCTAGCAAGACTTCCCTTATGCCATCTTTTTTATAGGCATTGTCTAATAAATTATGGATTTTCGAACCTTTTATACTTAATTCAGCATCATCTTCCGGAACAGGTGTTACATCGTCTTCTTTTATATCACTTCGATCTTTTATATCTGGGAGTTCAATTAAATTTTTTTTGCCGTATAAGTTCATTAATTCAATTAGTTCATTTTCACTGCTAATATTTAACTCTTCTTTACAACGCCACACCACTTGACCAAATGCTTTATACCCTTCGTCAGCACCATAGCTTGCATAAGTATTGGCATGATAAGTATCTTTTATATGATCATGTAATTCTTTAACTATTACAATATTATTTATATAAGCATCAAAAATGCTGGCTAATTTATCCTTCTTCACAGCTTCGGCAACTAAACCAGCTGGGTCAATAAAATCAGGATTGATCATCGCCCACCAACAGTCTTTTCTTTTATAGAGATCATTATAAGGATCATTACTTTTTGGCAATGTGGCAGTCATTTCACCTGTAGGCGTTTTAGCTTTAATGACCAACCATGCTTGAGGATTTTTGGGAAAATCCCCAACATTGGAATAATTTGAAAAAGGTAATAACTCTAAGCCACCGGGCGCATTTGCCAATGTTGCGGTGAGACGTTCGGAAGTATTCCCAAACATAAATTTGGTTGCCCAAGCTACAGCACTTTTGAAAAGTCCTGTTGAGGCTTTCCAACCATCCCAGCCTACAGTGAGGCGTTGATATACTGCTGGCGCACCACTGGCAGGCATCGCACCATGTATCACACCAGCAATCTTATCTTTAACCTTAGCATTTTGGATCAAGGCGCGAGTCACTAAGCCCCCCATAGAGTGGCTAACGATAATAAATTTTTTAAATTTTGCTGTAGGAAATTCTTTTTTAACTTGCGCCATAACTTGATTATTCAGTCGGTCTGCAACATGATCTGCTGACTTCATATTACTTTGTAACCAGTTATAGCCACAGGCAAACACTGGAAAAGCATAATCTGCCAATTCCTCATGCTGTTCTAGACCTAATAATTCAACGGTTTTTTGCGACGACCAATTTTTAAGTATTTTTTCCGTATCTGCATTGCCGGGTTGGACAATTTTTTCCCATTCAGCTGTACCATTAAACTTATCCTTCTCTTGATCTTTCAATTTCTTGAAGGGTTGATTTAAATTACTCTCCAAATAAATCAGTAAATTTGCATAACCCATGGTAATCACTGAACCCCAACCGCGTGCCAAAGCCAAGTCTTTGGTCATATGCGGAATTACTTTTTTACTTATTTTTACATCGCCATCATACCCAACCTGAGTTGTTGCTGGGTTCAGGGCAATCTGTCGTTCTCGTGCATCTCGTTTACTGTATTCAATAATTGTAGACAGTGATATTCGGGGATACCAAACCTCTTTATCATCAGCGGTATCTTTAATATTTGACCCCATAATCCCTGGAATAAAAATAATCGGCACAACATATTTGACAGGTGCAGGAATTACACACTCGGAATTAACACTATCTGGTGTGGTATATGAAACATAAGACACACTTCCAGATTCGTAAAGTATTTCATAGGCTTCATGACGATGGACATTATTTGACATTATTATTCTCCGAATTTACGGATGGTTTTTAGAATCGATTCATATAGTTTTAAGGCATCATATTGTTCTAGGCTACTGCTCTGTGTAAGAGGTGAAGAACGTGCCGTATCTACCTCAAAACTAATCAATGGATCTTGGTTATTATTGGCACTGCCTGTATGTTCCCATAAGGCACTAATGCCATTTTTCCCTTTCATTTTTTCTACTGAAATCCATTCTTGTCCCGTTAAATGCGCGGTATTTTTTTCACCTTTACGAATATTGCCTTTATCAATTTGACGCTGGCTTTGCCCGACCTCTTTAAACTTTTTTTCTATCCGTGGAATCATTGGCAAGACATATTCATCATTTGTTTCTGCCTCAAAACGTAACACCACTGTTGGATAGTCCTTAAATCTAAAACCAAGCTTTTGGATACTATAGCGGTACTGTTTGGTTTGATCTTT
>Ga0207655_1001884_pt1 | contig 18021 bp, 18 predicted proteins | sample KBSM44metaG_FD_184398 | JGI IMG/M metagenome (GOLD analysis project Ga0207655, IMG submission 184398) | Miscanthus rhizosphere microbial communities from Kellogg Biological Station, Michigan, USA - KBS M4-4 metaG (SPAdes) (version 2) | ecosystem: Host-associated > Plants > Roots > Rhizosphere >...
AAACCGAAATCAAGCTCCGCGTCAGCCGCGAGACCCTCGCCGCGCTGCGTGAGCACCCGCTCCTGAAAAAACGCAACAAAAGTGGCTGGGAACGCCGTGAGTTGATGAACCAGTATTTCGACACCCCTGAGCGCGACCTGGCCCAGGCCAAAGTCGCCCTGCGCCTGCGCAAGGACGGTGACGACATCATCCAGACCCTCAAGACCCGTGGCCAGAGCGTCGCCGGCTTGTCGGAACGCAACGAGTACAACTGGGACCTGCCCAAAGCCAAGCTCGACGTGAAGAAGCTCGACGGCGAATGCTGGCCCGAGCAACTGGCCGACCTGGACAAAAAGACCCTCAAGCCGATCTTCACCACCGACTTCGTGCGTGAGCGCGCGGAAATCGCCTGGGGCCGCGGCAAGGCCAAGGTGGTCATCGAAGCAGCCCTGGACCTGGGCCACGTGGTGGTCGGCAAGCAGAAAGAAGAAATCTGCGAACTGGAACTGGAACTGCGCGAAGGCGAACCGGCTGCCCTGCTGGAACTGGCCGCCGAGCTGGCCGCCACCCTGGCCCTGATGCCATGTGACATCAGCAAAGCCGAGCGCGGCTATCGCCTGTACGACGCCAGCAGCTATTCCCTGAGCCTGCCGGCGCCTGAACTGCACGCCGAAATGCCTTTGGACGACGCGTTTGCCGCCATCCTCTGGCACCTGCTCGGCAGCAGCCAGCGCCTGGCCGAGCAATACCGCTTCAATGGCCACTGGCGCCTGCTGAAGGACTGGGTCGACAACCTCGGCGAACTGCGTGCCCTGATCGGCAGCCTCGGCCAGGCCGCCCCTCGCCAATCCACCAGCGAACTGCGCAGCGCACTGGATGCCCTGCTGGAAGACTGGCGCCCGCTGGTGCAAGCCGGTGACGACGACGAAGACATCCGCAAAGCCGCGCCCGAGCAATTCATCGAAGAACTGGACGATGTGCGTTGGGGCCTGTTCTCACTGAATGCGTCCCGCTGGTTGCTGGCCCGTGCCTGGACCGCCGACCGCAACGTGCGCGGCAATCGCCAGGGCGCGGCACAAATCACCAACTGGTTGCCACGCCTGCTGGCTGACGACGCCGTCGCCCTGCAACTGCCGCGTTACCAGCAGCAGCCGGAAGACCTGGCCGAACAACTGCCGCGTATCGAACGCATCCAGGCCTGGCTGCACCATGCACGCCATGTGGTGGACATTCCGGAGCTGGACCGTTTGTACGGCGAGCTGAACAAGTTGGCGCAACTGGCCAACCAACTGATCACCGATGAGTCGCTGGATGCGCGGATGCATCAGGCGATTGCGGTGTATCAGAACCGGGCGTGGAAGACTTTGTTGCGTCTGTAAGGACGCCATCGCGGGCGAGCCCGCTCCCACCTTGACCGTGTTCCAACTCTGGAATGCAGTCAAATGTGGGAGCGGGCTTGCCCGCGAAGAGGCCCTCACTGTCAGCGCAACACTGGCAGGCTAGTGGTGGACTTGATCTCCGACAACGCCACAATCGAATTGACCTCCTGAATCCCCGGCACCATCGACAGCTTCTCGAAGAAGAATCGTTCGTACGCCTCAATGTCCGCCGTCACGATGCGCAGCAAAAAATCCACCGCCCCCATCAGCACATAACACTCCAGCACTTCCGGAAAACCGCGAATCGCCTCGGTGAACTCAGTGAAGTTGGACCGACCGTGGGCGTTGAGTTTGACCTCGGCGAAGATCTGCGTGTTGAGGCCGATCTTCTTGCGATCCAGCAAGGTGACCTGGCCACGGATCACCCCCTCTTCCTTGAGCCGCTGGATACGGCGCCAGCATGGCGATTGAGACAAGCCCACCTGCTCGGCGATCTGCGCACTGGACAGCGAGGCGTCCTCTTGCAACAGGGCCAGGATGCGACGGTCGTAGGCGTCCAACTCGCTGCGCATAAAAATACCTTTTATTTAACATATGATGAATTGGATGATTCAAACATCCGCCAATATGGCCGATCTTAGATAAGAAATCTCCCACGCCAAATGCAAAAATTTCTCCAATCGAATCTGGAGAGTCAGCATGCACGCCGTCGAAACCATCCACCCCGCCACCCGCGTCGATGCGTGGGCCGTCAACAGCGCGCATTGCCAGGCGCATTACCGCATCGTCGCCGAAGCTGAGCCGGACGTGCTGTGCCGCGTGCTCAACTACTTTGCGCTGCAGTTTCTGACACCCAGCCAGGTCCAGGTGAACCGCGAGGACGACCTACTGAGCGTGGATATCGTGATGAATGGCCTGAGTTGGCACCGGGCCCAGGTGATCGGTGAAAAGATTCGAAACGTGATCAGCGTGTGCAGTCTGGAACTGTGGGCAGCTGATTCCGTGGAGCCTCAAGAGCGGGTGGCCGTCGCGCTGTAAAGGTCTGCAATACAAGCCGGGAGGCGCCGAGTCAGGGGCTGACTAGCCTGGGGTTTACGCCCCAAGCCAGCCCAGGAAACCTGCAATGCCCGTTGATCAACCTTTGGAACTGCATCGACTGTTACCCGCCCTGGTCGACAGCGGCGTGATAACACCCGAAACCGCCCGGCAGTTGTCTGCGCAACCCGCCAGCAATGCGGTGCATCCCTTGGCGTGCATTGCCGCCCAGGGGCCTTGCCTGGAAACCCTGACGCAATGGCTTGCCCGGCATGTCGGGCAGCCTTATCTGCGCATCGACCCGCTGAAGATCGACGTGGCGACCGTGGTGCCGTTGATGTCCCACGCCTTTGCCCAACGCCATGGCATTCTCGCGGTGGCCGTGGATGCGCATACCGTCACCATCGCCAGCGCCCAACCCGGCATCACCGGCTGGGAAGCCGGCCTGGCACAGGTGCTCAAACGCTCGATCAAACGCGTGGTCGCCAACCCCCAGGACATCCAGCGCTGCATCGGCGAGTTTTACCGCTTGGCCAAGTCGGTCAGTGGCGCCGACCAGAAGACCGCTGCGCCCGGCGCTGCCGAACTGCTCAACCTTGGTGCCCTCGACAAGGAGCCGGATGCCAATGACGCGCACATCGTCAATATCGTCGACTGGCTGCTGCAGTACGCCTTCGCCCAGCGAGCCAGCGATATCCACATCGAGCCGTGCCGCGACCAGGGCCGCGTGCGTTTTCGCATCGACGGGCTGTTGCACGACGTCTACCAGTTCCCACCCCAGGTCACCATGGCCGTGGTCAGCCGCCTCAAAAGCCTGGGCCGGATGAATGTGGCAGAGAAGCGCAAACCCCAGGATGGGCGGGTCAAGACCAAGAGCCCCACGGGCACCGAGGTGGAACTGCGCCTGTCCACCTTGCCCACGGCGTTCGGCGAAAAACTGGTGATGCGCATTTTCGACCCGCAGGTCCTGCTCAAGGGCTTTGACCAACTGGGGTTGTCTGCCGATGATCAGCAACGCTGGCACGCCATGACACGCCAGGCCAATGGCATCATCCTCGTCACCGGGCCAACGGGGTCGGGCAAGACCAGCACGCTCTACACCACACTCAGGCAACTGGCGACCCGCGAGGTCAACCTGTGCACGGTGGAAGACCCGATCGAAATGGTCGAGCCCGCCTTCAACCAGATGCAGGTGCAGCACAACATCGACCTGACCTTCGCCAGCGGCATTCGCGCGCTGCTGCGACAAGACCCGGACATCATCATGATCGGTGAGATTCGTGATCAGGAAACGGCAGAAATGGCGATCCAGGCCGCACTGACCGGGCACCTGGTGCTATCGACCCTGCACACCAACGATGCCCCCAGCGCCATCAGTCGCTTGCAGGAACTGGGCATTGCTCATTATTTGATCAAAGCTACGCTGATAGGCGTAATGGCGCAGCGGCTGGTGAGGGTCTTGTGCCCTCACTGCAAACGCGCCGTGAAAGACACTGAAGTCCATGAAGCGGTCGGGTGCATGGAGTGTCGTGACAGCGGCTACCGGGGTCGAGCCGGTCTCTATGAAATCATGGTGGTGGACGAAGCGCTCAAGGCGCTCATCACGCCCGGCGCCGACATACAGGCGCTGCGCCAGGCGGCGCTTGAACAAGGCATGTGCAGCCTTCGCATGGCCGGTATCGACAAGATGAGGGCCGGCCTCACCACCCTGGCTGAAGTATTGCGCGTAACACCTGGGGATTCAGAAACAAATCCTTTGATTGTCGGGGCATGAAACCGTTCTTATCCGTGACGAGACCGTTACAATCGGCCGAACGTCGTTTCACTGACACTTTCAGATAGGGAATCGTTATGCAGATCGGAACCGTACTGCTTCTTTTCGTGGGCCTGGCCGTGGCCATCCTGTTCATGGGCTTCAAGGTGGTGCCTCAGGGCTACCAGTGGACCGTCGAACGTTTCGGCCGCTATACCAACACCCTCAAGCCCGGTCTCAACATCATCATCCCGGTCATGGACCGCATCGGTCGCAAGATCAACGTGATGGAGAGCGTGCTGGATATTCCGCCCCAGGAAGTGATCACCGCCGACAACGCCACCGTCCAGATCGATGCGGTGTGCTTCTTCCAAGTGGTCAACACCGCCCAGGCCGCCTACGAGGTCAATAACCTCGAACATGCCATCCGTAACCTGCTGCAAACCAACATCCGTACCGTGCTGGGCTCCATGGAGCTGGACGCCATGCTCAGCCAACGCGACGGTATCAACGAAAAACTGCTGAAAACCGTGGACGAAGCCACCGCGCCGTGGGGCATCAAGATCACCCGTATCGAGATCAAGGATATCAGTCCGCCCGCCGACCTGATGGCCGCCATGTCCGGCCAGATGAAAGCCGAACGGATCAAGCGTGCACAAATCCTTGAAGCCGAAGGCCTGCGCGCCTCGGCGATCCTGACCGCCGAAGGCAAGAAGCAGGCACAGATCCTTGAGGCCGAAGGTAGCCGACAGGCGGCCTTCCTTGAATCCGAAGCCCGTGAACGCCAGGCTGAAGCGGAAGCCCGCGCGACGCAGGTGGTATCGGAGGCCATCGCGTCGGGCAACGTGCAGGCGGTCAACTACTTCGTGGCGCAGAAATACATCGACGCCTTGGGCAAACTGGCGTCGGCCAACAACAGCAAGGTCATCCTGATGCCGCTGGAAGCCAGCCAAGTGATTGGCGCCGTGGGCGGCATCGGCGAGATCGTCAAGGCCACCTTCGACAGCAAGAAAGGCTGAAGCCATGTGGGAATTCCTGCAGCACCTGTCGTTCTGGGACTGGCTGGCACTGGGCACGGTGCTGCTGATTCTGGAGGTATTCGGGGCCGGCGGTTACCTGCTGTGGATGGGCATCGCTGCCGCCGCCGTGGGCGTGATCAAGTTCCTGGTGCCGCCGCTCGGGCTGGAATGGCAACTGCTGTTGTTCGCGGTGCTGTCCATATTGACGGCGGTGTACTGGTGGAAACGCCAACGCAGCAGCGCAAAGGCCAGTGACCAACCGGGGTTGAACGAACGCGGCTCGGAGCTGGTGGGGCGCGTCTTCGTGGTGCACCAGGCGATCGTCGATGGCCGGGGCAAGATAAAAGTCGGTGATGGGGTGTGGATGGCAACCGGTCCGGACAGCCCTGTAGGCGCTCAAGTACGGGTGATTGGTCAGAATGGCGTGGTTTTAACAGTTGAAACTGTTTAGTCAGTGATGGAACTCGGCTGGGCTTACTACAATCATAAAGTACAGATAACCCACCCGGAGTCACCCATCATGCGTCTTAAATATGCTGTCGCAACCCTCGCTGTGCTTTCCCTCCCTGTCGGTTCAGCCATGGCCGACAGCTTCTGGCGCAACGTCATCTCGTCGGGTGCCACCACCGGCTCGACGTACCTGACCTTCAAGGACCACAAGCTGGTGGTCGCCGCCCAGGACGACGCCGGCAGCTTCGTTGCCAGCGACGGCGGCATTCGTGGCCCGTACTTGGAAGCAGCCATGCAAAAGGTTCGCGCCGACAACCCGGGTCTGCAGGCCACGGATATGGAGCTGGCCAACGCCATCCTCGCAAAAAACGCTGTGACCGAATAACTCGGGCTTTATAAAAAATACCGCTTTAAACAGCGGTATTTTTTTGCCTTCAATTCCTACGGTCTTCGCCGCTAAGCACTACGTAAGCGTTCCTGCTTTCGCAGCTGACTACAGAAAAGTCCTGTCGAGCCTCATCCTGCCAGGCAACAAGCTAAGGATTCCTTTTAAATAAAGCGAATCACTGCCCATGCAAAAGATTGCCTACGCGCTGCTGCTCTCTGTCTTCGCTACCCCCTACGCCCAGGCAGAAACCTGGTACGGATCAGCCAAATTCAATAACGCCCGTCAGAACCTTTCCAGTTCGCTGCTCACTAGCCCTCGCGTGACTGACCGGGTGGACGCCCCGGACAGCAGCAAGTCATTCGTGGCCTCTTTCGCCGCGGGTTATGCCTTTGAGAATGGCTGGCGACTGGAAGGGGAATACACAATGCCGAACAACTCGACATTCAAATCCTACTGGGCCCCCTTTAATGCCAACGTCAACAGCCTGCACGTCCAGAGCCAACGCTTGATGCTCAACGGCTATAAAGACATCCCGATCAACCCATGGTTGTCGTTCTACGGTATGGCCGGTGTGGGTATCGCTCGCATTGAAAGCGAAGGCTATCAAACCAACGAGACCCGTCGCTTTGCCAATAATCGCCAACACAACCTTGCCTACAGCGTAGGTATGGGGCTGGAAGCCAAGGTCAGTGAGCCAATCACACTGGGGGTTGGTTATCGTTATATCGCGATGGGCGATATTGAAACCGGCTACAACACCTTCGCAAACCGGGTGAATGCGCGGGATGAACAGCTCAAGGGTAAGCTCAAGGAACAAAATGTGTTTCTGGAAGCGCGTTACGCCTTCTGAATACCCGCTGAGAATGCCGCTGTTGAAGCGGCATTTTTTTGCCCAACCGATGACGATTCATTCACAGGTGACAGGCTATATTCAGTCGAGCCGTGTAACCATGCTGATACTGATGCGCCCCTCACTCATCGCCAATCTGAAACGGATGCCTTCGTCGTTATGAGCCAATTGCCCTTTCTGCCGTTTTCCAAACCTACCATTGATGAAGCCACCATCTCGGCGGTCGGTGATGTATTGCGTTCAGGCTGGATCACCAGCGGCCCCAAAGTGCAGGCCTTTGAAGCGCAGTTGTCGGAATACTTTGGTGGCCGCCCGGTACGCACGTTCAACTCGGGCACCTGCACCATGGAAATTGCGCTGCGCATTGCGGGTATCGGCCCTGGCGATGAAGTGATCACCACACCGATCTCGTGGGTTGCCACGGCCAACGTGATTCTGGAAGTGGGCGCCACGCCGGTGTTTGCCGATATCGACCCGGTTACCCGCAATATCGACCTGGCCCAGGTGGAAGCGGCGATTACCCCGCGCACCAAGGCAATCATTCCGGTGTACCTGGCTGGCCTGCCGTTGGACATGCCGATGCTTTACGCGCTGGCCAACAAGTACAACCTGCGCATCGTCGAAGACGCTGCCCAAGCCCTGGGGTCCAGCTGGGATGGCGAACGCATTGGCGCCACCGGCGACTTCGTGTCGTTCAGCTTCCAGGCCAACAAGAACATCACGTCGTCCGAAGGTGGCTGCCTGGTGCTGAATAACGCCGAAGAAGCCCGCCTGGCCGAAAAATACCGCCTGCAGGGCGTTACCCGCACCGGCTTCGATGGCCTGGACGTGGATGTGCTGGGCGGCAAGTTCAACATGACCGACATCGCCGCCGCCATTGGCCTGGGTCAGTTCGCTCATATCGAAAAGATCACCGCTCACCGCCAGAACCTGGCGCGGCACTACTTCAAATGCTTCGGCAGTGACTTCGAAGAGCAATACGGCGCGCAACTGCCGCCGGCGGACTTCGAAAACAGCAACTGGCACCTGTTTCAGCTGGTGCTGCCGGAACGCCAGGACGGCCTGCCCGCCCGTGCAACCTTCATGGAACAGATGCAAGCTCACGGCGTGGGCATCGGCTACCACTACCCGCCCATCCACCTGCTGAGCCTTTATCGGGCACAGGGGTTCAAGGAAGGCATGTTCCCGGTCGCGGAGAAGGTGGGGCGCTTGATCGTGTCATTGCCGATGTTCACGGCCATGACAGAAGCGGATGTGGAGCGGTCGGTGGCGGCCGTAAAAGCGGTATTGAAACGCTGACCCTGTAGGAGCCGGCTTGCCGGCGATGAGGCCCTCAAGCTTTGCAGCGAACCTGAGGCCGCCATCGCCGGTAAGCCGGCTCCTACAGTAGATTGCGGTGTTACTCGCCGATGGCGGCTTTGTAGCCAGCCGCATCCAGCAGTTTTTCCAGGTCAGCCGGGTTACTCGGCTTGAGCTTGAAGATCCACGCACCGTAAGGATCGGAGTTCAACAGCTCTGGCTCACCGCTCAGGGCTTCGTTCACCGCAATCACTTCGCCAGCGATTGGCGAGTAGATATCCGACGCGGCTTTCACCGATTCAACCACACCCGCCTGGTCAGCTGCGGCAAACACGTTGCCGACTTCGGTCAGCTCAACGAACACCACGTCACCCAACGCTTCCTGGGCATGGTCGGAGATACCGACGGTCACTGTGCCGTCAGCTTCCAGACGGGCCCATTCGTGACTTTCGGCAAAACGCAGGTCGGCAGGGATATCGCTCATAGTCTGTGTCCTCAAGAAGAAATGTCAGCGGCCTTTGGCCTGCCGGAAATAGGTTAGATCAAGGTTTTGCCATGGCGCACGAAGGTCGGTTTGACCACTCGAACCGGGTACCACTTGCCGCGGATTTCCACTTCGGCCCGATCGGCAGTTGCCGTCGGTACGCGCGCCAGGGCAATGGATTTGCTCAGCGTAGGAGAGAAACTACCACTGGTGATCTCCCCTTCGCCAACATTGGCGATACGAACCACCTGGTGGGCACGCAAAACCCCGCGCTCTTCCAGTACCAGCCCCACCAGTTTGAACTGCACCCCGGCCGCTTTTTCCGCTTCAAGCGCGGCACGACCAATGAAGTCTCGCTCGGCGGGTTCCCAGGCAATGCTCCAGGCCATGTTCGCCGCCAGCGGCGACACGTCCTGGTGAATGTCCTGGCCGTACAGATTCATACCGGCCTCCAGGCGCAGGGTGTCGCGCGCGCCAAGGCCGATAGGTGAAATGCCAGCCCCCACCAGGTCGTTGAAAAAACCAGGGGCCTGATCGGCAGGCAGTACAATTTCCAGGCCGTCTTCGCCGGTATAGCCCGTGCGGGCAATAAACCAGTCGCCGTCGGCCTGGCCTTCGAAAGGCTTGAGCTGGTGGATCAAGGTGCTGCGCGATTGGGTGACCAGCTCGGCAATCTTCTGCCGGGCGTGAGGGCCTTGAATGGCGAGCATGGCCAATTCGGGCCGCTCATGCAGTTGCACCTGGTAGCTGCCCAGTTGCGCCTGCATCCAGGCCATGTCCTGGTCACGGGTGGCCGCGTTGACCACCAGCCGGTAACCGTCGTCGGTTCGGTAGACGATCATGTCGTCCACCACGCCGCCCCGCTCGTTGAGCATGGCGCTGTAGAGCGCACGGCCGCAGCCATGCAAACGATCCACATCATTGGCCAGCAAGTGCTGGAGCCATTCCTTGGCCTGGGGGCCTGTGATATCGATCACGGTCATATGAGATACATCGAACACCCCGCAGTCGCGTCGCACCTGATGGTGCTCTTCAACTTGCGAGCCGTAATGCAGAGGCATATCCCAACCGCCAAAATCGACCATTTTCGCGCCGAGGGCGAGATGCAGGTCATACAGAGGCGTACGCTGTCCCATGGGTTTCTCCTTCCGGGCTTGGCGAAGGTGCGCAGAGTTGCCATTTGCGCTGGAGACCTTGAATTACAAGGCCCGCAGCCACACACAGCGACTCGATCCGAAAGACGGACCGCACCGAATGCCGCGCATTGTAGCCGCAAGCCGTAGGACTGGCACCTAACCGATTTGCCGTGCGGAGCGACGGATCAGCCCGATCACTGGCAACAGGCCCACCAACACCAGCGTCAACGCCGGCAGCGAAGCCCTTGCCCACTCGCCTTCGCTGGTCATTTCAAAGATACGAACCGCCAAGGTGTCCCAGCCGAATGGGCGCATCAGCAAGGTGGCGGGCATTTCCTTGAGCACGTCCACGAACACCAGCAACGCGGCGCTCAGGGTCCCCGGCAGCAATAACGGCAGATACACTTTGCAAAACAGTCGTGGCCCGCTCACGCCAAGGCTGCGCGCGGCTTCCGGTAATGACGGCCGGATGCGCGCCAGGCTGTTTTCCAGCGGCCCATAGGCCACCGCCAGGAAGCGCACCAGATACGCCAGTACCAGCGCCGACAGGCTGCCCAGCAACAGCGGCTTGCCTGCACCACCGAGCCAACCGGAAAGCGGCACCACCAGCTCACGGTCCAGGTAACTGAACGCCAGCATGATCGACACCGCCAGCACCGAGCCCGGCAACGCATAGCCGACGTTGGCCAGGCTGATGCCGGAGCGGATCGCCCGGGTCGGTGCCAGCCGGTTGGCAAAGGCCAGTATCAACGCCACGCTGACCGTGATCAGCGCGGCGATGCCGCCCAGGTACAGGGTGTGAAGGATCAGGCCCGAGTAGCGCTCATCCAGATCGAACCTGCCGCGCTGCCAGAACCAGGCGACCAATTGCACCATCGGGATGATAAAGGCGCAGGCGAACACCAGGCCGCACCAGATGCTCGCGGCAGCGGCCTTGAACCCGCGCAGGTGATACAACGCCTTGCCCCGTGGCCGCTCGTTGCTCGGCCGGCTGGCTCCTCGTGCACGCCGCTCGCCATAGAGCACCAGCATCACCACCAGCAGCAGCAGGCTGGCCAACTGCGCCGCACTCGACAGGCTGAAAAAGCCGTACCAGGTCTTGTAGATCGCCGTGGTGAACGTATCGAAATTGAACACCGAGACCGCGCCGAAATCCGCCAGAGTCTCCATCAGGGCCAAGGCCACGCCAGCTCCGATGGCGGGTCGCGCCATGGGCAAGGCCACGTGCCAGAACGCTCGCCACGGTGATTGCCCGAGCACCCGTGCCGCTTCCATCAAGCCTTTGCCCTGGGCCAGGAACGCCGTGCGCGCCAGCAGGTAGACATAGGGGTAAAACACCAGCACCAGCACGATGATCACGCCACTGGTGGAGCGCACCCGTGGCAGGCGCAGGCCTGTGCCGAACCATTCGCGCAGCAGGGTTTGCACGGGGCCGGCAAAATCCAGCAGACCGACGAAGACAAACGCCAGCACATAGGCCGGGATGGCGAACGGCAGCATCAGCGCCCAATCGAGCCAGCGTCGCCCGGGGAATTCGCAAAGGCTGGTGAGCCAGGCCAGGCTCACGCCGAGGAGGGTCACACCGACGCCGACGCCAAGTACCAACGTCAGGGTGTTGCCCAGCAGGCGCGGCATCTGGGTGTCCCAGAGGTGGGACCAGATTTGCGCATCGATACTTTGCCAGGACAGCAACAGCACACTCAGCGGCAGCAGCACCAGGGCGGCGGCGGTGAAGACCGGCAGGTACCAGCGGCGTTGGGCGGGGTGGGCCAAAGTCAGTTCTCAGTGAATAGATATCAGGATGTCACCACAATCCAAATGTGGGAGCGGGCTTGCTCGCGAAGGCGGTGTATCAGTCACACATGTATCGACTGACACGACGCCTTCGCGAGCAAGCCCGCTCCCACATTCAGCACTGCAGTGCCCTGCAGATTGTACTTAGTTCCAGCCGGCGCGATCCATCAAGCGGATGGCCTCAGCCTGGCGTTTGCCCGCCACTTCCACCGGCAGGGTGTCCGCCACGAACTTGCCCCAGGTCGCCACTTCGGCCGACGGCGGCACGGCCGGGTTGGCCGGAAATTCCTGGTTCACATCGGCAAAGATCTTCTGGGCTTCAGCCGTGGTCATCCACTCCACCAGCGCCTTGGCAGCTTCCGGGTGTGGCGCGTGCTTGGTCAGGCCGATGCCCGACAGGTTCACGTGCACGCCACGGTCGCCCTGGTTCGGCCAGAACAGCTTCACCGCCAGGTTCGGGTTCTGCTTGTGCAGGCGGCCGTAGTAGTAGGTGTTGACGATGCCTACGTCGCATTGCCCGGCGTTGATCGCCTCAAGCACCGCGATGTCATCGGAAAATACATCGGTGGACAGGTTGTTGACCCAACCCTTCACGATTTCTTCGGTCTTGGCCGCGCCATGGGTTTCGATCAGGGTGGCGGTCAGCGACTGGTTGTAGACCTTTTTCGCCGTGCGCAGGCACAGGCGGCCTTCCCACTGTTTGTCGGCCAGCGCTTCGTAAGTGGTGAGGTCACCCGGTTTCACCCGGTCGGTGGAATAGGCGATGGTCCGCGCACGCAGGCTCAAGCCGGTCCAGGCATGGTTCGAAGAGCGGTATTGCAGAGGGATGTTCTTGTCGATCACGGCCGACGTGAACGGTTGCAGGATGCCCATCTGCTCGGCCTGCCACAGGTTGCCCGCATCCACGGTGAGCAGCAGGTCGGCAGTGGCATTTTCGCCCTCGGCCTTGATGCGCTGCATCAGCGGGGCTTCCTTGTCGGTGATGAACTTCACCTGAACGCCGGTCTTCTGGGTGTAGGCATCGAACACCGGCTTGATCAGTTCGTCGATGCGTGAGGAGTAGACCACGACTTCGTCGGCTGCCTGCACGGAGGTGCTGCCGATGAGGGTGAGTGCCAGGGCAGTCAGGAGGCGCTTGGGTGCCAACATGGGTGCGGTCTCTCATTTGCAAAAAGTGGGCAAATGATAAGGACTCACATTTGGTGGCGCTTGGTGGAGGCGTTACCAGATGTTGCATAACAGTTTGTGCGGAGACTGACTTCCCTTGTGGGAGCGGGCTTGCTCGCGAAAGCGGTACATCAGCAACACATTCAGTGGCTGACACTCCGCTTTCGCGAGCAAGCCCGCTCCCACAGGAGGGTGTATTTCAAATCAGGGTTGGGCAAGGTCGGGGAGGTCGCCGCTTAGGCCGAGCGCTTGGCGTACGAAGACGGCCTTGGCTTCGGGCATCTGGTCGACCATCTTCAAGCCGGCGTTGCGCAACCAGCGCAGCGGCAGTTGGTCGGCCTGGAACAGTCGCTCGAAACCTTCCATCGCCGCCATCAAGGCCAGGTTGTGGGGCATGCGCCGGCGCTCGTAGCGACTCAGCACTTTCACATCCGCCAGGCGTTCGCCGCGTTCAGCCGCCGAGAGCAGCACCTCAGCCAAGGTCGCCGCGTCGAGAAAGCCCAGGTTCACGCCCTGCCCGGCCAGCGGATGGATCACGTGGGCCGCGTCGCCGATCAATGCCAGGCCTTCGGCCACATAGCGCTTGGCATGACGCTGACGCAATGGCACACAAACGCGCGGGTCGGCGCTGATCACTGTTCCCAACCGCCCCTCAAAGGCGCGCTCCAGCTCACGACAGAAGCCTTCATCATTCAGCGCCATCAAGCGCTCGGATTCAGCCGGCGTGGTGGACCAGACGATCGAGCACCAATCCTCTTGCCCATCGCGCACCAACGGCAAAAACGCCAGTGGGCCGGTGTCGGTAAAGCGTTGCCAGGCCGTGCGCTGATGCGGCTGGCTGCTGCGCACGCTGGTGACGATAGCGTTGTGCAGGTAATCCCACTCGCGGGTCGCGGTGCCGGTCAGGCGGCGCACGGCGGAGTTGGCACCATCGGCGGCAATCACCAGGGGTGCGCGCAATGTGCGGCCGTCGGCCAGGGTCAGCAACCAGTCATCGCCGGAGCGACGCATCTGCTCCAGGCGTGCATTGGCCAGCAGGCCCAGGTCGCAATCGTGCAGGCGGTCGAGCAAAGCGTCCTGCACCACACGGTTCTCGACGATATGCCCGAGCACCTCGGCATGCACGCTGGCCGCCGAAAAGTGGATCTGCCCGGTGCCACTGCCGTCCCACACTTGCATCTCGCCGTAAGGGCTGGCGCGGCGCGAGACGATGCCGTCCCACACGCCCAGGCGCTCCAGAATACGCTGGCTGGCGGCCGACAAGGCGCTCACGCGCGGTTCGAATGCGGCCTGGCGGTCGAATGGCTTGACGCTCAGCGGGCTGCCGTCGAGCAGCAGCACCTGCAGGCCACTGCCCTGCAACGCCAGCGCCAGGGCGCTCCCGACCATTCCGGCCCCGACAATCAGCACATCTGCGCGCATGTCCATGCTTTAAGCCTGTCTCGCTGGCGGCTTGCGCCGCACGTAAAGGGTTTTGTCGACTCGCGCCACCAGGGTGCCGGAGCCGTCATGAATCTGTACCTTGAGGTGGGGCAGGTACTTCTCTCCACCCTCGGTCTGCCGGCGAATCTCATCGAGCAACGCGTCGTCGATGGAGAACTCGGCATACACCGGGCCTTTGCCCGGCGAAATGAAATCGATGCTCGCGGCCTTGTCCCAGACGATGTAGTCGCGGCCCAGGTTCTCCATCAACAGCAGCATGTAGAACGGGTCGACCATCGAATACAGGCTGCCGCCGAACTGCGTGCCGACATAGTTACGGTTGTACCAGCCCAGGCCCATGCGCACCTTGGCATGTCGAAAATCCGCGCTCAACGCCTGCACCCGAACGCCCGCGCCGAGGTATGGCGGGTACAGGGTCAGGAACAGCCGCAACAACCGCGCCTTGCCCAGGCGCCGGGTCAGCCAGTTACGCATCCGGACGCGTGCCCAGGCCCATGGCCTGACGGGCGAACCAGCGTTTGGCCGGTGGCAGCAAGTCCAGGCCCAGCAGGCCCAGGTTGCGGCCCAACGCCACCAGCGGTTGCGCGCTGCCGAACAGGCGCGTGACCTGGTCAGAAAAACCCACGGTCATTTTCTGGTCCAGGCGCTGGCGCTCAAGGTAGCCCTGCAAGGTCGCCAGGTCGCCCGGCACCGCAGGCCCGGCCAGCAAGGCCTCGGCCAGGGCATTCGCATCGCGCAGGGACAGGTTGAAGCCTTGCCCGGCAATCGGGTGCAGGCTGTGGGCAGCGTTGCCGAGGATGGCCAGGTGCGAGCGTACTTGCTCCTCGGCCTCGACCAGGGTCAACGGGTACAGGTGGCGGGCTCCGACTTGCTTCAAGGTGCCCAGGCGGTAGCCGAACACACCCTGCAGTTCGCTGAGGAAGGCTCGCTCGTCGAGGTTGGCCAGGCGCTGGGCGTCCATGCCGATGCGGGTCCAGACCAGCGCGCAACGGTTGTCCGGCAGCGGCAGCAGGGCCATCGGGCCTTCATCGGTGAAACGCTCGAAGGCTTCGCCGTTATGGGCTTCGCTTGGGGTGATGTTGGCGATCAATGCGCTCTGGTTGTAAGGGCGGGTCTTCACGCCGATACCCAGTTGCTCGCGCAGGCCAGAACGACCGCCGTCGGCGAGTACCGCCAGGTCGCATTCCAACACGGTTTCATCGTTGAGGGTCAGGCGGTAGCCATCGGGCAGCGGCTCCATGCGCGTGACTTCGGCCGGGCAACGCCAACTGACCACGTCCTTGTCCAGGCCTTGCCACAGGCATTGGCCCAGCCAGGCATTTTCCACGACGTAACCCAGGGCCGGTACGCCCTCCTCCTGCGCGGTCAACCGTGCGGTGGAGAAGCGCCCACGGTCCGACACGTGAATCTGCTTGATCGGCTCGGCACGCCGGGAAATTTCCTGCCACAGGCCCAGGCGCTGGTAAATCTGGCGGGCGCCAAATGAGAGTGCCGAGGACCGTGCGTCGTAGCTCGGCTGATAACTGTCACCGGGTGCGAAGGGTTCGATCAGTACGATCTTCCAGCCGCGCGCCTTGGCCCCGGCCTGCAATGCCAGCGCCAGGCTGGCACCCACCAGGCCGCCGCCGATGATGGCGAGGTTGACCCTGCTCATCGGGCGGCTGCCATCAGCGCTTCGATCTCGGCAACCGCCTTGGGTACGCCACCGGTCAGAATTTCACAGCCTTGCTTGGTCACTACCACGTCGTCCTCGATGCGTACGCCAATGCCACGCCATTTCTTTGCCACGTTCTGGTTGTCCGGTGAAATGTAGATCCCCGGCTCCACGGTCAACGCCATGCCCACTTCCAGCACGCGCCATTCACCGCCTACCTTGTACTCGCCCACATCATGCACATCCATGCCCAGCCAATGGCCGGCGCGGTGCATATAGAAAGCCTTGTAGGCTTCGCTGGCGATCAACTCGTCGACGTCACCCTGCAGCAAGCCCAGCTTAACCAACCCGGCAGTGATCACCTGGACGGTCGCCTCGTGCGCCTGGTTCCAATGCTTGTCCGGGGCGATCTCGGCAAACGCGGCTTCCTGGGAAGCCAGCACAATCTCGTAGATCGCCTTCTGTTCCGGCGAAAACTTGCCATTGACCGGCCAGGTGCGGGTGATGTCGCTGGCATAGCAGTCGATCTCGCAACCGGCGTCGATCAGCACCAGGTCGCCGTCCTTGAGCACTGCATCATTCTGCTGGTAATGCAGGATGCAGCTGTTGCGCCCGGCGGCGACGATGGAGCCATAAGCCGGCATTTTCGCGCCGCCCTTGCGGAACTCGTAATCCAGCTCGGCTTCCAGGCTGAACTCATGCAAACCGGCGCGGCTGGCCTGCATGGCCCGCACATGCGCCGCGCAGGAGATCCGCGCGGCTTCGCGCATCACCTTCACTTCTGCCGCCGATTTATACAGGCGCATGTCGTGCAGCAGATGATCCAGGGCAACGAATTCGTTCGGTGGTTGGGCGCCGAGGTGCGCTTTGGAGCGGATCACGTTGATCCACTCCATCAGGTGGCGGTCGAATTCGGCATTGCTGCCCATGGCCGAATACACCCGGTCGCGGCCTTCGATCAGGCCGGGCAGGATGTCGTCGATGTCGGTAATAGGGAATGCGTCGTCGGCGCCAAAGTCACGGATCGCGCCTTCGGTGCCGGCGCGCAGGCCGTCCCACAGTTCGCGTTCGGCATTGCGTTCGCGGCAGAACAGCACGTACTCGCCGTGCTGGCGACCGGGCATCAGCACGATCACCGCCTCGGGCTCGGGGAAGCCGCTGAGGTACTGGAAGTCGCTGTCCTGGCGATACACGTGTTCGACATCACGATTGCGGATCGCCACGGCGGCGGCTGGCAGGATCGCGATGCTGTTGGGTTCCATCTGCGCCATGAGCGCCTTGCGGCGCCGGGTGTATTCCGCTCTGGGGATATGAATCATGGGCAGATGGGCTTCCTTTCTTAGTGAAGCGACGGCTTGGGCGCAGCCGGCTCAGCGGACTTTTTGGTCTCGGTGAACAGCAACAGCGGCGCGACGCGCAGGTATTCCATCACTTCCATATAGTCGCTTTCACCGTCTTCGGATTCTTCCAGGGCATCTTGCACCTGGGAGATCGCTGCCAAATCCTGCAACACTTCCTGTGCGTCGGTGCTCAACTCCAGGCCGCCGGCATTCACGCCGAAACCGTGGAGGAAACCTTGGCACCATTGGCCCAGGGCGGCGGCACGTTCGGTGAGCGGCGCGTCGTCGGTCGGCAGCAGCAGAACCACGGTGACGTCGTCACCGGTCAGCTCGCCCTTGACCATTTCCTGCAGGCCGATCAGCGCGTTGCGCACGTTGTCTTCGGGCTCTTTCTCCAGCAGTTCGGCCACATCGGCCAGCCAGTTGTCGGCATCGAAGCCGACACCGGTGCAGCTGCGGCCCAGCAACACGCCGTGCAGCTCGGCAGGCGAGCATGGGTGGCCGCTGGTGCTCAGCAGTTTGGAAAAAGCGTCATACGGGGAGTTCTGAATGGGCATGGTGAGCTAGGCGCCAGACGGCGCAATGTCTAGAATGGAGCGCTGTATCCTAGCACCGGCAGACGTACCAAGACTATCGAGGGCGTCAGATCGTTTATCCTGAAGTTGCCATTCATCAGACAAATCCAGTGGAACCCAATGGAAGACACCGACCTGCAAGCGCTGATGGCCAGACTCGAACTGCTAATTGATCGGGTCGAGCAACTTAAGAGTCAAAACGGACTCCTATTAGCTCAGGAAAAGACCTGGCGCGAGGAACGCGCTCACCTCATTGAAAAAAACGAAATCGCCCGG
>Ga0207655_1001887_pt1 | contig 18001 bp, 14 predicted proteins | sample KBSM44metaG_FD_184398 | JGI IMG/M metagenome (GOLD analysis project Ga0207655, IMG submission 184398) | Miscanthus rhizosphere microbial communities from Kellogg Biological Station, Michigan, USA - KBS M4-4 metaG (SPAdes) (version 2) | ecosystem: Host-associated > Plants > Roots > Rhizosphere >...
TTTTTAACCAGGAATGTTGATCAGGGGTTCACATGCAGGGCACAAAAATTCGACTCTTAACCGGCGGTTTGCTGATGATGGCAGCAGCCAGTTATGTGCAGGCAGATGCGCTCCAGCCAGACCCGGCCTGGCAACAAGGGACGTTGGCGAATGGTTTTCAGTGGCAAGTTTTAGCCACCCCGCAGCGTCCCAGCGACCGTATCGAAATTCGTCTGTCTGTGAATACCGGCTCCCTCACTGAAAGCACCCAGCAGACCGGCTTTAGCCATTTTATTCCTCGACTGGCGCTCACCCAGAGCGGCAGTTTGCAGGCGGTTCAGGTGCGTTCCCTTTGGCAACAGGCCATCGATCCGAAACGCCCGCTGCCTCCGGCTGTGGTCTCTTACGACTACACCATGTTTAACCTGAGCCTGCCGAACAACCGAAACGATCTGCTAAAAGAAGCGCTGACCTATCTCTCCGACGCCACCGGCAAGCTGGCGATTACGCCGGACACCGTGAATTACGCGCTCAGCAACAGCGATATGGTCGCGACCTGGCCTGTGGACACCAAAGAGGGCTGGTGGCGCTATCGCCTGAAAGGCTCAACGCTGCTCGGGCACGATCCGGCAGAGCCGCTGAAGCAGCCGGTGGACGTTGAGCAGGTCAACTCCTTCTACCAGAAATGGTACACCCCGGACGCAATGACGCTGATCGTGGTCGGCAACGTAGACAGCCGCGCGGTAGTTGAGCAGATCAACAAAGCGTTTGGCGACCTGAAAGGCAAGCGTGAGACGCCAGCCCCTGTACCGACGCTCTCGCCGCTGCGTGCAGAGCCCGTCAGCATCATGACGGACACCGTGCGCCAGGACCGTCTCTCCATGATGTGGGACACCGCATGGCAGCCTATCCGCGAATCAGCCGCGCTGCTGCGCTACTGGCGCGCCGATCTGGCGCGTGAGGCGCTGTTCTGGCACGTCCAGCAGACGCTGAGCAAAAATAACGTGAAGAATATCGGCCTGGGCTTTGACTGCCGCGTGCTGTTCCAGCGTGCGCAGTGCGCCATTAACGTCGAGTCGCCGAGCGATAAGCTGAATGCGAATCTTGGCGTGGTCGCTAAAGAGCTGGAGAAAGTGCGCAAAGATGGCCTCTCTGAAGAAGAGTTCAACGCGCTGGTGGCGCAGAAAAAACTCGAGCTGCAGAAGCTGTTTGCAACCTATGCCCGCGCCGATACGGACATTCTGATTAGCCAGCGCATTCGCTCCTTGCAAAACCAGGTTGTGGATATTGCACCCGAGCAGTATCAGAAGCTGCGTCAGGACTTCCTGAACGGTTTGACCGTTGAAATGTTGAATCAGGATTTACGTCAGCAGCTGTCGCAGGATATGGCGCTGATCCTTCTGCAGCCGAAAGGCGAACCGGAATATGACATGAAGGAACTGCAGGCGACCTGGAATGGAATTATGGCGCCGGTATCTCAGGCAGCGCAGCCTGCGGTGGCAGATGATTTACACCAGGATGCGACGGATATTCCGCAGGGGCAGTAATCCTCTCACCCTAACCCTCTCCCCAAAGGGGAGAGGGAACCACAAACACCCTCGCCCCTTTGGGGAGAGGGCTGGGGTGAGGGGCAAAGCCCGTTAAGCAGGCATCGCCTCGCGCGGAATAATCGCCCCGCGATACTGGATCACGGTGCTGGCCGTCTGATGGCCGCGCAGGGCCGAGGCTTCAGGGGTTCCCCCCGTCAGGCGTACCGCCAGATAACCCGCGCTGAAGGAATCACCCGCCGCCGTGGTATCGATCACTTTCTCTTTCGCCAGCTTCACCGCCGGCACGTCTACGACGGCTTCGCCCGCAACGGCAACCAGGCAGGACTCTGCGCCACGCTTAACGACCACTTCACTGACGCCTGCGGCCTGAGTGCGCGCGATAACCTCATCAACCGGCTTCTCGCCCCACAGGGCATCTTCGTCGTCGAGCGTCAGGAACGCGATGTCGGTGCATTGCAGCATCTGCTGATACACCTGCTGCGTCTCTTCGCGGCTCGCCCACAGGCGTGGACGGTAGTTATTATCGAAAATCACCTTGCCGCCGTTGGCGCGGCACTCGCGCAGCAGCGACAGCAGCTTTTCGCGGCTCTCCGGACTTAAGATTGCGAGGCTGATGCCGCTCAGATAGAGATAGTCGAAGGTGGCCAGCTCTTCACAAATGGCGCCTGCGGCCTCGCTCTCCAGCCAGAATTTGGCGGCGGCTTCGTTACGCCAGTAGTAGAAGGTGCGCTCCCCGGTGCTGTCGGTTTCGATGTAGTACAGACCCGGCAGACGATTTTCCATGCGCTGGATCAGCGAGGTTTGAACGTTTTCACTCTGCCAGGCTTCCAGCATCTGCTGGCTGAAGCTATCCGTTCCCAGGGCGGTAACGTAGTTCACGGTAAGTGCCTCGGGGGCAACCTGACGGGCAATATAAACGGACGTGTTTAAGGTATCGCCACCAAAACCGCGGCTAACTTCCGCGCCTTTTTGTGACAGCTCAATCATGCATTCGCCAATCACGGCAATTTTTTTAGACATAGTCGTGAACCTGAACAGAGTAATTAACGGTAGTGTGCGCTGAGTGAATTATGTGGTCAACTATCTTAAAACATCGTTCCATTATTTTTTTTGAGCCAGCACGTGTTCCGGGCAATTTCTGTCATCTTAATTTCATCTTCCCGGCGAATTGAACATAAAGTTCTCAATTGCTGCGCCGATAACCCAGTGACGAGTCCAGAAAGGCCATCCCCAACAACAGGACATCTGAAATGAAGTCAGAGCAGGTTATCCAGCGGCTGAACACTACGCCTGAGGCAAGTATTGAGAACTTGCAGGAGCATCGCTACTGGCTGCAGTGTGAGCGTGAATATACCTATCAGCCGATCTACCGAACGGACGGTCGACTGATGGCGATTGAAATTTTAACGGTCGTTACGCACCCTTCTAATCCTTCGCAGCGTATCGCGCCCGATCGCTATTTTGCCGAAGTTGCCGTTCGCCAGCGTCTGGACGTTCTGGAAGAACAGCTGCGCTTGCTGGCGACGAAACAGCCCTTTTTCGAGCAGCACAATATCCTTGCCTCGGTGAACGTGGATGGTCCGACCCTGCTGGCCTTGCGGCAGAACCCGAAACTGCAGGATTTGATCGCGACCCTGCCGTGGATGCGCTTTGAGCTGGTAGAACACGTCCGCTTACCGCAGGAGTCCTCGTTTGCCTCAATGTGCGAATTTGGTCCGCTGTGGCTGGATGACTTTGGAACGGGCATGGCGAATTTCTCCGCGCTGAGTGAAGTGCGTTACGACTACATTAAAGTGGCGCGCGACCTGTTCATCATGCTGCGACAGACCCCGGAAGGACGGAATCTGTTCACGCTGCTGCTCCAGCTGATGAACCGCTATTGCCAGGGCGTCATCGTCGAAGGCGTTGAAACGCTGGAGGAGTGGCGCGATGTCCAAAACTCACCCGCCGCCGCCGCGCAAGGTTATTTCCTCTCCCGCCCGGTTCCGCTGAATACCCTGGAAACCGTGATAACCCACCTCTGATCTGCCCGCTTCCCTTTGTCTGGACTATAGTTTTATAGGCAATGTCATCAGGAAAGGGGACGAAAATGACAAAAACAACCAGGGTTATCTCCTGGACAGCAGGGATTTTCTTGTTGTTGATCGCGATCGCTATCATCATTATCGCAACGTTCGACTGGAACCGACTCAAGCCGACCATCAACCAGAAAGTCTCAACGGAGCTTAACCGACCCTTCGCGATCCGCGGCGATTTGGGCGTGGTGTGGGAGCGACAGAAAGAGGAGACCGGCTGGCGAAGCTGGATCCCGCTTAACCGACCCTTCGCGATCCGCGGCGATTTGGGCGTGGTGTGGGAGCGACAGAAAGAGGAGACCGGCTGGCGAAGCTGGATCCCCTGGCCGCACGTCCACGCCGATGACATTATTCTCGGCAACCCGCCGGACATTCCTGAAGTTACCATGGTCCATCTGCCGCGCGTCGAAGCGACGCTGGCACCCTTAGCGCTGCTGACCAAAACGGTCTATCTGCCGTGGATCAAGCTCAAGAAGCCCGATGCGCGACTTATCCGCCTCTCTGAAAAAAACAATAACTGGACGTTTAACCTCGCCAGCGACGGCGAAAAAGATCCCAACGCACAGCCTTCATCCTGGTCTTTCCGCCTCGACAACATTCTCTTCGATCGCGGGCGGATCGCCATTGACGACAAGGTCAGCAAGGCGGACGTGGAGATCCTGGTCGATCCGTTAGGAAAACCGCTGCCTTTCAGCGAAGTCACCGGCAGTAAAGCCAAAGGCGATAACGCTAAAGCCGGCGATTACGTGTTCGGCCTGACGGCGAAGGGGCGGTACAACGGCCAGCCGCTAACCGGCAAGGGGAAAATTGGCGGCATGCTGGCGCTCAGAAGCGAAGGCACGCCGTTCCCGGTGCAGGCGGATTTCCGCTCTGGCAACACCCGCGTGGCGTTCGTGGGCACGGTTAACGACCCGATGAACATGGGCGGCGTCGATCTGCAGCTGAAGTTTGCGGGCGACTCGCTGGGCGAACTGTACGATCTCACCGGCGTCCTCCTGCCGGATACGCCGCCGTTTGAAACGGACGGGCATCTGGTAGCGAAAATTGACACGCAGAAATCCTCGGTCTTTGACTACCGGGATTTCAACGGTCGTATTGGCGACAGCGATATTCATGGTTCGCTGACCTATTCCACCGGAAAACCGCGCCCGAAACTGGAAGGAGATGTGGAATCCCGTCAGCTGAGGCTTGCCGATCTGGGGCCGCTGATTGGCGTCGATTCCGGGAAAGGCACGAAGTCAAAGGAGGTGAAAAAGGACGTACAGCCTTCGGGGAAAGTCCTGCCGTATGACCGCTTTGAAACCGACAAATGGGACGTGATGGACGCGGACGTTCGCTTCAAGGGGCGGAAGATTGAGCATGGCAGCACCTTGCCCATCAGCGACCTTTCAACGCACATCATCCTCAAAAACGCTGACCTGCGCCTGCAGCCGCTGAAGTTTGGCCTGGCGGGCGGGACAATCTCATCCAACATCCACCTTGAGGGCGACAAAAAGCCGATGCAGGGGCGGGCGGAGATCCAGGCGCGCAGGCTTAAGCTGAAAGAGCTGATGCCCAACGTCGAGCTGATGCAGAAAACGCTCGGTGAGATGAACGGTGATGCCGACATTCGCGGCACGGGTAATTCCGTGGCGGCGCTGCTGGGCAGCGGCAACGGCAACCTGAAGCTGCTGATGAACGACGGGCTGATCAGCCGAAACCTGATGGAGATCCTGGGGCTGAACGTCGGTAACTTCATCATCGGGCAAATCTTTGGCGATGATGAGGTTCGCGTGAACTGCGCGGCGGCGAACGTGGATCTTGTCAACGGCGTGGCGCGCCCGCAGATTTTCGCCTTTGACACGGAAAATGCGGTTATCAACGTGACCGGCACCGCCAGCATGGCCTCTGAGCAGCTGGATTTGACCATCGATCCGGAAAGTAAGGGGATTCGTATCATCACCCTGCGCTCGCCGCTCTACGTGCGCGGCACCTTCAAAAATCCGCAGGCGGGCGTGAAGGCCGGGCCGCTGATTGCGCGCGGCGCAGTCGCCGCAGCCCTCGCCACGCTGGTGACGCCAGCCGCAGCGCTGCTGGCGCTGATCTCGCCGTCAGAGGGGGATGCCAATCAGTGCCGGAACATTCTGGCGCAGATGAAGAAGTAAAGTGCGGTCTGTTTTGCCGGGTGGCGGCTACGCCTTACCCGGCCTACGAGTCAAATGTAGGCCGGGTAAGCGCAGCGCCACCCGGCATAAGCTTACAGAGCCTGATGCTTCGTTTCGTGCGTCAGCAGCAGCGCAATCAGCGTCAGCGCGGCCATAGATGCCAAATAAACGCCCACATAGAACAGACCGTAATTGGCCTGCAGCCAGGTGGCGATGTACGGCGCAACGGACGCGCCCAGAATAGACGAGACGTTGTAGGAGAACGACGCGCCGGTGTAACGCACTTCGGTCGGGAACAGCTCCGGCAGCAGCGCGCCCATCGGGCCGAACGTTAATCCCATCAGGCTCAGGCCAATCAGCAGATACGCCATCACCAGCGCAGGGCTGCCTGAACCCAGCAGCGGCGGGAACACGAACAGCGCAAACAGGATTATCAGCGAGGTGATAACAATCATGCTCGCGCGACGGCCATATTTATCCGCCAGCAGACCGGCAATCGGCACCATCACGCCAAACCCGATTACCGCCATCATCAGCATCCACAGCACTTCGTTACGCGGCAGGCCCAGGCCAACCGGCACCGCGGCGGTGCTGTACGTCATAGAGTAGACGGTCATGATGTAGAACAGCGTATAGGTCGCCAGCATGATGAACGTGCCCAGCACGGTCACGCGGACGTGTTTGGTGAGCAGCGTGCCCAGCGGCACTTTAACCTGCTTTTTCGCCGCGGCGACTTTGGCAAACACCGGGGTTTCGTGCAGGGAAACACGCACATACAGGCCAATCAGCACCAGTACGGCTGAGAAGATAAACGGAATACGCCAGCCCCAGCTCATGAACTGTTCATCCGTCAGCAGCCAGGAGAGCAGCAGGAAGGTGCCGTTAGCGAAGAAGAAGCCAATCGGCGCGCCAAGCTGTGGGAAAGAGCCGTACAGCGCACGCTTGCGCGCCGGGGCGTTCTCGGTTGCCAGCAGCGCCGCGCCACCCCATTCACCGCCAAGACCCAGGCCCTGACCAAAGCGCGCCAGCGCCAGCAGCACGGGAGCCAGAATGCCGATGGTTTCGTAGGTCGGCAGCAGGCCGATCGCGACGGTGGAGAGCCCCATGGTCAGCAGCGAAGCGACCAGCGTCACTTTACGACCGATGCGATCGCCAAAGTGACCAAACAGCGCTGAGCCAATCGGACGTGCAACGAACGCGATGGCAAAGGTTGCCAGCGACTGCAGCGTGGCCGCCGTCGGATCGCCCTGCGGGAAGAAGATATGCGGGAAGACGATGACCGCTGCGGTGGCGTAAATGTAAAAGTCGAAGAACTCAATGGCGGTGCCAATCAGCGATGCGACGACAACTTTGTTGCGTGAGTTTACCGGCGTTTGACCGGCCTCAGAGTCGAGTGTGGTGGCTGTTGCTTGCATAATATTTTCTTATTTTTTGACGAACGAACGGCCATATTAGGCATAGCAAAAGCGACATTTCAATCTGTAACAAAGTCGTAAGTTGGCGATAAAAGCAACAAAAAGCGGATAATTTTCAGGCCAGCCAAATCTCTTCCATGAAATGCTTCACAGTTTTTAAATATTAGAGAATAAAACTGGTTTTTGGTTAAATAAAAGTTACGGACTGGATTTATATGCTGAAATGATGAATCGGGCTGAAATTTTCAGCCCGATGGATGAGTTAGCGGTGCGTTTTGCCCGGCATGCGCGGGTCATCTTTGTACTCGGCGGTGGCAATCCACGCGGCGCAGAACAGCGTCAGGCGGGCGAAGAAGTAGAAGAACGCCATCAGCCCCAGCACCGAACCAAACGCCGCGCCGGAAGGCGATTTCACCAGCGACGGCAGGGTGTAGGTCATCACAATTTTAATCACCTCAAAGCCGATCGCCGCAATCAGCGTTCCGCGGATCAGCGCCTTCTTGCGCGGGCGATGGCGGGGCAAGCGCCAGAAGATCCAAAAGAACAGCAGGTAGTTGGCAAAGATGGAGATTGCCAGCCCAATCCCGCGCCAGGCGGGCTTCAGCCATTCAATATAATCGAGATAGAGCGCAGAGATAATCATCTGCTGGGCAGAACCGGCGACGGAGGTAATCGAGAGCGTCACGATCAGCGCAATGAGCAGGCCGATCAGGGAGATAAAGTCGCGGAGATACTTAATCCAAATTTTTTCCTGATCCTGCGGCGTACGCTCCCAGACGTCGCGCGACTGGGCACGGATCGCTTCGCGCAGGTTGCCCATCCAGTTGATTCCCGAGTACAGCGCAATCAATAACCCCACGATCCCAACGGTGGTACGCTGCTGCACGGCGGTATTAATGGTGCTTTTGAGCGTGGTGGCGAGCGTCGGGTCGCTGACGTTGGTCAGGATTTTATTGAAGATGTCCTGCAGCAGCGTCGGGTGTGACGCAAGCACGAAACCGGCGGCGGCAAATGACACCATCAGGATTGGAATCATCGACAGGAAAGAGAAATAGGTGATGGCCGCGCCAAACTGATTGCCCATGCGGTCATTAAAGCGCTCGGTGGCCCGTATCACATGCGCAATCATGGGGATCTGCTGAATCTTCTCTGCCATGCTGGTGACGGTCCCCAGCGCCCTGGTGGCAGTACCGGGTGATTTTGGCTCTTCAGGCTCGGTTTCCATCTTTTTGATGGGATCATAATCCAAATGTTGAGTTGGTCGTTGCGGGTTATTTTCCGGCGTCACGCGCGTTTTCCTTTTCGTTGAGCTGGAGGTTATTGAATTATAGCCTGCGGTTAATCCACGTAGGCTTTTGTGAGGTCGGTAAGCCACTCCATAAAGAGATGCACCCGGCGGGAAAGGTTACGGCGGTGGGGGTAAATCAGGGAAACCGGCATAGGTTCCGCCCGGTATTGCGGCAGAATTTCGATAAGTTTTTTCGCGCGCAGGGAGTCACGCACGCCGACGCGCGGTACCTGAATAATGCCCAGCCCGGCGATACAGGCTGCATGGTAGGTTTCTGTACTGTTTACCGTCAGTATCCCGCCCGTTTTCACCCACTGCGTTGCGCTGCCGTTATAAAATTCAAAGCCCTGCGGGCGGGTGCCCAGCGTGTCGGCGTAATGAATCACCGCATGGGAACCGAGATCGTCCAGCGTTTCCGGATAGCCAAAACGCGCAAGATAATCCGGGCTGGCGCAGTTGATCACCGAAAGCCGACCCAGCGGGCGCGCGATCAGCCCCGAATCCTTCAGCGTCCCCACGCGCACCACGCAGTCAAATCCTTCACGAATGACGTCCACCAGGCGGTCGCTGCTGCTCAGTTCGAGTTCAATCCCGGGATACTGCTGTAAAAACGCGGGCAGTTTTGGGATGACTAAATTTCGAGCAACGCCGACGGGCATATCCACGCGCAACCGTCCGCTGATGCTGGAAGGGTCGTGCTGGAACATCCCGTCGAGTTCGTCGAGGTTGGTCAGCAGGTCTTTTGCCCGTTCGTAATAGACCATTCCGTCCTGCGTCAGGCTGACGCGGCGCGTGGTGCGGTGTAGAAGCTGGGTTCCCAGGAGATTTTCAAGCGCCTGAATCTGACGCGAGACGCTGCCTTTTGGCAGGCTCAACGTCTCTGCCGCGCGGGAAAAACTTTCCAGCTCAGCGACGCGAATAAAAAGCTGCATTGCGTGAATTTTATCCATAGGCAAAGCTCATTGTTGTTATAAACGAAACAGTGAAGCGCTCGGCACACCCTTTATTGATTTTCTATCACCTAATAAGCTCTTTCTCAATCTTCATAACAGCCGAAACGAGGTTTCTTATGTCTGAACGTATTGCATTAGTAACAGGTGGGAGCCGTGGCCTGGGTAAAAACGCGGTATTGAAGCTGGCAGCAGAGGGGACAGGAATCATCCTGACCTATAACAGCAGCCGGCAGGAGGCGCTCGACGTGGTGCGTCACGTTGAGGAAAAAGGCGTTAAGGCCGCCGCATTACAGCTTAACGTTGGGGATGTTGCCGGTTTTGAGGCGTTTGCCCTGCAAGTTCAGGAAATCCTGAAAACGGTCTGGCATCGCGACAGGTTTGATTATTTATTAAACAATGCCGGGACGGGGTTGTATGCACCCTATACCGAGACAACGGAAGCGCAGTTTGACGATGCTCTTAACGTGCATTTCAAAGGACCCTTCTTCCTGACCCAACGTCTGCTGCCGCTGATAAACGACGGGGGCCGGATACTGAACGTCTCCAGCGGTCTGGCCCGCTTTACCCAGCCAGGCTCCGGCACTTACGCGGCGATGAAAGGGGCAATGGAAGTGCTGACCCGCTATCAGGCCAAAGAGCTTGGGGCGCGCGGGATTTCCGTCAACGTCATCGCGCCGGGCGCTATCGAAACGGATTTTGGCGGAGGTCGGGTGCGCGATAACGCCGAGCTGAATCAGATGCTGGCTTCGCAAACTGCGCTGGGGCGCGTGGGCTTACCGGACGACATTGGCGATGCAATTGCGGCGCTGCTTAGCGATAGGCTGGGATGGATGACCGCGCAACGCATTGAAGTATCGGGCGGTATGTTCCTGTAAGGTCTTATCTTAAGGGGAGGGAACCCTTTAAGGATATCCTTAAAAAGAATGTTTCTAAATACTGGCATATTTAAAGATCGCGGCTGGATTTGTAACCTTCCCATTCATTGAGTTTTTTCTCAAATTATGCCTCGGTAGAATCCCCCTTCGCTGTTCTCAGAGGGGAAAATAATATGCGAGTAATCATGTTCGACAGGCAGTCATTATTTATTCATGGAGCGATACACAGTCTGCAGAAGTTGATTCCGGGAATAAATATGACAGGGACCTGTCAGACAGATGAATTATGGGCGCAGCTGGCAGCTTCACCTACAGCCATTGTCATGATTGATGGGAATTTAATTCAGGATGACGGCATCGCTTTTCTGAACGACATAATGGCCCGCTATCCGGCCAGTCGCGTGATAATGGTGCTGTCTAAACGAGAAGCCCAATGGGCCGAGCAGCTGCTGCAGAACAACATAATGGCGATTATTCCCCGCAATGCAAATCCTGAACGGTTTTCCGCCGTGCTGGATTCGGTCTCAAGAGGGATGGTCTGTTTTCCCGGGGAGTGGATCAGCCAACCGCCGTCGCAGCAGGCCGTATTATCGTTAAGCGAACGTCAGCGAGAAGTGCTGAAACTGCTGGCCGCCGGTGAATCGAACAAGGAAATTAGCCGCAGCCTGAATATCAGCGCGGCGACGGTAAAAGCGCATCTGGAAGCACTCTTCCGCCGTCTGGAGGTTAAAAACCGAACCCAGGCAGCCATGTACTATACCCGGGTGATAGCCTGAAGGATCTCGTGCGAAAGGGATGAGATGTCACCCGCACCAAATATCAGCATAACCACGGTGTCGTGCTGCTGTGGGGTTAATGGTCGCGTACCGTTTTCCCGCAGCAGCGTCTCGCATAATTCAAGGTCGTCGAAGAGTAAATATTCGGCCTGGAGGGGCGTTATAAGTTTGGGGAAATGTTCCCACTCGCGGATAACGTGACCATATCCAATAACCCATAATCCCTTATTATCACAATACTTTTCCAGGGATAAACCCTGCTGTTTCTTAATTAATGTGATGGCAGAAGACGATATCTTCAGCGGATAACCTTTCATATTCGTTTCCTCTTAATAGCGATACTCTACTGGAAACGAAACATCGGATATATCCGCCAAATGGCTATCGATCGGCGGTTAAGGGGTACTCTTGTTTCAACAAACCAAACAGCCAGTCATTGTGCCAGCGTCCGCCAAGGTAATAGCTTTCGCGTAGCTCACCTTCCCGTTGAAAGCCAGTTTTTTCCAGCAGGCGTCTTGAGGCACTATTTCCGGCCGTTACGGTGGCGCTTAGCCGACGTATTTTGCCTTCGGTAAAGGCAAATGTGCAGAGCGCCTGCAGGGATTCAAAGCCATAGCCTTTACCCTGCGCGGAGGGGGCGAAGAGAAATCCGACTTCGGCACAGCCTTCCTCGCGCTGAATGTAACCCGTCACCCCCAGCGGCGTCTGCGTAGCAGCGTCGCGGACGACGAGACAAAGCCAGTGCGCGCTGCCGGGCGTCCAGGGTGCCAGACGGGAATCAAACGCGTCACGGATCGCCGATACAGGGCGATTATCTGCAACAAAACGCATTACCTCCGGGTTCTGCTGGAGCGCAAGGAAGAAAGGCCAATCCTGCTCCTGCAGCGGCGTACAGGTAAGACGTGCGGTGGTGAAGGCTGGCATTAAGATTCTCCTGAGGCTTTTGTCATGATTATAAGGTTGTCACTTTATTTCAACAGAAAGTCAGGTATGTTTATAACCTCGTATAAATAAAAAGAAAAACCACTCTTGCGTGGTCAGTTTTGATGTATTCGTTGTCTCTCAAGGAAAACAATGACTCTCAGCACATCACATCATATCCGCGAGCAGTTCGAACACTGCCTGGCCGTCATTCGTCAGGCCTCTGTCGAAATCCTGCTTCTCCTGAATGTGCATGTTTCGGAAGGCAAAGATCCGCGCTGGTTTCTGGAGCAGTTGGACACTGCCCGTTTAGGAATGGGCGGATGGGGAGCCGTTGCGAAGCAGCTCAACCTGAATGACGCTGAGATGTCAGACTTCACGCTGCAGCTGCGCCTGCTGCAGCAGCGTGTGCCGCAGTACGAAAGCGGCCAGGATGTCAGTGAAAACCAGCTTATTGCCGCTATGCGCTTTGTCACCGCCCTGGAGCACCTGCGCCTGCAGCAGCCTCTCCTGACCTATAGCACCGAATTAACGCCCGGCAACGAGATCCAACAGCAGCAGGCGCACAAGCAGGTGCGGGCGATCGAGCTGATGATAAAGGGGCTGATTCAGCAGGCGTGGCCCGATCAGGTGCGGCTGAGTAATCACCTTAAGACGTTGTTTAACGCCGACCGCGTGCGTCGCTGGCTGAAGCTTGGCGAAATCAACGATATCCTGAGCGGCATGATGTTCAGCGAGCTGGCGCAGCTGCTGGTGGATAAAAAAGAATTCAGTCGCTACTACGCCTCACAGTTTAACGATCCGGCCATGCTGACGCTCCTGGTTGAACCGCGCAAAACGCTGCAAACCTTCCTTGATGACATCCGCAAGATACGCAACTGCATTACCGTGCAGCAGACGCTCAGCTCGGCGCAAATCCAGCTGCTCGATAACTACTATTCACAAATCACTCGCCCCGTTCAGCGTGCGTTTGAAGAGGGAAGGACGCGCATCAATCCGGCCGGGATAATGGCGGTCGATGCCAGCGAGCTGCACGCCTTCTGGGAAAGGGCGCAGAAAATGGATCGGGTAACCGGAGGCGATCTGTTTGAGGTCCGCGACACGATTGAAAAGCCTGCCCAGCGCGCACCGCGAACGCCTGAACAGCGTGAGCAGCTCATCTCCAGCATGCTTTGGGTGGCGGTGGGCGTGATGGTCATCGCGATTGTCGTCGGTGGATTTTGGCTGGTGACCAGCGATAAACCTCAGGCCGTCGCCGCAAAGGCTGTAGAAGCCGCGCAGCCGGAAGAGATGCGCGAAGCGCCGTCCTCGCGTGAAACCTTGACGCGCATGGGCGTCATCTGGGACGAAAATAATTTCCGTTCGGCCATCAACCGTAACGATACCCGCGTGGCGCTGCTGTTTTTGCAGGGGGGGATGGACTGGAAGCTCTCATGGACAGAAGAGGCGATGTCGGCAGGCCATGACGCTGTGCTGGAGCTGATCTTGCGCTATCACAGCAACATGGTGGAAGAAAAGCCGTGCCGCCGCTTTATCAACACGCTCAGCCACGCCATGGCCAACGGTGAATCTCTGACCTCAATGCGTAAGCAGTATTTGAAAGCCTTTTGCACGGTGCCGGCGGTGGTGAAGCGCCAGCAGCACGACGCCGATATGGCCACGCGCCGCGCCAAATCGCAGCCGGATGCGACCACAAAAAAATGGCAGTCTATTCAGACCGCCATTTATGAGGTGATTCGCTAAATTTTTTTCCCCCCTCACCCCAGCCCTCTCCCCAAAGGGGCGAGGGAGATAAAGAGCGCACCGTGCAGTACCCTCTCCCCTCTGGGGAGAGGGTTAGGGTGAGGGGACCAGTCCGCACTCCCCTCAAGGCTCCCCATACAGCCCAATCAGCCGACGCACCACGCCGTTGGTCCAGCCGAAGCCATCCTGCAGCGGGTATTCACCCCCGCCGCCTTCGCGCGGCGTGCTGCTGGCGATATGGTACTTCTCAATCAGCTTGTGGTGCGTTTTGTAGAAAAGATTAACCGTCTGCAGCCAGCTCCAGGCGATCTCATCCCCCAGCGAATCGTTGCCGTACTGTTTGAACCCCTGGATCGCCATCCACTGCAGCGGCGCCCAGCCGTTGGGTTTATCCCACTGCTCGCCGGTTTCGTGCTCCGTAGCCAGGATACCGCCCGGCGTCAGCAGGCGGGCTTTCACCGCGTCAGACAGGCGCTCGGCCTGCTCGTGCGTCGCCATGCCAACGTACAGCGGAACAATGCTGGCGGCAGAAAACAGCGCCATCTCTTCGCGTCGCCAGTCGTAATCGCGGTAACAGCCGTTCTCGTCATCCCACAGATAGCGGTTCACCGCCGCGCGGCGGTCGCTCGCTTTCTGACGGAACTCCTCGGCAACCTCTTTATCCCCTTTGGACGCGGAGATATTGGCGATCGCGCTTTCCAGCTTGAACAGGAAGGCGTTCAAATCGATAGGAATAAACTGCGTGGTGCGGATGCTGGCGAGCCGCGAGGGATCGCGCAGCCAGCGGGACGAGTAATCCCAGCCGGAGGCCGCACCGGCCCGCAGATCGCGATATACCTCATTGGGCGGGCGCCCGGAGTGGCGAGCGGTTTCCACATCCTCAATCCAGGACTCGTCGCGCGGCGTATCACGGTCGTCCCAGTAGCGGTTGAGCAATGAGCCGTCCGGCATACGCACGGCGCTACGGTAGGCCTGGTTGAGCAGCAGCGACTCCGCGCCGTCCATCCAGAACGCGTATTCCATCTTGAGGTGATCCAGATAGCGTTTCGCACCGCGCACGCCGTCCTCCTCGAACAGCTCGACCATCAGGGCAAAGACCGGCGGCTGGGAGCGGCTGAGATAGTAGGTGCGGTTGCCGTTCGGAATATGGCCGTAGCGCTCAATCAGCCAGGCGAAGTTGTCCGCCATACACTTCAGCAGATCGTTGCGCCCGCTCTCCGCCAGCCCCAGCATCGAGAAGTACGAGTCCCAGTAGTAGGTCTCGCTGAATCGTCCGCCCGGCACAATATACGCCTGCGGCAGCGCCAGCAGAGAGGACCAGGGTATATGGTCCTGCGGCTCGCGGGTGAGTACCGGCCACAGGTTATCGATGTGCTCTTTCAGTGACAGACCGGGGTCTGAAACATACTCTTTGCTGTAGTCTTCCGGCAGCCAGAAGTGGTTCTCCACGAAGCGCGCCAGATCGAAATCGCGGTGGCGCCGCACTTTACGGTAGCGGATGAGGATATCCAGCGGGTCCATTTTCGGCGCGCAGTCGGGGAAGGTTTTGCTGTCCGCAAACAGCCGCGACGACTGCACGTGCTCAAACAGTTCAAGATAGCGGTCTGCGGGCGTCAGCGCATCCGACGCGGGCAGGCCCTCAATCATTTCTGGTTCCGGCTCCGCCTCGATCATCTCATCCAGTTTTAACTCGCAGGGATCGGTCTCGTAGCGCAGCTCTTCTGCAATCTCGAATTCGATGTTCTCGGCAGCCTGTAGTTTCTGGTTGAACATAATGATAAAGACCTCCGGGTATGTGTTCTCAAAGACAGGTTTTTCCGGGCGTCTTATAAGCGTAGACATTCGCTTCGGTAGTTGTGGAGGGATATGTGCGGTGGATCACGATTTTCGGAGCATTCGTTTTGCAACGATTTATGTATGTGAATAAAAAATGCCCCTCTTCAGAGGGGCATCAGGACTAGCGCATGGTCACAAACTCTTCCGCCGCAGTAGGGTGGATAGCCACGGTGTTATCGAAGTCTTTCTTCGTCGCGCCCATCTTCAGCGCCACCGCAAAGCCCTGCAGGATCTCGTCCATGCCGAAGCCAATGCCGTGGATACCCACAATCTTCTCTTCCGGGCCTACGCACACCAGCTTCATGCGGCACGGCTGACGGTGAGAGGTAACGGCGGTATACATTGCGGTGAACGCCGATTTATACACTTTCACCTGGTCATCGCCGTACTGCTCGCGCGCCTGCGGCTCGGTTAAGCCAACGGTGCCGATTGGCGGATGGCTGAAGACCACGGTCGGGATCAGGTTGTAGTCCAGATGTTCGTCCGGCTTGTTGTTAAACAGGCGCTCGGAGAGACGACGGCCCGCCGCAACGGCGACCGGCGTCAGCTCAACCGCACCGGTGTTATCGCCTACCGCGTAGATGCCCGGCACGCTGGTGTTCTGGAACTTATCGACAACGATGTAGCCTTTGTCGTCGGTTTTCACGCCCGTGACGGCCAGGTTGAAGTTGTCGTTTGCCGGTTCACGACCGATCGCCCAGATCAGGCAGTCAACGGTCTGGCTATGGCCATCTTCCAGCTCCAGCGTCAGGCTGCCGTCCGCGTTTTTCACAACGGCTTTCGGCACGGCGTTGGTGTGCAGGGTTGGACCTTCAGCGTTCATCACCTCTACCAGCGTGTCCACGATCAGCGGGTCAAAGCTGCGCAGCGGCGCGTGTTTACGCACGAACAGGTGCGCTTCCGCACCCAGGCCGTTAATCACGCCGGCCAGCTCCACTGCGATATAGCCCGCGCCCACAATGGCAACGCGCTCAGGCAGGGCAGGCAGCTCGAAGAACCCGTCGGAGTCGATACCGTATTCCGCGCCCGGAATGTTCGGGTGGCTTGGACGGCCGCCGGTGGCGATCAGGATGTGATCGGCGGTGATCGTCTCGCCGTTCACTTCGATCGTCTTCGCATCCACGAAACGGGCGAAGCCGCGGATCACGTCAACGTTGTTCTTGCCCAGCACGTTATCGTACGAGGTGTGAATACGGTCGATGTAGGCGGTACGGCTGGCGATCAGCTTGTCCCAGTCAAAGTGATTGATGGTGGTGTCAAAGCCGTAGTCCGGGCCGTACATATGAATCGCTTCGCGGATTTGCGCCGCGTGCCACATCACCTTTTTCGGTACACAACCCACGTTCACGCAGGTGCCGCCAAGTTCTTTGGCTTCAATCAGCGCACACTTCTGGCCGTACATGGCCGCACGGTTGATGGAGGCGATGCCGCCGCTGCCGCCGCCGATTGCGATGTAGTCATAATGCTTAGTCATAGCTTTTGTCCTTAATCCTGACGGTAGCGTGGCCCGTACCGGCAGGCACCAGCGTTTTGTGCAGCCACGGCAGAACGTTGTTCATCTGCGCTTCGAGCTTCCACGGCGGGTTGATCACAATCATGCCGGAGGCGGTCATGCCGCGCTGATCGCTGTCCGGACGTACCGCCAGCTCAATCTGCAGAATTTTGCGGATGCCGGTCGCTTCCAGGTCTTTGATCATGCGTTTGATTTGCGCGCGCAGCACCACCGGATACCACAGCGCATACGTGCCGGTGGCAAAGCGTTTGTAGCCCTCGTTGATGCCGGTCACTACCGCCTGATAGTCGGTTTTGATTTCGTACGGCGGGTCGATCAGCACCAGGCCACGACGGGAAACCGGCGGCAGCTTGGCTTTCAGCTGCTGATAGCCATCGGCTTTGTCGACGCGGGCGCGGTTATCTTTCTGGAACTCTGAGCGCAGCAGGGGGAAATCGCTCGGGTGCAGCTCGGTCAGCTGCAGGCTGTCCTGCTCGCGCAGCAGCTGGCGGGCAATCAGCGGGGAGCCAGGGTAGTAGCGCAGCTGGCCGCTACGGTTGAAGTGATTCACTACGCCAATGTACGGCTCCAGCTCGGCAGGCAGATCGTCCTGCTGCCAGATGCGGGCGATACCCTCAAGGTATTCACCGGTGCGCTCGGCATGTTCACCGCTCAGCTGATAACGCCCCGCGCCCGCGTGGGTGTCCAGGTAGAGAAACGGCTTATCTTTCTCTTTCAGCGCTTCGATGATCAGGCTCTGAACGGTGTGTTTGAGGACGTCGGCGTGGTTGCCAGCGTGGAAGCTGTGGCGATAACTGAGCATGGGTAATGATATTCCGCTGAAAATGACGATTTGCCACAGTTTACAGCAGAACGGCACAGATTACCCGTAGCCCCGGTAAGCGCAGCGCCACCGGGCGTTTTTCGACAACCTCCGGCATTGAAATCCTCTAC
>Ga0207655_1001888_pt1 | contig 17993 bp, 16 predicted proteins | sample KBSM44metaG_FD_184398 | JGI IMG/M metagenome (GOLD analysis project Ga0207655, IMG submission 184398) | Miscanthus rhizosphere microbial communities from Kellogg Biological Station, Michigan, USA - KBS M4-4 metaG (SPAdes) (version 2) | ecosystem: Host-associated > Plants > Roots > Rhizosphere >...
CAGGCCAATCCTGGGCAGGAGCAGCTGGAAGCGGTGATTCAGGAAATGAAGGCCTACGCCGAAGCCGCGCGCACGGGCGGCATCGAAATCCCGACCCGCTTCACGGTCAATTAAGCCAAGACACGGGACGGCTGAAAAACGCGGAAACACGTAGGGCGGCTTAGCGCAGCGTAATCCGCCAGGTTCCGTCGGCGCCGCATGACCGATTACGCGGCGGCGGCAATCGCCTTCCGCGCCCAGGCAATGAGCTGCTCCGCATCGTCCATCAAAAACTCCGGCGCCGTATAAAACTTACGCACCAGGACAATTCCCTTTTTGGTCGAATAAGAAAACGGCTCCGCCCCGTGGGCCTCGAATTCGGCGCGCGTAGCATCGCCCGCGCGCAGATAAAGCGTGCTACCCATCACCCAAGCGAACTGCTTGCCGCGCCAGCTAAACGCGCGTCCGCCGAAAAACGCCGCATCGGACACGCCGCCCAAAGGCGCGAATTGCTCGCGCATGTGGGCGACGAATTCGGCGCTGGCGGCCATTCCTTATTTACGCGACATCGCCACCAGCGCGTCCAGCACCTGCAAGGTGGCCTGGTTCAACTGTTGGCGCGGAATCTGACCGGGATTGCTGCTATCGACCATGGTCGGATTGGTCAGGTAACGGCCATTGACGATCAAGGTCGGCGTGCTGTTGACCTCATACGTCGCGGCCACGCGGCCGGCGTTCTTCAAGCGGGTGATGATGGCGAACGAGTTATACACGGCCAAAAACTTCTGCTTGTCGATGCCGTTCTTGACTGCCCAATTGATGTTGTCATCGTCGCTCTTCAGACGCTGGCGGTCGACATGCCAGGTGCTCAGCACTTTGGCGTGCATCGACTCTTCCAGCTTCATCGCCTCCAGGGTCAGGAACAGATGTGCCTCCGGATCGTTGGCGCCCGTCAGCGGCAGGTGGATGCGGCGGAACACGATGTTGTCACCCTGCTTCTTCACCCAATCCAGCATGGCTGGCTCCAGCGCGTAGCACGCAGGGCAGTGATACATGAAGAACTCAATGACCTCGACTTTTTTACCTTCGGCCTGCACCGGCTGCGGCGCCTTCAGGGTAGTGTACTCGGCGCCGTTCTTCGGCGCGGTCGGCGAGGCAAAGGCGGCGCCGGCCATCAAGGCGGCGGCGGCAAAAACGAGTTTCAAGCGAAGCATGGTTATCCTTTAAAAAAAATCTGCAATGGGAATATACCAGCTTCCCGCGCCGCGCGGCGACCATGGCCGCCCAAAACCACTGTCGGCTACAATTGCTAACAACTGATACCAATCGCGCCACCCGGAACCCCGATGAAAATGACACCGCTCGCACTCGCCGCACTGACCTTGTCGCTGGCCGCTTTGGGTCCCGCCAGCGCCGCCGCCCTCTCCCCCACCGAGCAGAAAATCATCGCCGAAGTCAAAGCGCACGCGCCGCAAGGGCTGCAACTGCTGGAACGCTCGGTCAACATCAACAGCGGCACGATGAACCACGAAGGCGTGCGCGAAGTGGGCAAGCTGTTTCGCGAGCAGTTCGACCAGCTGGGCTTTGCCACACGCTGGATCGACATGCCGCCGGCGGTGCGGCGCGCCGGCCACCTGGTCGCCGCGCGCGAGGGCAAGCGGGGCAAGCGCCTGCTGCTGATCGGCCATCTCGACACCGTGTTCGAAAAGGACAGCCCGGTGCGGCTGTGGAAGCGCGAAGGAGACCGCGTGCGTGGCCAGGGCGTCAACGACATGAAGGGGGGCGACGTCGTCATCATCGAAGCGCTGCGGGCGCTGCACAAGGTCGGCGCGCTGGACGACACCACCATCACCGTCATGTTCACCGGCGACGAAGAGGACGCGGGCGAGCCGGTCGACGTCTCGCGCGCGGACATGGTGGCCGCAGCCAAACGCAGCGACATCGCGCTCGCCTTCGAAGGCACGGTGCGCGACAAGAACGGCAAGGACACCGGCACCATCGGCCGCCGCGCATCGTCGTCGTGGGAGCTGGAAGTCAAGGGCAAGCAAGGCCACACCAGCGGCATTTTCAGCGAGAGCGCCGGCTACGGCGCGGTCTACGAAGCCGCGCGCATCCTCGACGGCTTCCGCCTGCAGGTGATCGAGCCCGATCTGACCTTCAGCCCCGGCCTGATATTGGGCGGCACCGACATCTCCGCCGATGGCACCGGCGACAAAGGCCAGGCCGCCGGCAAGACCAACGTAATTTCCCGCGTCGCCACCGTCAAGGGCGACCTGCGCTACCTGAGCTACGAACAACGCGACCGGGCGCGCGCCAAGATGCGCGCCATCGTCGGCCAGAACCTGCCGGGCACCAGCGCCAGCATCGTCTTCCACGACGCCTACCCGCCGATGGCGCCGACCGCCGGCAACATCGCCATCCTCAAGACGTATTCGCAGGCCAGCAGCGACGCCGGCCTGGGCGAGATCCCCGCGCTGCCGCCGGGCCAGCGCGGCGCCGGCGACATCCAGTTCATCGCACCGCTGATCGACAGCCTCGATGGACTGGGCGTGACCGGCAACGGCGCCCACTCGCCAGATGAGGATCTGGAGATCGCTTCGGTCGAACGCGCGACCATCCGCACCGCGATCCTGCTCTACCGGCTGACGCGATGACCTCTCATCTAAAACTCGTCCAAAACACGTAGGGCGGATTAGCGCAGCGTAATCCGCCAATGCATGCGTCTCGACGGCTCATAGATTGGCGGATTACGGCGTTACGCCTAATCCGCCCTACGTGACTCCTATGGATGCCCCGGCCGCGGTTCCAGCCCGGCGATATCCTTCATCAGCGCGATGAGGCGCTTGGCGCCAAGCCCCAGCGGCCGGTCGTTAAGCCACACCACATCCACCCACAACCGCAGCTGATTGCTCATGGTGGCGAAGTCGATGCCAATCAACGCCCCATCCTCCATCAACGGCGTCACCAGCCGCCTGGGCAGAAAAGCCCACCCCAGCCCCGCCTGCACCATGCCCAACATGGCCAGATGACTATCGGTGCGCCAAAGCTTGCGCGACACCAGCACCCGCATATCCTCCTCGTGCGCCTCTCGACTAACGATCGCGATCTGCCGGATATCGACCAGATCCTCAAGCCGGAAGTGCCCGTTCCGCTCACGCGCCAGCGGATGGCGCGGCGAGATCACCGCCACCAGCACCTCGCTGCCAAGCTCCTGGAAGCTCTCGTGCTCATCGACCTGCGGACGCTCGTACAACAGCGCCAATTGCGCCGAGCCGTCGTGCAGCATGCGCCGCGCGTCGGCCTGCGGCGCCGACAGCACCTCCACTTCCAGCGATGGGAATTCTTCGGCCAGCCGCGCCAGCGGATCGCCCCACGCGGCCGACAGCAACTCCGGCGCGATGACCAGCGTCAGGCGCCGCTCCAATCCCTGGTGCAGCGAGAGCGCGTGCGCCTTCAACCGCCGCAACTGCCCCGCCATCTGCCGCGCCTCCGCTTCGAGCGCGCGCGCCATCTCTGTCGGCCGCACATCGCGCGAAGTCCGCTCGAACAGCTGGAGATCGAGTTCCGCCTCCAGATGCGCGATCGCCATGCTGACGGCCGACGGCACCCGCCCCAGCGCGCGGGCGGCAGCGGAAAATGAACCGTGATCGATCACGGCAAGGAAGATCAAAACGTTGTCACTGGAAAAGGCCATACGACATGCTGTCAGAAAAACTGACAGCTGTCGACTTTTTCAATCAGAAATATTCAAGTACCATGCAGGCAATAGTTTTAGAGGAAATATCATGCAAGGTTTGAAACGAAAAGTTGTCTATGTCTCGCTATTCGAATTGTTCGCCGTGGCGCTCACCAGCAGCTTCCTGATGCTGCTGGCGGGGCATGACGCAACCCATTCCGGCGTCGCCGCCATCGCCTCGTCCACCGTCGCGGTGGTGTGGAACTTCATCTACAACGGCCTGTTCGAGGCGTGGGAAGCGCGTCAATCCACGCGCGGGCGCAGCGTCGCGCGCCGGGTGGCGCACGCCGTGGGTTTCGAAGGCGGCCTGGTGGTGATACTGGTGCCGCTGTTCGCTTGGTGGCTCAACATCACGCTGTGGGAGGCGCTCGTGCTGGACGTCGGCCTGGTGGTGTTCTTCATGATCTACACCTTCCTTTTCAGCCTGGCCTTCGACCGTGTGTTCGGCTTGCCCGCCTCCGCCTCCGCGTCCGCGTCCGCGCCGGCAGCCGTTTGATCAAATATTCAGGCTGTTCATAGCCAGTCCGGCCAACAGGGCCACCCCGCCCATCAACCCGTAGGCGATCAGCGCCAGCACCGCCCCGCCCCTGCTGCCCAACGGCGCGCCGGCGGCGGTTCGCGCGCGCGGCGCCAGGAACCAGGCGCCGATACCCGCCTGTATCACCAGACCCGCGACGACCAGCACCGCAATCGGCACGACGTTGCCGGAGAGACGATTGAGCAGTGTGGCGGCTCCCAGCACCGTCAGTAAAATCAAACTAAAAATACAGGCGTCGCGCCAGCTCAGGCGCGCGCGTTTGTACAGGAAAGCGGCCAGCTTGTTGATGCTCGTGTAAAGCGCGACCGACACCAGCAGCGGGACAATGGAGGGAAACGAAGACATGTGGAACCTGACAATAAAAAAACCGGGAACGAGTCCCGGTTTTGTGATGATGCGATAACTTAGCGCTTGCGCGGCGGCGGCAGGTCGGTGCAGACGCCTTCGTACACTTCGGCGGCCATGCCGATCGATTCGCCCAGGGTCGGGTGGGGATGGATCGTCTTGCCGATGTCGGTGCCGTCGCAGCCCATCTCGATCGCCAGGGCGATCTCGCCGATCATGTCGCCGGCGTGCGTGCCGACGATGGTGCCGCCGATGATGCGGTGCGTCTCAGCGTCGAACAGCAGCTTGGTGAAGCCCTCTGCGCGACCGTTGGCCACGGCGCGGCCGCTGGCCGCCCAAGGGAAGTGGCCCTTCTCGACCTTGATGCCCTTGGCTTTCGCTTCGTCCTCGGTGATGCCGGCCCATGCCACTTCCGGATCGGTGTAGGCCACCGATGGAATCACCTTCACATCGAAGTGCGACTTCTGGCCGGCTGCGGCTTCCGCCGCGACGTGGCCTTCGTGCACCGCCTTGTGCGCCAGCATAGGCTGGCCCACCAGGTCGCCGATGGCGAAGATGTTCGGCACGTTGGTGCGCATCTGGCTGTCGACCGGGATGAAACCACGATCGCTGACGGCCACGCCAGCCTTGTCGGCGGCGATCTTCTTGCCGTTCGGGCTACGGCCGACCGCGACCAGCACCAGATCGTAGATCTGCGGCGCTGGCGCGGTGGCGCCGGCTTCGGCGGCTTCGAAGGTGACTTTGATCCCTTCCGGCAGCGCTTCAACACCGACCGTCTTCGTCTTGGTCATGATGTTGTCGAAGCGCTTCTCGTTGAACTTCTGCCAGACCTTGACCGCGTCGCGGTCGGCGCCCTGCATCAAGCCGTCCATCATTTCGACGACGTCGATGCGTGCGCCGAAAGTCGAGTACACGGTGGCCATTTCCAGACCGATGATGCCGCCACCGATGACCAGCATGCGTTTCGGGATCTGACGCAGCTCCAGCGCGCCGGTCGAATCGACGATGCGTGGATCTTCAGGCACGAACGGCAGCTTCACCACCGCCGAACCGGCGGCGATGATGGCCTGCTTGAACTGCACGACCTTCTTGCTGCCGTCGCCGGCGGTCACTTCGATGTGGTTAGCGCTCAGGAACTGGCCGACACCGGTGACGATTTGCGTCTTGCGGGCCTTGGCCATGCCGGCCAGACCGCCGGTCATGTTCTTGATGACGCCTTCCTTGTACTTGCGTACCTGGTCGATGTCGATAGTCGGCTTGGCGAAGGTGACGCCGGTGTTGGACATGTGCGACGTCTCGTCGATCACCGATGCCACGTGCAGCAGCGCTTTCGACGGAATGCAACCGACGTTCAGGCACACGCCGCCCAGCGTTTCGTAACGCTCGACGATCACCGTGTTCAGGCCCAGATCGGCGGCGCGGAACGCGGCGGAGTAACCGCCAGGACCGCCACCCAACACCATCATGTCGCAGTCGATGTCGACCTGGCCGGAGTAGCTGCTACCGGCTGGCGCGGCGATCGGCGCGGCGGCTGCAGGAGCAGGAGCTGCCGCAGCAGGTGCGGCAGCGGCCGGCGCCGGGGCCGCAGCGGCCGCACCAGCGGCCTCCTCGACCACCAGCAACAACACGCCTTCCTTGACCTTGTCGCCAACCTTGACTTTGACTTCCTTCACCACACCCGCGTGCGACGAAGGGACTTCCATGCTCGCCTTGTCCGATTCGACGGTCACCAGCGACTGATCGACCTTGATCGTGTCGCCAACCTTGACCATCACCTCGATCACTTCAACTTCTGCGAAGTCGCCGATGTTCGGCACTTTCACTTCTGTGGTCATAGTCGCTCCTTACAGCAGAATTTTGCGCATGTCGCCGAGCACTTCGCTCAGGTACACGGAGAAGCGAGCACCCATCGCGCCATCGACCACACGGTGGTCGTAGGACAGCGAGGTACCCATCATCAGGCGAGGCTGGAAGGCCTTGCCGTCCCACACCGGCTTGATCGACGCCTTGGACAGGCCGAGGATCGCCACTTCCGGCGCGTTGACGATAGGCGTGAAGTGCGTGCCGCCGATGCCGCCCAGCGACGAGATGGTGAAGCTGGCGCCTTGCATGTCGGTCGGTTTCAGCTTGCCTTCGCGCGCTTGCAGCGACAGGTCGGTCATTTCCTTGGCGATCTGCGAGACCGATTTCTGGTCCGCGTTCTTGATCACCGGGACCACCAGGCCGTTCGGCGTATCGGCCGCGAAGCCGATGTTGTAGTACTGCTTGAGGATCAGGTTCTCGCCCTTCTCGTCGAGCGAGGCGTTAAACGACGGGAATTTCTTCAGCGCGGCGACCGATGCCTTGATGACGAAGGCCAGCATGGTCAGCTTGGCCGCGTCCTTGTTCTTGGCATTGGCGTTGTTGGTCTCGACGCGGAATGCTTCCAGATCGGTGATGTCGGCATCGTCGAACTGCGTGACGTGCGGGATCTGCACCCAGTTGCGGTGCAGGTTCGGGCCACTGATCTTCTTGATGCGCGACAGCGGCAGCAGTTCGGTCGGACCGAATTTGCTGAAGTCCAGCGACGGCCATGGCAGCACGCTGAAGTTGCCGCCGCCGCCAACGCCGGAGCCGCCGGTGGCGGCGCCCGAAGGAGCAGCCACGGTGCCGGCGATCACGCCCTTGACGTAGTTCTGCACGTCCAGCTGGGTGATACGACCTTTAGGACCGGAGCCAGGCACCTTGAGCAGGTCGACACCGAGTTCGCGGGCGAACTTGCGGATCGACGGCGATGCGTGCGCCAGCTTGCCGGTTTGGACCGAACCTTGCGACGCGGCCGGCGCTGCGGCAGGAGCGGCCGTAGGCGCTGGAGCCGCCGCCGCAGGTGCCGCAGCGGCGGCAGGAGCAGGCGCCGACGCAGCAGCGGCTGGAGCGGCAGCGCCACCGGTGGCTTCAACCACCAGCACGATCGACCCCATGGCGACCTTGTCGCCGACCTTGATCTTCACTTCCTTCACCACACCAGCGTGCGACGAAGGGATTTCCATACTGGCCTTGTCCGATTCGACGGTCAGCAGCGACTGATCGACCTTGATCGTGTCGCCGACTTTGACCATCACTTCGATGACTTCCACTTCCTTGAAGTCGCCGATGTCCGGTACCTTGACTTCAACCGGGCCGGCCGAAGCGGCTGGCGCGGGGGCCGGTGCAGGTGCCGCAGCCGGAGCCGCAGCGGCGGCGGCCGGCGCTGGCGCGGCGGCAGCGGCGGCCGGCGCGGCGGCGGCGCCTTCGGCCTCCACCAGCAACAGCAGCGAACCCTCGGCGACCTTGTCGCCGACCTTGACCTTGATTTCCTTGACCACGCCGGCGGCGGACGAAGGAATCTCCATGCTTGCCTTATCCGATTCAACGGTGATCAGCGACTGATCGACCTTGATCGTATCGCCGACCTTGATCATCAATTCAATGATTTCAACTTCCTTGAAATCGCCGATATCCGGGACTTTAACTTCCACAATGCTCATAGCGTTTGCTCCGTATTCTATTTATTGGGTCACCGGATTTGGCTTGTTCGGATTCAGGCCGTACTTGACGACTGCTTCCTCAACCACCTTGACGTCGATCTTGCCTTCTTCGGCCAGCGATTTCAGCGCGGCGACCGTGATGTAGTAACGGTTCACCTCGAAGAATTCACGCAGCGCGGCGCGGGTGTCCGAACGGCCGAAACCATCGGTGCCCAGCACGCGGTAGGTGCGGTCCTTGGGAATGAAGGCGCGGATCTGTTCAGCAAAGGCGCGCATGTAATCGGTCGTCGCAACGATAGGACCGGAGGTATCCTTCAGCAGCTGGGTCACGTAAGGAACACGTGCTTCCTTGGTCGGGTTGACCAGGTTCCAGCGCTCGGCGTCCTGGCCGTCGCGGGCCACCAGCGTCAGCGACGGAGCGGACCAGACGTCGGCGGCGATGTTCCAGTCGTTCTTCAGCAGGTCGGCGGCGAAGATCGATTCGCGCAGGATGGTGCCGGAGCCGATCAGCTGCACGCGCTGCTTGGCTTTCTCGTCGCCCTTCTGCAGCAGGTACATGCCCTTCAGGATGCCCTCTTCCTGGCCTGGCTTGATGCCTGGATGCGGGTAGTTCTCGTTCATGATGGTGATGTAGTAGAACACGTCTTCCTGTTCTTCCACCATGCGGCGCATACCGTCCTGGATGATCACGGCCAGTTCGTGGCCAAAGGTCGGATCGTACGGCATGCAGTTCGGTACGGCGGCCGCGAACAGGTGGCTATGGCCGTCCTCGTGCTGCAGGCCTTCGCCGTTCAGCGTGGTGCGGCCGGCTGTGCCGCCCATCAGGAAGCCGCGCGAACGCATGTCGGCCGCTGCCCACACCAGATCGCCGATACGCTGCATACCGAACATCGAGTAGTAGGTGTAGAACGGGATCATCACGCGGTTGTTGGTCGAGTACGACGTCGCCGCTGCGATCCACGAGCTCATACCACCGGCTTCGTTGATACCCTCTTGCAGGATCTGGCCGGCCTTGTCTTCGCGGTAGTACATAACCTGGTCTTTATCGACCGGCTCGTACAACTGGCCTTGCTGGTTGAAGATGCCGACCTGACGGAACAAGCCTTCCATACCGAAGGTGCGCGACTCGTCGACCAGGATCGGGACGATGCGCGAACCGACGCTAGGGTCTTTCAGCAGCGTGGTGAGGATACGCACGAAGGTCTGGGTGCTCGATACTTCACGGCCTTCGGCGGTCGCGTCCAGCACGTTCTGGAAGGCGCTCAGTGGCGGCACGGTCAGTTTTTCATCGGCTTGCTGGCGGCGGGCCGGCAGGTAGCCGCCCAGCGCGGCGCGGCGCTCGTGCAGGTACTTGATTTCCGGCGCGTCGTCGGCCGGCTTGTAGAACGGGATGTCGGCCAGCTTGTCGTCCGGGATGGGGATCGAGTAGCGGTCGCGCATTTCGCGCACGGCTTCGTCGGTCAGCTTCTTGGTGTTGTGCGCGGTGTTGCGCGCTTCGCCGTGCTTGCCCATGCCGAAGCCCTTGATGGTCTTCACCAGCAGGACGGTCGGCTGACCCTTGTGCTCTTGCGCGACCTTGAAGGCGGCGTAGATCTTGTGCGGATCGTGGCCGCCACGGGTCAGGCGCCAGATGTCGTCGTCGGTCATGTTGGCGACCATTTCCAGCAGCTTCGGATGCTTGCCGAAGAAGTGCTTGCGCACGTAGGCGCCGTCCTTGGCTTTGTAGTTCTGGTATTCGCCGTCCAGCGTTTCCATCATCACCTTGCGCAGGATGCCGTCCTTGTCCTGCTTCAGCAGCGCGTCCCAACCCGGACCCCAGATGACTTTGACGACGTTCCAGCCGGCGCCGCGGAAGTCCGCTTCCAGCTCTTGAATGATCTTGCCGTTGCCGCGCACCGGGCCGTCCAGACGCTGCAGGTTGCAGTTGACGACGATGACCAGGTTGTCCAGCTTTTCACGCGCGGCCATGCCGATCGCGCCCAGCGATTCCGGTTCGTCCATCTCGCCGTCGCCGCAGAAGGCCCAGACCTTGCGGTCGGTGGTGTCGGCGATCGAGCGCGCGTGCAGGTACTTCAGGAAGCGCGCCTGGTAGATCGCCATCAACGGCCCCAGGCCCATCGACACGGTCGGGAACTGCCAGAAGTCCGGCATCAGTTTCGGGTGCGGATACGACGACAGACCCTTGCCGTCGACTTCGCGGCGGTAATGGGTCAGTTGTTCTTCGGTCAGGCGGCCTTCCAGGAACGCGCGGGCGTAGACGCCTGGCGACGAGTGGCCCTGGATGTACAGCAGGTCGCCGCCGTGGCTTTCGCTCGGCGCTTTCCAGAAGTGGTTGAAACCGATGCCCAGCATGTTGGCCAGCGACGCGAACGAGGACAGGTGGCCACCGAGGTCGCCGTCGACGCGGTTGGCCTTGACGACCATCGCCATGGCGTTCCAGCGCATCCACGAGCGCAGCTTCTCTTCGTATTCCAGGTTGCCCGGGCAGTGCACTTCCATGCTGGTCGGGATGGTGTTGACGTAGGCGGTGTTGGCCGAGAACGGGATGTCCGAGCCGCTTTGGCGGGCCAGGTCGATCAGGCGTTCCATCAAGTAATGAGCACGTTCAGGGCCCTCTTGTTCCAGCACCGCGGCCAGAGCATCCAACCATTCTTTGGTTTCTTGCGAATCAGGGTCGGTGTTTGCCGTTACCTGGTCAAGTTGAGCTGACATGTATTAAGTCTCCTGAGTTGAGTGCCCGTTTTATACCGTTCTGGGCCGTTGGAACGCTGTCTTTAATGAATTATTTACTATTACTTCAATGACGTGTGGGGATTCTAACAGTGATTTTTTGGTTTTTCAAACTATGATACGACATTTCGTATTATGAAATTTCCCTATGAAAATCTTGTGCGGCGCAACATGGCAAACTGCTTGGAAACGCGGCGCGGCGCGCCCCGGCGCTTTATAATCCTGCTTTCCTCTCCAACCTGGTTAAATCATGCCTGCTCAACTGATCGACGGAATCGCCCTCTCCCAAAAACTGCGCGCGGAAATTGCTGCACGTGCTGCCGCCCTCACCGCCAAAGGCAAAAAACCCGGCTTGGCCGTGATCCTGGTCGGCGACGACCCGGCCAGCCACGTCTACGTCCGCAACAAGGTCAAGGGGTGCGAGGACGCCGGTTTCTACTCGTTGAAGGAGCAGTATCCGGCCGACCTGACCGAGGCAGCGCTGCTCGAACGCATCGCCGCCCTGAACGCCGATCCGGCCATCCACGGCATCCTGGTGCAAATGCCGCTGCCTAAACACATCAACCCGCACAAGGTCATCGAAGCGATCTCGACCACCAAGGACGTCGACGGCTACTCGGTGCTCAGCGCCGGCGAGCTGATGACGGGCCTGGAAGGCTTCCGTCCGTGCACGCCGTACGGCTGCATGAAGCTGATCGAAAGCACCGGCGTCGACCTGCGCGGCAAGCACGCGGTCGTCATCGGCCGCAGCAACACCGTCGGCAAGCCGATGGCGCTGCTGCTCTTGCAAGCCAACGCCACCGTCACCATCTGCCATAGCGCGACGCCGGATCTGGGCCTGTACACGCGCCAGGCCGATGTCGTCGTGGCCGCCGTCGGCCGCCGCAACACCCTGACCGCCGACATGGTCAAGCCGGGCGCGATCGTCATCGACGTCGGCATGAACCGCGACGACGCGGGCAAGCTGTGCGGCGACGTGGATTTTGCCGGTGTTAAGGAAGTGGCGTCGCACATCACGCCGGTGCCCGGTGGCGTCGGTCCGATGACGATCACGATGCTGTTGATGAACACTGTAGAGGCGGCGGAACGCAGCTAACCGCGAGCACATAATTAAATAACCTATTGGAAGCTGACATGACCACAGACGCAAGCAATCCCCTTCTCGATTTTTCCGGCCTGGCGCGCTTCGACGCGATCAAGCCCGGGCATGTCACCCCGGCCATCGACGACCTGCTGGCCAAGAGCCGCGCCGTCGTCGAACAGTTGCAAGCGCCCTCGGAGCAAGTGACGTGGGAGAACTTCGTCACGCCGCTGGAGAACGCCACCGAGCTGCTGGGACGCGCCTGGGGCATCGTCAGCCATCTGAACAATGTGGTCGACACGCCCGAACTGCGCGCGGCCTTCAACGAGAACCAGCCCAAGGTCACCGAGTTCTGGACCGCGCTGGCGCAGAACGAGGCGCTGTTCGCCAAATACAAGGCGCTGCGCGCGTCGCCCGAATTCGACACCCTGTCGCCGGCGCGCAAACGCATCGTCGACAATGCCATCCGCGATTTCCGCATGGGCGGCGCCGAGCTGCCGGCCGATAAGAAGGAACGCTTCGCCGCCATCCAGGAAGAGCACGCGTCGGTGTCGACCCGCTTTTCCGAAAACGTGCTCGACGCCACCAACGATTACAAGCTGCTGGTGGCCGACGAGGCCGACCTCGCCGGCCTGCCGGACGACGTCAAGGCCGCCGCCCGCGCGGCCGCCGAAAAGGACGGCAAGCAAGGCTGGCAATTCTCGCTGCACTTCCCGTCCTACTACCCGATCCTGCAATTCGCCCACAAGCGCGAGCTGCGCGAGACCGTCTACCGCGCCAACGCCACCAAGGCGTCCGAGCAGGGCGACGTGTTCAGCAAAAAGGACGAGTGGGACAACACGCAAAACATCGTCACCTTGCTCAAGCTGCGCGACGAGGAAGCCAAGCTGCTCGGCTACCGGAACTTCGCCGAGGTGTCGCTGGTGCCGAAGATGGCCAAGTCGCCGGACGAGGTGGTCAACTTCCTCGAAGACCTGGCCAAGCGCGCCCGTCCGTTCGCCGAGAAGGACCTGGAAGAGCTGCGCCAGTTCGCCAAGGCCGAGTTGGGCATCGACGAACTGAAAGCCTGGGACATTCCGTACGCGTCCGAAAAACTGCAGGAACAACGCTATGCGTTTTCGGCGCAGGAAGTGAAGCAGTACTTCCCGGAACATAAAGTGGTCGACGGCTTGTTCCGCCTGATCCAGAACCTGTTCACGGTCGAGATCAAGCCGGACCAGGCGCCGGTCTGGCACAAGGACGTGCGCTTCTTCCGCATCGAACGCGACGGCAAGCTGATCGGCCAGTTCTACCTGGACCTGTACGCGCGCGCCGGCAAGAGCGGCGGCGCCTGGATGGACGACGCCCGTGGCCGCCGCGCCGACAAGCAGACCGTGCAAACGCCGATCGCCTACCTGACCTGCAACTTCACCGAACCGGCCGTGGTCGACGGCAAGGCGCAGCCGTCGCTGTTCACGCACGACGAGGTGATCACCTTGTTCCACGAGTTCGGCCACGGCCTGCACCACATGCTGACGGCGGTCGACGAGCTGGGCGTGTCGGGCATCTCCGGCGTCGAGTGGGACGCGGTCGAACTGCCGTCGCAGTTCATGGAAAACTTCTGCTGGGAATGGGAAGTGCTGGAACACATGACGGCCCACGCCGTCACCGGCGAACCGCTGCCGCGCGCGCTGTACGACAAGATGCTGGCCGCGAAGAATTTCCAGTCGGGTTTGCAGACCCTGCGCCAAGTGGAATTCTCGCTGCTGGACATGCACCTGCACTACGACTACGACCCCAGCACCGGTAAGACCGTGCAGCAATTGATCGACGAAGTGCGCGCCAAGTTCGCGCTGATCATTCCGCCAGCGTTCAACCGCTTCCAGAATTCCTTCGGCCACATCTTCGCCGGCGGCTACGCGGCCGGCTACTACAGCTACAAGTGGGCCGAGGTGCTGTCCGCCGACGCCTACGCGGCGTTCGAGGAAGCCAAGGCGCTGGGACCGGCGGCGACGACGGAAACGGGTAAGCGCTACCTGCGGGAAATCCTGTCGGTCGGCGGCTCGCGCCCGGCGCTCGAATCGTTCACCGCCTTCCGCGGCCGCGAGCCGAGCATTGACGCGCTGCTGCGCCACAGCGGTATGGCCGCCTGAATAAACGTCGTCTAAACGAGATAGCGCCGCGCGCATCGCAAGCCGATGACGCGCGGCATTTTCATTTTAGGCGGGGTCGATAGCAACATCGATGCCAGCGGCAAAAACGGTTTTCGCATAAACTGGAATCATGCGGGCCGCGCCGCCCGCCATTCCCTCTACAGAACAGAACAACAGCTATGACACGCATCGATTTCCACACCAACGTGCCGGACAAGATCGCCTACGCCTGCCGCCTGGTGCGCAAGGCCTGGGCGGCCAACCACCGCGTGGTGCTGATGGCGGAAGATGAGGCACAACTGACGGAACTTAACGCGGCGATGTGGACATTTTCGGCGACCGACTTCCTGCCGCACGTGCTGGCCGGCGACGCGCTCGCGCCGCACACGCCGATCGTGCTCACCGACAACGATGAGGCGGAATTACCACACACCGAATTATTAGTGAATTTGTCGCGCCGCGCGCCAAACCGGGTCGCGCAGTTTCAGCGCATGATAGAAGTGATTTCCTCCGACGAGGATGATGCGGCCGCCGGCCGCAAGCGCTATGTCGCCTACAAGCAGCAAGACTATCCACTCACCCACTTTGTCACAGGAAAATCATGAGCCAAGCCCAATCGTTTGACGCCAGTATCCCTGTATTGACGGAAGTCCTCAAAGCCGAGCCGCTGGGCGGGGACTTGCTACCCGGCGAAACGGCCAACGCGCCGCTCGCCACCTCCACCCGCGCCGAAATGGCCGCCCAGCTGGAAGCCGACGCCGTCGACGGCTGGAGCGACGCCGAATGGGCGATGCTGGAGCATCGCCTGTCCGAGCGCATCATGGGCAAGCTGCAATCGCGCGTCGACTTCGTGCTCGAGCAGCGCATCAAGGACAGCATGGCCGAAGTGCTGACACACGCGCTGCACGGCCTGACCAACGAGATCCGCATCGGCCTGCACGACACCATCGAGAAGATCGTCGCCCGCGCCGTGTCGCAGGAGCTGACGCATCTGCAAGCGCAAAAGAAGTCGCAATAGTCCGAACCCGTCCGCCCCACCCCGTCCCCCCCCTCCGATCCGCGCCCCCACGGTGCGCGGATCGCCCCGTTTGCGCGCACGGCCGCACCAATTTTGGTAATGCATCATAGATAGCAGTACCAATTCTGGAGCTGCATCATAAAAGCGCGAACTTTCGCGTTTCTTTCGTGTTTCCTCCTTTGCGCGGGCAATAATTTGTTGTACCTTTTGGCCTTGCAGAAAAAAACCGCGGCGTTCACAAGACAGCCGTCGACTATTCAACCATTGGAGAATGTATATGCTGTTCAAATCTAAATTCATTCCACTCGCCATCGCCCTGGCTTTCGCCGGCAGCGCCGGTGCGCAAGAAGTGATCAAGATCGGCCACGTCGGCCCGGTCTCGGGTCCGTCGGCTCACCTCGGCAAGGACAATGAAAACGGCGCCAAGATGGCAGTCGAAGAATTGAACGCCAAAGGCTTCAAAATCGACGGCAAGCCGGTCAAGTTCGTACTGCAGCTGGAGGACGACGCCAGCGATCCGAAACAAGGCACGGCGGTCGCGCAGAAGCTGGTCGACGCCAAGGTCAACGGCGTGATCGGCCACCTGAACTCGGGCACCAGCATTCCGGCCTCGAAGATCTACTACGACGCCGGCATTCCGCAGATCTCCCCCGCCACCACGCAAACCAAGTACACGCAGCAAGGCTTCAACTCGACGTTCCGCGTGGTCGCCAATGACGCCAAGCTGGGTGGCACCCTCGGGGCCTACGCCGTCGGCAAGATGGGCGCCAAGAAGATCGCCGTCATCGACGACCGCACCGCCTACGGCCAGGGCGTCGCCGACGAATTCATCAAGGGCGCCAAGAAAGCGCTGCCGGGCGTGCAAATCGTCGGCAAGGAATTCACCAACGACAAGGCCACCGATTTCAACGCCATCCTGACCACCATCAAGGGCAAGAATCCGGACCTGGTGTTCTTCGGCGGCATGGACTCGGTCGGCGGCCCGCTGCTGCGCCAGATGAAGGCGCTGGGCATCAAGGCCAAGTACATGGGCGGGGACGGCATCTGCACCGAGCCGTTCGCCAAGCTGGCCGGCGACGCCGCCACCAACGGCACGGTGATCTGCGCCGAAGCGGGCGGTGTGTCGCCTGAGCAGCAAAAGAACATGGACGACTTCGTCGCCCGCTACAAGAAGAAATACAACGCCGACGTGCAGATCTACGCGCCGTACGTGTACGACGCCGTCATGACGATGGCCACCGCGATGGCCGAAGCCAAATCGTCGCAACCGGCCAAGTACCTGCCGTTCCTGCACAAGATCAAGTACCAGGGCGTAACGGGTCTGATCTCGTTCGACCCGAAAGGCGACATCAAGGACGGCGCGCTGACTTTGTTCACCTACACCGATGGCAAGAAAACCAAGGTCGAAGTGGTCAAATAAACCACCCGGCCCAAACAAAAAACGCACCCCGTGGGGTGCGTTTTTTTATGCCGGCCAGAAGTGGATTACTTCTGCGCCAGTACCCATTTGACCAGGGTCTTGGCTTCCGCCTCGCTCACCTGCGGGTTGGCCGGCATCGGGATCGCGCCCCAGGTGCCCGAGCCGCCCTTGATCACTTTGGTGGCCAGCTTGGCCTCCGCGTCCTTTTGACCGGCGTATTTCGCGGCCACATCCTTATAGGCGGGGCCGACCAGCTTGGTCGCGACAGCGTGGCAAGCCATGCAGTTCTTCGCCTTCGCCAGATCCATGCCGGCATCCGCCATCGCCGACGACGATGCGAAAGCCGTGGCCACTACCATCCCAACCATCATCAAATTGCGTTTCATTGTGTTCTCCAAGTTAATGCTATCAATGCATGCTATCAATTCGGTGCTATCGATCCGCCGATCATTCTACCGTGTTTTGCTATTGTGCATTTAACGCATAAACCGCCCAAGGGTTGACCCAGAATTAGAATATTGCCCCCAGTAAAGCTAGAATCTTTGTAAGATGAGGGCAGGAGGAAATCCAACATGCCTATCATTCTGCTGATCGTGGCGCTGTCGGGGCTGCGTTATTTTGAAGTGTGGAAGTTCGCCCAGATCTCCTGGTGGTGGATCGTCGCGTTAAGCGTGTTCGCCTTCGTCTGGTTCGAATTCCTGGAACCCCTGTTTGGCCTGGACAAACGAAAAGCGCATAACGAAGACGAACGCCGCCGCAAGGCCCGCGTCAAAAAAAACTTCGACAAGAAGTCGTAAGACCGCAACAGTGGCCGTAGAGCCCGCCACATTCATCTTTCGTTGCGTTATGCAAGTCACCGCCCGCGCCGATACTGCCGCGCTCGCCTTCTTGCCTGTGGACGCCTAAAACTATGCCTTCTTTTACCTCACGTCAATACCGGTGCGCATTGTTGCGTCTCAACAAAAAGTGACTATTGGAGACTTTTTAACCCCGCGCGCTCACTAAGATGAATCGTCCGATATGCGAAATTCTTATTTGCATATGCGGATCACGATGGACCTCAGGAGGAAGTATGAAAGCGCGTAACATGACAATTGCGAAACGGCTGGGCATGGGTTTTGGCCTCGTTTCGGTGTTTCTCATAGTAGTAATAGCGCTGGGATTGGTCAGCATGCGCCAAATCCAGGGCCGCATGGACGAGATCATCAACGTCAACGGCGTCGAGACCCGGCTCGCCCAAACCATGGATTTGACCGTCACCGAGCGCGCACTGGCACTGCGCAACCTGATTTTGTTAAAAGAAGATAAAGAAATCCAGATCGAGATCAAACGCATCGCCGAACAGGAAAAAAAATACGCCGCTGCCCAGGACAAATTGGCCCAGATGTTCGGCAAGCTCGAGGAGACGTCGGCCGAGGAAAAACAACTGCTGGACCAGATCCAGAAACAGGCCGTGCTGGCCGCCCCCTTCATCCAGCGCGCCGCCGGCCTGGCGCTGGAGCAACAAC
>Ga0207655_1001890_pt1 | contig 17975 bp, 18 predicted proteins | sample KBSM44metaG_FD_184398 | JGI IMG/M metagenome (GOLD analysis project Ga0207655, IMG submission 184398) | Miscanthus rhizosphere microbial communities from Kellogg Biological Station, Michigan, USA - KBS M4-4 metaG (SPAdes) (version 2) | ecosystem: Host-associated > Plants > Roots > Rhizosphere >...
GGATGGTTGGCACCGCCGAGGAAATGCGCCGTATGCAAATGCCCCAAATGATCTAGCCCCTCTGTACCGCTCACCAACGTCGCACCCAACGCGCCCTCTCGCTTGGCGAACTCGACCAACCACTCTCCCAGTGGAAGGTGCTGGTAGTTGGTACTCTGTTCGGTGAAAAACGTCAGTTGAAAGCCGTTCATAGCTACATCCTCTAATGTCGCGAGTGACCGACGCTTCGGTCGGCCTTACCTCTTCATTTCCGAGCTGTTTTCAAACTGAATTACGACGCGTCAGTGAGCGGTAACTCACATAAGAGAAGAACTGCTCGCACTTTGCGTAACTCGTCAGCGTGGTCGCGCAGGAATGCGCGCAGCTTGTCCTCTGTATCCAGCAATTCCAGACACTGGGGATGACGCATATCGCCAAGCTCCGGGTGATGATGGGAGATGCGATGGCCTGGCAAATAACCTGCAGAAATCGTCTTGAGCATGACCTGCTCAATTCTTGCTTTTTGAGCAACTTTAAGGAGGTGCTGGGCTAGTGCAGGTGCGCTTAGGTGGTGCCAGAAGCTGGTCACGCGAGCCCGGCTAGCGCCAGGAAAATAGAGTTGCAAAGCTCTCAGGCGATCTTGGTGATGTTCAATCATTTCTCTTCCCCCGCAAGAGTCACTTTCCGCTCGCTGGCGGATTCACTTTGAGCATGAAATTGCTTGATATCAGAGAGCCGGATTTCCTCCGGAAGAGGACGGTGATGCTTGCTGTGGCCGACGCGCTGGGCGTGATAGATCCCGGTGTGTCCGGATACGAGGTAACTTGCGATACAGGCAATGGCTGCAAGCGGAGCAATTTCGGGCCCGAAGAGCTCCATGGCCATAACGATGGTTGCCAGTGGCGTATTAGCTGCACCGGCAAAGACGGCGACAAAGCCGATACCAGCCAGCATGCCGAAGGGAAGGTGCAAGAGGGGAGCCAGCGCATTCCCCAAGGTGGCACCGATGTAAAACAGCGGTGTGACTTCGCCGCCCTTGAATCCAGTCCCCAGGGAGACAACGGTGAACACCATCTTTCCAAGCCAGTCCCAAGGGGCCATTGGCATTTGAAAGGATTGGACGATGCTCGGAATGCCTAGCCCGATGTACTTATCAACGTCGATGTAATGGTTACTACCGAGCGCCCACACTGCGACTGCGATCAGCAGGCCGCCGGCGAAGGGTCTTAATGGTGAATAGGTGATAAGCCGCTTAACGAAGGCTCCGAGCTTGTGGGTCGCAGTCGCGAATAGCAGGCCGGTAAGGCCAAAGACAATCCCAGCTGCCACCACAGCCATGACGCTCCACAGCTGCACCGGAACCACTTCGCCAATGACGTAATGCGTGTGAACCACGCCCCAGGCTTGCCCCACCTGGTCAGCAACGATTGCCGCAACCACGCAAGGGAAAAGCGCGTCGTAACGCATACGTCCAATGGCCAATACTTCAAGTCCGAATAAAGCCCCGGCAAGAGGGGTGCCGAAGACGGACGCAAAGCCAGCACTGATACCGGCCATGAGAATCACCCGACGGTCTTCGCGGCGCAGACGGAAGACATGCGTCAGTTGATCGGCAAGGGCACCGCCCATTTGCACCGCCGTCCCCTCACGTCCCACAGATGCACCAAAAAGGTGGGAAATCACGGTTCCAATCAGCACCATCGGCACCATGCGCAAAGGCACGATCTTCTTAGGATCATGGATCTCATCGATGATCAGGTTGTTTCCGGCATCAACGGGTTTGCCTATCAAGTGATATGCAAGTCCCACAGCAAAGCCGGCCACTGGCAGGAGCCAGATTACCCAGGGATGGGTTTCTCGCCACTGGGTGGCATGATCCAAAGAAAGCAGGAATAACGCAGAAGCAGAGCCTGCCAAAAGAGCTACAAGACCAGCAAGCGCAAGCCATTTCGCTATATAGGGCAGTAAGTCGAGTTGTTCAGGTCGTCGAAATTTAGACATTTGGCCAGCCACAAAAAATAAGTGGGCCTGACCAAAGAAGGGATTCTAAGCGCGAACGCCTACAGACCTGGTTTGATCAGGTTTCTGTAGGCATCATCAGCTGCTACGGGCGCAGCGGTTTGTTAATGGAGGAATGCCATCTCCAATGCGCCGATCTTAGCTAGGTCTGTCCAAAATGTAAAATCGTGTTTCGGAGTACGAGGCAAGCGAAGGCGTCTTCGAGTCACCGCTTACGAAAGAGGGCCAAACTAGGTGACCTCTGTTCCGACGAAGCCCAGCTCAACTGGGGTTTTTATGTAAAACAACGAGATATCTTCAAGCTCCAATCGCTTGAATAACTGTTCAGATTCGTCCTCGGTAATGGCCATACGAATTTCGGTAGGCTGATCCGCTAGTTCAAAAAAATGCGAGGAATGCAGCCGGCCGGTATGCCCAAAGCCTTCGATACCTGTGGACAGAGTCGCACCCCGCAGTCCCATTTCTTTCGCCAAATCAACGACCCAGTCGCCGAGCATCTTTCCCTGATAGCGACGATTCTGTTGAGTAAAGAAGGTCACCAGAAAAGCTTTCATGTTCCTCTCCTCAGCGCGTGTTGATTATTTGATAGGACAGAAGCCCGGCAGCCGTCATTACCAGCGAGCCCACGACGTGTAGTGAAACTGAGCCTAGCGCCCAGGGCAGCCTACCCATCACGACCAATACAGCCGCCATAGCCGGTACAGGCATCCAGGCCCATGCGTTGTTCCAGCTTTCAACGATGCGTGATCTCTTTGCCCCGGCAGCTGTTGCTACCGCTAAGACCAAAGGCAAAGCGATCAGCATCACAAAGGCCTCAACAAATGGGCCTATAGAAATGACCACTGTTGAGTCGTTACCCAGCATGAAGGTCAGGTACACCGGCAGCAGTACAAGCTGCATCAAAAGAAGCAATGGGGTGGCCGCCAGAGTGAGTTTGGAGTCGCCTTTACCGATATGGGTAAAAACCACCACATAGTCGATACAAGGCGTCAGCAAGACCAACAGGGCACCCACCAAAATCGCCGGGTGATTGGTTATCCCCATCGTCAATGCCCAAACCAGCAAGGGGATGGCCACGAAGTTGGCTGTGAGCAGCGCCGCCATGAAACGCTTATTTGCGAGGCCATTACGGAGATCCAAGAACGGGATCTGTAGAAACATGGCGTACATCAGCACTGCGATGGTGGGTGTCACCGTCGACCCTAATGCTTCAGACGCATTGGGGGCGAGCAGGCCTCCGAGGGCCGCGACAATGACCGCGACGAAGTAAATGGGAATCTGGTTAGTCTCTAGCTGTTCTCTGTCCACAAAATGCCCTTCAAGCGCGTGAAATTATTTTCTGAAGACAGGTTAATATCTGTAGCTGCTACAGGTTCAAGAAAATGCTTGGGGAGTTTGCATGTCAGGAATCGGGGCGCTGTCGAAATCAACGGGTTGCCACATTGAAACGATTCGCTACTACGAGAAAATAGGCCTTTTACCTCCCGCCCTGCGGTCGACTGGGCGTCATCGAATCTATACTGAAAAGCATCGATCAAGACTCGTCTTCATCCGGCAGAATCGTGAATTGGGTTTCCCGCTCGAAGATATCCGAGAACTCATCGCGCTCGCAGCAGATGCTGATCGTCCGTGCGCTGACGCGCTTTCGGTGGTCAAGAAGCACCTAGCGGAAGTAGAGTCGAAGGTAGCAAAGCTTCAGCAAATCCGGGTAGAGCTGCTCTCAATGGCAGGTATGTGTGAGTCAACATGCTTAGGTTCGAACACTCCAGACTGCACGATTGTTGAGTCACTTTTTGAACCTGCTGCTGGGGTTCGCTCTGGTTGCTGCTCCTAGACGAGTCAAGAGCATAGGGGGAGCAAGCTGCCATCGAAACCGAATAGCGCGATAGCCTCGACAGGGTGTTTCGAGCGTCCGTCTACACCAAACGGGCTGGTACAAGATGTGTTCGGCAGACGCTTACGACCTGATCAATTCCTGGTGGAATGAAAGGCGTGACGCTGGCCCGGGAAGCCAAGCGCTTTTACCCCACTCCAAAGGTGTCGCTGAAAACTGGTTATTCCGAAAACTCGCTAGAGCCTACGGATGCGGGGGGATTTTGATGTTATCCAAATCTTACGTGCCCATCGATCAGGCTAAGAAGGTGAGGCAAGTGCTGGAGGGGCCCAACGGGGTCAGATGACTATTCGTTCTTGTTCAGTGCAGCCGTCAAAGCCCGCCAGCTTGCTCTAATGGTGCATTGATACACCATGCGAGACTGAGCTGACTACTAAGCGTGCGACCACTGCACCTGGACAATACCGTGCCGCTTGGCGAGTGGCTTGCTAACGATCTGGACCCTGTCTCGGCGATATTTCGGGATCTGCGCTACCCCCGAATCCACTGCAGCCCAGTGCCAGGCCTCAGCATTGCTCATGATTTCCGCGCTGACGTAAAAGCTCTTGTCGGCACCATTGTGCACGTACTCGATTCGATAATGAGCGGAGTGTGGCATGGGCAATTCCTTTCCCGGAATGTGACGAAGTTCCCTTATTCGGAAAATCCCCAAGTTCCTAAGTTCCGTCTCTTTGAATCACCTCACCAGCTCCGGCAATGGCGGCATAGTGTTTAGTCCACACTGAGGCCTAAAGGCAAGTGGCGAATCCCCGATCTGTTATCAACCAATCTTCAGGCCATGAAGCTCAATTGCTGTGGAGTCACTCAGATTGCTGACCGGGTGGAGCGACTGGCTCATACCCATGGCAAGACGTGGCACACCTGGCACACCGATCAAGACAAAACACTTCCCCTAGGTGTTCCACAACTGATGATGGGGTTCACAGCTGACGGCCAGGCTGATCCCGCAATGCAGCAACAACGCAACCAACGCTTGGGAATCGTCAAGTCGGCAATCAAAGCTCAACGAGCCGATATTCAGATCCCCAAAGCAGATCCAGGTGCGGATGGATGGCAGCATGGGAAGACAATTCAGATCAATGATCCTACGGGACATCTTCACGGGCCCGCAACGTCACCCACCCCACAAAACACAAACAGCCGATCAACCCAATAGCCAATAGACTGTGCAATCCCTGCAGGCTCAGGCTCAGGGAGGACGGTATATCGCCAGACAGTCTAGGTCCGATATCCAAGGACATCGGACGAGTCCGCTGACGTACGTGAATACCTTAAACCTTGAAACGATTGACCAGCTGATTCAGATTAACCGCAAGCTTCGACATCTCGTTGCAAGCGCTTGCAGTCTGGCTTGCACCTGCAGAACTTTGGGAGGCCAGCTCGCGAATGCTAACCAGATTGCGATCGACTTCCCGGGCGACGTGCGCCTGTTCTTCCGAAGCGGTGGCGATGAGAATGTTACGCTCGTTGATGCCCGTAATAGCTGTCGCGATCTGGTCAAGCGAACTGCTGGCATCGCCTGCGACGCTTAGGGATTCTGCAGCCAGTTCTCTGCTGGTGGCCATCGCCTTCACGGCCTGGTCAGAATCGTTCTGAATGGCCTGAATCATCTGCTCAATTTCTTGCGTAGACACTTGCGTGCGGTGAGCGAGGGCTCGAACTTCGTCAGCAACGACTGCGAAGCCTCGGCCTTGTTCACCCGCCCTAGCGGCCTCGATCGCGGCATTGAGCGCAAGCAGATTGGTCTGCTCAGCAATGGCTCTGATCACCTCAACCACTTTGGAAATGTTCTGTGCACGATTGGACAAGCCAGTGATCTGCTCGCTGGTGTCGCGCACGTTGCTCGACAGCTTTTCGATGGACTTAAGCGTCTGCGATACACGCTCCAAACCAACCTCCGTATAGCCCTGACCTTTCCTGGACTCTTCGGAAGCTGATTCGGCATTGCGTGCTACCTCGTCCACTGCAGCGCTCATCTCGGTGACAGCAGTTGCAGCCTGATTTACTTCATCATTCTGCGACACCAGGCCAAGGCTGGATTGCTCAGTCACCGCGGTCATTTCTTCCGAGGCGGCAGCCAGTTGGGATGAGGAGTCAGCGATCTGCATGATCGTGCTTCGAAGGTTCTGCTGCATCGTGGCCAACGCGCTCAAAAGCCTGCCTGCCTCGTCGGTACCGCTTACCTCAACCTCCTTCGTCAGATCGCTTGAGGCAATGCGTTCGGCGACGCTAAGGGCGCTCCCGATGGGCGACGTAATCGTTTTGGTTAGAAGAGTTGCCAAACAAAGAGTCAGGAGCGCGACGAAGATAATCAGGCCGATGACGATGTAAAGACCTGAATCATAAACTTGCGTCGCTTGAACACCGGCAAGCGCAGCGCCTTTGTTATTGAATTGTGTTAATTCCTCGACCTGAGTTTCCATTTGGTTCGTGAGGGGACGTATACCGGTAGCGACGAGTTTGACAATCGAAGCGGTGTCGCCTGCCTTCAACAAAGGTTCCAGCAGATCCAGTTGGCTTGCGTAATCGTCGTAGGACTTTTTCACGGCCAAGAACAACTGTCGCTCCTGGTCACTCGCAATGAGGGTCTCATAGTTATAGACCGCATCCTTCATGGCTTTCCGGTAGGCAGGAAATTTGACGATGGTCTGCTGAACGGTTTGAGGATCGGCAACGGCCCGCTGGGTCTCCAACCGGACGCGAAGGACGGTGGAGTTCATCATCGCGGTTTGCCGAATACTGGGTAGCCAATTCAGTTCGACATCCTTTTCCGTATCGCGAAGCTTGCCCATCTGCAGTATGGCGATGACGCCCAAGACCACGACCAGCAAAATGATGGCCGAAAAAAACAAGGTGGCGCGTGGAGCGAGGTTTATATTTCTGAGCCGCATAGGACTTCCCACTGCAAGATGGCCAGAGGCCTGGTCTTGAAGCTATCGGCTAGAAATCGTGAAGGATTATGGCTGTTCGTCAGCTCGTTGACACCACGTCCCCCGGCGGCGCATGCGTACCATTGTCGGTTATGGCCGTTACTTACCAATGTAAGAAATACGTTATCACGCTAATTCAGGAGGGCTGACCGTATGTCTATCATTGAGCCAGTTCGGCATTATTTTCATAGACGCGAAGCTGAAATGATGATTCAGGTGGCGCACAAGTTGAGTTTGTTGGTTCAGGAGCAAGCAGCGCCACGAGGCAACTTCGTTTTCCCTGGGATGGACTATTTGGCCAGGCTGGAGGTCGAGGGCAAGCGAGTGGGCCACATTGATTACTGCATCAACCCGCTGCAGGACCGGCTCTACATCGACAAGATCGAAATCGACGCAGATTATCGACGACGCGGGTTCGCCTTAAGCGCGCTCTGGCAACTCTGGCAAAAGCACCACCTGCCCATAGTGCCCCTGTATCAATTTGGCACATCAGATGGATTCTGGCACAAGGCGCGGATACGTTTTGCGGCGGTGGGAGCCGTAATCGGAGATGAGATTCGTAGCATGGAAATGATCGCCGAAATGGATCGCTGGCAGCACCTAGTGCCTGAGCCGATCCATGAGCGCTTGCAGCGTGAGCTCATGGCATCGGATGAGTGGCCTGCTATTAAGGCTAAATGGGACGCGGAGTACGGTCCATGCCGGGAGAATTGATCTCAATTGAGGATGGCGGACGTCGGCTTACGGCGGCGGAGTTCCAGCAACTGACGGCTGTACCCTCAGCCGTGGAGTGGTTTGCCAATATCGATAATCCACGTACCCGCCGGGCGTATCAGATCGACCTACAAGACTTCTGCAGTTTCGTCGGCTTGGCCGGGGCCGAAGAGTTTCGGGCCGTGACGCGCGCACATGTCCTGGCCTGGCGCGCTCGGTTGGAGCAGCGTGGTCTGGCCGGAGCAACGATCCGGCGTAAACTCGCCGCGCTTGCCAGCCTGTTTGATCATCTGCTCGAGAACAATGCAGTGGCAGGGGGCAATCCGGTCCACGGCGTCAAGCGGCCCCGGATCGAAAGCAACGAAGGGAAGACGCCCGCGCTCGCGGACCACCAGGCCAAGGCGCTTCTCGATGCGCCGCCGGCTGACAGCCTCAAGGGACTACGAGATCGTGCTGTGCTGGCCGTGCTGCTGTACCACTGCCTGCGCCGGGAGGAGGGCGCGCAGTTGAAAACCAGCGACTTGCAGGAGCGACGGGGCATTAAGCACCTGCGGGTGAACGGCAAAGGCGGCAAGCTGCGCTGGCTACCGCTGCACCCCGTGGCCGCCGAACGTATCTACGCATATATGGAAAAGGATCTTGAGCGAGGAGCAGGGAATGGGTCGCTGTTTAGGTCACTACGAGGTCGCGCCTCTGGTACCGGGCTGAGCGCCGATGGCATTTATAAGATCGTGTGTCATTGGGCGATGTCTGCCGGCATCAAGGTTGATGGTCTGGGCGTCCATGGTTTGCGGGCCACGGCGGCGACAAACGCGCTTGAGCATGACGCGGACATTGCCAAGGTGCAGATCTGGCTGGGGCACGCAAACATCAGCACGACGCGTTTGTATGATCGGCGCGGCCAGCGACCGGAAGACTCTCCGACGTTTAAAGTCAAATACTGAGAACCGCGGATTGTGGGCCACCCTTCAACCACTACCACTCGTCGGAGAATTAAGGTTGGTAATTACTGCTCACTCCAAATCTCGAAATTTGACGGAAAGGCTCGTAGAGGTCTCCCGGATGCTTCCAGATACCTCAAAACACCATTTCTACGAAAATCGCGTAGTCATAAAAACCCCCGCGCGAGGCGGGGGCAGAGTGCATCACTGTCTTTATCAGGTGGCAATGCAATTTTCTTGCGTTTAACATCGGTGCAACACATGACGCATACAACGGGACCTAGGAAATCTCAGAGTATTGCTGGTAACCCTCTGCGTCAACTCCTCTAGGGGGTTTACTCGCTGTCGTGTGGATATGTCAGGAGCCTAATCCTGATCCCATTCACTCTGCGAGGACATCGCCATGCTGCGATTCATACCTGAAGAGTTGATTAGAGCGCTGCAGACCGTTTACTGGTCTATTCGTCTGATTCGACTAATTCAACAAGTCTAAGCAACACCAGCAGGGGCATGCGCCCCTGCTGCCTTTCTGTTCGCATCTGTGACGATCCGTCAATTGACTCATTGGTACGCCACGGCTGCGCCGTTGGGTACTGTCGCCGGCAGTGCGACCCCCACGTTACCAGATGACGGGGTGACAAGGCTGCCAGACGACGCCGTTCCGATGGCCAGCGACCCCCCAGTCAAATTGATCATCTCTGAAACAAGACCGGGAGGAGGGGATCCGACGAACGCGTAACTTCGTCCAGCATCGATCACTCCCTCCACCCCAGGGTAACGCGCGTACCAGGTGGGCAGTGCCAACTGGTTATCGGCCACCGTTCCTGATGCAGCTTTGTGAGCGTAGGCATACTCGGCCAAGGCATTTCTGTAGACGAGGACGTTATGAGCAATCAAGGAGATTTCTACGGTCTGGGAGCTCTGTTCTGCCTGGTGTGACTTCTCATAAACCATTCCGAGCACTGCTGTAATCACCACCATTGCAAGCCAGTAAATGTTCACTCTACGTCCTCGATGACAGTTATGAGCCTGGTCAGAACTGACAACAGAAAATGGTGGCGTAATCGTTCTGGCCGACCACGATTCCTGGGGTACTGCTGAATCGTTGGCCTGAGCCGGCCGTGTCCCAACCAACTTTTGTGTAGCCGACTGGGCAAGCGTAGGTAGTGACGTCGTTTGCGTCGTAGCCGGGGATGGTTTTTGCCGTGCAGGTAGGGGCACTGGAACCGTTCACCACCCAGACCTGGTTATCACAAGAAAGGGATCGACCCGTACTGGTTCGACCAACCATACCGTTTGCAGCACAGGCAGTGCCGGCAGTTGCAACGCCATTCAGCTGCAGGTATTCACCGACGGTCGCGCGACCTTCCGAAGTCACTGTCCCACCCCGGATGTTCCCGGCTGTGTAGAGGTTCTTGTCGCCGTAGACCCGAACCCAGTCCGAGTCACTCATGTACCAGCCACCACCCCATTTTTCGCTGTACCAGCCGGTGTCGCCCTGAGTGCGAAACCAACCGCCTGTGACAGTCTCGCCTGATATGCGGGCAGCCGCCCCCGTGAGGTTGGCCGAGGCATTCACCGACTGCGCGTATACATCACCTGCAGCGATGACGTTGCTCTGGGCTGTGACGCTCCCCGACGCACTCACATTCCCCTGGGCTGTGACAGATCCCGAGGCACTCACATTGCCAACGGCGTTCACTGACCCAGCAGTGTCGACATTACCTCCAACCGTCACTGTTCCAGAGGCGTTCAATGCAGCCACATCGTTGACATTGTTTCCTCCCATACTGAGCGCCGTGTTCATGCGATTGAGTTCAGGCTTTCCTGGGATGGCGTTGCGGTACAGGTAGTCGTTGGAGAGCGTGCCATCCTGGAGAAACAAGGCACTCGCAGTGTGGCCAACGCCTGGGTTGATCCCATAGTTGCTCAGCGCAAGTTGCCAGCCGCCTCGTACTCCTTGGATAACGCCGGTGTTGTTGAACGGGATGAAGCCACCCGGCGCACCCATATTTTCCGCAATCGTCCGGGTACCGATCTCATCGATAGCCTGGCCACCGGTAGTGATCACGATGGATTCGAGCTGGTTGACGTTGACCCTTCGAGCAAGCACCACGAAGCTTTGACCGAATGCATTTGTGTCACTGAAGCTGGCTGGCAGATAGTTGGTGTTGCGTAGCATCTGAGGGGTAATCGTCGCAGGCGTGGTTGTGCCCGCCGATCCATAGACCGTTGCGAAATTGTCCTTCAAGTATTTAGAAGCGGCCTCTGCGATCTGCTGCTGCTGCTGAGCTGCGATTTGATAGTTCTGCGCATCCATCCTGTCGGCCATCAGCGAGACGCCTATGGCCGACGCAATGGCGAAAATGATCAGGCCGAAGAGCAGCTCGATCACCACAAAACCATTCTTTCTGGTCTGGCCATGCTTGAGAACATTCATCCCCAGAGGCTCCTGTTCGATTGTTGATCCACATCCTGGCTAAGCATCGCGATCTGATTCGAACGGATCTTCTCGCGAATACCAGGGCCGTCAGGTCCAGTCAGTGAAAGGCTCTGGATCTTCAGATGTCGCATTTCGCCTTCACCTTCGAGGGCAAGCGCAGCTACAGCTACCAAACCCTGTGACAGAATTGATCGGACGTTGCTGATGGCCGGCTCCGCAAGAGTCGCTACTCGCTCGATCGCCTGCGGTACTGTTCCCGCGTGAACTGTGGTGATGATGAACAGGCCATTGATTGCCGCTCGCACTGCCTGAACTGCCGTGGGGGTGTCTCTGATCTCACCGATAAGCATCATGTCCGCGCCAGAGCGGAGGCCTCTCATCAAAGCCTCCTCATACCCGCCATTGCGTCTCGAAACCTGCATCTGGATGCAACGACCAGGTCCGTGACGACCGTTCAAATCTGTCTCAGCTGGATCCTCTGCAGCCAACGCGATCCCACCGCACGCATTTAGCCTGGCGATGATCAGCGAAGCTGCGCTTGACGTCTTACCGGTGCAAATCTCGCCGCAAAAAATCACCAGGCCGCGCACCTGCTTCGTAAGTAGCGATTCGACAAGGTCTTCAGGAAAACCCAATTGGTCGAACTGCCGGACCTGCGCATTTGATCTGCGCAGTACGAACACGGCCTGGCCAAAGGCATCGGGTATCTGAGTGACGCGAAGCACCGTTCCTTCTTTGATCAACGAGAACTCAGGATCCTGATGCACTTCAAAATGCTTTGCGCATTCCTCCCGTAATAGCAGGGCGCTTTCTTTCCAGTTTTCCGGAGCCTCGACACGTCCGCTCTGGCCATCCAGGCCTTTTACGTCCGTAAAATCCGGCCCCAAGTAGAGGTCACTAAAAGGCGTGTCGATAATTGGGTTCATGCTCAGTAGGCCGTCCAAGCCAACGTGTTGCTATCAGTAGAGCAGCCACTGGTGGCAGCAGCTGAACTCACCTCGCCGTTCACAACTGTGCCGCCATTGATAGAGGTGGTGACCTTCTGCCCGCGTCCAATCTTCGTGGCCAGTGTCACACAGGCATCTTGGGGCAAACCGGCCTCGGTCACGGTGAATGTCATCCCGTTGGCAACCACAGTGACCTGGCCACTCCAGGCGTTGTAGAGCTTGCCGCTGGAGAACGACATATTGGGCAGGCCACGTATCGAGCTGAGCTGGGCGATCAGATCGGTCCCTGACGCTCCGTAACCGGTACTGCCTTTGAGCTTGCGAGTGTTCGCGATCAATTGACCGACGTTACCCTGTTCGTTGTTGACGTCCGAACTGCCCATCGCGCCCCAACCGTTGTAAAGGGCGTAGCCCATCCCGATCAGGATAACGATGAGAACGAAGAGCAATTCAATCGAGATATAACCGATCTGGTTCGCCCGAGCGGAGTGACTGGTGTTTTGCATGTGTGTGGTCCTGGGTATGTGGGTAACGGGTGTAGTGCTCAGTGCGTCATGCCTTGTGTGGCATTGCCGGTCATGCTGTAGGCCCCGACCATGACCAGAATCATCAACAGGCCGATCAGAACCATGGATACGAGGGACAGTGTCTTTGCGTAACGCTCGACCTGTTTCAGTGATATCTCCAACCAGCGAAGGCTGTAGCGGTGCACTGCAGCCGAGAAGCTCTGCGTAGTGGAGAGAACAATCAGAAATTGAATCGCTTCGTGGTCTGGGAATTCATGCCCGGAAAGATCTAAAGCCTCCCCAAAGTTTTTACCCATCCGAACCCCGTAGTGGGCGGCTTCCAGGCGTTCACGCAGCCACGGATTTGCCCCACGCTTTAACGTGTCCAACGCTCCGAGCGGATCGATGTTTGCTCGCAGCATGACCGCGATATTGAGGAGGAACGTTGAGCCGTGGAGCGCTTTGTAGATTGACCAGGGAGGCAAGATCTCCAGCCTTGTCCGCCAAGGGCCACGGAAGTAAGGCAGAGTGACGACACTGGTGACAACCAGGACTACCACAAGGCACAAAGTCAGAAGTCCCCAGTTAGTCACAAAGGTGGCGATCATGTGCAGAACCATGGGTGCGCCGGACCAGGCTTCTGGGTTGGATGAGCGGCTCATGGCCGGCACCACCCGGGTGGCGATTACGTTCAGCAAGTAGGCCATCAGGCTCCAGACAAAAACCGGGTACGAGGCCGTTGAGACCACCAGCTTCATCACTTTTTGCCGAGCTTCGATGATCCGCACGCAGTCGCTGAATGCCTGGATCAAGTTCCCTGACTTCTCGCCGGCGCTGATAACGGCGTGCTCCTGATAAGGCACCCAGTTAAGGCAGGCCTGGGCCAGCGTCTTGCCGCCGTCCACAGCTTTGCCTATGCCATAGCTGGCAAGCGCGATCGGATGTCGAGCACGTCGGCCTCCATCACTGTAGATCGATCCAATACGATCAAGAGCCAGGTCGAGCGGCACCCCGTTCTCGAGCAGAGCGGTCATGCTCTCGTAAAGCCGGATCCGCTCATTGCCTCCAAACTGGTTCCTGTAAAAGCCATCTACAAGCCCAGACCAGGCATCCATCACCTTACTGAGCATGGACTTCTGCCTCAGGCGCTTCGGCATCCAGCATGTAGCTGTCAAAATCCAATGGACCGACTACGGCCTCTGCCATGCGCGGGTCAATCAGCCCTGTATTTATCTTGATGAGCGTGTGGGCAACCTTCGTGATACCACCCATGTGCTTGACCCAATACTGGCGCGCAGCGCTTGGGCCATTTTTTCGGATCTCCTCCATGAACCGGTGGGTCGGGAGAAGAATCTCGGCGACAGCGGCCCTGCCGTTCACCCCGTCACGGCATAGAGAGCAACCCGGCCCAGCCAGATAGACCTGATCCAGCACGGTCATCTTTTCGAGCCGCTCGACCAGCTGCGGATCCAAGGTACTGATCTGGCTGCGCGCAGGCACGCGACACTTCTTGCACAGCGTTGGCAGCAGTGACTGGTTGATAAGGCCGACAATGAGTGTTGGGTCGGTGACCAGGCTTGTATCAGCCCCCATGTCGATCAGGCGAGGAATTGCTGCTACAGCGTTGTTGGTGTGCAGAGTCGATAAAACCAGGTGGCCGGTCATCCCCCCTCGCAGTGCCCCCTGAGCTGATTCAAGGTCTCGAATCTCCCCATACATCAGTATGTCGGGGTCGAGTCGCACGGAGTTTGTAATGGATTCTCCCCATGACTCATTGCTGCCAAGAGGGGACTGATTTGCACGCATCGGATATTCGGGCGGGTCCTCAACGGTCAGGATATGTTTTGTGCCTTTGCACTCTTCAGCCAGAAGGTTGATCTGCACCTGGAGCGACTTCGATTTCCCTGATCCAGTCGGACCGGTCAATATGATCACGCCGTAAGGAAGACTTCTCAGCCGCTTGAACAGCAAATTCTGTTCTGGCAGAAACCCCAGATCGCCGACGGACTGTTTCTCCTGATCGTCATAAATCAGTCGCAGCACCATCAAAGGCCCTTCGACGAGAGGGCGGGTTGCTACACGGGCCCCTGACAGTCCCAATTGATCGAGGAAGGTGCGAGCCATGCGCGCATCTTGTTTCAGTTCCGGTTGATAGTAGCCCTCAGATTTGACGTCACACATTGAGTTGAAAAGTGAAGAACAGAGCTCGTTTCCTACGGCGCTCTGGATCTGCCCGTACTCCCGCAAGAGACCGTCCTCACGAAACTTGATGTAGGTGATTTCGTGGCCAACGATGAAGTGAACGTCGGAAGCACGTCGTGCATGGGCCGCGCCGATGATACGAATCACCTCTTGTTGACGCTGGGTACTGTCTATAGATCCGGCGAAAGCTTTACCCGCATTCTGATACAGAGACTTGATGTCGCTGAGCGTGCTGCTGATGGTCTGAAACGGCACGCCGGCTCGGTCCAGGCGGTCCATAAATGCCATCACATAAGGGTCGTGCATGTGCTGAGACGACACGAGCAATTCTGCTTCTTCAGCCTCTGGGGCAGGTGCTAACAAGGCAACGAGCTGACGCAACTCGCTGGTGATGTCCCCCCACCGATTTCCCTCCGCAGTCAGGACGGTTCCGACCACGTCAGATTGCATGGCAATGGTGATCGGTTGCACGACTGCGGTCGGCCGGGCGACCTGGCGTGCCAACGGATCAGCCTCAATGTCTGGCTCAATTCGTACCGCGCCGCTCATCGCTGAAACTCCTGCGACATGCTGGACAGCGGACTCATAGCCGAGGGCTGCCCCGGAGCTACAGGCTTGAGTGTCTGCAGTGACATTTGGGGCGCGTCAACCGAGCCACTTGGTGCCCGGGTCGAGAAACCTAATGGATACCGGCGTCCGTCATGGCCCAGTACCACGCTGTCGAGTGACACGCTGATTACCTTGAATCCTCCTGGCAGCTCAGCATTACCAACAGATGCATCGACCTCGAAACCACTTCCGTACAGTAACGTTGCATACAGAGCGTTATTCATCCTGAACACGGTCTTGACCACCGGCAACTGCGGTGTGCTGTTGCTGGCCGGGGCGGGCGTCGTGTAAGCGTTCTGCGTAGTCTGAACCGGCACAGACGTGGTTGTTTTGGCTCCGTTTACGATGTCTTCCTTGGCACGAGCCCGCGCCGCCTGTGCTGTGAAGAGCAGGGTTTCACTCTGCACCTGGGACAACTCACCAATGTTGATCCGGCTCAGGTCGGTGGGAGATGGGTCGGCAGCGACGGCCATGTTGCCGGCAGCCACGCAGGACAATAGAAACGTCATCAGAATGGAGGCGCGAGGGTTAATACACATAGAGGTCACCTATGACGTTCCAGGTTAATTTGCCGTCTTGAAAGTCGGTTTTGATTTCACGCAGGCGCATGCCCGTGCTTTCCACGCCTTGAAGAACAGTCGCTGGCGGTAACAGGCTCGTGTAGCGGATCTCGAAGTGTCGATAATCCGGAGGCGGTGGTGGTGGAGGGGCTGGCTGGCCAGGCAAAGCTGGTGGCTGGACAACCGTCACAGGTACTTCCGTGATCTTGGGCTGGACGTTCTGGGCTTGCAGCCATGAAGTGATGCTGTCCAAGGCCTGCGTTGCCGGGTTCAGAACGTCATCACCCGCCAGCGGCAGCTCGAAGGTGAGCTTCACCGCGGCCATGTTGCCTTCGTCGTAGAACGCGGGCGTATCTGCAAAGTAGCCCGCCGTAGCGGCGCTGAAAGCGAGCGTGGTGCTGTTGCCGGTCCGGTTGTAGTTGGCTGACATCAGCGTTCCGTCGCATTTAGCTGAGACGAATAGCCATCCTTCGATTGCCGGTGGTAACTGGTCAATTGCGCCGTTACAGCCTCTAAGAAATACTGGGACAGAAGGCTGTTTTACCCACGGATGTACAAGCGCCTCGATCACAACTGGGGAGTTTGTTCGCTGGTTCAGGGCATCCAATTCGGCTTGCCTTGCAGCTTCTGCCGCTTGCTGCGCCTGACGAGCAAGTTGCAGCTTATGTTCATTCCACTGGTGCCACCCAATCAGGCCGGCCACGACCAAGGCACCAATCACCCCGGCTTTCAGCAGTTCCTGTCTGGACAGGCCGAATGCCAGCGGTGTCAGTTTGTATTCGCGCTTGAGATTTGATGGCTGCAACAATGCTTCAGGGTCGAATTGTTCGCCACCGCGACCAAACTCCGGGGGGAGAAAAATCTTGTCGAAGCTCATCGAGCGGCTCAGTTGCTGAGCCACCTTCTTTTTTATTTCCTCACTGCTGCCTACCAGGTCTGCACCGGGTATGACCGCACCTCGGTACACTGCGACCAAGGCGTATCTATCCTCGGCGTCCTCGATCTTCCAGGCAGCCAGCCACGATGCGCCCAGCTGCCCGGCGAGTGCAGCTGCAAGGGAATACATACCTTTGACTGCACCGTCATTCTGCGAAACAAATCCAGCCTGAATCACCGACTCGGTATGCCTGATGGCCACGATGTCCATTTGCTGGGTGCGACCAAACTGGCGTGCTTCCTTCATGTAGCCGGTAAGGCTACCCAACGGGTGCCACAGCAGGCCTGTAACGAAAGATCGTCCGTGATAAGTCAGAATCTGAACTTTGCCATCGCTGGGCGTTGGGGGGCGAGTAGCGCGCTTTCGTATCAGAGAGAACAGGTTCGCCATGTCAGTTGGTCACAATCGGGGTGATCAGCACTACCAGAACGCTTTTTGACGAGGTGCGCTTACGCCCACCTCCAAGCCCGAAGAATCCGGGGGAACCTGTGCCGATCTTGTCCGTGTTGTCGCTGAGCTCCTCAAAGCCCGACAGGATCAATGTCTGACCGCTGCGCAGCTTCACCTTCGGTGACAAACTTTTCGCATCGTAGTTGGGGATCTGGACGCTGGAGCCGTTGCTCGTGAATGGCTCGAAGGTAGGTTTGGAGCTCATATTGATCGATACCATGAGCAACATCTCGTCATCGTCCATCAAGCGAGGCTGCAGTGTCATGTTGAAGCCGGAGGTGATAGTGCCCGGAGTAATTGCCGTGCTGGAGCCCACTGACGCCGTGGTGTTGGTCTGAACCGATGGGATGTAGCCTTGGACGTTGCCGATCTGCAGCGGAGCAGGCTGCAGATTCAATGTGGTCACAGACGGCGATCGAACATTCGAGATCCGGGCCTGCTCTGCGATTGCCTGGATGATCGCGTTCGAACCTGCCCAGGCAGAGTTGGCCGTATCGACAATGCCAACAGAGCCCGAGATTGCGCTGGAGCTGATGCCTGGCACAGTATTCGAGAGAGACAGGCCCCACTTTGTGCTCAGCGAGTTGTAGACGGCCGCCCAGTTCAAAGCCAGCTGATCGGTGTCGGTCAGCGTCGCCTCAAACACCTTCACATTGAACAGCACTTGTTGGGTGATCGCGTGGTTGGTCTTGGCCAGATAGGTCTCAACGTTCGAAAGCACGTCGGGCCGGTCAGTCACGGTCAACGTCCCGGTCGACGGTGACAGATACATGCGACCAGGCGGCGAGGTACTCAGCATTGCCCTCACGTTGCTCTGGATGTCAGTCAGGATCGATGTGTTGAG
>Ga0207655_1001892_pt1 | contig 17965 bp, 19 predicted proteins | sample KBSM44metaG_FD_184398 | JGI IMG/M metagenome (GOLD analysis project Ga0207655, IMG submission 184398) | Miscanthus rhizosphere microbial communities from Kellogg Biological Station, Michigan, USA - KBS M4-4 metaG (SPAdes) (version 2) | ecosystem: Host-associated > Plants > Roots > Rhizosphere >...
CATAGTTGGGGGTCAAGATAGGGGTCACTTCGCTTCGATAAACTTTTGACCCCCAAATCATGCCTATAACTGACGTTGCGGCCCGTACCGCAAAGCCTCGCGAAAAAGAATACAAGCTCACGGATGGTCATGGGCTATACCTTCTTATCAAACCAAGCGGATCTAAACGCTGGTATCTTAAATATCGCTTTGAAGGCAAAGAGAGCAGAGCTGCACTTGGCGCATATCCTCTGATCACGCTGGCTAAAGCGCGCGAAAAACGCGATGAAATTCGCCTTCTACTTGCTGATGGCATCAGCCCCAATGCCAAAAAAGAAGAAATTAAACAACAAGAGCAGGCTGCGCTTAACACTTTTGAGAAGGTAGCTCGCGACTGGCATGCGAGTAACAAACGCTGGTCGGATGGCCATGCAGAGAGAGTATGGCGGGATATGGAGCGCAACATACTTCCAGCCATCGGAATGCGGAACATCGCCGACTTAACGACACGTGATCTACTGCTCCCCTTACGTGAAGTAGAGCAAAGCGGTCGGTTGGATGTTGCCTCGCGTTTACAGCAGCGTGTTACGGGCATAATGCGTTATGCCGTTCAAAGCGGTCTGATTGAAAGAAATCCAGCTCAAGACCTTGCTGGAGCAATCGCAACCAGAAAAGCGACTCACCGCCCAGCTTTACCACTGGAACGCCTGCCTGAATTTCTTCAGCGTGTTAAAGCCAGCAGGGGGCGCTTACTTACCAGATTGGCCCTGAAACTCAGCCTGTATGTATTTATCCGCTCCAGTGAACTTCGGTTTGCGCGGTGGGGAGAAATTGATTTTAAAAAAGCACTCTGGACTATTCCTGCCGAGCGTGAAGCTATTGAAGGGGTTAAACACTCTCATCGAGGCTCTAAGATGCGTACCGTCCATCTTGTTCCGCTTTCGCAGCAAGCTCTGGCGCTATTGGAAGAAATCAAAGAATTGAGCGGCAATAGAGACCTTATCTTTCCAGGTGATCACCGTCCGACAAAGCCCATGAGCGAAAACACCATTAATAATGCTTTGCGAGTAATGGGTTACGACACTAAAACGGAAATATGCGGCCATGGTTTCCGGGCCATGTCGTGTAGCGCCTTAGTTGAGTCGGGGCTTTGGTCACGCGACGCGGTTGAAAGGCAAATGAGCCATCAGGAAAGAAATGGTGTGCGAGCTGCGTATATCCATAAAGCTGAGCACCTTGAAGAGCGCCGTCTTATGGTGCAATGGTGGGCAGATTATCTAGATAGCAACAGTGGATCACATATAACCCCATATGAGTTCGCAAAGCGCTTTACAAAATAAAAAGTTTTTAATTACAAGTGTTCATACTGTTCACCTTGCATTATAAGTTTTTAAAATCAGTTTCTTAGGTGGTGATCGGTTGTGGGCTGCGTGTACACGGATGTTCATGTGGAGTGATCACTCTGTGCTGAGTCGTAAAAAAACCGGCCTGAGCCGGTTCGTTTGCTGTGGAGGTTATTTACTGCATGCAGGAAGCCAGTCGGCCTCACTGTCCTCATGAAGCGTGAGATTGGTCTGGACGCCGTTATTTGTCCTGCGCTTCAGCAGAATGCGCTCATACTCTTTCAGCGTCTGCGGCACTGCCTGGCCGAATGCAGTCAGGCTGAGCGGGTGCTGATGGCCGCGTGACTCCATGAATGACAGGTAGGCATGATAGAGATAGCGCTTCGGATTCAGCGGGCGAATATTGGCGTTACCAATAAACAACCCGTTTGGCGTGCTCAGCGGCATCAGGTATCCACAGAAATCAACCAGCGGATCGGCCTGTCTTTTGATATCCAGCGCCTCACCGGAAGTCTGCTGCGCCTGCAACAGCTCGCGCGCTTCGTTTGGTGAAGCAAAGCGCTGCATCAGGTGACGGACAATCACGGCCAGCTCGGTGCTGATTTTGTCCAGCAACTGCGGATCACGCTCTTTTGCCGGTATCACTTCCGGGAACGTCAGGATAACCCGGCGGCGCGAAACGCCGCCGCTGCGATCGCTGAAGCGCATCGGATTGTTGTTCACCGCCAGAATGACCGCCGGGATATGCGTTGAATAGGCGTCACGGTATTTCGGATCGATTGCAACGGCATCGCCGCCTGTGATCGCCTTGATACCCGCGCCGTCGCCGCTCCATTTCTCCTGGTCAGGGAGAATAATAAGTGAGAAGCCCACCACGCTGGCGCGCTCGCGGGAGGATTCCAGCGTGTCGATGGTGGCGGATGTGGTGTTGTCTTTTCCGGCCAGCAGAGTAGCTATCGAGGCCATCACACTTTTACCGCTGCCGCCGGGGCCGGTCACCTCAAGAAACATCTGCCAGTCATAGCGGTTTGCCAGCACCATAAATAACGCCGCGAGGATGCGCTCCTGCTTGTCGTGATTGTGTCCGGCGGCCCGCGTTAACCAGCGCCAGAATGCCGGGGCGTGGTCGGCAAGGTTTTCACCCGGACGCGGGGCGGTGTAGTCCACGCTGTTGACGGTGCGCAGCCAGTGCTCGCGGCGGTGCGGGCTGAAGGTGCCTGTTGTGGTGTCATACACGCCATTACGGAAACCAATCAGGCGACGGGACGGTTCACCCATCTGCGGCACCATCAGCTTGAGCGTGTCCAGCACGCTGCCGATACCGGCGGCCGAGAACGGTGCGCGCACCTTCTGAAACAGTGCGGCGATTTCCCGGCGCAGCGTCTTTGCCTCCATCACCTGCCATGCGCCGTTATCATAGCGGCAGATTTCCTCCCCGACCGGCGGCACGGCCAGCGCCTCCCCGTAATGGGCAACCAGCAGCTCGGCTTTCTGGCTGGCGCTCATGGCTTTCAGGTCGGCCTCGCTGACGGACTCAAAAGGACTGAGCGGCTGCGGCTGCGTGAAGTCGGTGAGCTGCGCCTGCGTGGCGATATCGCCCTGCGCCTGCCACACGTCGTTCCAGTCACCCGTAACCGGCGGGAGTGCGGTTTTCCCACCGCAGACTTTCGCCGCTTCCTCTGCCTTTAACTGGCCGGTGCCGTTGTCGTCGCGGTCGGCGGCAATCATCATAAGCGCGGCGGGGTGTGACTCACGCAGCCGCTTTGCCAGCGCGGGCAGGTTGTTGGCGCTCAGCGCCACGTAAACCGCCTGGCCGGTCAGCCGGTGCACGGTCAGGCCGGTAGCGTATCCCTCGGTTAGCCACAGTGTTTTGCCATCCGGCTCGCCTGCCAGCCAGTATGTGCCTTTTACCTGCCCGCCGGGCAGGGTGCGTTTGTCGCCTGCGGCGCTGATGAGCTGCACGTTAACGGCCGTGCCGTCTTCGCCGGTCAGCGGGATGAGCACATCTCCGGTGGCAAAGCTGATGCCACCACAGCGCAGCGCATCAGCAAGTGTGAGCGCCTGCGTACCGTGCAGCCCTTTTGATGAAAGGTAGGCGTTGTCCGTGCGGCTGATGGCGGCGGCGATAAGTGCCTGCGCCCGTGCGGCGGCGTCTGCCTGCGCGCGGCTTTTGTCTGCGGCTTCATAATGCATAAACGGGGCTGACTCCGGCAGCGTGCCGAGCATTCCGGCCACCTTCATGGCGGCCTCTTTAGCGCTGATACTGAGCGCCTTTTCCACCAGGTTAAGGCCGTCACCGGCCCCGCACTGGTTACAGAGCCACGTTCCGCGCCCGTCCTGATTGTCGAAGCGGAAGCGGTCTTTGCCGCCGCACGCCGGGCAGGCACCGTGTCGCCCCCCGGCGTGCACGCTGATGCCGAGGGCGGGCAGAAGCTGCGGCCAGAATCCGGTGGCCGCCTTTACGGTGTCAGAGACGATATGTTTCATCTGCATGTTCTCCCTTAGTGCAGCGTGATGCGGCTGGCGGCCGCAAGCTGGCTGCGGAACAGCTCATCCATCATGGTGACACCGAGCTGCGTCAGGCGCGGCGGTGCGGTCAGCAGGTCCGGCTCGACCATATCGCCCAGCATGGTGCAGGCCATCTCCATGCCCGCATCAGGGCCGTGACGGCGCACATAAAAGCTTTCCAGCTCAAGGGCGATGGTCATCTGAAGCTCATCGAGCGTGGCTGACACGGTAATGCCGAGGTTTTTGCAGGCATTCAGATAGCCCTGCGCCAGCGCGCGGCGGTAAACGGCGGTGCGTACCTCAACGGGCAGGCAGGAGTGATTAGCGGTCATCATGGCGGGCCTCCGTGGCTAACATGCGGGATTCACAGGTTTCAACAACTTTACCGAGCTGGTCGGTGAGCAGGGCGACGACCGAGGCCAGCGCCGCGCCGTCCGGGACGCAGCCGCGCGCGCTCAGGCAGTTCACCGAGTCGAACATATCGAGTACGGTCACGCCGACCGTGTGCGCGTGCAGCAGACGCAGATAGTCAGCGTGGGGAATGGGGTAGGTGTCATGGTTATTCAGGTGTTGAGACAGGGTGTTCATGCCGCCACCGCCTTAACCGGCAGACGACCGGCAAAGGACAGGACGTAATCACGGGCGAGGCTGGCACGGGCGCTGCGCTCATCGTGTGCCACGGTACGCAGCATGCAGGGACGTGCGGCGGCATCAGTGCGTCGCACGGCGGCAAAAATAAAGGTGAATTGAGAGTGAGCGGCAGTAAGGGCCGTTGTCATGAGGACAATCTCCATTGAGTAGCGGTTGCTGCTACCACCGGAGTTCCTACGCTCATGGGTGGTAGCCCGGACGGGGGTAGGAATACCGGCCTCAATGGATACCGGCCAGCCCGAAGGCTGCCCCGCCCGGGCCACCATTACGCAGACGGCACAACGGCGAAAGAACCGTTGCCCGGATAATGGGTGCACTGAGGCATAGACACAAAAAAAGACGCATGGCGCGTCTGGTGTCGCCATTGAGTAACACGGGTTCCTACGCCCGGCTGCCGATTTTGCGGCAGCACAAAAACTGTATAACGGCCGCTCGCCAGAGAAAAGCCTTTTTTCACTCATCGGGGCGTTTTCCTCAGCAACCGGTCAGGACGTGATCGGATTGCGGCGGATTTGATCGGAATTTCCTGTCCTCATTCTTTACCTTCTGCTTTGCAGACTTCGCTTTTTGACTCAGCACGTAAATATGGCCGTGCGTTCCACTGGTAAAAGCCGGTGCCGTGACGGGTTTGCCGCTGACCGCTGACGGCAGACTTTCCGCGACAAAGGCAGCTTCTTTGCGGGTGAGCGGAAAGGTTTTTGTGCCGAAATTCAGCGTAATCATGCTGTACCTCCGGCGCGCTGTGCGATGCGGGCCTGCATCCAGCCGTCAATCTCTGACGCCAGCCAGGCGACGTTTTTACCGCCGAGGGAAATCTGCGACGGGAACTGCTCCCGGCTGATTAAATCGTAAATGGTCGAACGTGACAGACCGCAGGTGCTGATGACTTCCGGCAGGCGCATAAAGCGGTCGCGCGGATAAATGGCATCGCGGATTACGGGAATGGCAGGGGCTGGTACGGATGAAGCTGCGTGCATGGTGTTACCTCATTATGAGTTCGGCCGGTGCTGTCCGGTTCCGGTGGTGTCTTCAGGTAACCCCCTATTCTGGTTATATTTCTGGTGAAGTAAACAACCCCCTGATTGCTGAAAAATGAGCAAAAAGCACTTCTCTTACCTCCTGTTTGCCTTTGTTTGCCAACGTTTGCCAGCGTTTGCCTTTTAAGAGCTTTCAGCGATTAAAAAGCTTATATTAATAGAATTAAAATCTGAAAAAGGCTCGCCAGAAAAAAGCTGTTATCTGAGGCTGTGTGAACACAGGTGAATACTCAGTGAAGACTTAATTTTAAAGTGTTCACTGCTTTAATTTTTGTATTTATTACCTTTTTTATTTCAGTGAATACCAGTGAACAGTTATATGAGAAATATCATCAGTTAAGGGCCATCTCCTACCGGTTATGCCCTTGTTTGTTCATCGACAGGCGGAAAGCAATGAAATGCGCTGTCCTGTGGTACACGACAGAATGGCCTCATCCTTTACAGACGATGAGAGACAATCATGACCACCCCGGAACAGAAACCTGCATCACTGGAACGCTTCGAGAAAGCCCGCGCTAAACATACCGAAAAGATGAAAGCCTATAACGGCATCTGCGCCGATATCGCCCGCTGTGAAAAAGAACAGCAGGCAGCCATCGAGGCAGGGAAAGAAGCCGAGAGCAACTGGCGCACGAGCTTTCGCAACCTGCGAGGCAATCTCACCGACGAGCTGCGCGCCGAACATTCTCAGCGCATCGCCAGCCGGGAACTGGCCGACGAGTTTGGCGGGCTGCTAAAAGAGCTGGAGCTGGATAAGCAGGAGGCAATGCTGAAATGCTGCGGTAGTGGCAAAGAGTACGTCGAATCACACAGCGCGGCGTTTACCGGATTTGCGGATGCACACTGGCAGTCAGCGCTGCGTAACGTGAGCCCGTCGCTGCTGTGGGCCATTAAGCTGCGTCTCCGTCGTGAAGAGCTTTCCCCGACATTTACCGGAGACGACCGGGATAGTATTAAGGACGTGGCTTATCTGATCGGTGAAGCGCTGACGCGGGCGGCTGCTGCTCTGCCAGACAGCATACTAAATGAGGCTCCGCTGCTGGAGAGCATTGGTCTGTATCGCCCGCCGCTTACTGGTATTGATATGGAGCTTTACCGCCATCCTATGCGCCGCCAGAAGCTGGCTGAATCAATCCGGGCGCAGCGTGCAAAACTTCAGGAGGGCAGCCAGAAATGATGCACTGTCCCTACTGCAAAAGCGCGGCACATACCAAATCGAGCCGCTATATGTCAGAGCAGGTAAAAGAGCGTTATCACCAGTGCACTAACCTCGACTGCTCCTGTACTTTTAAGACGAATGAGAGCATCACAAAGGTCATCACTGCACCGCCACAGCCCGAAAACGTACCGGAAGCACCACCGGAACCGGCAAGAGAACGTCAGACGCTGGGCCGTTATGGCTCTTCATTCCGCCAGGTTCATTAATCCCGCACAGTCGCTGCCCGACCAGCGGCTTTTTTGTGCCTATGTCTTTGTCTTTCTGATGCCCTTTTTCTGGCCAGCCGCCTTGTTGAGAGCAATGCATGCATAGCGTGCATGGATCTGCATGCAAAAACATGCATCGCTTTGCCTCGTTCAGGCCATGCCGGGCGCGGCCAGGCCCGTGGCATGCACCTGCATGAAAAGTGATGCATAAAGCGGGCAGGCGTGGCGGGGATAGCATTGCGCGCAGATGATAAATATCCTAAATAGGCTTCAGCAGGAATATTATTAGTATTATGAACTAATAACTATTTAGATTTTTTAAAGGAGATTAATTAATCCTAGGTCTCATCAATAGTAGCGAGCGCATATCATGGAAAGAATGCGCTCAGCTTAATTGTCTATATAACGCCATGTTTTACTAAAAGGCTCTCTAGCTCAGTGAGACCATTTTCAACAACATCCGCATAAAACTGGCGTCCTTCTGCTGAGTTACTTGAGAAGGCAAGTGACCCACCAATAACGTCATTTATGCCATTGCTTCTATACAACAGGCAGGCTCTAGCCACAGCCCCAATATCATTAGCACCTTTTTCTCTTGCGGATTCAAGCTTCCCTATATCGTCAAAATAATATTCTTTTACTGTGGTATCTGCTATGCCTGCGCTTAAAAATGCAGCACGACGAACTAGGCATGGTACACACCGACCACAATGCTGATAATTATAATAACCAAAACGTCCGCAACTCGTTGTGTTACCGATATGCTTGAGAAGAATAGATTGGTTCTTACAGTTCTTGATCATTTCTCCTTTAGTGTAACCCTGATAAGGACGTTTTATGGAAATTTGCATTCCTGCGGCGTTGAAAATATCTTGTATAATATTTAAAAAAACAGGGTGAGTGGTTTTCGTACTAAGGCTACCAAATCTACCTTCATTAAGTGGTATATTTAGACTTATAAAACCATTTTCTGGGATAAATAATTCAATAGGTTGGTTTTTATTTAAAACTGTTGCCGCTAGGACACCATAAGAAATGAATATTAGCGAACGACCACGTGTAGAACGCTCAGTTGCATGTGGGACTTTTATTCTATGATTCCACTGATAATGTCGTACCTTACTATTGAAAGCTTCTGAGAATTCTGATTGTTTTTTAGAATCACCTTTTGCCATTTGTGAAACAAAACATGGAGACCGCCCTGCTTCGGTGAGATCAATAGCCCCAATTAAACTATCCATGCCACCAGAGAGTAATGAAATACAGTCTGCAGATGAAGACGAAATATTTGCTGGCTCAAGAGGGGGATCTCCCCCATCATCTAATGTTATCTTCCAAAAATCTCCAGTTAGAAAACGAAATGCATCTTGAAGCTTATTTATATGCTGAGTCCAATTAGCCTTATTGCAAACGGTTATAGTTATTTCAATTTCTCTAGTCCATCCATCCGCAGATTTTTTTCTTAGACAAGCTAAATCTGCAGCACAGATTGACATTGCAATAGTTACAAAATCCCAAGTTACAATATCAGGGTATAAACCCATTTTTTTCAGTCTTACTCTCCAATCTTGGGCTATATGCCCAATTTTTTTATTGGCTGGGATAGTGTATAGAGAGAAATACTCTGTGTTTTCGTCTAAGACGACTGGTAATAGTTTTTCTGGTGCACATATCACTTTCATTGCAATGCTCCTTCATAAACAATAAATGTGTTTTCAAGGGCTTTATCCATGATTTTTTGAAACTGTTTGATACTTGGATTAGGATTGTCTTTTCTCAAGCCTAATAATTGTTCAGAAATCTCAGATTGAAGATACTTTCTCATCATATTAATGTTTTTCATGGATTTTGATGGTGCATTTTTAGAACCCTCAAATAATTGCCCTATTTCATGTATCAATTTATTTTTTACTTCGTTAGATAAATACAGCTCAATGAAATTCCAGATGTTGTTATCAGTCATTTTAAATAAATCTATATTCTCATCTTTTTTTATAAGTTCAGATAGTGCGAAAGACATAGAGTTTTTAATTGACTCTTCGTCAACAGTACCGCCAGATGTAGTTGTCTCTGAGATTATTGCATCAATAATCTCAGAGGCTGAGGGCGTTTTACTTAAGAGTTTTTGTGCCCAACTATTAACAGTGCTATCACGACCATCTCTAAGTGACATTAACAGAGATAATATATTCGTTGCAGCGTGTGTTGATGCCCTCATTTTTCTAGAGGCTTTTTTTGCACCTCCACTTCCTACTTTTGAAAAGCTCCCAACAGCTTTTTTAAGATAGGAATTATCCGAGCTTACTGCATAGTTTCTTAACTCTCGTCTAGCATTAGCATAACGCCGTGGTGGTGCCAGTTCACCTATGTTTTCAATCGATTCAACAGGCGGCTCACTACCTTGGTTGTTTACCTCATCCTCTTCTTGGGGAGGGGGATTGAGTTCACCTGTACCTATAGGTAAAGCCTCCAACTTCTCCCCCCAGGGAGGAATAAACGGTACATTTGGACCTGCACCTGAGCTTGAAGTCGATGTGCCCATAGTTATCTCCTTGCTTTTAACTTTATAGCATTGATTGTAGGTTTATTAGTGTCTGGATCGTTTTTCCAAGATTCAAGAATTTCAGCTGCCCATGGATATTTAACAATTAACGGGACCAAGGGGGCTGGACGAACATTTGCTGGTATTTCTTTTAGTATGGAAATTAATTCATTGCTCAGGGATTCGTATTCTGAAACAACAAATAGACATTTTTTGAGGTATTCAAAACTCCATTGATCTGACCTGCACTTTACTTTTAACTTGGTCAGTATTTTTTCTGCCTCTATTTCGCCTACCTGTCTAAGTTGTTCAGAAAGCAAATCAAGTATATCGTCAGAAATAATTATTGATTCTAATAGTGCTCTTGCATCATCGCTCATTTCATCAATGCTGGATATCGATATGAATTTTTCTCGGCTGAGGTATAATAACGGGCGTAAATCAATTGATGATAAACTAGGCTTAATTCCTAGCCAGGATTCTATGAATGGATTACTCCAGCTTATATCTGGTGCTGTGTATGGATTACCTTTTTGTAAGTCTCTCTCTATTTCAGCAATGAAAATTGGTTTTCCATCCTCACTCTCAGTAACTGCGCGAGCAAGATAATCAAAGGCAGTTGAAGTAGCGCATCGTTCAAATAATTGCATTTTAACCAATTCTTCAAAAGAAATGGCTAACCCTTGCTCGTCTGCTATTTGCTGTCGTATGACCAAGTTGTTAAGAAATCTTTTTATTAGTCTTGGATTTCCTGCTATTTCTTTCGTGCTCGATAATATTTCAGATATTTCCAGCGCGATAGATATTTCTTTTTCAAGAACAGATGAGTAATCGCCAAAAGCATTTTGCAAGTCTTTTTTAGTTAATAATCCCTGCCATGATTTTTTCGCCTTTTCCAAGATGGCTTTTTTTGCAGTTTCAGCGTTCTCTATAGGGATTTTTTTATGTCGTACTGCAAGTTCTGATAATAGAATGACCACATAGGCTTTTACATCATTAGTACTAAGTCTTGGAACCCTGAGTGGAACCTGTATTAATTTATCAAAGTAATTAGTGACAAGATCACTATCAAGGTCTGTCTGCGAAAAATGGGAGCGTACAGCACTGCGGATCATACCTTCATCTGCTGCAATAATGAACGCAGTTTGAGGAACAAATAAAAGTAATCTCATGGCCTCTAAAGTAGATATTGCAGTGTTGGGCATGCATCTATCTAAATCATCAACCAACACAACTAATGTTATATTTAATTCTTTTAATAAGCTCGTTAAGCTAATTCTGAGCTCTTCTATTTGCCTAGGTAATGAGATGGATTGTTCAGGATTTAATAGGCCGTTAAACTCTGGAGCTAGCTTAGAATAACCATCTTTTAGTTTTTCTATATCATCATTAGTTACTTTCCCTGCAGAAGCGATCCCGCTAACTACGCCCAATATCCCACCAATAGGGCCACCAATAGTACTTCCAATTAATGCTCCTGATATTACAGGAGTTGCTATTTTCAACGCTCTAAAATAATTTATTCTTCTAGCGAAAGAAATGGCCTTGTCGACAAAAGTTTTTCTTTTTTCAGCAATTGATAGAATTTTATCTGAGACTGATTGCAGTAGCGCTAATTTTGCATCATCGTAACCCTGATAGAGCCATGCATTGAACTCTAAGAAAACATATTCTTCTTTAGACCCTTCGTTTTGAAGTTTTTCACCAATCATTTTGACAAGTGATGATTTTCCAGTCCCCCATTTTCCTGAGATACCTATAGATACCGGTTCTCCGTTAGATTCGAAGACAAGGCGCGTTGCAATGCTTGCTATGAGTTTAAAATTCAGTAAGTCGTCAGCTGTTTCAACATCGTTCCACATGAGTTCATACCAGCAGGAAAGGTTCATTCATTACCTTATCTAATGACTTTCTCTGCTGGCAATCTTTTTTGAGAATTGGATGATTGTTTTATGACTTGAGTGAGGAAATCTTAAGTTAAGCACTTTTATAGCGTTAAACATTAAAGGGTCAGTTTAGAGGTCTTTTTTTCTGTTTGTTTTTAAAATTAACATAAAAGACAATGTATTATAAATTTTTTGCGAGTCCGGCCTTCGCACCATCTATTCATTCTCCTGTAAAATCAATAGATTAGACAAAAATATCTGTCTTTTCTGCACGGGAAAACTGCTATCTTCGCTTCACCTGAAATTGCCGCTGTGGTTAGTAGTGGCGAATCGGGATTTTAACCTACAGCGGCGTGTAGTTCCAAGCTCAAACACGTATTAGCATGAACTGTCTCACCGTTCAGCATCCAACTTGAAGCTAATGACGTGCCAACGTCTTAAAACCTCCCCAAAACTTTTGACTGTTACGCACTTTGCGCGGTGTTCCATAATGCCTCACGTCGCGATGACGTTGCAGGGAATAAACGAGCTTATGTTGGGATGAGGGTTACGAGTCATCAGCCAGGCTAGATGTTTGGCACTAATCAAAAACCTAACCTAACCTGACCGGGAAAGGGTCAGGCTCTGCCGTGGTGTTCACCGAGCCATAAATGATCGGTACTCGATAAGTCACAGTCGATTGAAAACTAGCTGGTCGCCGATGGCGCTTCCATGTATGTGCCCAACACGGCGCATAGGCGGTCTATTGTTTAAATTTACCTGATCGTAATTTGGGATACCCAACTACATTGGCTATAGGTCTGATGGTTCCGATGTGCAACTTAACTTGTTAAGATGCAGACCATAAGCCTTAAGGCGGAGACAATGATGAAATCTGTAGAGCTATTTGCTGGCGCTGGCGGCCTCGCTATGGGGTGTAAAATCGCCGGATTTGAGCATTTGGCGGTAGTCGAATGGGACAAGTGGGCTTGCGATACTGTCCGTGAAAATCAAAACAAGGGTAATCCTTTATTAGTTGACTGGAACCTTTTCGAAGGAGATGTGCGGGCGTTCGACTGGTCTTCAATCCCTAAAGGTATCGACCTGCTTGCGGGCGGCCCACCTTGCCAGCCATTTTCAATTGGTGGCAAACACAAAGCTAATTCAGACTCACGGGATATGTTTCCTGCAACAGCCGAAGCAATAAGGCAAATTCGTCCTAAAGCATTTATTGTCGAAAACGTCAAAGGTCTCACTCGAGCAACCTTTTCCTCTTACTTCCAGTACATCCAGTTACAACTGGAGTTTCCCGAGGTGGCGCCAAGGAATGGTGAAGACTGGAGCGAGCATCTGAAACGCTTGCAGGAAGAAAAGACAAGTGGAAAGAGTAAAGGCAAAGGGTTGACATACAATGTTTTAGCCACATTAGTCAACGCAGCGGATTATGGAATTCCCCAAAAGCGAGAGCGCGTATTTATTGTCGGCTTCCGAGATGACCTAGAGATAGAGTGGTCATTCCCCAAACCAACACACAGTTACGATGCTTTGATTTACGATCAGTGGGTATCTGGGAAATATTGGCAGCGCCATGGCATGTGTATGCCAGAAGTACCCTTAAAGCTGCTTAATAGAGTTGCCAAACTGCGTAAGAATCCACCAGATGCACTCCCATGGAAGACTGTCAGAGATGCAATAGCGGGATTACCTGATCCACAGTCGACAGCGGCTAAAAAGATCCGTAACCATACCTATCAGGCAGGGGCGCGAACTTACCCAGGTCACACAGGAAGTCCTCTAGACTTACCTGCCAAGACATTAAAGGCTGGTGACCATGGTGTACCTGGTGGTGAGAATATGCTGGTACGCGAAGATGGTTCAGTTCGCTACTTTACAGTTAGAGAAAGCGCACGTATCCAAACTTTCCCTGATAGTTACCGCTTCCATGGAAGCTGGAGTGAAACTATGAGGCAGTTAGGAAATGCAGTACCAGTTCATTTGGCATACTGCGTTGCTAGCAGCGTTGCGGAAAAATTGCTCATTTCAGAGATTAGCAACATTCTTGAATTGAGTGGTAAGGAGAAAAGGGCTTTTGCATGACAGACAACGTCATACCATTCAATCCGCTTGATAAGCAAAATCTCGGAGCCAGTGTAGCCGAAGCGTTATTAAGCAAGGATGCACATTCATTGAACGAATTGACTGCGTTTCCGGGAGCGGGAATTTATGCCATTTATTACACTGGAGATCATCCCGCTTATACGCAATTAGCCGATTTGAACCGTGACGGAAAATTTAAGTTACCCATTTATGTTGGGAAGGCAGTGCCAGCGGGTGCAAGGATGGGGCTTACGAATCCAGAAAGAGTAGGCAATGTGCTCTTTCGTCGCTTGAAAGAGCATGCTGACAGTCTTCGTCTAGTTCAAAATCTAGCCATAGAGGATTTTTATTGTCGATTCCTCGTTGTGGATGACATCTGGATCCCGTTAGGTGAATCTTTGGTGATATCGCGTTTCAAACCAATCTGGAATTCCTCAATAGACGGATTTGGAAATCACGATCCTGGTAAACATCGTTACACAGGATTACGCCCTAGGTGGGATTTTATGCACCCGGGAAGAGGCTGGGCTGCAAACCTTCGTGAACGTGATGAAACGCAAGAAGAATTAATCAGGGATGCACAACAGTATCTCAAAGATTTACCGCCTCATTTGGCTGAAACCTTCATACAGGCTAAGGGCGATTGATGCATACTCGATCAGTAAGTTAGATTTTAGGTTGCAACATTTTCTTATGAACACAGCGGGATCATGTAAAAGTGCATGGCCCCGTTTTTTTCATAAGTTTTTGTTTTTATCTAGTAAATAGATTGAATTTTTCTTATCTGGGCTGCCTAAATCAATTTTCAAGAATTTTATAAAATCTTCACATGCCCTATATAGTTGAGATTATCAAATGTAGTAGGTGATTTTTTGTTTGCAAAGTGTACTATGCGGGCTTACACATGGTTACATTTCAAGGATGCAAAAAATGTTCATTCATGATTTGAAAATTGAAAATTTTAAGGGATACAACGGTCACGATAATGAATTTTTATTTAACATTCCTGACGGTACGACTGAAGGCAGTGGATTAAATATTTTCGTAGGTGAAAATAATTCAGGAAAATCAACTGTTTTCGAGGTGATTGAGTTTCTCAAAGATGGTTCGAAAAAAGAAATTCCTGATCTAATAAATAAATCCTATCCTGAAGACCTTGCTGAACATCTTTCTGTTGAGATGACTTTTACGGGTAGCCTTGAAGAGGTTATCAACGCTCATGTTCAGAATAATAAGAATGCTGTATTCAACGCCAGAGTGTATGATGTTGAGGGTAGAAGTTATTTTAGAGTTAAACGTAGCAGCGAGGATAATGTTAAAAATATTCTTTTTTGGAATAATGAAAATGGTTCTTTTTCAAACTCATCCGGTATAGATGCCCCTTTCAAAAAGTTTTACGATAATAATTTCATTTGGGCTGATACAAACCCCAATAATGAAGCTAAGTTTGGTTCTACTACAATTTGTGGCTCCTTACTTAAAGAGATTGCATCAGGTCATATCCACACTGACGAGTACAGAGCGTTTTCTGCTAACTTTCAAAGGGTCTTTAATGATCCTCAATCAGAGCTTCGCCAAAAAATCTCCACCGTCGAAGATAAGGTGAGAGAGGTCTTTTCCTCGCAATTTGGAAATGCCAATATTTCCTTTATGTTCGAGGAGTTACAGGTTGAGAATTTCTTCAAAACAATCTCGATTATGATTGATGATGGCGTAAACGTCCCTATGGGGGAGAAGGGGCATGGTATGCAAAGAGCTTTAGCTCTATCATTGCTTCAAGTTTATGCTGAAATTACCTGTAATATCCAGGGAGCTGGAGTTGTTGGTAAGCCATTTTTTCTATTTATTGATGAGCCTGAAATCTGCTTGCATCCGTCTGGTCAGCAAAAGTTGCTTGAGGCTTTGATGATGATATCAAAAACTAAGCAAATCTTCGTTACGACACACTCGCCATTCATGTTGTCATCACCCCATCTTAAAAATGCAGGGTTGTTTATTTTTAAGAAAATAAATAATAAGAATGTGGTCAGTAGAGCTGATACTTCACCGTTATTTCCATGGAGTCCATCATGGGGGGAAATAAATTATAAAGCCTATAACCTTTCAACAGTAGAATTACACAATGAATTGTATGGATATTTGCAGGAAAAAAATTCATGCCCCAATGAAAGAGCTATGGAACAGTGGTTTGAAGATCAGGGAGTCGTCAAAAATAAAGTTTGGATTAAGGAGTTTCGAGGTGTAGCGCAGGCACCCGCTGATACTACTCTACAAACCTTTATACGAAACCATATTCATCATCCAGAAAATGTAACGATGCAGAATCAAAAGTATAGTCAACAAGATTTAGAGACATCGATAGCACAGATGATACAGTTAGTTAACTGATTAACTGATCCAATATCAGGAGGGTTGCTATAACCTTCCTGTCTTAGATTTGTACTAGTAGTGAAATATCGCTGGCTCTTTTGGGAGACTGCTGGGCGTGGCGTGGCTAACAAAAGACAATCGTCTTTAGCAAATATATCAATAAGTTACGCATGAAGTTTCTTCCGAGTTCTGAGTCGCCATGAAGTTGAGCGTGGCAGCGGTGAATAATGCCTACGCCAGACACATAGCGGCACGGCGTCACATCAGCATGTAATCAACGCTGAGACTGACCTGCTCCCCGTTGATTAGTACACCCCGATGTTAGTAATGTCTTCATAAGCCACATGAGGACATCCCCATGAAGAAGCGTTTTTCCGACGAACAGATCATCAGTATTCTCCGCGAGGCTGAAGCTGGGGTTTCTGCCCGTGAATTCTGCCGTAAGCACGCCATTTCCGACGCCACCTTTTACATCTGTCGCAAGAAGTATGGCAGCATAGACATGCACTCACGTAATGGACGTAAAAAAGCCCGGGCCATGCCGGGCTTTGTTGAGTTTCTTTGTCTGCGGCTCATAAGAGTTTACGCTTGTTGCGATCGGTTCTGGCTCCCCGGAAAGGATGCGCATCGCTCACGCTCAGCACGGAACATCAGCAGCTGATTTACAACCGTCCAGTGCTTAATAAGGTTCAGGATAGATGTTCGGTACAGCGTGTCGGCATCGTTCGTGCCTTTGAGAACGACCGGTGCATGCGTTGAGCCATTCCGTTCAACTGGCTGTACTTCATCCTGAGCAGGCTGCTCAACTCAGTGCCGTGAATGATAATGAAGTCATCAGTGAGCGTATCAATGCACTCATCTGTGATGGTCTGCTGGATTTCAGCTTGGAATTGAAAATACAACTACCAGATTTATATGGGGTTGTTTATCCTTGTATCGGATTTTTTGGGAATAGGTTATGGATAAAATACTGGATATAGTAAACGGATGGATTGCGGCTGCCGTATCAAGTGGAGCATTGCAGACAGAGCAGGTTCTACTTTTTATTTTTATTGCGGGGCCGCTTGCTCTTATTATCTGGAAAATACGAGGGATTATCGAATTTTTTAATGAAGTTAGAAACTCTAAGTTAAACGAGTTGCAGCACCTTTTGGATAGCTACAAGCTATCGAAGGAGGTGAATATTTGTATCGAAGAAGATATTTTAAGAATAACCAGTTATCGCATGACAGGGATTTCTGATGTCGCCAGTCAAAAGATTGTTTTACGGTTGTTCGTAGGGCATAGAAATATAATACCTGTCAGCTTCTTCAAGAAGTTTAGAACGTTCTTACATATTGAAGATGGAAATCTTGTGTTCAAAAAAGGATTTTCTTTCTGGTTTGAGAATATTATGTATGCTCTTTTTTCACTTCAATTCCTGTTTCTTGCTATTTTATCTTTAATACTGTCTATTTACAGGCATGAATACATTCCTTTTTGGGAGCATTTAATGCTATACACCTTTGCTGTGATTTTGTTTCTTTTCTTTATCGCCTTTTTGAGAATGATACCGCTGCCTAAGGAATGCAAAGTGTTAAGTGAGATTCTACAGACTCAATATAATAGCTCCTCTGAATGATTTTTTAGTTATTGGGCGTTCACATCTGGTTTGAGAACGCCCTGTTACGATAGATTTGACATTTCAGCTCATTATCGTTCCCGGCTCCTAGATAAATTGGGGCGAAAAAAACGTACTGCTAATCCCGTTACTGCCTGGCATGATGATAAACAAACCCGGACTCATGGCCTGCATCAAAAATCGACAGATCCTGAAAACCAGATCGCCTGCGAAGCCAACAGCAGTCTTATTTTTAAATTTCGGAGGGAAAGTTATCCTCAAAGGGATTTTCTGGTTTATCTGAAATCATATAGTTACACTATTGGTGTAACTATAACAAAAAAAGTAAACTAGCTAAGCCATTCTGTCATGACCTCTTCCAGTTTATTCAGCGACTGCACGCGCTTTTCCTCATTCATCCGTCCTATATTTCGCAGCTTCCATTGAACGGCTGGTAAATTCTGAATGTGGGATTCTGGTGCTAAATTCCAGTCAGGTTCTCCGCGTTTAAATGACATCAGGAAGTCGAAATCCTGTTGAGTGAAATG
>Ga0207655_1001893_pt1 | contig 17964 bp, 21 predicted proteins | sample KBSM44metaG_FD_184398 | JGI IMG/M metagenome (GOLD analysis project Ga0207655, IMG submission 184398) | Miscanthus rhizosphere microbial communities from Kellogg Biological Station, Michigan, USA - KBS M4-4 metaG (SPAdes) (version 2) | ecosystem: Host-associated > Plants > Roots > Rhizosphere >...
ACCGCGAGGCCGACGGTGATGCCCGCGAGAAGCCAGCCGGTGGGATCCTGGATCAGCGCGACGATCGCGGTCGCCGACGGCAAGCCTGCGGTCAGGGTCGCGGCGTACGCCTGCGTGGTCGTGCGGACGAACCCGCGCTTCGCGGCGAGCTTCACAGCCGTGGGGATGATCTGATCAGTCATGACTACTCCTTGATGGGTTCGGTGTCCTGGGAAGGACCGGTGACGAGGTGGCCGAGGCCGAGGCGTTGCAGGATCGGGGACGGCAGCATGGGGAGGTCGCCGGGGCGTCCGCGCTGATCCCAGAGCCACAGCTGCGTTTCGCGGGCGCGGACGGCGTCGTGCATCTCGTGGGACTCGTCCTTGACGCGTCGTAGCTCCTCGCGCATCGGCGCGACCTGCCGTTCCACTTCGGCTTCGATGGCTTGGCGCATCTGCTGGGATAGTTCGACCGCATCATCCCACCGTGCTGCGATCGCGGACTCCTGTGCCGTGGTGGCCGCGACGGTAACCTCGCGTGTCTTGCCCCGCAGGGACAGGACAGCGGTGATGATGACGCCGGTGAGGATGAACAGCGGGCTGAGCGCGCCGATCACCTCGAGGAACGTCATCGTGTCGTCTTCCGTGTCTTGCGGCGTCGGTACTCCCGCCCGAGCCAGATGATCCGCCCCACGAGCGGGACCGTGACGGCAGCGCACACCCCGGCGATGAAGCCGCGCGCCGGATACTCCGACGTCGCCAGAGCGAGCAGCAGCGCCGCATAGAGCAGCAGGATGAAGCTGAGCGCGCATTTGCTGATGAACTCGATCAACCACAGCCGGGGGAACGCGACACCGATCAGACACCCGGCCGCGGCGATGAGAACCGCGACCGATGCGACGTTCGAGATCGTCTCGTTGTAGACGATCGCGAACGTCGGCATCCCGCCGTTGAGGCCAAGGATGCTCCCGAGGATGAGCGCGGCGTCGATCAGCGGAAGCACCCACCGCTTCACGTCCCGCGCAACCTCACCCTCCGATGCGGGGATCGCGTCGGGGTACCAGATCGTCGCCGCCCAGAGGCGACGGATCACTTCGAGCCCGCGACCTTCGGGATCAGATCGAACTGCGCCTGCGGGATCGTCTTCACCTTGAAGCCCTCACCCTGCACGATCGTGAGCTCCCCGGGGAGCACGTACCGGCGGGCGCAGTACGCAGCGCCCTGCGTCGGGTTGTTCGTGTCGCACGCCGCGAGGTACACGGCGTACACCTCGGGCGACTTGTCACCCTTCACGTAGGCGATGGGGTTGGGCATGTCGTCCTCCTGGATGGTGTAAGTCGGGATCGGGGTGGGGTTGGGGAACGGCTTCGCTCCGCCATTCGCGGCTGGGTTGGCGAGCGCGTCGGCGACGGTGAGGTCGCGGGTGAAGTACCGCCACGGGGACACCCGCTGACCCGTGGACAGATCCCACGCCTCCATGTGGAGGTGAGGGCCAGTGACAAGGCCAGTCGCGCCCACGACACCCAGAACGCTCCCCAGCGCGACCGTGTCGCCACGGCCCGGTGACGGGGAGCCGACCGGGCGGTGCATGTACCGCACGCGCACCGCCTCGGCCGGGTAGTCGACGTCGATCGAGTTGCCCGCGTTGACGTTGGGACGGTCGATCGTCGGCCACGCGTCCCCCGACTCCCACCCGGAACGGTGCACAACACCATCCCCGGAGGCGAGGATCACCGACCCCGCGCGGACACCGAAGTCGACACCGTTGTGCGGGGACACCGCCGAGTACGGGTAACCGGTGGCGCCGTAGTCGAGGCTGATCGTGTTCGACGCGAACGGGATCGGCAGGCTCATGCGTCCTCCTCGGGGCATGCGAAATCCCCCGACATCTGCGGGGGCCTTCTTAGGTGATGGTGACTGCGGTGGCCTCCGAGAACGGGCCTTGTCCGATCGCGTTCTTCGCGGCGACGGAAACGAGCTTGTCCCCAGGGGCTATCCCGGACACGACGAGCGGCGACGATGTGACAGGGATCGAGTCGCCAGAAGAGGAGCCGACATCGGCGATCCGGACCGTGTACCCCGTGATCGGTGAACCGCCGTCGTCAGGCGCGGTCCAACTGATCGTGATCGTGCTCGACCCCGTCACGGTGGGCGCGTCGGGAGCGTCGGGCACGGTGCGCCCGCTGCGTCCGATGACGCTCATCAGACCGGTGCTGATATCCCATTCCACGGAGGCGATCTGCGAGCGTTGCGGTTTCGTCCCCGGGAGGGAGACAAGCATCCCCATCGCCGGCGTCGCTGTCAGATCCCATGCGACCGTGCTCGACAGCTCACGCCCCCGCCCAGAGGACCGTGCAAGGATCGCTGCGGCGAGCCCACGGCCGGGGAAGGCCTGATCCACCTTGAGATAACGAACCCGACCCGCGGAGCCGGCGGTCTCGTACCGGGTCTGCTGAATCCCCCAGCGGTCGGGCCACGTCCACTCGATCGCCACCCCGGTGCACCACGCGTCATCGTCGCGGTCGATCGTGTCGTCCGCTTGTGTCGCGTTCGAGGACGCAACGGACACGTCTCCCGCGACGGTGTACGCGTTCGGATCGACGAGGTACCAGTCCCGCGCTTCGTCACAGAACAGACGGAACCCGAAAGCTCCGCACAGGACCATGAGGAAGTTCCACGCGGACGTGTTCGGCTGCCACGAGAACAACTCGAGCGGCCGCTCAATGATCGGCGTGCGGGTCGACGTCGACTGCTGCGCAACACCAGACCACGCGTACGTGTAGTTCGCATCATCAGGCGTGCTGCCGTCGAAGAAGGGAATCTCCTCCAGCCCTTCGTAGAACATCGCGTCGTCGTTCCACACCTGCTGGTTGGTGGCGGTGGTGATCGCCCCAATGTGCAGGGTCGCTTTCGTCGCCCCCGGGGGTGCCGTCACCGAGTACACGAGCCGCTGATACGCGGACGTGAGCGTCGTCGTCGGGCTGAATGTCTCCTGCAGGATCACGTCGGCGTCGTTGCGGAACCGCACCATGAACCGTCCCGCGATCGACACGTTCGATCGCATGTAGGTGCTGATCGTGTAGCCGCGCCCCTGGTCGACCCGGATCGGCCCCGCAGTGTCGATCCACGTTGCCCCAGCTGCGGGAGCCGTCCAGCGCGCCGCGACCGATCCGGAGTGAGCAGGCGTCGCCGGGCCGAGCGAGGTCGCGTTCGACCCCGCCACCCACCCGAGAGCACCCTCATGGCTCGGCTCCGTGAGCAGGTTCGTCACCGTCCAGTAGGCGGTCGCATCCGCGTCAACAGCCGGGGAAGCCCTCAACCGTGGAACCATGCGCGAGGGGGAAGCGTTCGCCGCGCCGACCCACAGGGTGCCAACACCGTCGAGGTTGGGAGAGTCGCCGTCGAAGTAGTCGGCGAGGACCGACGTCTGCTCGAAGAGCGCGCCGGTCATGTCGAAGATGTCCCCGACGTCCCCTGTAGTTCGCCCGAACTGCAGCATCGCCTGCGTGGCGCCTGCGGGAGCCACTCCGGTGACGGAGTAGCGGCGCCACTGGCTCGTCCCCGACGCAATCGACAGACCGGAGACAACGGACTCGGCAACTGTGGAGTTGGCAGCGTTTCGCCACCCGATGACAAACTGCCCGTTGGTGGCGGCGGTGCCCCGAACCCACGCCGACAGGGTGTAGACCCGACCCGCGATGATGGGGACGTTGGTGGTCTGGTAGATGCGCCACCACGGCGCATCCGCGGTCAGCGTCATCCGCGCCACACCGTTGCCGACGACATCAGCCGGAGTGTTCGCGTTCGTCGTCCGCGCGATGCTGGTCGACCCGCCACCCTGACGTGTACCCCACCCCGTGATCGCGGTGCGGACAGCGGGATTGTTCAGCAGGTTACGGCGGATGGTGATCACCGTGCTGAGCACGTAGTTGCAGATCGACCGAAGCGACGACTGGAAAGTCAGCGGAGTGTCATCCACCGTGAGCGGGGTGTACTGCTGCAGGATCGCCTCATCCGACGCGAGGCCGATGGTGATCGTGCGGCCGTCGTGAGAGACCCGCCGAGACTGCACCGACAGGTCACCAGATCGCTGCGGATCTCCACTGTTGAGCGCCAGCCACAACAGCCCGCGTAGCTCGCGCCGCGGGTCCAGCGCCTCCACCACCGACAGATCCGTCATCGGCAGCGTCACCTCAGCCTGCGCATACGGGACACGACCCGCATCCAGGCTGAACCGCCCACCCTCAGGCGCAACAGGCGCATCGATCACACCCGCCACCGAGATCTCAGCGCTCGGGATCACGGTGAGGGTGGTCACGGCGACACCTCCTGAAAGTCGATCGACACCACCCACGTGAACCCGCGGTCCTCGACAGACACCGCCACCGAACCGCCCTGCGCGACGACGAAAGCCATGTTCGCCTGAGTGAGCTCCGTGTCCACCAGCGAGTACGTCGTCGCGCGGCTCAGGATCGACAACGCCGCGATCGCCGACGACCGGCTCGGATAGATCAGCTTGAGCGTCCCCGAGCGCAGCGGAGCCGGGATCAGCACGACAGCCTGCCCGCCACTGATCAGGTCATGGACGAGGTTCCGGGACGCCCGCTCCGCGTCGTAGCCCGCCACGTACGACGGTGACGTCGTCGCAGGTGAACCGGCAGCAGCAGTGATCGTCGTGGTCATAGGAACTGATCCGTGCGGTCGTTGTACCGCACGACTCCCTTCTTCTCCGGCGGCCGCGAGTTCCGCAACGCCGAGTAGTCCGGCACGTACTTAACCGGCACCACCGGCACCGAGAAACGACCACCCTCGAAACTCGACGAAGGCTGCGCATACTGCGGCTGCACATACCCGCCAACCGCGTACCGCCGAGACCCGTAGTTGATCGCATCCAGCAACTCCCGGTTACGAGCCGTCGCGGCTGCGTTCACCACGTACTCACCATTCGAGAGACGCGCGGGGATACTGTCGCTCGTGCTGGAGCCTGGACCGAACACAGGGCCACCGCTCGCATAGAGCCCGATGGTGCCAGGACGGATGATCGTCCCCGGACGCGCATCGATGTACATCACCGGACGGATCGACGCGATCTCCTGCGCGAACCGCTCCGCCTCCGTCAGCCCATTGGCTGTACTCACCAGGAGATCGATCTGCTTCGCCGACGGCAACGCGAACACCTTGTCCGCGAGCGCCTGCACCTCGTCAGCATTGAATCCCGCCGCGGTTGCAGAGTCGACGAACTTCTGCCGCTGATCCGCGAGGGTCGCCGCGTACTTGTCGGCGGCATCCTTCGCGCTCATCGTGGTCACGTCGACGTCGTACTGTGCCTTCGCGGCAGCCTGAGCATCCCCCGCGAGACCCGCGAGCATAGCCGCGTTCGCAGCGCCGGCCGACGTGGTCTGATCGAGCGAAGCTCCGGCCTCCGAGACGTTGTCAGCGAGGTCAGCGATCCCCTTCACCCACGTGGCGTTCGAGGAGATCGCGTTCTGCTGCGCGTCGTTCATCTTGTTGATCTGGTCGTAGAGGCTCTGCAGTGCGTCGAGCACGCCGTTGACCTGGTTCGCCTGATCGAGGTAGGCGTCCGAAGCCGACTTCGTGACCTGCTCGGCGCTTCCCATGGCGTCACGGAGAAGATCCTGTGCAGATGCGGAACGCCCCTGCGCGGTTGCCTGCTGAATAAGCGCTGACTTGAAAGGCCCCATCTTGTCGAGCAACTTCGCCTGCTGCTCATCGGTCAGCTTCGCACCATCAGCAAGAAGACGGAACTGCCTCTGGGCGGCAGGGAGATCCGTCTGAGCCAGCTCGCCCAGCCTGTTCCCGAGCTTCTCGATCGTGTAGGTCGTCGCACCCTGTGCGATCTCCTCACCGGACACGCGGACCTCGTCGAGCGTCGCACCGAGGTTCTTCAACTGCAAGGTGGCCGACTGCGTCGAGACCTTCCCATCCAGAGTGGCCGCAGTGCCGATAATCAGGTCGATCGCCGTCGATGCCGTCTTGACCTTGTTCGCGGTGACCTCGGACGACTGCCCGAAGGACCGAATCCAGTCGGTAAGTCCGTCGCCAGCCGCGGCCGCGATTGCGGCTCCGGTAGCGATGCTGCCCACGAGCGTTGCGAAACGCTCGATGCGGCCGATGGCCTTCTGCGTGGCCGGGGTCAGATCATCGACGACGCTCCGGTACGCAGCCACTTTCGGGACAGCGACGAAGAACGCGCCACCCGCAAGCGCAGCTGCGGCACCCACAGCTCCCACCCAGTAGACAGCGGTCTGCGCTCCCTCAGGGAGGCCGTTGAAGCCGTCGACGAGATCGGTGAGGCCCTGCACGGCAGCGCGGAGCGGCCCCTGTCCAGCGCCACCGATCGTGATCAGGGCGGTATCGAAAGCGCCCGACAGCTTCTCGAGGTCACCGCTCAGGTTGTCGAGGCGGGTCGCGGCAGTCTCCCCCGCGTACCCTGCATCGTCGACCTCCTGCGTCCACTTCGCGATCCCCCGAGCACCCTCCGTGTAGAGGATGTTCGCGGCACGGATCGCGTCCTGACCGAAGATGATCGCGAGAGCCGCATTGCGCTGCTCCTGCGTCAGCCCACCGAGACGCTTCTCAAGTTGCCCAGCCAGGCTCGTCATCCCAACGAACTTCCCCTGCGCGTCGTACGCCTGGATGCCGAGTTCCTTCATCTTGTCCGCGGCCTCACCCGACGGGTTCGCGAGGCGGAGAAGCATCGTCCGGAAAGAGGTGCCAGCGTCGGAACCCAGAAGGCCCTTCGACGCGAAAGCGGCAAGCGATCCGGTCGTCTCCTCGAGGGAGAGACCGAACTGGGCGGCCACCGTGCCCGACTGAGATAGCGCCATCGACAGGTCGGAGACATCGCCCATCGCCTTGCCCGCGCCCGCCGCGAGCACATCCGCGACGTGCGACGCCTGATTGCCCTTTAGGCCGAACTGCTGCAGCGTCGTCGACGCGATACCCGCGGCATCCGCCACAGCGAGACCACCCGCCGCGGCGAGATCGAGGGCACCCGTCAGGCCGCCGCCGATGATGTCGTTCGTCGAGATGCCCGCCTTCGCGAGCTCCTCGATCGCCCCCGCGGCTTCCTTGGCCGAGTAGACGGTCTCTGCGCCCGCCTGGATCGCGGCATCCCGGAGGAGGCTCATGTTGTCGGCGGACTCGTGCGTCGCGGCCTGCACGTTCGACATTGCCTGGTCGAAGTCGGCGGCCTTCTTCGTCGCGAGGATCAGCCCTGCGGCGACCACACCGCCCGCGGCGAGCATCGTCTTGCCAACGAAGTCCATTGCCTTCTGCTGGGCATCGAGCTTCGCCTTGAGCTTGTCGGACTCGGAAGCGGAATCCCGTGTCTTCTTCGCGACCTGGTCCATCCCAGCGAGGTATGAGTTGACCTCTGCGATGATCGACACCTTGACGACGCGGTTGCCCATGCGACCCCCCTGACGTGCGGCGCTATGCTCTGGGCATGCGGAAGATTGGTGTTCTTTGTGGAGTTGCGCTGATAGCACTCACGGGGTGCTCTGCAGGTGCGCCCGCGGCTTCCCCCGCGACATCTGCACCTCCGACAGCGAAGCCGAACGACGCGGCATGCAAGGACTTCGCGGCGCTCACGATGACAATCCCGAGCGTGATCAACGACGGCGAGAATGGCGCGTGGGAGAAGCTCCAGAAGGACTTCGATTCCGTCGCTCTGACCGCTGACGGGACCACGAAGGACCGCATGCTGGCGCTAAGCGAGCATTGGCCCGACTACGCGAACATCAAGATCTGGCACGACCTCGACGACATCAACACCAAGCTCAGCGCCGTGGAACGCGCCTGCAAGGCAGACGGATCCACCGCGACTTTCGCAACCCTCAAAGCGGCCGACTGATCATCAACCGACAGCGTCAGTCGACTGACTCGACCGTCCAGAACATCCCGCTCGTGTTCGCGTGCTCGCCGGCATCCTTCCGGTATGCCTTCTCAGCGTCGGCCGCCATCTTCTCCACCACGTTGGTGAACGGACCCTGGACAGCGAAGCGAATGCGATCCGCTTCGTAGTAGTTCAAGTCGGCTTTCTCCGACGTCGCGTCGGGAATCCACTCCCCAAACCGGCCCGTGTTGCGTTCCACCCGGCCGAGGGCGATCATCAACGCCCGTTCACGGTGAGGCCAGCCCAGGAACTCCCTGTGGGAGATCCCCAGGCGCGCAGCGGCCTGCACCTCTTCACGGAGCGCTACGCTGCCCCGGAGCCTTTTACCAGCGCGTCGACCAGCTGCTGCGGACCGTACTCGTTGAGCGTCCACACCGCATCACGGATCAGCTTCCGGTCGTACCCGGACAGCAGCTTCAGCAGCCGCTCCCACTGCTCATCGGTGAGCTCGTGGTCACCATCCTCGTCGACACGAACCCCCGACATCTGAGCCGCGGCGACGCTGACGGCATCGAAGTTGTACCCGTAGTGCCGGTCGAGGGCAACGCCCAGTCGCATCGGGTTCGCGGAGGTCAGGTCCGCCCACTTCTCGCCATCGAGGCGGGTGAAGCGGAGAGTGATGAGCGACTTGTCGACCTCGTCCTGCAGATCGTCGATCTCCGCCTGCACGGCATCCTGCCGGCGCGTCACAGGCGCCGGGTCGGGCGCTGCGAGGCGCTGCTCCGGGATGGCGGAGTCCCGCGCGTCCTCAGCGATTGCAGTGTCGAGGCGTGCGAGCAGCACCGCCATCTTCTTCGCCACCGACGGCTTCACACACACCTGCACCGTCACATCGGTCGCCGGTTCCTGCTCCGCCTCAGCGAGCACATCATCAAAGTCCATCGCACCGTTCCTTCGTTCGTTGGTTGCACCGTGGGTGGGGGGGTGACCGGGCCGGGGGACGGTGCGAGACCCCCGGCCCGGATATGAGTCACGCGACCGCGACGACCGCGGACATGTACTCGACGACCACCGGGCGGATGAGGGTGAACTTCCCCTGACCGTTCACCGGGCCGGGGGCCTCGGGACCGAGGGTGACCTTCCACACGCGCACCTTCTGCGCGGCGGCGATGAGCGTCGACTGGTCGACGTTGCGACGCTCAACGATGTAGCCGGAGGTGAGGGCGGCGGCCTTCACCGCGAAGCTGTTCGCGTTCGTCGAGTCGACGTAGATCAGATCACCGATCTCCGGGCTGGTGATACCGAACGACTGCTTCTTCTGCTCCGAGGTGAGGCGCTGGTCGTCGAGCTTCTCCGTCGGAGCGGACGGCGTCCACCCCTCCGGGGTCAGCGAGTACGTGAACCGGAACGCGCCCGTCGCACCGATCTCGGTCGCGGTCGGCGCATCCGGGTTCGAAATCGTCGGGACGAACCAGAGGGTGAGGTTGCCCGTCTGGTCGACGGCGGGGGGACCGCCGACGGCCTCAACAGAATCTGCCATTGCTGGCTCCTTTCATCTCCCCGTGGACCGGGGTTTCGGTGACCGTCCGGGGAGACCGGGCGGGGCATGAAAAAGCCCCACCTGAGTGGGGCTGGAGGAACGTGGTTCAGGCGCGTTGCGAGCGCCAGATGAAGTCGAGGTCGAGGAAGCGGGATGAGCCGTCGCGTTCGATCTCGTCCGGCCCCTGATCCTTCCGAATCGCACCGCAGCGCCGGTTCGGGATCGTGAGGATCTGCCCGACCATCGCCGCCTTCACCACGTCCGCATTCGCTCGAACAGACGAGTACTTCTCGGCGACGACACGCACGATGATCCGGTACGTTCCGTCCGCGGCATCCGCACGGTCGGTCGACAGACGGTCATCGTCTTGCTCGTCGAAACCCATGTCGTGTTCCACGAGATATGCGCCTCGGCGGATCGTGCCGTCGTCCAAGGTCGCGTCGCCGTCGAACGTGAGCGCGGCGAGCGTGGGCACGCGGGCTTTCAGGCGGGTATCGAAGGCGTTGAAGTGCGCGGTCCTCACAGGCCCAACCTCCGCAACGTCTGATCGATCGCGATCTGCACACCCGCCTCAAGGTCGGGACCAGCAACGGCCTCCGCCTGCAGATAGTTCCGCTGCGGCGTGCCACGCACACCACTAGGTGAGTCCTCGACGATCCCCAAACCACCCGCACCGCGACGGTTCAGGTTCGGACCGAGATCCGTCGACAAGTTGCTGTCAACGGGGTCGTAGTCGATCGACGGGACGTACGCGCCGAGGTAGCTACGCCCGGACACCGCCTGCTGCCATGCCCGCTTCCCCTTCAGCGCGGCGATCCCGACAGCTTTCTTGATCAGTGGCCGTGCCTCATCCGGGGCGGACTCGATATCCGCGGCGAGCTTCCGCAGCTCGTCGCCCGCGTCGCTCACTGCACCTCCCTGACCGGGATACGGCGTGCGGTGGTCTGCGAACCGGCCGGGACCGCCACGACGAGGAACTTCCGACCGGTGAGCGCCGCGTCATCCGGGCAACCGGTGATCGTCACGATGGCGTCCTTCACGATCGCTCCGGACGAAGCCACGGGGAGATGCAGTTCGTACAGGGTCTCCACGAACACCTGATCAGCAGCGACGGTGACCGCATCCTGTGGGTCTCGCCGCTTCACCCGACACGGCCCGGTGTAGACGACGACAACCGCGCCCTCGTCCTGCATCGTCTCCGGGTTCCACGTCGTCTCCCCCTGAACCGTGATGACGCAGGCCGCGGTCATCCGCGACTCCGCAGCCTGGCGAAGCTGCGGAAGGATGAACGAGATGTCCGAACCGAGGGTCACGGGACGAATCCCATCGGGTACCACATGACGCTCTCATCCCGAATCACACCCGCATCGACCGGCATCGTGTCGACCTCGAACGCGCCGCTCTTGCCGAGGGTGAGTCCGAGCATCGTCCACCACTCGTCGAGGATCGTGACCCGACCCGCGCCGGACTTGTAGGTCCGGGACGACGAACCGTCGTCCACTGAAACGGTCACTTGCGTGGCATTATCGGGACGCTTCACATGATCTGAAACCGCTTGGCGCACGACATAGTCGAGAGGATCCTGATCGACGAACGCAACACCCTTCTTCGACGCCCGGGCGCTGATGATCATCACCGCATCGTCGATCCACAGTTGCCATTGGCGTTCGACCACCGACCCCGGAGCAGGTGGTTCCTGGCCGAGCTCGGTCGCGACATCCGCGGGCACAACGGTCGTTACAAGCCTCATCGCGGCCTCCTGCCTCGCGGGAAAAGGTGGGGGCTTCAGGAGTCTGGCGCCCCCACCTTTGGATCAGACAGCGTCGGTGTACGCCGTGAACGCGCCGAGCGCGTCGGACTTCACGAAGCCGTAGTACGCCTCGACGAGGAGGAGGACGAGGTTCTCCTGGAACGCGGAGTGCGTGACCCCGGCCTCATCGACGTACGACGCCTCGGTGGACACCTTCACGGTGATGTCCATGCCCTGACCCCACGCGGCCTGCGACCAGTCACCGCCGATCGCGCGGAGCTTCGTGTCCGCGATCGGGGACTGTGCGACGGTCACGACGGGAGTGCCGCCCGTGAGAGCCGAACCGTCCGCGTAGATCGGAGCCGCGGCACCGCCCAGCGGGGAGAGGGTGATGGTGTACGGGCCACCGGCGGAACCGGACACCGTCGCCGCAGCCCACAGGGTGCCCAGCGCACGGATCGCGGCCTGGACCGCGGACGCCGCAGCGTTGTACGCGAGGGGTGCCGTGGTCGCGCCACCGATCTTCAGAGTGAACGTGCCACCCGTCGGGGAACCGGTGATCGTCACGACCTGCACCCGGTCGCCGGAGCGGCGGTACGCGCCCGACACGCCACGGTTGTAGTACGCCGGGTAACCGATGATGCTGCCACCCGTGAGACCCTGCGTGGGGTCCGGGTTCCAGATCGGGCGCCCCTGCGTGTCGGTCTGCAGCTTCAGGGTCGGCTTCAGCAGCGGGTCAGCGGCGAAACCGGTGAAGTCGAATCCGGCGGTCGCGACGAGCTGCTCGCCCTTGACGAGGTCGGCGTACATGCCGCCCGCGTTCTGCGCGGTCGTTCCGAGCTCGACGGTGTTCGCACCTTTGGTGAGGTAGTCCGCGAACGGACCAGCACCACCGGAGCGGAGGTCGAGGCCACGGATCGCGGCGTAGTCGAAGGCGCGCGAGATCGCGACGGGCAGATCCTGCTTCAGCATGTCGTAGACGCCGGCCGCGTTCGTGCGGACGATTTCCTCCGACACGGGCACGAGCAGTGCGACCTTCTTGCCCTGCATCTGCTTGATACCGAACGCGGACGAACCGACCGGCTTCACGCCACCCTCCGACACCCAGCCGGCGGCGGGGATGTCCATGGAGACGGGAACGACGGTGTTCGCGGTCATCGCGAGCGGAACCTTACGGGCGAGCTGCTGCACCGCCGAGGTTTCGTTGACCTTGTCGAAGATGGGCCCCGCGACGGTCGGGGGCAGTACGGCGCTGGGGAGCCCAGCGAGAGTTGTTGCGGGCATGGTTGCCGCCTTTCTGGTCTGTTACTGATCGAGAGATCGCTTGAGGAAATCCGCGAACTCGTCCCCCGGCGTGCCGCCCGCGGTGGGCGACTTCCGCTGGTTGGGGTCCGGGTGCGGTGCCCGCGGGTTCTCCGGGGCGGGTGCGAGGCGTGCTGCGAGGGAACGCATCACGGTCTCGTCGGTGATCGTGTCCAGCAGTGCGGCGTCTTCCGTGGAGAGCTTGTGTTCGAGTGCGACGTCACGGCGAAGGATCTTCGCGTTCGCCTCGGCAGTGAGGCGTTCCGCCTCCGCCAGACGATCCGCGGCCTTCTGCTCCGCCGTCTTCTGCGATTCCTCGATCTGAGCGAGACGGTCGGCCGCAGCCTTGTTCGCCTTCGCTCGCTCTTCCCACGTACGTGAGTACTGCTTCTGCTTCTCCGCTTCGGCTTTCCAGTCGATGTCATCGCTGGTCGGCTGATCCGGGGTGTCGGTGACCTGTGCAGGTTCTTCGACGATCTGGTCGGACATGATTCTCCCGTTCGGGTTGGTACCCCGGTGCCGTGCGGCTGGGGTGGGTCTAGTGCGCGAATCCGTACTGAGCACGCATCACACGGGTGATGTTCCGGTTCGTCAGAGCGAATTCAGGGTGCTGCCGAAGGAAGACCCGCAGCTTTGTGGATCCGTAGTCGGGGTGGGCGCGCCGCGCGTCGAGGATGTACTGCCTCGCACCATCAGATGCCTCAGCGAAACGGATCCTCGTTTCCGAATCGGGGGCAGGCGAGTCGGACCATGTCGGAACCGACACGCACTTGCAGTTCGTGTGCCAATGGCTCCCGTTGTGAGACGACATCAGTGCGCAGAACGAACATGCCGACGCGCGGGCGAACCGCTCGACCCCTGTCGACAGGTTGTCCCGTTTGGAAGCCGCCGCGACGGTCTCCCGATCCGCGAGTGCAACGTACTTCTGCACGACACCAGCGAGGCGCGGCAGCGCATCCGATGCGCCACCATCGAACGATGACGGGTTGAAGACGGGGCTCAGCGCCCACCCGAGAGCAGACGCCAACTCCTCCCCCACGGATGGGAAGACGGGGTCCGCCGTGAACCCTGGCTTCGGGCGTTCCGTTTCGTACCAGAGCGCACCCGAGACCCCGGCGACAGCACCGTACTGTGACACGACGCTCATCGCCGCGGGACGCAGTTGCGCTGCCACCGCATCTGGCGCGTCACCGATCACGCTCGCCGCATACGCGGTGATGTCAGCCTCGGCGAGACTCGTCACCCCATTGATCAGCGCACGATGATCATCGACCGACGACAGCAGCATTCTGCGACCTCATCGCCTGATCCTGAACAGCAGGAGCCGCAGCCGCACCGATCGCCGTCGCGAGTTGCAACGCCTGCTGACGGCTCTTCTCGATCGTGACTTTCGCCTGCTCTGCCGGAGTCAGCCCTACCCGGTCATACGTGACTTGCGAGTCCGCCGGCAGTACACCGGAACCGACCAGCTTCGACGCCTCATCGGCTGCAGCCGCACGTGTCGGCGTAGCCGCGTCACGCCACCGCACCATCACACGAGACGCGTAATCCTCGGGAACTGCGCCATCACGCATCAGTAGAGCGAGCCGCCCAACCTCAGACCAGGCACGTCCAAACGACGCCTGTCGACGCTCAGCGCGTTTCACCAGTCGAGCCTCACCGGCCCGAATCGCGTCTGCACTGGCCGGGTTGTCCGTCTGGAAGCCGAGATACGTGGGTGGGATACCGGCCTCGGCCGCGAGCAGCGTCGCGTATCCCTTCACCTGGTCGATGTACGGTGCCGGGGACGATGGCGGGAACTGCTTCACGTCGGGTTCCGCTTCACCTGCCTCGTTCGGCGGGATATTCCACACACGCCCCTGAATAGACGTCCACGGCGAAACGGGGTTCCCGATCGCGTCCTGGAACATGTCATCCGACACGTTCAGGCCGATCCGCTGAGGCGCGTTGTAGAACTCCCGGTTCACCTCGAGACCGAGGAGCGTGCGGGCAGCCGCGTCCGCGTAGTAGCGGATCGCCTTCGTGATCTCCGAACGCCCCGTCTCACGCGATCCGCGCACACGGTTCGGGACCATCACCACCGGAACCCGGCCCAGCATGTGCCGATCGCGAGAGACAACAACCCACGTTGCCGATGTGTCCACCGTCACTGTCTCATCAGGCCGGTAAAGGGTCACGGAAACGAGTCGCCCGTCAGTGAAGTCAGCGGCGATCGCGGCCTCAAGGCGACGAGTCGTCCGAGACCAGATTCCGGTGACGTTCTTCGGTGAATACGGCGTGATGAGCGGGTTCGGCTCCCCCTCCACCCCAGTCCCCACAGCAACAAAAGACACCCCGAAGATCAGGGAGTCGAGGTGGACCATGCCGGAGTCAACTGCCAGCTCGTTCTCAGCGAACACGCCGTTCAGACCGAGGGTGTCATCACCGTCAATCGTTGACCACCCCAGCCAGTCGAGACGCTCCTCGAGAACGTCTACCGCCGTCCCACACCACCCCGCGATCGTCCGCAGAGTACGCATGTTCGGCGGGATGCTGATACCGAACTGCACCGTCGCCCACTGACCCGAGTACCGAAGGTCGGCTTCCCGGTTCGCCGACTGCGCATACATCAGCTGCTGAAGGCACCGACGGATGAGGGACTCCTCGTCAGCGCTGAGCTGGACAACCAGATTCACCGGACCACCACCCTTCGCCGCTCGGCCCGCTGAGGCTTCTTGACCGTGTCATTCCGGGCACCCCACAGCGCCAACGTCTCCGCCACGATCGGGGTGATATCCGACTCTTCGTCTTTCCGGTTCCAGGCCCACCCGCCACTGAGGGGACGCTTCCGAGCCACCGACAGGGCAACGTTCACCTGCGGCTGATCCGTATGACGGACCAGAGGCGTCGGTGACATCACCGCGTCGAAGAACTGCGCGCACGCGATCGCCATGTCCCGACCCTCAGCCGCCGCCAACGTGACCTTCACGTCCGAATCCCCGAGGTACGCGCGACCGTTGCGCCACTTCACGAGACCGGACATTTCATCCACGACAACCGCATGGAGACGGTTCTTCGACGCGGTCTCCACGATCCACGGGACCACCCAGTCCGCGTTGCCACGGTGCTCGTCGAGCTCGACGTGCCATAGCCCATCAGGCCGAAGACCCGCCAGCGCCACGGCAGCCACCGACCGGTTCGGTGCTACGTCCACAGCCAGCACAAGCCGGTCCGTGGCCATCGAAGATGCGTCAGCAATGTTCGACCACGACTGCTCGTCGATTACGCGAGGAGACGACGTCGCCCAGATCCCGAGCGCCTCACGACGGAACGAGTCATCGTTCGTGAGGTTCGCGCGCATCCGCTGCATCGCCTCAAGAGGCGTCCGCTCCGGGTAAGACGGGTTCGCCATCTCCCACTGCTTGTGATCATCGGGATCCGCGTCATCGTCCGCGGAGAACTCGACGTACACCATGTCCTTGTCACGGCCCGTGATCGCCCGAGCACGACGGTTCGCGAACTCCTCACCAGGATCAGACGGCCGCGGCGGCGTGCCCATGAAGAACAGCAAGGCGCCCGACGGCTGCTCCGACTGGTTCGTCGCAGCGACCATGTCTTCGAGAGCCTTCTCGCCGAGGATCTGTGCCTCGTCGAACACCTCGATGTCGACCTTGTCGAAACCACGACCGAACCCGCCCTCACGGGCACCGAACATGATGATCGACCCGTTCGCGAACTCGATCTCCTGCTCACCGTTCGTCGCCCGGATACCATCCGACCGTGAAACCTTCAGATGCTGAGCGATCCGCTTCCGCTTCACATAGCCCTGCATCGTCTTGAACGTCTTCGTCGACGTTCTCGTACGATGCGCAGTCCACAGCACCGTCAGATTCGGGATCAGGATGCACAAGGCGATGATCATCATGCCGACGAGGAACGTCTTCCCGACCTGACGCGGGATACTCAACACCACGCCACCGACCGTCGCCGCGTACTTCCCGTTCTTCCGCTTCCCCAACGAGATCTGCCCGATCCCGTGCTGCCACTGATCGAACGTCACGCCCATCTGAGCGCACTGCGCAACAACCCGCGGCCACGCCGTCGTCTCAATCCCTGACGGGATCACCACATGACGCGCAACCTCCGACAGCCGCAACTCAGATCGCCGCGGCGTTGAACTTCCCGTCCTCGACCTTGGCAACCGGATCATCCTCCCGAGACCGCGCTTGCAACGACTCGATCTCTTTCGATGTCAGCGCGATTTGGCGGTGGAGTGCTGCGAGCGCTGGGCCCTTTGTCTCCGGGAGCGCGCCAACCATCTCCACTCGCTGAGCCATGAGTATCTGCAGGTACGAACCTCGAGCAATGGCATCATCGAGAGACAGGAGTTCCGTCTTAGGGGATTCCCCAGGCTCGACGGCGCGAAGAACTGGCGTCTTCTGACCAGCCATCTCACACCACCACCCGTATCGGGACGTTCTCCTCGCAACTCGCCCCACGAACGGAGTTGCACCAGCGATGAGCGGCTCGGAGATTTGCGGGATCATGCCCACCGCCGAGCGACTGCGGGACGATGTGATCTATGGAGGGGTATCTATCACCATTTGGGTGAGAGTCGCGATCCAGTTGTTCGCCGCACAGCTGGCAAACCCATCTATCACGCTCGAAGACAGCCACCTTGACACTCTCGGCAATCCAGGGACCCGACGACCCAAACCTCTTGACCGGGTTGCCTGACTCGCTTCGCCGCCGCCGGTAATTTGCATCCTGAGTGCGATTCCACGAGACACACTCACCACAGCGACAGCCGCGCTCGCGATAACCCTGACGAGTTCCGTGAACTGTGCGCACTCGCCGGCAGTCGAGACAAGTCGATCGGCCCTCTGGGAGCACGCCTTTGCCGCGCCAGATTAGTTTCCCGCACCCCGCGCATGGAACATCTGGACGACGAGGCAAAGCTTCTCCCAAAGAAAAAATGGCGGGGGCGGGGATCGCCTATCCCCGGAGGTCCGGCGGGGTTGCCTCGAGGGGGCCTCCCCCGTGGGTATGTTCGAATGTCAGCGGTCGAGTGTTCGACTGCGTCTGATGATTGGTGCATGGTCACGTGCGCGCTTGGTGGAGTTGCACGTGTTGTGTGCTGCCTTCTTGTTGGCGATGGTGTCTGCTCCGCCGTTGGCGAGTGCTGTGACGTGGTCTACGACGAAGCACATGGGGTCTGGCCATGGGAGTGTGTAGTCGATCTCTCTGCCGCAGATGTGGCAGTTCTCGTGGCGTGCTGCGATGGTGCGGCGGTCACGGTCACGAGCGGTCGTGTTGCGTGGGCTCTTGGACATCTAGTCGTAGCCGAGCTCGTATCGGGGTCGTGTCTGGTGGTCGTCGTCTGCGGGTCCTGGTGCGGCCACGTCGCAGCAGTACATTGCGGCGATCGCGGACGTGTACTCGGACCCGCAGTCACAGGTGAACATCACAGGTCCGGGGTGCTCATGCGGGATCCGATCTCTTCGCCGTACACGGTGACTAGGTGGTAGCAGTCCTGACCGGTGACGTGGCAGAGAGG